>Ga0137459_1000327_pt1 | contig 17381 bp, 4 predicted proteins | sample EasRivERMGT700_2_FD_104908 | JGI IMG/M metagenome (GOLD analysis project Ga0137459, IMG submission 104908) | Soil microbial communities from meander-bound floodplain in the East River, Colorado, USA - East River MetaG ERMGT700_2 | ecosystem: Environmental > Terrestrial > Soil > Floodplain ...
CATGGAAGGCTACCCAGCGGTCGAGACTTTCCGAAGGTGTCCGTAGAGTCACGCCCTGTCCCGGCGAGATTGACGCACGCATGTCACAGCTAGCCGGAGGGAGAGCCGACAAGTTCGGCAATGAGTTCGAGAGACACTGGGTTGTGTTTCTCGCGCTCGATGTTGTCGAGGGGCGTGCGTCCTCGCTCAAGTGGGAGCCTTTGGGGCCCGTAGAGGCGGGCGTGGACTGCGAGGTGCGGTCCCCCGACGGCACGCTGACCAAATACCAGTGCAAGGCACTCAACGGCACGAAGGGCTCGTGGAGCGCATCGGATCTTTCGGACGTTCTCTCCGCCGCAAAGGCTCACCTGGAAGCCAGTCCCGTCGCGCGATTCGCCTTCGCCTCCGGCGACGCAGCTCCCGTTCTTCGTAGCTTCGTCGAACGAGCCAGAACGAGTGACAGTAACGGGAAGGACTTCCTCGCGTATTGCCTGACAAGCACGGACCACAAGCGCGAGTACCAAAGCTTGTGCAAATGTTGGGGCCTCCAGCCGCTCGATGAAGGCGACGCGCAACGTTCCATTGGCCTGTTGCAGCGGATCGAGTTCCACCAGGCGCCTGATATCGGACTCCTCTATCGGCTTGCAGAGGGGGGCATCGATGGAGACGGAGGGGAGGTTGTCGCGCACCTCGGACGATACTTGGAGGACAACCTCGGCAATTCGTTGCGCTCGGATCAATTGCGCGAAGCTCTCAGAGCCGTGGGACATCCGCCTTTGGATCTCCACAGCGATCCACGAGTCCTCAATGGAATCGAGCGCCTCCAGAAGAGCTTTCGCGAGACGCTCGAACCGCATCTAATCGGTTCCGCACTGATAACCCGGCCCGAAGCCGCGCCGCTTGTCGAGCGCCTGCGAGCGCAAGGTGGAGCGCGCCTTGTGTTCGTGACGGGAGACGCGGGAAGCGGCAAGAGCGGAGTGCTTCTTGAGGTACTGAAAAGGCTCGGTGCCGAAGGTGTTCCGTACATCCCGATTCGCTTGGACACGCACTACCCGGACAAGAGCGTTCGCGCGTTCAGCAAGGAATGTCTCGACCTTCCCGCCAGCCCAGCTACCTGCCTTCGCGTTCTGGCCGACGGACGCCGCGCTGTTCTCATCATCGATCAGCTCGATGCTGTTCGATGGACCTCGGCCAACTCAGACGGAGCGTGGCAACGTTGCAAGGCGATCATCGATGAGGCGCTGCAACTGCCGAACGCATCTGTCGTGGTCGCAGGTCGAACTGTAGATCTCGATGAAGACCCGAGGATTCAGCACTGGACGAAGGGCAAGAAAGACAGCCACGGGATTGACGTACAACGGTTCAACGTCGGCCCCATGTCGGAGCAAGTCGTCGCTGCCATCGTTGACTCGTACGGCGTTAAGTACGCCTCACTTAGCCCTGGCGAGAAGCTGCTTCTCTCGAATGCCCAGAACCTTCAACTGTGGTGGCGGCTCGCTGCCGACGGCAAGGCACTGCACTTTTCCAGCCGCGTCGCACTCCTTCGTTCGTTCTGGAGTCACTACCGCGATAAGTCCGTTCGCGATTGTCATGTTCCAGCAAGTGAGGTAAAGGCCCTACTTGACCGTCTTGTAGAGTTCATGGACAAAAACGGCCGACTCGATGCTCCGAGCCTCCTCCTCGACGGGGAGTATGCCGCCGCCGCTCTTGCGCTGCGCACTCTCAACATCATCCACACGGCTAACGACAGGGCTAGGTTCGCGCACCAGAGTCATCTCGACTACTTGACGATCGAGCGGGTTCTCCGCCGCGCTCTAGAGGGCGAAACCGCGCCGATTGATTGGCTCAGAGCAGACGATCAATCTCTGTTCCGTAGAGATCAAGTGCGGCTCTTACTTCAACTCCTGCGAGATCAAGACGTGACTTTGTATGGCCAGGTTCTAGAGGCCGTGTTGTTTGGTGGCGGAGTTCGCTTTCATATCCAACACCTCGTTCTCACGACACTCGCTCAAGTCTCTCGGCCTAGTGCCGACGAGTACAAACTCGTCAAGCGCCTATTGAGCGAAAGCGACTGGCGTCTCCACGTTCTCGAAAGAGTACTGACTCGTCGCGAGCCGTGGCTCGAAGCCTTTACCGTGGACGGCACAATTCCGAGCATGCTGTCGTCCGGTCAATCAGCTCAACGCGATCAAGCGATCTTGCTTTGCTGGCGCTCGGCCGAAGTCGCTCCGGCGTGGTTCGAGCGCGTACTGACGCCACACTGGAATTCCAAGGACCCTAAGTGGGCCGATCTCATCGGAAGAGTGCTTTCCAACGACGCGGACCTCGACACGGCGACAGTATTCGAGTGGAGGCTTGAGCGAGCCCGAGCTGGGGCAAACGATCCAGATGTTTACAACGCCGAACAACTCGCCAAGAAAGACGGGTCGCGGGCCATCGCGTTCATTGCCGCAATCGCGGAAGGTCTCATTTCCAACGTGGAGAAGGCCGCCGAGGGGGACAAGCAACGCAGTGTTCAGGTCGAAAGAGAGCGATTCGAACACCTCACGGAGGCCTGCAGGTCCTATCCCCGCGAAGCGTGGACTGCGATTGCCCCGGTCTACCGACGGGCTGTCGCAGTCCATGACAGGCTAGCAGCTGGAAAGTTCAACGTCACAGCATACGAGGTGATCCTTAGCGCTAATCGGATTGTCGCCTTGCTTCATGATCTCCTCGTAGTGACCGGTAGTGCGTTGCTGTCGGCCGAAGGTGCTTCGTTCCTTTCCGAACTCACGGCACTGGGACAGGCGCCGACGGTTAGCCATTTTCGTCAGCTTGTGGTGGATGCTCTGGCCCGGGCTCCGGCGATCCTGTCGGATGCCGCTGCTGAGTGTTTCCTCTCGATCGACAGGCCGCTAGACATCGAGACAGCCGCAAGGCCCTTGATGCGCGACGATCTGCTATCAGCACAGGATCCAGCCATCGCGGCGTTGCGGGCACTGACGGGGACTTGCTCGGCAGCGATACTCCAGCGCGTCGAGAGAATGGTCCTCGCGTTCCACACCGTCGAAGAGCGTAGGTCGATTGAGTGGCAGCGTGATCGAATTCATGCCGGCAAGTGGAGTGGGAATCCGAATGACTATGGCCTTCCTCAGTACGCGCTCCTACTCGCACTTCCAGAGGCGCGGATGTCCGACAATGGGAGGCGCGCGTTATGGCTGTGGCAGAGAAAGTTCGGAGACCTCTACAAGTATCGAGACAGTGGTCCGAACAAGATGCTGATGGTTGTATCTCCGATTCCAGGAGAGCGCGCGCGATTCGTTTCGGACGACGAATGGGTAAGTATCGTGGCCGGTGACAGAACAAAGGCCCGTCCCGCGTGGCGGGAGATCAGGCGCGAGAAATACATAGAGTCTTCACCGAGCGAGTTCGCCGCTTCCTTGGAGAGCGCTGGCAAGTTGAACCCAGCACGGTACGTAAGACTCGGCGTTCGCTTTCACAAGGATGCGAACGCATCTTACTACCGTAGTCTCCTCACTATTGCGGGGCTTGTCTCGGGACCGGATGATGTCAAGGCCGATTCGTGGTTCCCAGCGGCCGTGCACGATGTTGAAAGTCTAATCGAGCATGTCGTAGCAAATGTAAATAGTGAAATTGCGCTGGCAGTTTGCCGAACCGTCGGCAGTCGGAGTAGCGAGAACTGGTCTGAGCACACGAGAGCGCGGCTTCGCGAGTACGCGTTGCACCACCCCAATCCCGAGGGCGAGTTGCGGCCTGACTCAATAGAGAGAGATGCCGTGGTCCGCCAAATTGAAATGGACTGTCTGAACGCGGTCCGGCCCTCAGCGATTCGAGCCATCGCACAGCTCCTATGGGCGCATCCTGAGCTCCTCGGTTGGGCGCGTGGCGTGGCGGAGGAAACAGTGAGGGACCGTCACCCAGCCGTCCGAGCTGCCGCTCTTGAGCTTGCTAACGCTGTAGGGAAACACGACCTGGATGGCGCGGTGGAACTACTGGTCGGTGCGTGCCTTGAAACGGACCCCGCGGTGCTCGCTGTCCATTACGGACCCTATCTCCTTCGCGTGGTTTGGCGGAGAGAGAAGGAGTTGGCTCAGGTCCTTCGACGGGCGTTGGAATCCTCCGACGAGGAGGCGGCAAAACTCGCCGCGTACTGGGCCACCGTTGGGAACTTAGTCGAGGGCATATATGCCGAACTGGCGCAGGCGGCCGCTTCGGGAGTGCCGCATCAGCGGGTGGGAGTCGTAGAGGCTCTCATATCAATGGTCCAGCACGAGTCCTACAGGACAACCTGTCTGGCGAAGCTGACAACCTTCCTGAACGATCCAGACGACAAGGTTCTCCACGCCGTTGACGGCATGTTCCGTCGAGATGGTTTCCTCAATATGAATGAGGCGCCGGAGTTCGCTCACAAGTTCGCTCGTTCCGTAGCATTCCGGCACGATCCAACTATGTTGCTTCACCGACTTGTCAAACACGAGGGATCCCTCCTTCCATTTGCCGATACAATTGAAGCCTGTGTGGCGCAATTGTCTGGTGCCCTTGCCGCCTCGACTCAGAGCAGTGCGTACCATAATTCAATGGCCGCCGGCGATATTGCGACGATCTTGCTGAGGCTCTATCAGCAGTCGGAGGCCGCTTCCGATCGAGATCTCAGGAGGCGGTGCCTGGATCAATGGGACGCGCTCCTCAAGGCTCGCGTCGGCATGGACCAGGACGTGCTCACTAAGATTGACGGAGCCTAGGCGTAGTCCATTAAGAGATGGTTCTCCTGGCGTTTTCGGAGCACAGATGCCCTTGTTCAATGCGCTCAGCCGAGTGTGTCGAACTGCAGCGCGCGAAGGCTCCCAGATTGGATCAGGTAATCGAACCGGCCTGCGATGCCCGATGAGATCGCGGGATCCCGCACGAGCATGCCGACCTCAACGTTCCTCTTCTGCGCCGCATGCGTGAAGTTCGCGGAGGTGACCAACGCGGCAGCTCGGTCGACGACGATGCACTTTGCGTGCATCGCGAAACGTTGGGTTCGCTCGTCGGCGAGGCTCGCTGGGTGGTGATGGACGGACGGCAGGCGACGGCCGGGCCATTGCCGACTCCGGAAGTCGCGGGTGAACCGAGCGACGATCTCACTCGCGAGCGAGGTGTCGTTACGCTCACGGCGAATATCGACGACCATGTCGATCGCGAGGCTTGGCTCCGCGTCGTAGCGGTCGGCGAGGAGCTTGAACAGGTCTAGACCACCGTGGATGGCGTAGCCCACGATGAGCACGTGCTCACGCGCCGAAACGAAGAGCTCACGAACGGCGGCGCCGGTATCACGGGCAGTATCGTTGGGTATCTCAGGGCCGCTCCAGACGAGCTCGATCCCTCGCTGCGCCTGCGCCACACGCTCGCGCTCGGCGGCGAAGGCGTTGAGCAGCGCGGCCAGGGACTTCGGTTCCCCGCCCATCGCCGAAAGCGTCCGCGCCAGCCACGTGGCGTTCTCGCGCGTGCAGAGGCTCTGGAGGGCGAGTTCTCCAGGCCGTTCGTTGATGCGGCCAGCAACGAGCGCGGATGCGACTGCGCGCAGCTCAGCGGCCGTCAGCGCGTCCCACCCGTCCGTCATGGAGCCCTATTCACGAAGAATGCGGCGTCGGAAACGTCGACGGTTGGCACGACCAGGGCACGGTCCAGGAAGTCGTTGCGCTGCTCGCACGAGGTCTCGGAGATGAGAACGCAGCCGTGGCACGCGGCGCCATGCAAGAACCGCTGCTCGTGCTCGTTCTTCGGATCGTGCTGGGCGCAGACCGGATCGTTCGAGCAGAGTCCGCCAGCGTCGAGCGCCTCATCGAGGTAGCGCCCGATCCGCCGGCCGACCTCGACAAGGCCGCCGAGTGTCCCCTCCGCGTCGGACGAGGCGGTGTAGAGCAGGATGCCGTAGCCGAGGCCGGGGAGGGCATAGATGCGCTCGCGGATCGAGCTCGCCGGATACCCGCATCCGAGCGAGACAGCGGTAATCAAGAGGTGCGAAAGCGAGTGGAGCAGTTCGTACTCGACGCCGCAGAATTTCCGCGCGCTCTGCTTGTGATCCGCCTTCCAGGAGTCAAAGCCTTCGACGAGGGCGTTCGCTCGCGCGACTACGCCAGGCCGCTTCGCCCACGCCTCGACGGCCGAGGTCTTGAAGTGCAAGAAGACCCCTTCGCCGCGCGTCTCGACCGCGGGGAACCACTCCTGCGTCTCCGACAGCGCTGCACGCTTGACCCCGACTTCGAGCTCGCCGTGGATGTCGGGAGAGCTCGACTCGAACCGGGTGAATCCGACGATGGCTTGGACCTCGCGCAGGCGATGGACGAGGACCACCTTCTCCAAGAGGGCCGCGTGCTTTGAGCCGGCAGACGCCACCGGAATCGAGCGGGCGAAGTAGTCGCCGTCGGGAATGTCCGTGCCGACCTCGTGCTGGCTGTCAGCGAGCAACTCAAACTCGACATCCTTCACGTCGCGGTCGGCCCCCACGGTGCCCTTGCGCCGCGCCTCGATTGCTGCCCACATGGCATCGGTGTCGAGGCCAGCGAGTGCCTGCTTCAACTGGTGCTTGCGCTCGCGGTCGCGTGCGAACTCCTCTTTCGACTCGACGTACTGGAGAAACGTCTCCCAGACCGGCTCGATCGCCTTCTGCAGGCGCTCCTCGCGCTCGGGGAGCGAAATGACGGTGAGCGGCTGCGTGAAGTACGCGTTCGACGCCGAGCGGACCAGCAAGCGGTATCGCTGGTCACACCCTTCCTTCATGTTTCTGCCCAGCCAGGGCCGCGGCCCGTCGCACTTGCCGAGCACGTCCGTGCCCGGGATCGTCGCGTCTTTGATCAGCCGCGACTGTCCGCAAGCACAACGCACGAGGATCTCGCTTACGTCGCCGCTCGTCCCACGCTCATCGATGAAGAGAGAGCGCGCGCACGGTTCATTGCCGCCATGCACATATCCACGCCAGTCGATATCGGCGATGTGGCCATGGATGCATGCGCGCACAAATCGGATCGGCACGACGTGACTCTTCTTGCGGTCCTCGCCGACGAAGTACTTCGTCCCTTCGAGCTGGCGCAGGTGGACCAGGCGGCGGCTACGCACCTTCTTGTCAGTGTTGAACTCGATGTCGACGGTCTGGAACCATTCGGGGAAGAGCCAGGTCCCGACTCCCGTGACCGTTTCAGGATCCTGCTCGGGAATCGGCGGCGCGTGGAGTCGCACCTCGCCATCGAGCTGGAAGAGTGCTCGGATCTTTCGAACAAGCCGCGGCTCTGCGATCTGCCTGCCGAGCGGATGCCATTCGGAAAGCCCACCGACCAGGACCGAGTAGTCCGGCAGATCGACCGGCGCCCCGGGCCCGTAGGTCGTCACGAGCTGGCTCAGTCGAAGCTGTCCGGGTGGCCGCTTCATTCGTGGGCGACTCACGAGTCGTCCTCCTCGTTTTCGACGAACACGTCATCGAACCGTTTCACCCAGAGGTTCACCGAGGCCTCGACATCCCGCATCGAGCGATTGGCGCGGAACGCTTGACGGTTGGCCGGCTGGTTTGCGAGCTCCGGATCGAGCGGCGCGTAGAGCAGCCGCGGTGCGTCACCGACTTCCTTCTGGTACTGCAGCCTTCCGCCTCCTCCGAGCTGCCGCAGTTCGTTGGCGATCCCGTTCCAGACTTGCAGCAGATCCTGGGTGCGCGTCCGGACGTTGGCTTCGAGGCGCTCCGACTCTTTGCGTTCGAGCTTCGCGTGCGCCACGGCCCGCTGTGCGAGCACGTCGACGACGAATCCAAGTCGTGCCTGCTCCGTCAGGATCGCCCCGGCACCGAGCGGCGGCGTCATCGGCAGATGGCCGAGCCGCGCCAGCGCGACGACTGTGCCGGCAAGTGCCCGATCAAGTGCCCGCGGCGAGAATGGCGTCACGCTGCTCGCCTCGACGCTTCGGTAGAAGGTCGCGTGATAGAAGCCGAAGCGCTCGTAGTGCGAGCGGTCACGCGGGCGGTGGACGTTCAACAGCGTGACGATGACCCCGGGCTTGTCCGGGTCGCGTCCGACACGGCTCGACGCCTGGATGTACTCGGCGCTGGTCTTCGGCTGGCCAAGCACGACCATGAGGCCGAGGCGCGTGATGTCGAGGCCGACCGAGATCATGTTCGTAGCGAGAGCGACATCGACGTGGTCGTCTTCGTGATGGGGGAGGGCGAGACGGCGCTTCGCGTCCGCCACCCGGTTGGTGGCGACGCGTGACGTGAGCTCGATCGGGTCGCGTGCGATCGTGCGGTCGGCGAAGAGCCCCGTTTCCTCTCCGACCCGTGTCCGACTCTCGTAGTGCTCGGCCCGGACCTTCACCTCGTCCTCGACGATGCGCCGGCTGCCGCCGAGCTCGCGGAGGCTGTTGAAGTACCCGACGAGAGTCATGTAGGCGTCGGCGGGGTTCCCCGCGCCGCCAGCCTTTCCGGCACGCTCTCCACCGGCCTCTTCGTAGAGCTTCTGAGCAGCCCCGAGCAGCGCGAGGTAGCTCCGCAGCAGGATCACCTTCAAACTGCGCCCGGGCGCTGCAATCCCCACGTAACGTCGCGCCGGTGTCGTCGAGGCTGGGACCGTCTTCGCGAAGAACGAGTCGCGCCGATCGAGGCCAGGCGGTGGGAAGACTGCCGTCTCCGAGCGGCCGAAGAGGGCCTGGATCTGCGCGTCAGCTCGCCGCACCGTCGCCGTCGAAGCGATCACCTTGGGTCGGATCGTCTGGTCACCGACCCTCCGGCTTGAAAGCCAGTCGAGCGCCGTCTCGTAGAGGCCGGCGATCGTCCCGAGCGGTCCCGAGATCAGGTGGAGTTCGTCCTGGATCACGAGGTCGGGAGGCGGCAACTCTCCGCCGGGGATCGGTGCCCCGCGCCCGGTCGTACACGGCCCATAGAAGCCGTCGCGTCCGCTCGGGTCGTAGCGGTCGACGCGCCCGAAGAATGCACCGACCTCACCGGTCCACGGCATCGCCGCGAACTTGTCGACCGTCGCGATCAGGAAGCACGGCAGGCGGCGATAGATCGGCTCGTCGACGGCGATGATCGGCAGTGGCTGCTGCGAGAAAGGACAGTCGCGGTTGAACCGGCACCAGATGTCGAGGTCGGTTGGCGTGCGCTGATTCGGGACGAGGACGAACGACCGCTCGGTGAACCGAGCGTTGCACCACGGACAGTTTTCGAGCGGGATCGGCGACTTCTTCTTCGAGTTGTTCTGGAAGGCAATCGTGATCGCGCGAGCGGTCTCATGATCGCTGTTGTCGTCGATCGACCCCATTCGGTTCGGCGTCGCTGCGCGGCCGACCCAGAGCCCGATCTCGAAGGGCCATTCGCCGAGCAGCTCCTTGCGCTGCTGTCGCAGTAGTTCGAGCGCGCAGATCATGGTCGACGCGCGCGAGAGCTGGTCGAGCGTCAGAAGGCGCAGCGTGTAGCGCATCAGGACGGAGACGCCGGCGCTCGTGATACCAGGATGCTGCAGCCGCCGAAGCACGAGCGTGAACGCGGCGAGCCCGAGGTACGCCTCGGTCTTGCCGCCGCCGGTCGGGAAGAAGAGGAGATCGACTGTCTCGCGATCGACGTGCTTGAAGTCTGCAACGCCGCTCAGGTTCAGGAGCAGGAAGGCAAGCTGGAATGGTCGCCAGTGCGGCGGACCGACCTTGCCGCCGCCGAAGCCCTGCCGCTGTCGCTGCGACACGGCCATGACTTCGTTCGCGATCCGAAACGCCTGGAGGACGCGATCGTCGGCGAGGAGCGCGATCCCTTCGTCGATGCGCTTCGCAGCGAGTTCGGCTCTCCGCAGCAGCTCTTCCCCTACCTCCTTGCGCCGTCGATCGGCCGGCAGCGCCGCTCGCTGGCCTGCGAGCCACGTCCGGTAGTGAGCGACCAATGGCGCGAGGCGAGTCTTCGCGGTCGCCGCATCGGGGAGCTTCGCGAGCTCCTCCATCCCGAGTTCAACATCAGCGATCTCGGCCGGATTGACGCGCTCGACCTCGGCGCTTGGAATCCAGCATGTGCGAGCGACGTGACACTTCCGCTGAGTATCCTCGCCCACGCACTCAACCTCGGTCGAAACGCCGTGTCCGACGGCCCATTCGCCAACGTCGCGGTACTGAAGGTCGCCGAGCCGCTCGTCGTAGTCGAGACTGTCACGGCCGCGGCCGCTGGTGCGCGGGACGAAACCCTCGCGACAGTGGACCTCAAGCTCGACTTGGAAGGCATAGGCGCGGTCGCGTTCGGCATCCTCGCCCACCGGATCGCGATCGTTCACGACAAAGAGCGAGACAGCGCGCACACCTGCGGCGACGCCGGCACGGCCATCGGTGACGGGCCGAAGGGCGAGTGCGAGCATGATCCCGTCGCTGTTCGGGACGGGAAGGTCGACTGGCTTGTCAATAGGCGCCGGAAGATCCACGACGATCCGCTCTGTGCGAGCAGTGCGCTGCCATTCCGCCGGGCCGCCAAGCTTGCTGTCGGACGAAGTCGGCGGCGCGGATTCATCCTTCTGCATAGGGGGCTTGGGCTGATAGTCGCCCCAGCGCACAATCGCTTCGAGCGAACGGCTCTCCTCCGGCACAAGCAGCGACAGTCCCATGGACGACGGGAAGCGCGCACGAACGGCGGCGCGGCGCTCGACCGGATCGGGATCATGGTCGCGATACTTCTCACCTCCCGAGTCGATCTCTTCCCCCTGATCGACATCCTCCTTCGCCTCGGGGGCGGCCCGCTTCGGCGCGAGGAAGCCGGTGAGGTACCAGCGTGAGGGCGCAGTCGAGAGGCGCTCGGAGCCAAGCGGCGGCAAGTCGCTGCCGGATCCTCTCGCGTGACGCGGCCCGACCAGATCGAGGTCGAGTGCGTCGCAGAGGCGGGCGCGAACGTCGGTGGCGGTGAGAGGCGCGGACATGGCAATGTCCTATCCGAAGAGGCCGGGAGGAGCAGGAGCGTCGGGGCCGGCGTCTTTCGAGCGGCGCTTCGGGGTGCGCGAGGGTTTGGCGGGCGGGGTGTGGAGCGCCTCTTCCTTGGCGCGCTCTTCGTTGAGGCGCAGGAGGCGCATGAGGACTTCGTCGCGGAGCTCGTCGGGCCAGCGGTAGCGGTAGGGCTTCTTGCGGCGGCGAGTGCGGCCGGACTCTTCGGCGTCGTCGTCCTGCTCGTCCTCGTAGTCGAGGAGGAATTCGTGCGTGGGCTTGAGGTCGGTCCAGCCGTAGGCGTCGAGGACGGCGCGGTCCATGTCGGCGTGGAGCGCGCGGAGCTTCTCAATATCGCGAAGCTGATCGGCGTTGAGCGTCGTCGGCTCCGACGGGGGGGTGTGGAAGTGGTTGTACGTCTTCGTGAGTCCTTCATCGTGGCGGATCATCATCGCAGCGCGAAACTCGTAGTACGCCTTGCCGACGGCTTCGAGGCGTGGGTTGGTGTCGAATTTCGGCGGGAAAGGGAAGGTCTCGAAACAGTCGGTTGGCGTGTATCGGAGATCGTCCTTCATCGACGAGCCGAAGAAGCGGGCCCAGGTTTCATGTGGCCTTGATTGCAGAGAGCAAAACGCGCTGTACGTGTCCAACGTGAACACGTTCAGCATCATCGCGAAGATTCTGTCGGTCGGTTGAAACGCAAAAGCGCAGTGGGCGCTGACCTGCGCGTTCGCAAGCACGCGCACCATTCGATGTTGCGTCTCCATCAACTCTGGGCGCTTGTCGCCGAAATGCCACCAGTACTTTCGATGTGCGTCCCGATTGACCGTAATCCTGTACGGACGGACCTTTTCTTCCAAGACAGCCATCAAATCTGGCCAATTGCGTGCTGCTGCCTCTGACATGTCGTCGAACGAAATAACCCATCGTGATGGAGCTTGCGTCGAATCATCGTTGAACTCCTCGCCGCCGATGTAGGGGAAGATTCGCTCTTGGTTGCAGGGATTGGCTTCGATGAGCGCGTGCATCGTATTCACAGAGGACGCCCCATCGTTGGTGTCATCGAATAGAAAGCCGGATCCTGCAAGTACAACTCCCTGGTAGGACCTGTTCGCATTCTGCTGAAGGGTGGCGGGATCTTCGTCCGCTCCGCCGTGAAACAGGTAGGCAGAGATCCGAGGACAGAGTCGACCGTCGAGGAACGTCTGATCTCGGCGCCCACGAATTGCGCAGACCACGCTCACCATTACTGCAGCGTCGCCGGACCACTTCACTCGCCTAATGGCGTTGAACAACTGGCCGCCGTGTCCTGCGATCCAGGTCAACCCCGATCTCCTCGTGTCTCCCTGCGCGATCGTGTTCGTGGCTACCAGGCCGAAGCACCCTCCTTGACGCAACAATCCAAACGAGCGCCTGAAGAACGAAGCAACGAGATCGGCATTCAGGCTGAGTCCTTCGAATAGGGACATAAGCCAGTCGCAGATGCGATCACCTAGCAAACCGCGAATGCGTCGTCCTCCAAGGAAGGGTGGGTTGCCGACAACGGCGTCGAACCCGTCGCGCGCAAACACTTCCGGATACTCAACCTCCCAATGGAATGGCGGTACCCCCTTCTCGCCGGCTCGTATCTCGTCGACCTCGTGACGTAGATCGTCACGCATCCGCGAGGCACTCGCGCTCTCCCCGGCATCGAGCCACGCTTGCACGAGCTCCATCAGCCGCTCACGCTGTTCCTTGCGCTTGCGGTCGCTGTCGCCCGCGAAGAAAGCGCGCACAGCAAGATCGCCAATCAGCCGCACGTCGGCGAGTGCTCGATCGGCGTCGTCGAGCAGCTCGCGCAGCGCCTCTTCGTTTGCGCCTTCGCCCGCCGCATGCATCTCGGCGCGCAGATTCGCGACCTGTTCGAGCTGCCGCTCGACTAGTGCGCGGATGCTCTTCTCAGCGACAGCATCGGTCGCCTTGGCGTCGAGGCCGAACGCCCGGATCTGCGCCTTAGACAATCCGACGAGTGAGTCGCCGCAGCGCAGGGCGTGGTCGACGAACGTGAACGGATGATCCTTCGCGAAAGTCACGAGCCAGAGCGAGAGCTTCGCGAGCGCGACCGCGAAGGGGTTCTTGTCGACGCCGTAGAGGCAGCTCCTCGCGACGAGACGCCTCGCGTGAATCTCTTCGTCTTCGTCGGGCGGCACCTTCGGCAGGCACTTGTGGCGATGCCACGATGCGACCAGCGCCTTGCCGATCTGGCGACACGCTTCAACGAGGAACGCTCCCGATCCCATTGTCGGATCGCAGACCTTGAGCGCGAGGATTTGCTCGGGCTTTGGTGAATCTCCGAGTTGTTCGAGGATTGGGCGCAGCGTCGTCTGCACGATTGGCTGTGTAAGACTGGGCGGCGTGTAGTGCGAGCCCGATCGTCTTCGCTCGTCGCTCGGCTGCAGGACCATCGTCCCGGCCGGGACGATCTGCGGCGTCAATTCCGACACCCGCTTGCCGAGCGCCGCGTGGACTTCTTCCGGCGCCGTTGCTTCCTTCAATAGTGCGGCTGCCTTATCGGTCGGCTTGCAGTCGGCCTTCTCCTTGAGCCACGCGGCGCGCTTCGCACCGGGCTGCGCCAGCAGCTCGCCGAGGTCGATCACCGCCGGTGCGCCGTGCGGCTTCTGCGGCTTGATCGCGAGCGACGGCCCGCGCGTCATTTCGAGCCGGAATCCCATCATCGTCTCGTAGACGGAGCCGATCTGCTCGACATCGAGCGTCCGGTAGGAGATGCGCTCGCCATCGAGCAGCATCAGCTTCGAGAGGACGCGCCAGATGACACCGTCGGCGATGCGCGGCGGCTTCAGCCTTGCGCCGACTTGGCGCGCCCCACCGAGGGGGCGCCCTTCGAGGAACTGGTAGCAGTTGCCGTCACCGCCATCGGGATCGAAGAGGTAGCCGTGGCGCGCCGGGAGTCTGAGCGCCCCGTGGCTGCCACCATCGTGCACCAACCGGAAGAGTGCGAGGAGCTGCGCCCATGCACCGTAGCGCTGATCCATGGTGTCAGGGTTGCGGTCCTGGTCCTCACGCAGGCGCTCGAAGAGTCCCTGGATCGAGTACCCCGACGCGAAGACATCACCGCCCTGTTGGCTTCCCAGCAGCCGGCGATCCTCGGCATAGAGCAGGAAGATCAGCCGCAGGATCGTGGTGAGCAGGCCGCCGTAGATGTCGTCGGGTCGCTCACGCAACCACGCAGCGAGGAGCGAGCCGGTGGACGCAGCATCGGCCGCCTGGAAGCCGCGCAGGAGCTCGTGCAGGGCTTCGAGCACCTGCTGTGCGAGCTGGGTCGAGACGCGGTTCTGGAACTTGCGCGAGGTTTCGAAAAGCGCGGGGAGGCGAGCCGAAATGGGACCGCTGAAGAGTCGCTCGGCTTGGAGCAGCAGGAGCAGGCCGGCGAGGATCGGACGCCCGCCGACTTCGCGCATCGCCGCGAAGTCGAACGTCATGTGGCCGGAGCTCTCGCCCTTCGGCGCGTAGACGAGGCGAAGCTGCGTGCCGTTGAAGAGGAGGCCAATCGGAACGCCGCTCTCGCGGAGTAGGCGCTCGAAGCGGGCATGCCAGCTCGCCTGCCAGTGGCGCGTGTCGGCGAGCTCGGCGTTCTTGTCGAAGTCGACGCCGCAGGGCACGTTCTGAATTAGGAGTAGCCAGGAGTTCGTGGCGCCCTTTGCATCCGCATTGGCGGCCATCGGGTTGCGAACGGCGAAGGTCGGCCGGAGCGACTCGTGATACTCGGGGAGCGGTGCCTCGATGCCCGCCTCGTTGGCAAGGACGAGGTCGCTCACTTGCCAACCGAGGAAGTCGACGCAGAGTGCGTGGATCGACGGCATCGTTACGACTTCGCGGCCGTCGTCGTCCTTCGACCGCGCCAGAAGTCCATCTAGCTGCTTTTGCTCGGCGAGGACATCGTCACGAAGGAAAGCTTGGCACTCGACCAGTGCCACCGGTGCGACGACGAGCCCTTCCGGCTGGAGGTAGCCGAGCCAACGTTGATGGCGTTCGACCTGCGGGTCCCTCGCCATGGCTCAGCCGCTCACCGGGTGGAGATAGACGATGCCGACCGGTTCGACGCGGACGGCGCGTACGTCGTAGAGCTCGCGGATGCGCTGAGGCTCGGCGACGGCTTCGGTGTCGAGGGCGGTGAGTCGCTTCTGCCAGAACTTGCGGTTGAGCTGGAGCTGGCGGAGCTCTTCCTTCTCGATAGCGGCGGCCCGCTCGGCCACTCCTGGCAGGAGCTGCTGGCGGGCAGGGACTGCCTTGAAGTGGTCCCGGTCACTCTTCGCCTCTGCGGACAGGATCCGTTTCTTCTGGTCAGCGAGGATCTGGGCCATGGCGTCGGATTCACGCTTCGCTCGCTCGGCAAGCCACTTCCTTGCATCGGATTCGAGTTCCTTCGCACGCGCGTCGAGCAGAGGCTGGAGCTCACGGATGTCCTGCGGCATTGCCGCGGCAAGGCGTTGCTGGATGACGGTCGAAATCATGGCGCTCGGGCCGGCCTTGGAGACTTCGAGGAGCGCCTCTTCGACGAGGTCGAGTGACTTCTCAACGTTCGCCTCGGCGTAGGGTTTGAGCGGGCTCTTTGCGCGGTCAGCGGGATCGTTCCAGCGTGCAGCAACCGCGACGACCTCTTCATGCAGCCGTGCTGCGGACGGCCCGTAGAGGCTGAGCCGACCGAGCAGCAGCACGCGCGGGATCGCGTCTCGGGTCTGGGCGAGGCAGGCACGAGAGAGGTCGTGGCGGACGAATCCCTGAGCGCGGAAGCGACCGAGAAGGCGCTGCGCCACACGGTGTTCGAGGTGAAGTTGGACCCGCGAGTCGTCGATCTCGTTCGGCGGCTCGAAGACGACGGGACGGATCTTTGCGACCTTGCGCCACTCCCATGGCTTCTGGTCATGCTCGGGAGGCGTGCGAAGCGTGTCGAGGGTGGCGCTCCAGGTCAGGTCGGCGCCGGCCATGCGATCGAGTTCGGGGAAACGGAAGCTGCCGTCGGGGGCGGGAGTGAGCGGTGGGGCGGATTGAAGTTCGAGAGAGCAGGAGAGGGCGTCGCGGAAGGCGGCGGTGTCGAAGTGGATCCACTTCCGCGAGCGGTCAAGCTGGTCCTGGAGCTTCGTGAGCTCATCGCGAAGCGCGGCGAGGCGTACGTTCTTGTCCTCGTCGAACTCCTCCATCACGGTGTGCTTCGTGTCGGGGTCGAAGTCCTCGCTCTCGATCGCACGCACCTGGTCGTCGACCTCGCGGCGCTTGATGCCACCTCGCAACCCCGTCTCGATCCTCTCTTCGAGGATGTTCGAAAGGCTGCCGAGTTCTTCGCGAATCGTCTTTGACTTGCGCACGAGCGTCCGCAGGACGCGGTCCTCGGGGCGCTGCACGTAGAAGAAGTAGTGGCAGAACACGATCGGTGCGCGCTGCAGCTTGCGATCGATGCGGCCGTTGCGCTGTTCGAGGCGGCTCGGGTTCCACGGCAGGTCGAAGTGGAAGAGGTTGAAACAGTAGTTCTGAAGGTTCAGCCCTTCGCGCGCGGTATCGGTGGCGACGAGGATCCGGAGAGGATGCTGATCGGGGGGTGCATTGAAGGAGCGACGAAGCTCCTTCCGAGTCTTCTCGGGAGTCGGACCGCTGAAGACAGCGATGCGGGAGTCGGCGTCGTCGGTGTCGGTGATCGCCTCGCGGAGACGCTCGACGAGGTAGCGGCGGGTGTCCTCGTACTCGGTGAAGATCAGGAGGCGAGTCGGCTTCCACTGGCGACCATCAAGCAAGTGCTCGCGGATCCAAGTGGTCAGCCGGCGGACGCGGGCGTCGGGCAAGTGCTGCGACGAGTCCGCGACCTCGGCCATCTGATCGAGGAGCTTGCGCTCGCGGGCGAACTGGGACTGAGCGGTCGGTGCCGCGATCGGACCCAGGGTGGCGCTCGTGGTGGAGGCGACCTCGGCCTCTTCCTCTTTGAAGGTGAACTCGTCCTCCTGCGTCGCGCGTTCATCCTCGGAATCGACGCCGCTAGAGAAGAGCGAGGGTTCCGCCAGCAGCGACGAGCCGTCCGGCCGCTCGTTGGCGAGGGGCAGTGCGACCGGCTCACGGCGCGTCTGCAGGAACTCCTGCCAGTGGCGCTCGACCGTCTTGCGGTGGACGCGGAGAGTGCGCGCGAATGCGGCCACGGACGAGAGGAGGCGCTGCTGAAGTCCGGAGATCAGTAGGGCGGAGGTCCGCTGCTGACCTCGCGGGGCGTCGCGCAGGCGCTCTTCGCGACACTCGCGGTACTCGTCCAGCAACCGCGCGAGCAAGAGCTCCGGCGCGTTTTCGGGAAGCCCGTCGAGGTCGAGCTGCGGTGTCTCGCGCTTCGGGAAGCCGCCTTCGAGCAGGCGTACGTCGTCCTTCAGGCGGCGGATGAGAATGCTCTGCAGGTCCTTTTTCAGGACCGTGACGCCGCGGCAGAAGCGCTGCGGGTCAAGGATTTCGAGCAGGGCGGAGAA
>Ga0137459_1000329_pt1 | contig 17333 bp, 15 predicted proteins | sample EasRivERMGT700_2_FD_104908 | JGI IMG/M metagenome (GOLD analysis project Ga0137459, IMG submission 104908) | Soil microbial communities from meander-bound floodplain in the East River, Colorado, USA - East River MetaG ERMGT700_2 | ecosystem: Environmental > Terrestrial > Soil > Floodplain ...
GCTAAAAGAAAGAAAAAAAAAAAGAAGAAACTAAAAAAAATTTTAAATGAAAGAATAATCAAAACAAATTTAATACTAAATGCAAAATTTGCGTAAAAGAAAAAAAACAAGAATATTATCAAAAAAATAAAGAAGAAATAAAACAATATTACCAAGAAAATAAAGAAGAAATATTAAAAGATAAAAAAGAATATTATCAAGAAAATAAAGAAGAATTAAAAGAAAATAGTAGACAATATAATCAAGAAAACAAAGAAGAAATAAGAGAATACAATAAACAATATTACCAAGAAAATAAAGAAGAATTAAAAGAAAATAGTAGACAATATCGTCAAGCACACAAAGAAGAAAGAAATGAATATCACAGAAATCGTAGAAAAAATGATCTAATTTATAGACTACATAAGGATATGTCTTCTTTTATAAATAAAAACTTAAAAGAATTTGGTTTAACTAAAAACGACAAATCAATCAATGAATTATTACCTTATACAATAGAAGAACTTAAAGAATATTTAGAAAATCATTCTCAAATCGAAGATTGGATGAGGGATGAAAATGGAAAATTGGATTGGTCAAAACGTGGAATATATAATCGTAAAACTCATGAAGATAATCCTAAATGGCAGATAGATCATGAGACTCCGAAAAGCAAATTTGATATAAAAGCAGAAGGAGATGATGAGTTTCGGAAATGTTGGGGATTATCAAATTTGAGGCCATATTGTGCAAAAAAGAATGTTGAAGATGGTAATAGGCGCTAAAACCGCATAATAATATGTCAAGTAAAAAGATTGTAAAACTTGCCGTATTAAGATCAGACGACTCAGACCAAAGATGTCCGTTTGGTCTTTCAATTCCAAGTGCTTGCAGTTCTGTGGGTGATTTGGTAGATAAAATGTTTCCACTTGATCAATTAAAAACAGATGAAGAAAAGGAACAAGTTACCAAAACAAACAAATTTATAGCAACCTGGCAATCTCCAAATGAAAAATGTAAATATGCTGGACAAATAATTAAGCATGATGTTAATTGTAATTATGGAGATACAAATGTTGGTGTAGATGTGGAAAAAACTCCATTTGCGGCCCCATTCTATCCTAAAACTTATAATAGCACAACTTATGATGGAATATTTTCTGCTCCAATTGGTTATTATGCTGACTACGATCTGATGCGAAATTCTTACTATGGCCTTTATAGTTTGCAGGGAAGTTCTAATATAAGCGAAATAAATAAATTTGCAAGGTATATAGAATATTTAGACGATCATTTTACGGAACTTAATAAGCAGGATCAGGAGTTTTTAACTAATTTTGCGGAAATTAATGTGAATAATACAGTATTAATAAAGAAAGCTAAAGTTATACCTAAAATAAACGAAATTCTTGTGATATTGAATCTTTGGAAGGAAAACAAATGAGTCTTGCGAAAATTGCCCAACATCATGCAAAAATGCCCGAAGAAGGTCAGATTGTTTTAATTCCACAACTTAGCATTGAGGAAGATGATGATTTTGAGCCGGTAATACCTCTTGATTTCGATGTTGAAGAGGAAGAACATGAACACAAGCATAAGCATGAACATGAAGACGATAAAGAAGAAAAAGGCACAGTTATTGTAAAAATTGACGAAGATGGCGATGAAGATGAGGTGCATATGGATGGGTTTGCTTTCCTTTTGCCATCAGTTCCGGGCGGTGATTCTCAAGATGATATTGAAGAGGAAGACGAAAATGATTTAGATGTTGAGGAAGAAGAAGATATCAGGGTTGAAGAGGTTGATCCTTGGAATTGGCAGGATTTAGGTTTATCAAAATTTTTAAGTTGGTTAAATGTAAAGCTTAAATCTGTGCCTACGCATAGTGGCAGCGATACAACTGGTTTGGAGCGTGCTGTAGCTTATCTTGAATCACTTGATCGTATTATTTCCCAGGCTGTTCGTAAGGATATTAAAAACGAACTTGATATTGGTAAAATTGAGAATGCCCGCGAGGAAATTAGAAAAGGTGTGGCAAGATTAGAAGATAGGTTAGAGAAGGTAAATGTTAATCGTTATAAAAAGAAAAAGAAGAAGGCGGATGAAGATCAAGATGGTATTGTCAAAGAGGCACAGAAAATAGCGGGAATAAATGGAATTGTTGTTACTGTACCGATCTTAATATCACATTGCGCAAGAGTGTGTATAAATTCATCTATCAGTCATGGTAGGGATATTGAAGAAACGTTTAAGAAGCTTGGGGACAGATTTAAATTGAGTATGAGAGAAAAAACGGAGCTACGCCAGGTAATATCTGATATGGGTTATTATGTTCGTGACGTTGCCGCTGACTTCGATAAAGATTTTGATCCTACCAGCGAAGATAACCTTAACATGCAAGCCAACTATCCCGCCTAACAGGAGCCATAAATGTCAAGAGGATTTAAAATAACTCGCCAAGATGGCCTAACCGAACGAGACTCAAACCTCGCCCCATGGATCCAAAACTTTGCTGGTAAAAATAAAAATTTAACCGTGGTTGAACAAACTCGTGCTAGGGATGCTCAGTCATTAGTTTCTCAAATAAATAATATTATGGGCTCAAAATCGCGATATGCAACGGTTTCAGATGCCGTTAATGACATGAGAGAACGAACCGGACTTGATACATATCTAAATCAATTAACTGCCAATGATAAAAATAATGTTAAAGTTGCTGATCTTAAAATAAATGATCTAAACCAAGACGGCACAGTTGATGATTTTGAAGTTTATATGAGAGAGACTGATTTTGATCCTAACAATCCATATTTTGATGTTGGCCTTCAAGATGGGGAAGAAGATCTAAATAATGATCTTGTTGGTAATATTCTTGCCGCAATTACTGTTAGAAACTTTAAACCTGATTTAACTAACTATATGAATTTTGGCTTGGGTTATGTCATTGGCGCGAAAATGTCGAAGAATGATGGAAATGTGCAATTGAAAAAAGTTTATGACGAGGCTAAAAAACATAACAAATTAGCCGGCGATGAATTAAAAAAAAAAGTAAATAAGACAGGTTCAGAAGCTTATCCAGGCGAGGAATGTGAAGGTGGGAGCTGTGATGCCGGACAGGATAATTTTGATCACTATATGTCAAAATTACATGTTAATGAAGCGTCAACACCTTTTAAAATAGGGTTTGAGACTGGTTTTTTTGATTTGGAACATAATCAGGTAGGCGACATTTTGGCCTCACTAAACGCAACGCCTAATCCACCACTAGAGCCGGGATTAGAAAATGGTATATTGTATGGATTGGGCTATTGTTGGGGCGCCGATATATCTACAGAGGGTGGAAACAAAGAAATAAAACGTATTTTTAATTATTATCATTTTAAAAACAAAAATAAACTTGCCCAACTAAACGTTCCAACCACCAATTCAAACAAAATTCCCGAATCATTGGCTAAATATCATGATGTCGCTGATAATATTGTGAATTTTATTAGAAACAATATAAGGAATACAAACGCCTTAGGTGCATCAGTGCCCGCAATACAGTACGATCTATTGGCTATTTTTGGTCAAAGGTACGGCATAGAAACTCAAGATATTATGAATGAGGATGTGGCAAGATTCATAAATAATATAATTGTAAGCGAAATGGCAATGGTTGGACCTGAAGAAAATAATCCTAATATTGGATTTGGTGTGGGCAAAAATTTCGGTGGAGATGATATGAGTGATAATAATGATGCTTTTAAAGGGTTGATGCCTGCTAAGTAAAGGTATTTAAATAAAATATGGTGGTTTGCGATTTATATGTAAAATGTTTTTGGTCGAGAGAATTGCAGTGGTAATATAATTATGGGTGTAATGTTGTGAAATTTTTAGATAAGGAAGTTTATGTTTTACATATATACGATACAGAATAAAATTAATAATAAATTGTATGTTGGGTGGACAAGTGACTATAAGCAAAGATGGCGAGATGAAAAAAAGAATGCTTTTCGGGTTAATAGTGGTGATTATAACAACCTTTTATCAAGAGCTTTTAGAAAATATTCAAAAAACACAAAAGATATAGAAAATCATTTTATATTTCAAGTTATTGAAGAGTATTCTGATAATGAAAAAAGTGAATCACATTTGGCCGAGGCTCATTTTATAGAATTTTTCCGGACAAATATTAATAAATTTGGAAAAGATGCTGGTTATAACATGACTAGTGGAGGAGAATTTGGAACTTTAGGATTTAAACACAGTCAAGAAACAAAAGATAAAATTTCTAAAATTAAAAAAGACAATCCCTCTCCTAAAGTTGTGTGGACAAATGAAATGCGGGTAAAGATGTCTGAAAATAATAAGGGTAATGGTAAAAAAATAACACAAGATATTGCCAACAATATTAGGACTGATTATAGGTCTGGAAATTATTCATTAAATGATTTAAATAAAAAATATAAAATTGCTGTTGCTAGAGCTATTATATATAATGAAATATGGACAGATGAAAAATACGCATTAACACAGTTGGAAATTAATAAAATAATAGACGGAAATATAAAAAAAATATGCGAAATTCCTCAAGAAATTATTGATAATATTAGATTTGATTTTATGAATAAATTTAAAAATTTATCATTTGCAGACGCTTGCAAAGTGTTACTTTTAAAGTATAAAAATATAAAAGGAGCTTATATGCGTACAATTATTTCAAACCGTAAACGTAAAACTAATGATGTTCAATATATAAATTTTATTAAAAATAAAGGTAACAAATTAAATCAAAATTTAGCCGACCAATTAAGAAATGATTATAATTTAATATGTGCACGTAAGACGGAAAAAATAAAAATATTATCAAGAAAATATAGTATAAGTGCTGCACAAGTATATAGTGTATTAAGTAATAAGGCTTGGATCAAAAATGAGTCTTGATATCTTTGAACAATTCAAAAACAACATATCCAACATAGATCCAGTATATTGGTGTGAAAAATATTTAACACTTGATGGCAAGCCGTTTAAAATTTCTAAAGGTGGTTATAAACCTTTTACAGACATGTATAGATACATAGGTATTAAGTCTTTAGAAAAAAACTCTCGTCATTGTGTTGTATTAAAAGGCCGCCAAATTGGATTAACGACAGCAATCGCAAATTTAAGTCTTTTTTTAGTGGCCTCAAATCAATTTGGAATTAATGGCCGTCCACCAATGAGATTAATGCATGCTTTTCCGTCGCTCATTCACGTTTTCCGTTATGCCAAAACAAAACTTAATCCAACTATAGCTACATCAATTGTAGATGGCGACGTTAAACCTGGAAAGAAAAAAGTATCATATATAGAATCAAAACTTGATAAAGAGTCGGCGTCAAATGATTCGTTACAATATAAACAATTTATTAATGGTAATTATTTACAAATTGAGTCTACTGGACTAGATGGATCGCGATTGAGAGGTGGCACATTAGATGGTCTTTTTTTTGATGAAATACAAGACATGTCAGGTATAGCTATTCAAAATTCATTAAAGCTTCTTAATCAATCTCAGTATGGTCAATCAGGAAAAGGTATTGCTGTTTTTTTTGGAACACCGAAGCAAAAGGGAAGTTATTTTTGGAATATGTGGAATGATTCGTCTCAACAGTATTATCATCTCGGTTGTGAAAAATGTGGAGAATATTTTCCATTATATGCTCCGGGAACAAATTGGGAAAAAGTTTGGTTGTATGGGTATATTGTCAAATGCGAACATTGTGGCTATGAACAAAATAAATTAGAAGCTGCCGAAAGAGGTAAGTGGATTGTTCACGGAAATCCGGATGCAAAGTTTACGGGGTTTCATTTAAATCAATTATATATGCCAAATTTTACAAAAGAAACAATTCTGGGAGAAAAACCAGAAAACAATCCAAATACTGGAGAAATAACATGGCAAAATGAAGTTCTTGGCGAGTTTTATGCTGGTGATGCAAAACCAATTTCATCAGATGAAATTCGAGAACTGTGTGCCGATGTTGGTCGCAAATTTAAATCATGTATAACCATTAAAGATAATAAAAAAGTTTATGCTGGTTTTGATTGGGGTAGTAAGCAAGTTAGCAATGGTTCTGAGAACTCTCAGACAACAGGGCAATCATATTCGTGTGGCGTAATACTTTCGGAAGAGGCAAATATTTTGTCCATTGAATATGCGACAATGCTTAAAAGAAATAATTTTACTGAGAAAAAAGAAATTGTAGAACAAATGCTTAGACAATACTCCGTCAAGCTTGCTATTGGAGATATTGGTTACGCAAATGACCTTAGCGAGCATCTACAAAACACTTATGGTGATAGATTTTTAGCCTCCAGAGCAACACATCAATTAAGAGGACATTTTAAATACTGTAGTGATCAGTTTCCTAAAGAAATAATGTTTGAACGCGATTATTTAATTGCAGAAATGTTTGATCTTATGAAACGAGGATTAATTCGTTTCCCATACGGTGATTATGAAAAAATAGAATGGCTTATATCTCATTGTTGTAGTATGGAAATAAAAACTACAGCTAATAGAGTTAATGAACCTGTTTCAAGATATATTAAAGGAAATTCTCAAAACGATGGATTTATGGCCCTCATGAATGCCTACCTCGCTTACAAATTCGACAAAACAAATGGCTTCAATATGGTTGGTAGCGGTAGTTTGGTTATGCCTGACAATAAAAGCGGTAAAATTTTAGCTGTGAGCGGGTATATTCCAAGGATGCGATGATATATAAATAATATGTTAAGGCGCATATTATTGTATTAACACAGGTAATTCATGGTAAAATCCAAGTCAGAACAATTTTTAGAAGCTCGCTCTGCTCCACCTCCAGTAACACCACAGATGTATAAAGCTGTTTCTTCATTTAGACGAGATGGTTTAGAAAATGAAGTATTAGAGGGTAAATTTCGTGAGCCTGGTGTTAACTCCTCTCAATATACAAATTTATTAGGAAAAACTGGCGCTGGCAATGTTACTGGGTCGGGCTCTGGAATTCGTAAAAACGCACAATTTAGCGATTTATCAAGCTCATCATCTGGTTCAACTGGGGCGGGCTGGAGGGGTCCTGGCGGTACCTCAAGACAAACGCCGGAGATGTATTCTCCGTTGTGGTTAAACTCAAATTTAAATTTACCACGTGATAAAGCAACAATTAATGCATGGTGTCGGTCATTTTTTGCTTTAAATCCATTTGTTCAAAATGCCATTTCTTTACACTCTACCTATCCGATTTCAAAATTAAATATCAAATGTCACAATAAAAAAGTTGAAGATTTTTTTGGTCAGATGGCAGATGAAATTGATCTTATTAATGTTTGCATTCAGGTGGCGCAGGAATATTGGACACTAGGAGAAACATTTATTTATGGTGAGTTGGATGAGAGGACTGCAAAATGGAGTAGGTTATTAATACAAAACCCTGATTATATGAATGTTCAGCGTTCAGTTGTGTCTGGAGATCCTATTATTAGTTTACGACCTGATGAGAATTTGAAGAAAATTTGCACATCAAATTCTCCGGCAGCAGTTCAACAGAGGCAACAGTTGGATCGTGGAATTATAGAACATGTTAAAAAAGGCGAAAATATACCTTTAAGTAATTTTTATATTTCGCATTTGGCCAAGACAAATAGTCCGTATGAAGTTAGAGGAACAAGTTTAATTGTAAGTATATTTAGAGATTTAATGTTGTTTGATAAATTGCGCGAAGCGGATTATGCGATTGCTGATAATATGGTAACGCCGCTGACACTTGTAAAAATTGGTGGTGGACAGGATAATTACAAACCCACTCCGGCTGATTTAGAGGCTTGGAAAGAAGTGTTCAGCCAGGCACAATACGACAAGGACTTCAAGATATTCACTCACGAAGCCGTTACCGTAGAAAAGGTAGGTTCCGGTCAAGCAATCTTTGACACATCATCAAAAATAGAAAGGCTAATTAAAAATATATATGTCGGTCTAATGGTGCCTTCTGTAATAATGGATGGAGGAGGTGACGTAACTTATAGCAATGGAGGTATCACCCTAGATGTATTGCGTCAGCGTTATATGTCATTTCGAGAAAAATTAAGTCAATGGTTACGCCGCAAGATATTTGCACCAATTGCTAAAATTAATGATTTTTATGAGATCATTGAAGGTCAAAAAGTATTAATTGTTCCTGAAATTGAATGGAACCATATGTCATTATTTGACATGTCTGACTATATTAATAATTTAATTCAGCTAGCAAATGGTGAAGCTAAGACAATATCTAAACAAACACTTTATCGTTCTCTTGGATTAGATTATGATGATGAAAAATCAAAGATGCATAAAGAGATGATTGATGAAGCAATCAGAGCGAAAGAATTGGCTGCTTTAGGCGTTATGCCATTGGAAGATTTGAGATCATTGGGAGATGGTGATGTCATTAAAGAACCAATAACCGGACCATTACCAGGAGAGAACACAGGCGAAACTGTCCCTGATGGCGCTGGAGGATTAGGTGAAGGGTTGCCTGGGGTTGGTGGAATGGGAGGATTAGGAAGTCCGCCACCATCAGAACCTGCTCCAAGTGGTGGTGAAGTTGGTGGAATTCCTACACCTCCCGTATTAAAATAAGCCAATAATTTCGCCTTAAAGTAGGAGTTTATTTATGACAAAAGAAAAATCAGCAGGAAACCTATATGTTCAGGCGCAAGGTTACGGCGTTAGTAACCAAGTTAAGCAATATTTAACTCCTGGTGGTTGGAAGCGAATGTTGGGAGAAAATCTATCAAATTCGTTTCAAGAGCGCATGAATTTGCTACGCGATGCTGATAAAGAGATTCGAGAAGAGGCAAAGAGTCTTAAGTTAAATTTTAAGAATGCCAACAATTCATTTAAAGAGAATCGGTTTGTTGATGTTGCTCATTGGGTGGCAGAAATCGATACAACACTTCAAAAACTTGTTTCTTATGGCAAAAACGTAACAGATGTTGAAGATGAGGCTTTAAGGGAATATTATACAAAAGTTCAGGATGCTGATATTTTCAAAGATTATTTTGGGAAGAAAGCTAAAATTGAAACTGTTTTATTGAAAGAGGCAGCTTTAAGTGATTTTTTCAACAAAATTCTCGGCAATTCATTTGAGCAGACATATTGGAAAAGAATTAAGGAACGCAAATTAGGTGTTCAGTCATTAATTAAACAAACCGAAAGAGTTGTTAATTTAGTGTTAACATCACTTAAAAAAATGGGAGATGCGAGAGCCACGGGAAATATTGGTGCTTGGGTAGCTGAAGTTGCAAAAATGGAAAAAGGTCAACTAGCATTTCATGAGCATTTTAAGAATATTTATGAAAAACATATAGCCGATTTGGCACAGATGTTGAGAGGCAAAGAGCCAGTAAGTACATTTGATGAAAAGCCAGAAGTTGGGCAAGAGACAGTTCAACCTGCACCTGTTGTTCCTTCTGCCCCGACAAATATGACAGTTCCAGTTGAGCAGAAGGTAAATGTTGAAAATAAAACAAAAGAACCTGATGCAGCTGTTCGTGGGCCTGGAAGACCTACTCGTGGTGATAAAGATAAACAATTTGATCAACTAGAAGAGTTGTTAAAGAATTTAAAACCTGGTGAAGTTCCGGCAGCAGAACAACAAGCTGCTGTTTCAATTCCTTCTGCCCCATCTCCGGCAGCTGTTGAAGTTAAATCGCCCGAGCCTGTTAAAATTCATGAACCGGTTGTAACGCCTGATCCTGTTAAAACACCAGAGCCAGTTATAACTCCGGAACCAATTAAACCGGCAGAGGAACAAAAAACTGAAGCTCCAAAGCCTGACATTTCTGTTAATGAAAATGATTTAACGCCAGAAAAGCCGAAAGAAGAGGTTAAAGTTGCACCTGTTTCTGAGGTTAAAGCACCAGAGGCTCCTAAACGCCCACAAGGAAGGCCGAAAGTAAATAAAGATGTTCCTGCTGTTAAAGAGCCAGAACCTATTTCTGAGCCAATTAAACCGGCCACAAATAAACAAAAAATCACAATGGTGGTTCTTCCAAAAGGTGGTGGCGAAGATTTGGATGCATTGAGGTCGGCGGTCTATAAAGCATATGGAAATGATGTTGTTTTTGTTAGTCAAAGTAGTGGTTTTGATAAAGCTAACGAATATAAAAATAATGGATATGATATTGATTTAAAGAAATATGAAGATGTCAAGGGTTTGGTTAAAAAAGGCCCTACAAAAGAAGAGGTTTTTTCTAAATTAAGCGATCCAGAATTTATCAAAAATATGAAAAGACTTGGCAATGGAGATTTTCATTTTAGTGAAATATTAGACGATCCAGCTTTTACAAACCTTTCATCTGAAGATAAAAAAGAGCTTGTTCTTAAACTAAAAGATATACGTGCAAAAGAAATTACGACAAATGCACCAGTTGATACGACGACATCTGATCCGGCATTAGTTGGTTTAGAAGATGAAACGGAAGAAGAGCCGGTTGATGAGGAAGTACAAATTTTCACGCATACTGGTAAGCTTGAGAAACTATTAGGAAAATCACTTAAAGATTTGACAGGTAAAGATTCATATGATTTGATTTCAAATTCAGATTATTTAAATATGTTGCCAAAAACGACAGATGGAACATATGATCTTAATTTAATTAAGAAGTTTCCGGAATATTTAGTTTTACCGGAAGAGGATAGACAATATTTTATAGGTCCATTAAATAGTATGAACAAACAAATTCTTAAAGATAATAAGAGAAAAGTTGCTCATACAGAATTTTTTAAATATTTCGAAAAGGTTGCTACGACAAACGATCCTGGATTAATGGCAGCTATTCTTTGTAAATATTCCGAAGAAATTGATGAAACAGATCCGGAAACTAGTGTGAAACTATTAGAACACGCGCAATCACTTTTAAATGATTAATTACACCATTTTAAAACAAGCATCTTCAGAAAATCTTGACAGTGTGGTTAAGGTTGCTGGTGTTGTGCGGCGCTTATATAACTGGTTTAAACAGCTTTCAAATGACGAATACCGTGAACAGGTATTAAATTTAAAGAGCGAGTCTGTTGCGGTAAAATCATATATGAGTGATTTATCTGAGCAACTTGACAGATTAAATAACGCGATCAAAGATGCTGATGTTTCTGATTATGAAAGTGCTTTGGTGGAAGTAAAAGATCTTTCTCAGCTTTTATATAAAGAGTTAGAGGGTTTACATTTGGCGGCAGAAAAAAGTGCTGTTCCGGCTGGGTCAACTTCAGAAACAGATTTGCCGAATGAAAAAGTTGATCAGTCACCATTGTCAACAATGTCAATTTTTATTTCTGATAAAGCAAGACAGATGTTTTTGGTTACTGTTGGAAAAGAAGTATCTGATCAAATTGAAAAATCTCCACACTTTTTCAATTTATTTTCAAAAGCGATTAAAGGCGGGAAAATAACAAAAATAAGTCCTGTAAAAAAAGATACTAGGGAGGGTCAAAACTACATAACGGTTCAATTTGGTCCATTTAGTGTTCCTGGTATAAATTATGTTTTTACTGGAACGGTATTGTTAAATGAATTGCCTGGTCAAAAATTAAGTTTGATGAGGACATTATCTGTTCATTATGATGATTTACCTAAAACAGCTTCAAGAAAAGATTGGTTTAAGAAATTGGCTTTTGTTGATGGTAAGGTTGAAAGATTTAATAATCAATTATCGCAAGTGAAATTAGCTGAAGTTTTACGCAAGGGTTATCAAAATGCGTTTGGTCAAGATCCTAGTTTACAGATTCTTGGTGTTGCCTGGGCACAAGCTATGGTTGAGTCAAGTGGTAATTTAATGAACAATAATATGGGTAATATAACTGCCGGAAAAGCTTGGATTGAATCTGGAAAACCTTATTTGGTTCTTAAAACACAGAATGATAAACCTAATGGCTACAAAGAATTTGGGCCATCAGGCGAAGTTATGAAAAATCTTGATTTTGTAAACTACAGATCTTATAAAACGCCAGAAGATGGGGCCACTTATTATTGGAAGCTTTTAAAAGACTACGGAACGGTTTTACCATGGTTTGGAACGGGAGACGCATTACATTCTGGTTTGGCCATGGGTGATAAAACATATTATACGGCTAACAGGTTTTTATATTCTGGCAAAATGTCATCTATTTATAATAAATTTATAAGAGATATAGCTCCACAATTATCAGGAATGGTTTCTGATCCAAAACCACCTCCGAGTCAATTGCCGGAATATAAAGCTTGGAAAAATTCTGAACCTGTTAAAATTCCAGATAAATTGGTTTCTAATATTGCGCAAAACACAATGTACACCGTTAATCAAGACAATGATAAACCGGAACTTGTTGCATTAAATTCAGGAGAAAAATTAAGTACACCACAAAATGTTCAACAAGTTGCACAGCCAAATAAAGAAATTAACGATAATGAAATAAATAGTTTTATTAATTATCTTTATGCTTCAGGGCCATTGGATGAAATTGTTAAAAAAGCAATAGAAAATAAACTTTTAAATAAAACTAATTTTACCATTAATATAAAAAATAATGATAATATTTCAATAAAATTTGCAAAAACAGCTTCGGAATTTATTAAAGAGTGTTTTAATTGTAATGAACCTGAAATTTTCGCTGATGATAATAATATTGAAATCAGTTCAACTATTACTGGTGATGAAGAAACAGTTTTAAATGCAGTTAATTCATCTTTAAAATCATTTTCTGAAGCTTTTTCTGAAAAATATAATCATAATGTAAAATTAGCTATATCATTAAATAAATCAAATTTAACAAAACTTTCCAGCAAAATAATAAATAAAAGCGAAAGATTATTTCATTTAAAGGCAATCTAAATAAATGAATATAAATAATTTAAATCAATTACGAAAAATATCTCAAGATTTAAATATTTGCGGAGATATTGGTTTATGTGAAAAAATTAAAATAATAATTGCTAATGAAACTGGTGGAGATAATATTAATCCAGATTTAACTTATTCTTCAGTTATGAGGGACTTAAGGCATAATCAAAAAGATAAAGTTAATAAGTTTATGGTTGCTTTTAAAAATGCATTTGATGAGGCTGTTTTGGAGGAATTGGAAGATCCTGATAGAATAGCTTTATTGGCGGCTATCAAGGAAATTAGCTATGAATCGTAGTGAAAGAATGTATAAAATTGCCGCAAGCACAATAGACCTTGGTAACCCCGAAAGTGCCGGCAGAGGTATTGCTGACATTGTAAAATTTCTTCTTAAACGTATCGATATTGTTAATCGCCCAAAATCCATATTTAACTTAAGAAATAAAATATGGAATTTAAATGAGAATGAAATATCCTCAAAAAAGACCCCCGCTTCCGCGTCTTTAGGAGCTTCGTTGACTTTCATAAAAACCATCCTAAATGGCCATAATCCTCACTATATACGTGAGATCATATCTGCAATAGTAAAGAACTTATAATGGCTGTTAATTTTCAAATAGTTCTTCCTAATAAACTATATCGCTCCGGAACAATTATGCCTGGTGATATTGATTATTTGGTTAGTCCAATGTTGAAGGTTAAAAGAATTATTAGCCTGGACCAATCGGCTGGCAATCTAATAGCTAAATATATTCCGCCCGGTATCCAACATATTATTTATCCAATGCTCATAGGAAACCCAACCGTTGAAGCGAGAGGGCTGGAAGCTTTAATTCAAAATAACATGTTAGATATTAATGATGGAGCGGTTATTATTCATTGTGCCCAAGGTAAAGATAGAACCGGTTTTGCTATAGCTTTATACAGAGCAATGAAACAACATTGGGATTGTGAAAAAATATTTGATGAAGCTCATAATAATGGCTACGGCACAGGCTTGGATAAAAATGTAAAAAAAGTGTTTGATATGGAAATTTGCAGGTTTTGTTCCGGTGATTATTGCAAACAATTCACAATTAAAAATGATGTATTGGAAACCGGACCAGACTCACAGCCAAGCAATGATGGGTTTGCCGTATCTGAAATTACACCTCCAGCTTTCAGTTCACAACAATCTTGGTCTCTTCCTATGGATCCAACTACTAATTTTTATCCTGGAACGGTTAGAACGGCCAAAAGAAAATTGAGAAAACGATTTTTAAAGAAATTATTAAAAAAGAAAGATGTGCAAGATTTAAATGTAGGTTTGATTAATAATATGGATGTGCTGCCTAATTCAAGTTATAATTCTACCTCTGGAGCAATTGATTTAACACCTAATGCGGCAGGACCAGCAAGTTCATCAACTTTGCCGCAAATATGATTTTAAAGGCATTATAGCATGATTAGTAAATTAGCACAACTTGTAGAAATGTCCCTTGATGTTCCTGATTCTGATAAAAAAATTGCCAGGAAAATTGTTCAAAGATTACAACAGGTTTGTAAAAAATTAGAGCTTTTTGAGAAACAATTGGATATTCTTTATAATCCTCTTAAAAATAATGAAAACGTTTCTACAGATTCTATTGTTGAAAATAGAGGGACAATTCGTAGATATAGAGACGAAATAGAAAAAATATTCACCGAAATGAGAACTTTGGCATATTTAACACTACAAGAAATGAATCATTTTAATATCGATGGACATATACTTGACCTTATTAAAACGTTCACTAACTCTTTTAATGATATCGATGAGTCTTGTAATATGCTTTTGGAAAATTTAGATGATTATAAATCCGATAATTATAAGGAAAATGTTATCTCTACCGTTGAAAATGTGCAAAAACAGTGCGGGCAATTGGAAAGTTTAATAAAAGAAAGAATTATAAAACACATAAATACAAACGTTATTGCTGGTAATTGGTATGATGGACTTTCTGAAACTGTTCAATCTCCAAATGTTACCCAGAATGAGCCAATTATTACTAGGTTGTTTAAGGAAAGAGAAGAACAATTAAAACAGATTTTGAAGTAAAAAGTTTATATGTTTTTTATAATGGTTTTGTTATGTATTTTTATGGTTTGTTTTGATGAGGAAATGGATTAAATATTATTTTTGTCGAGGTGATGTTATTAGTAAACATATATAAAATATGTCGTGAAAATATTTAAAATGATAAGGGTTTTGAAATGGGTAGGATTAAAAATATAGTAAACATTGGTGATAAGTTTAATAGAGTTAAAAAACAATTTGAAGTTAAAGTTGGTGAAAAATATAATAAATTGACTGTTTACAAATTCATTGGCAAAAATGATAAAAACAAGTTAGAATATTTATGTAAATGTGATTGTGGTGGTGAAAAAATAGTTAAAGAAAGAGATTTGGTTGTTGAAAGAGTTAAGTCGTGCGGATGTCTTTTACAAATAAATGGCATTAATGCTCGCGAAAGAAATGCTAAACATTTTGTTGAGGTTGGTAAAAAGTATAACAAATTAACAGTTTTATCTATTCCTGATTTAAAAAATATAAAACCTAAAGAGTATGAAAGAGTTTGTGAGTGTTTGTGTGAATGTGGGGTAATAAGAATGAGAAAAATTTCTGATGTTTCAACAGGGAAAGTTAAATCTTGTGGTTGTTCGCAATACCAAGAATTTACTAAGGATCCTTGGGAAAATGAAATAAAATCGTATCATAGGCGGATAAAAGAGCGAGGTAAAAATTTAGAATGGAATTTAACAAAAGAACAATTTATTCAACTTTCAACGCTTAACTGTGTATATTGTGGAAAAAAACCAGAAATAAAAACAAAAACTGGTGAAAATTTTTATAGAGGTACAATAGATAGAATTGATAGTTTAAAAGGTTATATAATTGAAAATTGTATTTCTTGTTGTGTGTTATGTAATAGTTTAAAATCAAATTTATATAAGGATGATTTTTTTAATATAATACAAAATATTTATAAATATTGTCTTATAGAGAAAAATTTAATTAACATTAATTTAATTGATAAAAAATCATTTAATAATGTTAGTAATCAAAAATATGAAGAAAGAATTTTAACATCCTTTAAAAGATATAAAGAGCATAATAGTATTAGAAAAACAAGAAATGGTACAAAAAAAGTTTTAGAGTGGAAACTGTCAAAAAATCAATATGAAAATTTAATAATGAATATTTGTTTTTATTGCGGAAAAGAACCCAAAATTCCTGTGGGTAGTGTGTTTTATAGAAATGGTATAGATAGAGTTGATAGTAAAATTGGTTATTTAATTGATAATTGTGTAACTTGTTGTGCATCCTGTAATAAAATGAAAAGTAATCATTCACAGGAACAATTTTTAGAAAAGATAAAAGATATATACGATTATAATTTTACAGGTAATATTATCGTATAATTTTGATTAAGTTGTGTTTTCATTGGAGAAAATATGTTTATAAAGTATAGCGAAGCTAAAATTGTAGATTCAGATTTGAGTTTAGAAAAAGTTTCCGAATTTATTGATCAAAAAGAAAAATTAACAAAAAATTCTGAAAAAGATAAAAAAACTGTTAAAACGGAGAAATAATGAGTTTTATAAAATTTGCCGAATTAGAACCAATTATTTCTGATAATATAAAGTCTACTGGAACTGCTTTTTCTGAGTTTGATGTTAATTTAGACGCATTAGAAAGATTTAAAAAAATAGCCACTGATTTAAAAAAAATTGCTCCAAGAGCTAGAGATTTTTTGTACTTCACAGCTATCTTTATGCATGCGGCAGAAGCATCATTAATTGATGATGATGGTAATATTAAAAAAGATGCAAATGGTAATGAAGTAATTGCAAGTTGGGATATTGATGAAAAAACTGGAGCTTGGAAATGGAAATGTTCATCAAAAGATATTTTACCTTTAAAAAACTCTAACGGTGATGCCTTCCCTGAATCAGAATTAATTAAGTGTCATAAACTTTGGGTTTCTCGCCCTTTGTGTTTGGATCATAAATCGTCAGACGTGAATTCCATTAGAGGCATAATTGTTGATACTTATTATGATAAAAAACATAAAAGAGTAATAGGTTTATGCGCATTAGACAAAATTAATTATCCTGATTTAGCAAGAAAAGTGGCCACTGGATATAGTGCAAATGTATCAATGGGCGTATCAGTAGCGCTAGCTACGTGTTCAGACTGTGGAAAAGCTTGTAGAACTGAAAAAGATTTTTGCCGTCATATTTTAGATAAAACACGCTATGCCGAAATAAATACCGGTTTAAACCCAATTGAGTTGAGCATCGTAGTAAGTGGCGCTGACCCCAAAGCCAAAATCCGTCACATCGTAGCCGCAACAAATAGCATTGCCAAATATGTTGATCAAAAAGAAACTTTAGTATCTGAAAGTAAAGATATGATGTCTGCCGTTGAGGTAGAACAACTTGAGTCGGATTTGGCTAAGGCC
>Ga0137459_1000330_pt1 | contig 17318 bp, 17 predicted proteins | sample EasRivERMGT700_2_FD_104908 | JGI IMG/M metagenome (GOLD analysis project Ga0137459, IMG submission 104908) | Soil microbial communities from meander-bound floodplain in the East River, Colorado, USA - East River MetaG ERMGT700_2 | ecosystem: Environmental > Terrestrial > Soil > Floodplain ...
GATGTTCGGGTGGTCGAGGGCGCTGGCGGTACGCGCCTCGCGCAGCAGGCGCGTCTCGGCGTCCTGGCCCCCGATCAGGTCCGTGCGGATGAACTTGAGCGCGACCTTGCGGTCGAGCGTCGTGTCTTCGGCCAGGTACACGACACCCAGGGCCACAACCTGGTGCTCTACCAACTGAGCTACATCCTCCGTGGAAACCTCTGTCTACATGAGTCGAGCCGGCTCCGCAACCGCTAGACCCGAGCCGCAGGGTCGATTCCGGCCCGCAGCGTGGCACCGAGCCGAGTCCCCCGGCGTCGAGGGTCGCCTCGCGGGGATAACCCGTGTTGTCGCAGCCACTTGCAATTCCCCGGGCCGGCTCGGGCCACATCGGGCTGCATCGCATGGGATCAGGGCTTCGCGCGCCGCGCCGCCATGATCTTCACGAACGACTTGCTCCGGATCTCCTCGATCGACAGCCCGGTCGCCAGCGCCTCCTGCTCGGTGACCGCGCCGCACGCGATGCCGCGCAGGAAGTAGTTGAGCAGGCCCTGGCCGGTCGCCGCGTCATCGAACACGTCGCCGACCAGCGTCGCCTGCGCGGCCTTGTCGACGAAGTTGCGCAGCCGCTCGGAGGCGGCAGCCAGGCCCTCGAGGAAGAACGCGTAGGCGGCGCCGTAGCGGGTCGGGAGCTGCGCGGGGTGGAGATCCCAGCCCTGGTAAAATCCGTGGACGAGCGAGTGGCGAATGTCGTCGGCGTGGAGCCGCCACGCCGCGAACACCGCCGCCCGGTTGGCGCGCTGCTGCTCGTCGGTGAGGCTCGCGCCGCGGTGGGGAGCGACCGGCATGATGTTGGTCGCGCCGTCGGACAGCATCACGCCGGTCCCGGCGAACGCGACCTTCATCATGTGCTTGGCGAAGTCGCACGCCGGGTGGCGCATCCGCTGGTGCGCCGCCGTGATGTCGCAGTTCGCGGTGTAGTCGTAGGTTCCGAAGTGCGCGCCGGTCAGCCGGGCGCCGGCGGCGCGGTGCAGGCGCGGCAGCACCGAGCGACCCTGCGGGTCGAAGATGCTCTGCGTGGTCTCGACCATGAACTCGATGCGCAGCGCGCCGGTCTCGAGGTCGAGCCGGTCCTCGAGCTGCTCGAGGGTCTCGACGAGCACCTCGACGTCGACCCGGCTCTGGATCTTGGGCAGCGTGATCACGAAGTTGGCGGGCAGCGAGCCGCTCGTGCTCGCCAGGAGCTCGGTCAGGAAGATATCCAGCGTGCGCAGCGAGCGCGCCGCGAGCTCACCGGTCAGCGGCTTGATCCGGATCCCGATGAACGGCGGCAGGGTCCCGGCGACCACGCCCGCGGCGACCTGCTGGGCGGCGGCGAGCGCGTGGCCATCCTCCTCGTCGTCGGGCCGGTTGCCGTAGCCGTCCTCGAAGTCGATCCGGAAGTCCTCGACCGGCTCGCGGACGAGCTTGGCGCGCACCCGCTCGTAGACCTTCGGCGCGAGCTCGCCGGGGATGCCGATCGCCTCGGCGAACGTCGCGGCGTCGGGCGCGTGGCCGTCGAGGGCGCGCTGCGCGAGCTCGCCGAGCTTGTGGGCGGTGTCGGAGCTGAACAGGTGTGCCCCGCCGTAGACCGTGTGCACCGGCTGGCGCGCTCCCGAGTCACCGGGGTAGCGCGCGCTGACGCGCGCCTGTGCGCGCCGGACGCGGGCGAGGGTCTTCTGGAACTTCTTCTCGGAGAGCGAGGTACGCGCCATGCCGCGGTTTGTATCACTGGCGGGGTCCTGCGCCCACCGTGACGGCCCAAACTGTTAGCCAGAGGTGGTCCTGCGGACCCTTCGATGAGCTGTGGCCCGCAGCGAGGCCATCAGCTCCGTCCAGACGCTCAAGAAACGTGCATCCGGATCCCGTGGCTCGAGGACCTTTGAACCGTGGTCCGCTTTCGCTGCCGGGGTGTGGACCTCTACCCAGGACCACTGAAACCGGAAGCGCCAAGATCTTCTGACTAATCCAGTAGATTTGAAGTGCTGCTGAAATCGAGAGATGGTGCAAATCGACGCACATGCACATGCGCATGGGCGAGCTCGAGTCGATGTCGACCAACGCTCTGGACTCCGAGTCGCCCGTGCATGCCACTCGTGTTCACACAACGACTTGCCTGGACGCAGACCGCGCTCGCGCGTAGCATCCACATCATGGATCGCGACGCTCGTAGGCCGGGTGGCTGTGATGACGGGGCTGCGAGGGACGCTGGCGGAGCACCGAACGGCGTGCAGAGCCGGGTTGCGCAGCGCTATGGAACGCCGCTCGCGCGTGCGATTCAGCGCAAGCAGGGTGACAACGCCGACCGCGACCCGACGATCCACGATGCTGCGACCGCGGCGGTCGAGAATCGCGGGAGCGGCGGGCCCGTCGACGCCAGCGTTGCGCAGCGTGTCGGCGACCACCTCGGTGCGGACCTCTCGGGCGTGCGCGTCCACGACGATCCGCTTTCGCAACAGGCGACCGCAGCGATGGGCGCGCGCGCGTTCGCGTATGGCAGCGACGTATTCCTGGGTCAAGGCGAGCGTGGCAACGACCTCGGCCTCATGGCGCACGAGCTGACCCACGTCGTGCAGCAGGGTGCGGCGGGACAACGCGCGCCGCAGCGGCAAGTGCCGGTCGGCGCCTCTGACAGCCCCGCCGAGCGTCAGGCCGACGCGGTCTCGGCCGCGGTCACTGCTGGACAGCCGGGCGCGGCCACGACGAGCGCCTTGATCGTCGATGGGCTGCCGGTGCAGCCCGGGCAGATGTTGAAGAGCCAGTTCCTCGACCAGCTACATGCGCAGGTGATGGTGGCCGCGCATGATGAGCTCGGGCCGATCTGGTCGATCACGGGCTGTCCATACATCGAGCAATACTTCGGGCAGTACCGCAATCAGCCGGCGGCTGCGAGCGAGGCGCTGCTCAAGCGGTTCGCGCCGGGCGCGGCGCAGGCGCACACCGCCGCCGACATGATCTTGCCCGTGGTCGCGCGCGTGCGCGAGGGCGTGCGCAACTGGCGCGAGACCGGGCAGCCGCCGGGCGATGTCGCAGCCGCCGATCCGCGGGCCGCGGCGGGCGCCACGTCCACGCCACCACGAGCGCAGGAGCAGCAGATGCAGCAGGGCGCCGCGCCGGTGGCGCAGGCCAAGCTCGCCGAGCCGGGCAGCCCTGCGGCGCTGGTCGCGACGCTCGGCGCCGGCGAGCGACTCGATCCCGGCACCGCGTCGCGCATGGAGGGCGCGTTCGGCCAGAGCTTCGCCGACGTGCGCATCCACACCGACGCGACTGCGGCGAGGCTCGCCAACGAGCACGACGCGCACGCATTCACGATCGGATCGCACGTCGCGTTCGGCGCCAACACGTACCGGCCCGGCGCGCCCGAAGGGGACGCGCTGGTCGCGCACGAGCTCGCGCACGTCGTGCAGCAACAGGGGGCCGGGCCCGCCGAGGCCGTGGTCCAGCGCAAGCCGATCGAAGACGGCGGCGCCGAGGCGCATGCCGACCAGGCGGCGCACGGGGTCCTGGCGTCGTTGTGGGGTGGCGTGAAGGGCGCCGCGCGATCGATCAAGGACACGCTCAAGACCGACATCGGGATGAAGCGCTGTTCGAACAGCACGCCGCTACCGACCGGCTCGCTCACGTCGAGTGGCTCGGTGGCACACACCAGCGGCGCGACGCTCGACACCTACGTCTCGGGCAGCACCGCGATCGCGGCGTATGTCGGATCGTCGATCGCGGCCGGCCGGGTGGCGACGGGACACGTCCACTTCTTCAATAACACCGACTTCCGCCGCGTCTGCATCGCGTACTTGCTGCGTGGCATCAATCCCAGCACACGCAAAGCGAGGCCGAAGCGTTCGAGCCCACCGTCAACGCGTACCGCGACGGCGATGACATCTACGTCGCGCAGGACCGCGGCACGCCCAGCACCGTCATCCACGAGGGCATGCACCTCTACTGCAGCTCCGCGTACCGCGATCAGATGGGCTTCAACATCAACGAGGGCACCACCGAATGGCTCTGCCGCCTGGTCATCGCCGAGCAGAGTCTCGGGTTCGTGCGCACCAACTACCAGACGCAGTACAACTCCGTGGTGAAGATGGTCGCGAAGGGCGGACAAGCGAACGTGATGGCAGCCTACTTCAACGGCAATATCGCAGGCCTCCGAGCCGCGGTCGACGCCGCGACCTCGGCGGGCACCTTCAACCAGTGGGTCACCTTCATGCAGGCGGGTCAATATGCCCAGGCCGATGCGCTCATGTAACTTCGCGTTCGTGATCGCCGTGGCCGTCGCAGCCTGTCACGATCCCACCTCCTCACCAACCCGCACGCCCGGCGGTGCGCGTACGGAGCCATCGACGATGACCGACTTCGCTCCTCTGCCTGCTCCTCCCGACGTCCCGACCGCCGCCCAGATCGCCGACGCGATCGCCACCGGCTTTCCCGCCGAGCAGCGCGCGCGCGCGACCGAGATGCTCGGCCCGATCGTGCTGTGGCAGTTCCGCAGCGCCGCCACCTTCCCGAAACCGCGCCGGCTCGCCGAGGTGGTCTACGAGAACCTGGTGGACGAGCTGCGCCCAGTCACGGCGGACAAGCGCGTCGACGCGCTCGAGACCATCGCGTGCCGCACCACCGGCGAGAAGCTGCTCGGTGACGGCATGGGCCTCGCGATCGCGCGCTGGCGCCTCGATCATCCGGGGAAGGCCGTTCCCGCGCCATGGGACGAGATGTCAGCGCCGTGGGTCGGGCGATCCACCGTGCAGCTCGGCGCCGAGGCCGACACACGGCTGACCGAGATCGAGCGGCTGACCAAGGACAAGACCGGCGACTGCCGCGAGGCGATGCGGATGTCGCTCCTGCACGCGCGCATGGCGCTCGGATCGGCGAAGACCGGCTCGTTCAGCACTGCAGCCGGATCCATGGTCGACTTTCTGCGCCAGGTCGGTGAGTCACCGCGGATTCTCGACGTGCACTGAGCCGTGCGCGACCCGCCCGCCGGCATGGCGCCGGTCAGCTGCCGCGGTAGGTCGAATAGCCGTACGGCGACAGCAGGAGCGGCACGTGGTAGTGCTGCGCGCCGTCGACGACGGTGAACTGGATCTCGACGACCGGGAAGAACCCGGCCTGGTGGTGCGCGGCGAGGTAGGCGCCGGTGTGAAACCGGATGCGATAGGTCCCGGCGGCGACGGGACCGACGGGGGTCAGCGTGCGGAGCCGGCCGTCATCGTCGGTTTCGCCCGCGCCGACGCGCTGCCAGCTCCCGCCGTCATCGCGCTCGAGCTCGATCGCAATCGCCTTGCCGGGGCGGCCGGCGGCGGTGTCGAGGACGTGGGTCGTGATCATGCGAGCTCTCCGAGCAGCTTGTGCAGGCGCAGCCGCGTGATCTTGATCTGCTCCTCCGCCGCGGTGCGGAGCTCGTCGGCCGCGGAGCTCGGGGTCCGCGCGCGGAGCTCGACGAGCATCGCCTCGGCGGTGCGGCCGGTCGCGCACACGATGAACACGAAGCCGTGCCTGTCGAAGTAGGCGCGGTTGGCCTCGGCGAGCTCGGCGGTGAGCGTGGCACCGGCGGTGGCGGCCCGCTGCTCGCCGGCCGACCACGCCGCATCGCCGGCCGCCGGGGTCCTGGTCTCGCCGATCTCGCCAATCTTGGGGTGCGCCGCGAACGCCTCGCGATGCGCGGCCTCGTCGAGCGACCACCACGTGCGCTCGGCGACCCGCAGGAGCGCCGGCACATCCTCGAACGGGCGCGCCGCGGCCATCGCCTCGGCCCACCGCGACGAGCTGCAGCAGCGGCGCAGCGCGGCGCGGGCATCGTCGGCCACGAGCGCGTTGAGCCGGGCGATCCGGGCGGCCGGCCCGATCGTGGCATCGACCGCCAGCTCGCCGTGCGCACGCAGCCGTGCGACGCCGCCGTCGGGGAACACCGAGAGCCGCAGGTGGGTCACCGGGCCGACCCGGCGCAGCTCGTCGTCGAAGACGTGGCGCGTGTGCGGCTGCAGCGGCGAGCCAAGCAGCATGCGCCAGCCCGCGAGCTGGTCGGCGGCCGTGCCCGGCGCGTGGACGCCCTCGACCGTGCACCGCCCCGGCGCGTTGCCCTTGAAGTGCGTCGTGTCGATCTCGAGCCGCTCGATCGTGCCGGCCGCGGCCAAGCGAATGATCGCCCAGTCGTTGCCGGGCCCGCGGCGGCGCCGGGTCTCCCAGCCGTCGGCCATGCTGCGCGACGGGCCGGGCTTGATGAGGTTGTTGCGCGAGCCGAAGAACATGTCGCTGCAGGTCTCGACCACCGCGCCGTGCTCGAGCGCGGCGAGATCGATCGCCCCGCCGAGCGCGCGCAGCCGCGACCACCGCGGCACCACGTCGCCGTGGACCCGCAGCCGGGCGACGCCGCCGTCGGGGAAGATCTCGAGCCTGACATGGGTGAACCGCTTGCGGTCGTCGATCGCGAACGCGTTCCGGGTGTCGCCCTCGAGCTTGGCGCGCGGCAAGATCGGCGTCCATGTCGCGGTCTCGAGCGCGCGCAGATCGAGCGCGTCGTCGAGCTCGGTCGCGTGCAGCGCGCACGACTCGGGGAAGTTGCCGCGGAAGAACGCGGTATCGACCACCACGCCGCGGATCACCCCCGGCATACCGAGCCGGACGATGCACCAGTCATGCACCTCACCGGGATCCGGCTGGGCCCCGGACAGGGGCGGCCGGCGGCGGCGTGACTCCCAGCCATCCATCCACTTGCCGCGATCGGTGTACACGTGGTCCTTCCACACCGCGGCGTGCTCGCGTAACAGATTTTCCTTCTCGGCAAAGAACTCATCGTTGCAGGCGAGCGCGGCTCCGCCGACGGCTTCACAGGCGAGATCGGGCAGGTCGAGGAAGTCGGTCATGTGATTTCATCAGGTTCTACGCCGGTAGTTTCGCTAATGGGGAGCGTCCCCGGTCCGTGGCGAGGGTGCGGCCGTGCTCGGCGATGCGCTCGCCGCGCAGGTAGGTCGCGGTGACGGCGCCGCGCAGGGTCTCGCCGGCGTAGGGCGTGACGCGGTGACGGTGGTGGATCGACTCGGCGGTCACCGCGGTGGTCGCGGCGTCGTCGAAGAAGACGAGGTCGGCGTCGCGGCCGGCGGCGATCGCGCCCTTGTGGGCGAGGCGGGCGAGCCGGGCGGGGCCGGCCGACATCCAGCGGGCGATGTCGACGAGCGAGTGGCCGCGGGCGTGGGCCTCGGTCCACACCACGGGGAGCGCGAGCTGGAGTCCGGAGACACCGCCCCACGCGGCGACGAAGTCGCCGGCCTCGATCGCCTTGAGGCTCGGGCTGCACGGCGAGTGGTCGGAGGCGACCAGCTCGAGGACGCCCTCGGCGAGCGCGCGCCAGAGGGCCTCGCGGTTGGCCGCGTCGCGGATCGGCGGCGCGCACTTGAACGGGGTCGCGCCGTCGGGGATGGTCTCGGCGGTGAAGTGGAGGTAGTGCGGGCAGGTCTCGGCGGACAGCGGCAGGCCCTCGGCGCGGGCGGCGCGCAGCTGGTCGAGCGCGCTCGCCGCCGAGTGGTGCACGATGTGGGTGCGCGCGCCCGTCGCGCGGCACAGCCGGGTCACCAGCGCGATCGCGGCCTCCTCGGCGGCCGGCGGCCGCGACGCGAGGTAGGTCGCGTAGCGCCGCGGATCGGCGGTCGCGAGCGCGGACACCGCCGCGTCGATCGGCCCGGCGACCTCGGCGTGGACGAGCAGCGGCGCACCCAGGCCGGCGAGGATCGCCATTGCGGGCAGCAGCTCGGGCTCGCCGACCCAGCCGAACTCGGCGACGCCCGAGTCGATCAGGAAGCACTTGAAGCCGCGCACGCCGTCGGCGACCAGGCCCGCCAGCTCGCCCGCGTTGCCGGGCACGACGCCGCCCCAGAACCCGACGTCGACCGCGCACTGCCCGGCGGCGGCGGCACGCTTGGCCGCGAACGCCTCGCGCGTCGTGGTCGCCGGGATCGAGTTGAGCGGCATGTCGACCAGCGTCGTCACCCCGCCGATCGCCGCGGCCCGGGTCGCGGTCGCGAAGCCCTCCCACTCGGTGCGGCCGGGCTCGTTGAGGTGCACGTGGGTATCGACGATGCCGGGCAGCACCGCCAGGTCGCCGGCGTCGTCGAGCCGCGCCCCGGCGGGGACGTCATCCCAGGCGGCGACGCGCTCGATGGTGCCGGCGCGGATGTGGATCGCGGCGGGGGCGATGGTCTCGGTCACGACGCGCCGGGATCGCACGACGAGGAGCGGTTCGGTCATCGGCGCCGCAGTATACCGGAGCGCCGCGACCGTCATGCCAGCGAGGCGACCGTCATGCCAGCGAGGTGACCGTCACGCCAGCTGGGCGAGGAACGCCTTCGGATCGTCGATCGTCAGCGCGATCCGGTCCGTGCGGCGCCGCTTGCCGAGGAGGCCGCGCACGACGACCGGCGCCCGCAGGGTCACCAGCACGGTCGGCTCGAACAGCGCGAGGTTCATCGCGCCGTCGGGCACCGCGCGGATCTCGGTCACCGACGCGATCTCGGCCAGCGGGATCGCCGCGCGCCACCGCACGCCGAGCCGCACGTGCAGCGTCGTACCGGAGACCGCCACGGGGTACAGCCGGATCGCCTGCGCGTCGGCAATCACCCACAGCAGCAGGTAGGCCGAGCTCGCGGTCGCGAGCCACGCGACGAGCGGGCTCCACCTCGCGAGCAAGAGGTGGGTCGCGGCGGTCTCGCCGATCATCAGGAACCCGATCAGCCAGGGGATGGTCATCCAGCCGGTGCTCCGCATCGAGATCGCGCCCGGTCGCGGCCGGCGAAACCAGCCGGTCAGCACGAGCCCGACGACCACGATCTCGGTCGCCATGATCGTGGCGAGCCGCGCCGGGATGCGGGCCGCAACGAGGCCCGCCTCGAGCGCGTCGATCGGCCCCGCGTCGCGCGCCGCCCGCGCGGTGCGCACCACACGGCGGATCCGCACCAGCAGCCAGCAGGTCATGGCGACCTCGAGCGCACCTCCCACGGCGACCAGCGCGCCCAGCGGGGCGTGCGGCACCCAGGCGCGGGCCATCGCGACTCCCCACGAGAACACCGCGACCGCGACCCAGCCCGGGACGACGTTCCGGCGAACCCCGAACCACCACACGATGAACGTCGCGGTCACCGTCAGATCGAGCGTGACGGCGAGCGCGATCGGGTCCGGCGCGCGCGCGAACATCGCGGAGCCCACGATCGCGAACACCGCCAGGTAGAGCGCGGCGAGCGCGGCGCCGCCGGCAGCCAGCGGACGCACACGCGAACGGGTCAGGGTGGCCATATCCCTGGGATGCCGCGATCACGCGCACGGATGCGGAGCGATCACGTCCGGCAACGCGGAATCATCTCGGTCACCTGGCAGCCGTGATACCCACCGGTTCGTCGCCAGCCAGCACAAGGGCTGCGGTATCGACGGACCCGGGATCTACCCGGCGATCGCCTGCTTGAGCGTGATCGCCGCGGACAGCGCTCCCTGGAGCGTCGCTGCGCTCGGCGTGACGACCGCGGTGGCGACCGCGCCGACCACCGTGACCACACCGAACGAGATCGACAGCACGTGCTCGGTCCGCTGCAGGCTCGCCAGCGAGGCCTTCAGCGCCGCGGTCTCGGAGGCCAGCGTCCGGAGATCCCCCGCGCTGATGAGCTGCTGCGCCAGGCCGTGAGACGCCTGGTAGTACATGTCCCGCGCCTTCTGCATGGCGAGGCCGTAATCCTGGAACGCCCGGTCGAAGACGTCCTGGGCAATGACCTTCGTGCGGAGCTGGCCTTGCGAGACGCCCAGCGCGGCGCGCGCCAGATCCTCACACACCTGCGCGAGTTGCAAGACGTCTGTCAGCGAGCTGGTGTCCATGGCGATATCCTTCCGGCCGTCGCGTCAGGGGCGGGTCAAGGTTGGGTCAAGGGGGTGGTGGTGATGCGAGCGCCGTGTCGACGCTCTTGATGATGGCCGCGACGTCGGTCGCGATGAGCTTCAGCAGCTCGGCGTCCGCCTTGGGGTCGCCGAGCCCGGAGACCTTCTTGCGGAGGTTGTCGTGGGCCTTCGCGAAGCCGTCGACCGCTTTCTTGTAGGTCGCCAGGCCGACCCGGTGCGCCGTCAGCTCGGCGGCCACCGACGACAGCGCGATCGTGAGGCCGAGCTTGTCGGCCGCGGGCGAGTTGCCGACCTGGACGGAGGAGATGGTGTCCGTGATCGTCGCGATGAGGTTCTGATCGGCGCGATCGAGCAACGCGATGTTGTCGTCGATGCCGCGGACCATCGCTTGAATCGCATCGCCGGAGTCCCGGATGGTCTGGCCGAGCCGCTCGCGGCGATACACGCCCACGATCCCCGAGATCAGGGTGGACACGCCCTTCGATACGCCGCTCGTGACGTTGGCATCGAGCACGTCGCTCCACGACCTGTCCAGCTTCGCCGCCGCGCCCAGCGCCGTCGCGATGCTGTCCTGCTCGTTGCGGTCGGTCGAGTCGTCGGCCATCGCGGCGATCGCGGCGGCATACCCGACCAGCGCACGGTTGACGGTATGCCAGTTCTGCACGTCGACCTGGAGGCTCGGACACCTCGGATCAGGCGCGCTGGCGAGATCGGTGTAGCGGCAATGCGTCCCGGCGAGATCAAAGGCATTCTCGAACGCGGACAGCTGCAGCCCCAGCCCGGCAGTGGTCTTGACGGAGGCCAGCGAAGGCGCGCACGCCACCGCCAGCATGCAGGCAGCCGCCACGAGGCAGCTCGAGGCGATCCGGTGGCCGTGGCGCGTGATCTGGTAATTCCTCGGTCCTGGCACCGGACCGACTATACGCGCAAGGCACGAAGCTTCGCGAGCGGTTCGGGACGATGTCGCGCGATCGGCGCCCCGATCGAGCCATCGAACGCCTCAGCCTCGCGTGGATCGGCGGCGCGGCGCGGCCGGAGCCGGCGGAGGCGCCGGTTCGTCCGCCCACGCGTCACGCGAGAACCGCTCGATGACGAAGCTCACGAACGCCGCGGTCGTCGGGTGCAGGTTGCGCTTCGATGGATAGACCGCATAGAGATGCACGGGATCGCGCTCGACGTCGCGGAACAGCGCCTGCAACGCGCCCGCGCGCAGCGCGTCGCAGGCGATGAACGCCGGCAGCACCGTCACGCCGAGCCCGGCGATCACGGCCTCGCGGATCGCGTCGCCGTTGTCGCACGCGAGCACGGTCTCGATCCGCGGCCGATGCAAGAGCCCGGTCCCGGCGTCGCGCAGCTCCCAGTACGCCGCGCGCGCCACGTGGGAGTACGCCACGACAGCGCGAGCCCGAGCTGGCGCGCCGCCTTGCTGAAGCTGCGGTGCTGCGCGACGAGGGCGAAGGTCTCCAGCGCATCAAATCGATCGACCATTGTGCTCCCACCGAGAAGGCTGAGTTATCCGGGCACGGCTTGGTCGCCGGCCCGCGAGCGACTACCAAGGATGTCGAGGAACTATCATGCTCACACCGCATCGCATCCTGCACGTCATCCTGCTCGCGCTGATCATGGCCCGCTCGAGCTTCGCCGGCGCCGGGCCGTCGAAGCCGGCCGAGATCCCCAAGGACAAGGGGTACTACGTGGGCGACCTGGGCCACGGCCTCTACTGGGTCACCGACGGGTTCTACACCAGCATGTTCGCGACCACCGGCAAGGGCGTCATCGTGGTCGACGCGCCGCCGGCCCTCGGCAAGCACCTGCTCGACGCGATCCAGAGCGTGACCCGGGAGCCGGTGACCCACCTCGTCTACAGCCACAGCCACGCCGATCACATCGGGGCCGCGGGGCTGTTTCCCAGGGGCGTCCAGGTCATCGCGCACGACGACACCAGGGCACGCCTCGCGCGGACGTCCGCCAAGGATCGGCCGTATCCTTACGGCGTGTTCGTCGGCGGCGCCGCCGTGCCGCTGCCGACGATCACGTTCGCCAGGGACTACACGCTGACCGTGGGCGAGCAGGTGCTGAAGCTGCGCTACGACGGCGACGACCACGAGCCCGGCAACCTCTACATCTATGCGCCGCGCCAGAAGGTGCTGATGAAGGTCGACATCGTGTTCCCGGGCTGGTCGCCGTTCGAGTACCTCGCGATCGCGGAGGACACGTTCGGGTACCTCGGCGCCATGGACAAGATCCTCGGCTACGACTTCACCAGCCTGGTCTCGGGGCACTGGGATCGCCTCGCGACCCGCGCCGATGTCGAGCTGCAGAAGGCCTACCTCGGGGCGGTCACGGACAACGCCGCCGCCGCGCTGAAGTCCGTCGACTTCACCGCGATCGCCGGCAAGGTCGGCACCGCGGATTTCGGCGCGTTGTTCCAGGCGTACCTGGGCGCGGTGGTCGACAGGTGCGTGGCGCTCACCGTACCGGCGTGGAAGGACAAGCTCGGCGGCGTGGCATCGCTCACCGCCACCCACTGTCATCAGCTCGTGATGGCGCTCCGCGTCGATTGAGCGCGCGACGGCCCAGAGATCGACAGCGCGACCGCATCGTTTCGGCGGGGTGGCTCGTCCTGGGATCGAAGGGAACGAAACGAACATGCAGACGCTGAAAGATCAACGTGTTGTCGTGACGGGTGGGAGCCGGGGAATCGGGCTCGGGATCGTCGAAGCGCTGGTCGCGCGGAACGCCAATGTCACGGTCGTCGCGCGCGACGCGGGCCGGCTCGCCGGCGTCAAGGACCGGCTCGGCGTCGGGATCGCGCCGGGCGATGTCACGGATCCGGCGCTCGCGGAGCACGTGGTGCGTGAGATCCGGCCAACCGTCCTGGTCCTCAACGCGGGCGCCTCGCCGCCGATGGGCCCGATCCACGAGCTGACCTGGGAGGCGTTCTCGACGGTCTGGAACACCGACGTCAAGGCCGGCCTGCACTGGATCCAGGCGGCGCTGCGACTCCCGCTGGCGCGCGGCAGCCGCGTCATCCTGACGTCGAGCGGCGCCGCGATCGCTGGCTCGCCGCTCTCGGGGGGCTATGCTGGGGCCAAGCGAATGCTGTGGATGATGGCGAGCTACGCAAACGGCGTGTCCGACGAGCTCGGCCTCGGCATCAAGTTCCAGACCGTGCTCCCCCGCCAGCTGATCGGCGAGACCGAGCTGGGGCAGGCCGGCGCCGCGGCGTACGCCCGGAAGAAGGGCGTCCCGGTCGAGGCGTTCCTCGCGAGCTTCGGCGCGGCGATGCCGCCCGCGCAGATCGGCGAGCACATCGTCACGCTGTTGACCGACGCCAGGTACGAGGCGGGCGTGGCGTTCGGCCTCAAGGGCGACCTGGGCATCCACACGCTGGACGCATGACGGACGACGCCAGCGAGATCCACGCCTTTGCGATACGTGCTCTACCTGCTACGACAAGCAACCATCACGTTCGCAACGGGAGACCCCTCGTGATCGATCTCTACTACTGGCAAACCCCGAACGGCCGCAAGGCCTCCATCATGCTCGAGGAGCTTGAGCTGCCCTACAAGCTCCTTCCGATCAACATCGGGCGCGGCGATCAGTTCAAGCCCGAGTTCCTCGCGGTGAGCCCCAATAACCGGATCCCGGCGATCGTCGATCACGCGCCGGCCGACGGCGGCGCGCCGATCTCGGTGTTCGAATCGGGCGCGATCCTGGTCTACCTCGCCGACAAGATGGGCCAGTTGACCCCGCGCGACGTGCGCGGCCGCAACGAGGTCACGCAGTGGCTGATGTGGCAGATGGGCGGGGTCGGGCCGATGTTCGGCCAGGTGAACCACTTCGCGGTGTACGCGAAGGAGAAGATCCCCTACGCGATCGAGCGCTACGTCAACGAAGCGAAGCGCCTGATCGGCGTCCTGAACACGCGGCTCGCCGATCGCGAGTACGTCGCCGGCGCGTACTCGATCGCCGACATCGCGTCGTATCCGTGGATCGTCTCGGCGCGCGAGCGGCTGATCAACGAGGCCGCTGCCTACCCGCACGTCGTGCGCTGGCTCGACGCGATCGCCGCGCGCCCCGCGGTCGTGCGCGCCTATGCCCTGCCGTCGGAGCCGCAGCCCGCCACGCTCGACGACGAGGCGCGCAAGCACCTGTTCGGCACCCCCTCCAAGCCCTGAACGCTCGCCACGCCGAACGAAGCCGGCGTCGCTTCGGTGGGGGTACGGCTCGCAGGCCCCTCGCACCCCTTTGGCGTGACGCGCGCCGCGCGCTGCGCAAGCTCGGTAATCAACGCCACATGGATGACATACCGGCCTGATTTTCCTCGCGATGAGCTCGAAATCGTCTTGTCCTACCAAACTGCTGAGCGTATCCAGCTTACCCACATATGCGACTTCGCACCCTGCCCTTCGTCTTCCTGCTCGGCTGCGCGGTCTCTGGCCCCGGCGAGCTGCCCTCGGATGACGGCACGACGCTGGACGTCGCGGCCCTGCCGGCGCACCTCGTCGTCCACTACCCGACCGGCTTCGGCCACCGGATCAGCATCCGCGGCGCCGGCGCCGGCCTCGGCTGGGACCTGGGCCACGACGCCACCTGGACCCCGGGCGACCGCTGGGTCCTCGATCTGCGGCCGAGCAAGACCACCGAGCTGAAGCCGCTGTTCGACGACGCGATCTGGGCCCGCGGCGCGAACTGGACCGTCGCCCCCGGCCAGACCCTCGAGATCTGGCCCACCTTCTTCCACGACCGCGGGCGGCTCGAGCACCGCGCGGACCTCGACGCCGCCCACGACGTCGTCGTCTACCTGCCGCCGAGCTACGACGAGAACGCCGCCGAGCGCTACCCCGTGGTCTACATGCACGACGGCCAGAACCTGTTCGACGACGCCAAGGCGTTCGGCGGCGTCTCGTGGGACATCGCCGGCGCGCTCGATCGCGGCACCGCCGACGCCACGATCCACGACGCGATCGTCGTGGCGATCGCGAACACCGCCGCCCGGATGTCGGAGTACACCCCGGTCCCCGATCCCGACTACGGCGGCGGTGGCGCGGACACCTACCTCCGTTTCATCGCCGATCAGCTCAAGCCACGCATCGATCGCGACTACCACACGCTCGCCGATCGCGGCCACACCGCGATCATGGGCTCGTCGCTGGGCGGCCTGGTCTCGGTATATGCCGGCGTGAGCCGCCCGGACGTGTTCGGCCTCGTCGGCGCGCTATCGCCGTCGACCTGGTGGGACGGCACCTGGATCCTCCCCCGCGTCGCGGCCGAGCCGACCAACCCGGCGCGGGTCTACGTCGACAGCGGCGACAGCGGCACCTCGCAAGACGATCGGGCCAACACCGCCAAGCTGGCGCAGGCCTACCGCACCCGCGGCGCCACCCTCGACTACCTCGTCCAGGCCGGCGCCCAGCACAGCGAGTACTACTGGCGCCAGCGCGTGCCGGGCGCCCTGGCCTTCCTGCTCGGCCCCCGCTGACCGAACCCGGCGGTCGGCAGCCGCATCCCCGAGATACGTCTCGAAGGTCACGGTGGCACGACCTCGAAGGTCATCGAGCCATCGATCGCGACCCGCAGTACGGCATTGACCATGTCTCCGCGCTGCGCGATGGCGGTGACCGCGTGACGGACAACCTCGACCTGCTCGTCGCGCAACAGGTCGCCACACTCGATGAGGATGACGCCAGCGTGCAATTCGCATGCACTCGCGAGCTTCTCGAAGTCGCAGACGTTGACCGTGACGACGACTCGATCTTCGGCGAACGCCCTGGCAAAGACCTCCGGATCGGTGGCTTCGAGGAGGCCTCGGTCACGGACACTGCATGCGTCGATCCCGTCTCGCCGGAGCACCTCGGCGACCTTCGGGGAGAGGTTCTCATCGACCAGGAGCTTGACGTTCACGAGGTCGTCCCATCGGTGGATAGGCGCGCGCGTACATGCTCGCGAGCTCGACGTCCTGTTCGTTGAGGTACGGGTAATCTTCTCGCACCTCTTCGATCGAAGCGCCTCTCAGCCGCATGCCACCGATGTGGCGCACAGCGAGCCGGGTCTTCGGAAAGACCGGCTCGCCACCGAGGATGTGATCGCTGGTGACGAGCTTCCGCTTCCATGCCACGAAGCGGTCGATCTGGTCGGTGACGTCGTTCAGCACCTGGCCAAGGTTCAGCTCCGTGATGGCGCTCAGCGCGATCGTCGGCGTCTTCAGCTTCGTGATTCCGCGGATGATCAGGGCGTAGAGCTTCTTCCTGTCCTCGACGGTCGTGATCTCGAAGCCGATCCTCGCAAGCGTCAGCAGATACACGACAGCCGACAGATCGTATCGCGGTGGGCTGGATGCACCAAGCACCCCATGCTCGACCTCCTTGCGAACACGTCGCTCATCAAGCTTGAACAGCGCTACGACCTCGTTCGTGGTGAGGGCCTGCATAAGTCTTTCCTTCGAAGGGAAGATTATGCGGATAGGGCCCCCGGAGCAAGACATAAAAACCTTAATGCTTCCAGTAAAATGGGAACACTCATGCCTCATGTGTGCATCACCGAGGCCCCAGATCCCATGTCCGCGCCCTCGGAGGCAATAGAGGGATCTGCCGCATAGTGGGCCCATGCTGGCCGCCACGATCGATCCGCCACGGACCGGCCCGGGCGCGCCGCTCGCGCTGCTGGCCGTCGCCGCCGGGTTCGGTGCGGCCAACCTGTACTACGCGCAGCCGCTCGCCGAGGCGATCGCCCGCGACTTCCACACCACCGCGTCCGGCGTGTCGTCGGCGCTGGTCGGCACGCAGCTCGGCTACGCCGCCGGCATGCTGCTGCTCGTCCCGCTGGGCGATGTCCGCGAGCGCCGTGGCGTGATCGTCATGACGGCGCTCGCCGCCGCCGTCGCGCTCCTCGGGTTCGCCGCCGCGCCGTCGCTGGCGCTGCTCACGGCCGCCAGCGTGCTCGTCGGGCTCGGCGCGTCGCTGGCCCAGATGATCGTGCCGTTCGCGGTCGGCCTCGCGCCGCCCGACCAGCGCGGCCGGGTCGTCGGCAACGTGATGGGCGGCCTGCTCGCCGGCATCCTCCTGTCGCGCACCGCGAGCGGCACGCTGGGCGCCGTGATCGGCTGGCGCTGGGTGTTCGTCGCCGCCGCCGGCGTCATGGCCGTCCTCGCGGGCGTGCTGCGGGCCGCCCTGCCCGCGGTGCCGCCGACCACGGCGCTACCGTATCGCGCGCTGCTGGCCTCGCTGGGCACGATCGCCCGCCGCGAGCCGGTGCTGACCGCGCTCGCCGCCACCCTGCCCGGTGAGTCGAAGTGCCTGCCGCTCGATCTCGGCACCCCCGAGGCCGCGGAGCGCATCGCCGAGTTCACCCAGGCGCTCGACGTGGGCCTGGTCGTCTACAACGCCGCCCTCTCTCCCATCGGGCCCTTCCTCGAGCAGCCGCTCGCC
>Ga0137459_1000332_pt1 | contig 17302 bp, 13 predicted proteins | sample EasRivERMGT700_2_FD_104908 | JGI IMG/M metagenome (GOLD analysis project Ga0137459, IMG submission 104908) | Soil microbial communities from meander-bound floodplain in the East River, Colorado, USA - East River MetaG ERMGT700_2 | ecosystem: Environmental > Terrestrial > Soil > Floodplain ...
GAGGGCGCGTCCGAGATGGATGCGCTCGCGAACGCCGTGCGGCTCACGTTCGACTGGGATGCGGCCTCCGGTCGGCTCGCGCTGTCAGCGGTGACCCCGGCCGGCGGCTCGGGTGAGTGGCCGCTCGCGCTGTCTGCGGGTGCTTCCGGAGACGCGCCGCGCATCGTGTGGCCCCAGATCGAGCTCGCGCCCGCCCGTGACGCGGTCCAGCTCGACGGCGCCCAGCTCGCGTTCCAGTCGTTCGGCGTCGACTGGCACATTCCGCTTGCACGCCTCGTGTTCGGCGGCGGCACGGCGCCGATCGTACATCGCTACACCAGCTCGGCATCGCCGACCGAGCCGCTGGTACCGCGTCAGATCGAGCTGACGATCGACCCGGCTGGCTCGGGCCACGCGGTCTCACTCCTGCTCGGCGTCCGCCTCGGGATCGGCATCACGTCCATGCCTGTGGGGCCGCGCCTCGTACCCCTGACCTGGACCAAGGACGCGCCGCTCCCGGACCTGCGCCTCGCCGGCGTGCGGACCGCGTTCACGGCCGACGTTCGGTTCCCCGTGCTCGGCGCGAACGCGGGCGAGGTCACCTGGCTCGCCGGATTCCTGTTCGACGACATCACGCTCGCGACGGCGCCGTCGTCCACGGCGCCGGAGGCGGCCACGTTCCTCGCCGGCGAGACGGTGCTCGAGTTCCGGTGGGACGCGTACCAGCTGGGCTCCGCGTCGTCCCACCTGCAGCTGCTCCCCGGCATGCACATCGCGCCCGGGGCCGCTCCGGGATTCGCGACCACCGTGTTCCGCACGTTCACGGCCACGAACGACGTCCCGACGCTACACCTCACGAGCTCGTTCGTGGAGGCGCTCGTCCGCTGCCGCTGGGCCGAGTTCCTGCAAGGGCCGCCGGGCGCGCCGGCGAACGAACTGGGGCGGGTCTGTGGTTCGTCGGCGGGCGACCTCGTGTTCGGATTTACCGGCGAGTCGCGGGAGGCCACCTGGGACGAGCAGTACCTCATGAACGGGTTCCTCGAGGTGAAGGACCTCGTGTCCTGGCCGCTCGGCATGGCGGTCGACGCGACCGACGTGAAGTTGACGCTGCCGGCCGCGCGGTCGACGGCCTCGCTCGATCACCTCCGCCACACGATCCGGATCCTGTTCGACCAGCATGCCATTCCGCCGGGTGTGCTCGAGACGGTCGACGGCGACCTCGTGTTCCGCCTCGCGTCGCAGAAGGGGTGGCGGTTTCTCGCGGTGGTCGAGCACCAGCTCGTCGATGTCCTCCCCGGTCCGACGTTCACGTCGCCGGTGGTGCAGAACGATCGGCGCTGGGTGGCGGTCCAGGAGGTGCGCTTCCTGGCGCCGGCGAGCGTCAAGGCGGACCTGCTCGCCATCAAGACCGACGCCCTGAAGCTGCAAGTGCCCGCCGGCACCGGCCCGGTGCTCGTCGGCGACGCGTCGTACGGCCTCGTCGGGACCGGCCTCCGCGCCCTGCTCGCCGAGGGTGTCGCGCCCGCGCTCGATGCGCTGGCGGCCGGCGCGATGCTCGTCGAGACCAGCGCGGCCCACTGGCTCAACGAGCTGCCGGTGACCACCGCGTCGGCGACTGCACTCCAGTACCTGCCGAACGGCACGCAGCTGGCCGCGCTGTCGAGCCCGGGGGACTACGCGCCGACCGACCCGCGCGACCCCGCGTGGCTCCTCGTCATGATGCCGTTCATCGGCAGGCTCCAGGATCAAGCCCGTGACGCGATCGCGCCGGCGCCTGGCGACCCGGCGCCCGCTCCGCTGCAGGTCGATCCGGTGCTCGATCTTCAGCGCCGGAAGGCGAGCTCGACCGCCCTGCCGCCGCTGGTCCTCGCGTTCACCGCCTGGGCCGAGTCGGCCGCAACGACCATCACGTTCTCGGCGTTCGACAACGCCGTGGGCCGGACGTTCGCGCGGCTCGATCCGCGGGCGCTGGAAGAGAGCTGGTTCTCCCTCCAGAACACCCCGTTCGAACCGCCGCCGGACGGTCTTCGCAGCGTGCTCGCCACCGCGCCCGACACGATCGCGCGCCTGGGCCGTCCCGCCACGCTCGCCCACCTGTACCTCGGGTCGCGGTTCGCCTACCCGCCGCAAAGCAGACCCAACGGTGAGCTGGTCGTGGCGGACGCCACGGACAGCCAGCTCGTCTGGCGCCCCAATCATCTGTTCGTGCTCCAGGCGGTGGCGAGCGCGTCGCCATCGTCCACCCCGCCCTACGGCTGGCTCGCCGTCGGCCTGCAGCTGCTGACGGGCCTGTTGCGCCGCACCGTGGGGCAGACGTTCGTGTCGCGACGCCACGCCGCCGCGACCCAGATCCCGCTGCAGCTCGCCGGCACGCCGGTGCCGAGCGCGCTCACCGTGAGCCCGTACCTGAGCCTCGAGTTCCAGCCTGCGCCGGCTGCCACCGAGTTGCGCTTCGTGATCGCCGAGCTCCTCGCGCTCAACGCTGCGACCGGAAGCCTCCGGCCGGTTGCGAGTCAGAGCTGGGAGTCCACCGGAGACACGGTCGGCCACGAGCGCGAGTTCGCGACCATCTGGGCCCGCGAGACGGCGCTTCGCCTGAGCCCCGAGTCGCCGGTCGCCGTCCTCCGCTACCGAGAGCTGCGCGAGGCTGCGCCAGGCGCCGCGGCGTCGACCGCGGCCCTGGTGACGAGCTACGGCTTCGGCCTCGTTCCCGGGATCCAACCGCCGCGTACACTCGCCAGGCGCGTCTTCCGCTTGCGCTCGCCCGTGTCGCAGCTCCGGTTCCGCGACGGCCGCTTCGGGGGAGCCGAGGTGCCGAGCGCGATCAAGCCCTTCGAGCTCGCCCCGCCGCAAACGAACGGCGTGCAGCCCCTCCACCTCGACGCACGCCCCGCCGCCGCGTCGGCCGAGGCGACCTGGCCCTGGGGGTTCGCGGGCCTGCGCACGAGTGTCCAGTACACCGAGGGGAAGGAGGGTGTCGCCGGTCGAACCCAGGCGTCCGATGCGGAGGGCCTCGGCATGACACTCTGGTGGCAATCGATCCAGACTTCTGTTCAGTACCGTTCGGCGCTCGGCCCGGATCCGGCCGCCGGGCTTCCCCCCGACTTCCGCGCCGGGGCGATCCGGAGCTTTCTCCCCGTGCTTCCCGACCCGCCGCTTCCGGTGCTGGACCTCGCCGAGGTCTTCCAGACGACGGCCGGCGAGGCTCACTGGTGTCAACCCGTCCTGCCGGGGTCCGTCCGGACCACCCTCGTGGGCGCGCGAGCCGGAGCGTTGCTCTCGCTCCGGCCGCAGCTCATGCGGCAGAGCGGTCTCGATGTGCACGCTGAGACCCCCCAGCGGGGCAAGGGACTCACCTCGGGGAGCGTCCCCGTGCAGCATCGCGCGCCTCGCCCCGTGGCGTTGCCGCCGAACGATCCGGCCGCCAGGGCCAGCGCACTGCAGCCGTGGGCGAGCTGGTTCGAGCCGGGTCTCGGCCTGCTGGCGCGCACCGCGCCCGCCGACGAGGCGTTCCTGGCAGCCTTCGGCAACGAGCCCGCCCACCGCTTCCAGATGAAGATCGTCGCTCCGGACCGGGGGCAGATCGATGCCGGATGGGACGGCGTCGTCGTGGCGCACCTCGCGTTCGACGGACCGCAGTCGAGCTTCGACGAGTGGACGCTCGAGGTGACGCTCGATCACAGCGGGCGCACGGTACCGTATGTCATCGAACCGCTGTCCGGCCGCGGACCCGGGTCTTGCACCTTCCGCCCCGATCCCACCGATCCCGAAACCGCCCAGGTCCTTCGCGATCTCCTCGCGAACCTCGCGCCCGGCGAGCCCGTCTCGCTGGTCGCACGGGTGAAGCGCGCCGCTGGGGCGGACGGCTTCGTCCAGAGGCTCACGTTCCCGATGCGCGCCTCCGATGCGCGAGCGCAACGGCTCCCGCTCGAACCCTTCTTCGTCCTGTTCGAGGACCCCGAGTACGATCGGTTGCTGGCCTCGGCGTCGAAGACCAGCACGAGCCTCGTGAAGACGCGGGAGGGCGGCCAACCCCTGATGCGGGCGGTGACCCTGTCGACCGATCGCCTCGCGTACGACCCTGCGGCGCAGCTCGCGATCCGCTACGACTGGGACGACAACCGGGACCACACGGCCAAGCTCTTCGTGGACCTGGTCGACGCGACCGGCCTGGCGCGCCCGCTCACGCTGCCCCTCACGCCGCTGGACCAAGGCACGAGGAATATCCCGATGCAGGCGCACACGCTGCGAACCTTCTCGCTCCTCGAGCTCCTCGATGGCAGCGAACCCGTGCGGCTCGACGGCGGTGCAACGCTGATCCTGAGGCTCGACATCATCAGCGATGCGAACGTCATCGAAGCAACGTCCGTCGTGGTCGCGGTGGATGTCGTCGCCGAGCCGGTGACGCCCGTCCCGCAGGCCGCCTACGCGCTCCTGCGCCGTCAAGTCGTCGGCGGCCAGACGCAGGTCGAGTGCGTCCGGTTCGCGTGGAGTCCGCCGGCAACCCGTGTCGAGCTCGTCTGCCCAGACGACCTGCGAACGGGGATCGTGCGCCGACGCGCCGTCTTCCTCTGGACAGACACGGCCCGAGCGGGCACCGCGACGGGGTTCGCGGTCCAGAAAATCGCGCTCACGGGGTCGACGCACTTTCCGGAGCCGAATGTTCTCGAGAGGGCGGGGTAACCGGTCAAACCACGCCGTACGACGGCTGCGCGCGGTCGCCGTCCGGATCAGCGGGGCGGGTGAACGTGGGTGCGGAAGCGATCGGTCGGGTCGTCCGTGGTCCCGCCGGTGAGATCGATCTCGCCCTTGACGCACATCGCGGCGGCCTCGACCACCAGATCGGGGTGCGCACCGGCGACGCCGATGATCGTGACCTCGCGCGCGAGCACCTCGCCGGAGATCGGGTGCGGTGCGGCGGTGGCGAGCAACGTCAGCGTCGCGCGCGGGCCGGCGAGCTCGGCCGCGCCGGCGGCCGCCGCCGGATCGCCGCAGAGGACGCGCCAGGGCCTGGTGCCCAGGCTCTGCGCGGCGAGCGCCGCGGTCACCGAGGCGCGATCGTGCGCGACGCGGACGCTCTTGGCGAGCAGCCACTCGGCCCACGGGCCGGGGTTGGCGACCGCGATGGGGGCGATCCCCTTGGCGAGCAAGATCTCGATCAGAAAGCGCGTGATCGGACACGCTCCGACCACCACGACCGGATCGCGGGGCGCGACGCCGGTGCGCGCGTAGAGCGTGTAGGCGAGCGCGACGTCGCCGGCGACCGCCGCCGCGGACGGGGAGGCCAGCTCGAGGCCGTCGTCGAGCGGCACGACCCAGCGCCCGGCCACGACCACGCGGGGGCCGAGCTCGTCACGCCGCACTGCCTGCGGGCAGACCGCCGCGCCGCCGCGCCGGCACACGTCGCATTCGCCGCACGGATCGATCGGCCCGACGAGCACGCGGCGATCGAGCAGGCCGCGGGTGCGCTCGCCGGCGGCGACCACGCGCCCGACCCCGGCGGCGATGCCCGCCTGGACCGCGTCGAGCTCGACCGCGACCTTGTCTTCGTCCGCGTCCGCGCTCACCAGTCGGGGTTGCGCTTCCCGCGCTTGGGTACGAGCAGGCCTTCGGTCGGAGGTTCCGGCGCTCCGCCGATCGCCGTGGTCTCGCCGGACTGGTCGACCGCCGCGCCGCCGAACGGGACCACGAAGTCATCGCCGGCGTCGTAGTGGCCGACTTCCATCAGCCCGCCCTCGCCCTCGTCGAAGTCCTGGAGCTCGCTGGACACCAGCGTCGCCGGCGCTGGCTTCGCGGCCGGGGGCGCGGTCCGCGCGGGCGCGCTGGGCGGTGCCGTGCGCGCCGCGGGCGGCGATGGAGCCGGCGCCCGTGATGGTGGTGCCGGCGGGGCCGGCGGCGGGCCCGCGGGTTGCGCGACGGGGAGCCCTTGCCGCGCGCGCCACGCGGCGAGAGCGACCACGAGGTCGTCGTACGGGATCATGGCGCGACAGTAACATGCTAGAAGCCCGGCCATGTCGATCCGCCTCTACCGGTCACCGGTCCTGCCGAGCGAGGGATTCACGCACGGCTTCCCCGAGCGCACCGGTGGCGTGTCGACCGGCCTGCGCGCGTCGCTCAACCTCGGTGTGCGCTGGGGCGACGACCGCGCGAACGTCGAGACCAACCGGCGGCGGCTCGCCGAGCACGCCGGCTACGATCCGGCCGCGCTCCAGATCACCCGCCACGTCCACGGCACCGCGGTGTGGACCGTCGGCCAGCCGCTCGCCGAGGGCGCCGAGTTCGACGGCCTGGTCTGCGATCACCCGGGGCCCGTGCTCGGGGCGTTCGCGGCCGACTGCATTCCGCTCCTGTTCGCCGAGCCCGACGCCCGGATCTGCGGCGCGGCCCACGCCGGCTGGCGCGGCACGGTCGCCGGCATCGCCGCCCAGGTGATCACGCGGATGACCGAGCTCGGCGCGCGGCCGGAGCGCGTTCGCGTCGCGCTCGGGCCCTCGATCGGCCCGTGCTGCTTCGAGGTCGGCCCCGAGGTCGTCGCCGAGTTTCGCGCGGCGTTCGGCGAGGTCCCGGGCATGATCGTCGCCGGCCCCCGCAAGGACCACATCGATCTCCGGATCGCGACCCGCGCGGTGCTCGAGCGCGCCGGCGTGCGCGCCGATCGGATCGACGATCGGCAGCCGTGCACGCGCTGCGAGGCCGACCGGTTCTTCAGCTACCGCCGCGACGGCCAGGCCGGCGGCGTCCACATGGCGTTCATCGGCCTGGTGTGAGCCTCTCGCCAGCGGGTGAGCAGCCACATGGATCGACCCGCGCGACGCGACGGAGCCCCTATGGATCGAGCGCGATCCCGTACATCGGCAGGACGTCGCCGGTCAGCGCCTGCACCACGATCTCGGCCTTGTGCCAGTCGATCAGCGCCTGGGTCTTGCGCAGCTCCGACTGGCGCAGATCCTCCTGCCGGTTCAGCACGTCGAAGTTGGTCGACTTGCCGAGGTTGAACCGATCGGTCTCGATCTTGATGTTCTGGTTGGCGAGATCGATCGCCTGCTGCGACAGCGTCACGCGCCGGCGGGCGAGCTCGATCTGCGCGACCGCGCGGGTCATGGTCTGCGCGATCTGCGCCCGGAGGTCGACCGCGGTGACGGCCAGCCTGCGCCGGAGCTCGCGCTGCTCGCGGGCCCGGCCGCGCACGTCGTTCTGCCCGAGCGACTGCGAGAACGTCAGCGTGCCGGCGATCGAGATCGTCTTGAGCTCGACCAGGTTCTGCCACGACTGGCCGAACGTGCCGGCGGTCCCGGTCGGCCCGAACGACAGCGCCGCGTCGAGCTGGGGCAGGAGGCCGTTCTCGGTGACCGCGATGTCGATCGTCGCGCTGGTGTCCTGCTTGGCGAGCTCGGCGAGCTCGGGGCTCGCGGCGAAGGCGCGCTCGACCAGCGGCCCGAGCTCGAGCGGCTGATCCTGGGTCTCGAGATCGGTCGCCACGCGCAGCCCGAGCTCGCCGGCGCCGATCGGCAGCCCGGCGGCGCGGCGCAGCGCGATCGAGCGATCGAGCACCGCCAGCTCGCCGTTCAGGACGTCCTCCTCGCGGGTCGCGATGATCTGCAACACGGCCGGGATCTCGCTGCGCGGGATCTTGCCGCCCTCGGCGCCGATCGTCGTCACCCGCAGCCGCTCGCGCGCGAGCGCGAGGCTCGCCTCGGTGATCGCGACGGTGCGCTCGGCGAGCACGAGGTCCCAGTACGCCGAGATCACGGCCTGGATCGCCTGGATCGCCACGAGCCGCTTCGCGAGCACCGTGACGTCGAGCGCGAGCGTCGCCCTGGCCTCGTTGGCCTCGAACAGCGCGCGGCCGCGGCCCCGGAACAGCGGCTGGGTGATCGATCCGCTGATCTCCTCGACCCACGTCTTGTTGTTGCCCAGCGCGCTCTCGCTGTTCTCGTAGCTCGTGCCCAGGTGCAGGTCCACCGTGCCGCCGGTCGGCAGGGTGCGCGACAGATCGGCGGTGCCATCGACCCGGGTATCCTTGTCGATCGTGAAGCCGCTCGTCACGATGCCCGAGGCGCGAGCTCCTCGGAGCTGCGCCTGGATCAGCCAGTCATTGCGCGCCCAGGTCTGCTGGATCCGCGCCTCGGCGATGGCGATGTCGATCTTGGCGCTCTGCAGCGCCGGGGCCTGCCGCACGGTGATCTGGAGCAGCTCGGGCAACGTGATCGCGCGCGCCTCGCCGGCCCACGCCGTCAGATCGGCGGATTGTTGAGGTGGTGGGGTACCGCCCGGCGATTCGTCGGCGGCGGCGAGGACGCGCCCGAGCACATCCGCCTCCGCGTGCGACGAGACCACGCCGAACAGCGCGAAGAACACACAGGCCAGGCGCACGGACCGCATTCGAGCGGAGCGCATCATGTCATGCACGCGATCACCGCGCACCATGCGACACATGCGACCAGGCGATTGCCGCACGTGACGTGGACCTGCGGAAACCGCGTGTGTTAGCGTGCGCGGAAGCGATGGGCACGGTCCTGCGTACGTATTGTTTTCTCGACGCGCTTCAGCCGCAACAGGCGACGTTCATCGGCAAGACGGCGCGCGGCTTTCTCCCGGTGCCGTTCCAGGCTTCGCTGTGGGTCGAGATCTCGCCCGGCATCGCGATCAACCAGGTCACCGACGCGGCGCTCAAGGCGACGCGGGTCCAGCCCGCCGTCCAGGTCGTCGAGCGCGCCTACGGTCTGCTCGAGATCCACGACCACGACAAGGGCGAGGTCCTGTCGGCCGGCGCGACGATCCTCAAGTACCTCGGCGTCGAGGAGGCTCACCGGCTGAAGCCCAAGGTGCTGACCAATCAGATCATCCGCGGCGTCGAGGCCTACCAGACGCAGATCATCAACCGCAGCTCGGCGGGGATGATGGTGTTGCCGGGGCAGTCGCTGTTCATCCTCGAGTGCGAGCCCGCCGGGTACGCGGTGCTCGCGGCCAACGAGGCCGAGAAGGCCGCCCACGTCTCGCTCGTCAACGTCACACCGTATGGTGCGTTTGGCCGGCTCTACATGGCTGGATCCGAAGCCGAGATCGACGCGGCGGCGGCGGCAGCGACGGCGGCGCTCGCGGGCGTCACCGGCAAAGAACCCGAGAAGTTTATAGATAAGTAGTAGGTACGTAGTAGGTACGTAGCCGGAAAGTAGGAGAATGACGCATGGCTGACGCGCTGGGAATGATCGAAGTCAAAGGTTTCGTCGGCATGGTCGAAGCCGCCGACGCGATGGTCAAGGCGGCCAAGGTCGAGCTCATCGGTTACGAGAAGACCGGTGGCGGCTACGTGACCGCGGTCGTGCGTGGCGACGTCGCGGCCGTCAAGGCGGCGACCGAGGCCGGCCAGCGCGCGGCCGAGCGGGTCGGCGAGGTCGTGGCGGTCCACGTGATCCCGCGGCCGCACGCCAACGTCGACGCGGTGCTGCCGCTCGGCCGGGCCGGCGCCCCCGACGGCACCAAGAAGTGACCCATAAACCATGGTGCTGGGCAAGATCATCGGCACGCTCGTCGCGAGCCGCAAGGAGCCGACCCTCGAGGGCCTGAAGCTCCTGGTCGTGCGCGCGTGCGACGTCCACGGCAACCCCAACGGCGGGATCGCGATCGCGGTCGACGCCGTCGGCGCCGGGATCGGCGAGGTCGTGCTGTACGCGGCCGGCTCGTCGGCGCGCCAGACCCAGGTGACGCAGAATCGCCCCGTCGATGCGACGATCATGGCGATCGTCGACGAGATCGCGATCGGCGGCGAACGCAGCTACGTGAAGGACTGAGGACCAAGGATCAGTGATGGCCGGCGCAGGCGGTATCGACGAGCGCAAGATCGAGGAGATCGTGTCGCGCGTGCTCGAGCGGCTCGGCGGCGGTGCGGCGGCCCCGGGCATCGCGGCCCGCGGCGACGCGGCAGCTCCGGCGGCGACCAGGCAGGTCAACGTCCCGCGCGGCACCAACGGGGTGTACGCGGACGCCGATCAAGCCGCCCAGGCGGCCCGGCGTGCGTTCGAGCAGAACGAGCGGACGCCGGTCCACGTCCGGGCCAGGATGGTCGAGGCGATGCGCCGGGTGGTGCTCGCGAACAACGACGCGCTGTCGCGCTACGCCGTCGAGGAGACCGGCCTGGGCCGCTACGAAGACAAGCTGTCGAAGAACAAGCTCGTCGCCGAGAAGACCCCGGGCTGCGAGATCCTGCGCGCGGTGGCGTACACCGGCGACGACGGCCTGATGCTCACCGAGCGCGCGCCGTACGGTGTGCTGCTCGCGGTGACGCCGACGACCAACCCGACCGAGACCATCCTGTGCAACGCGATCGGCATGGTCGCGGCCGGCAACGCGGTCGTGTTCAACGTCCATCCGTCGGCGGCGCAGGTCTGCAACTGGTGCGTGCACCTGCTCAACGAGGCGATCCAGGCCGCGGGCGGGCCGCGCGACGTGATCGTCTCGGTCGAGCGGCCGACCGTCGAGAGCGCCCAGGTGCTGATGAAGCACCCGCTGGTCCGCCTCGTGGTGGTCACCGGCGGGCCGGTCGTCGTCAAGCAGGCGATGGCCTCGGGCAAGAAGGTGATCGCCGCGGGCCCGGGCAACCCGCCGGCCGTGGTCGACGAGACCGCGAACCTCGACAAGGCCGCCGACGCGATCGTGCGCGGCGCGTCGCTCGACAACAACATCGTGTGCATCGCCGAGAAGGAGATCATCGCGGTCGACTCGATCGCGGGCGAGCTGGTCCGGAGGCTCCAGCACCAGCCCGTGCTGCTGCTCGACGCCCGCCAGACCCGCGAGCTCGAGAAGGTGATCCTCGAGGGCGACCACGTGAACAAGGCGTGGGTCGGCAAGGACGCCGGCGTCATCGCCAAGCAGATGGGGATCGGCGGCCACGGCCACGATCTGCGGCTGCTCCTGTGCGAGGTCGAGGAAGGCCACCCGTTCGTCCAGCACGAGCTGCTGATGCCGGTCATCCCGATGTTCCGGGTGCGCGACGCCGCCGATGCGATCGCCGCGGCGCTGCGCGTCGAGCACGGCTTCCACCACACCGCGACGATGCACTCGACCCACATCGACAACATGGCGGCGATGGCGCGGCTGTGTAACTGCAGCATCTTCGTCAAGAACGACGCGTCGTACGCGGGCCTGGGCCTCGGCGGCGAGGGCTACACCTCGTTCACGATCGCCAGCCCGACCGGCGAGGGCCTGACGACCGCGATGCACTTCACGCGCGAGCGGCGCTGCACCCTCAAAGAGGCCTTCAGGTTCGTGTGAGCGGAGCCGCGCGGGGGCCGGCGCTCGGCGTGCTCGAGATCGGTACGATTTCACGCGGCGTGGTCGTCGCCGATGCCGCGCTCAAGCGCGCGCCTGCGGTGCTGCTGTCGTCGCGCGCGGTGTCGGGCGGCAAGCACCTCGTGATGCTCGAGGGCGGCGTCGCCGAGGTCGACGAGGCCCTGCACGCCGGCGCGCTCGCGGCCGGGGACCGCCTGCTCGATCGGGTGATGCTCGCCGCCGCGGACGACCAGGTCTGGCCGATGCTGGGCGCGCCGGTGACGCCGCTCGACTGGCACGCCGATGGCCAGGCCGAGGCCGTCGCGATCATCGAGACCCGCACCGTGTGCGCCGCGATCGCCGCCGCCGATGCCGCTTGCAAGGTCGCCGACGTGGTCGTGCGCGACGTGCGGTTCGCCGTCGATCTCGCCGGCAAGGCCTACTTCACGCTGACCGGCTCGCTCGATGCGATCGAGGCGGCGACCGCTGCGGCCACGGCCGTCGCCGGCGATCGCCTGGTCGGCGGCGAGGTGATTGCGCAGCCGTCACCCGATCTGCGCGGCCGGCTGTTTCGCTGATCGCGGCCCTCGTCCCCGGCTGCGCTTTGTGGGGAAAGCAGCGAACAGAACGTACAGTCGGTGAGCGAGCGTTGCGCTATCAAGCCGCAAATGGAACGTGCACCGCGCGGCGGTTTTCCCAAGCAATCGCGGGGTTCGCAGTCCGAGCTCGCCTGGAGCTCGCCTGGTACGGCGCTCGCACAGAGCGACGACCGGAGGTTCTCAACCCATGCCACGACTACGCTGGACACGCCTGCTCTCGTTCGCCCTGGTCTCCGTGATGCCGCTCGGTGTGCTCGCCCCGGGATGCACCACCGCAATCACCTCCAGCGCGGGACAGAAGATCTCGTGCACGGATACCGGCACCGGGCTCGCCGATTGCCATCCGGTCGAAGGCGGCACCCCCGGCTCGGGCAGCGACACCTGCGAGGACGTCGATGACGACGGCGACGGCACGCCGCACGACGACGGCGAGGACGCCGAGGACGGCGTGGAGACCGGCGCGAGCGCCGACCGAGACGACGACGGCACCGCCGACAGCGCCGATGATGACGACGATGACGACGGCGTCTCCGACGACCGTGATTGCGACAAGCGCCCCGGCGGCGACGACGATGGCATCGACGACGACGACGACGGCGACGACGACAGCGACGATGACTAGGCCTTCCGGGGCGTAGCGCTCGAGCTCCTGGCGACTCGGTCGGGCCGCGCGCGCGGTCTGCACCGGCGAGATCGCGGACCCGCTTGCTGGCGACGTGAGTCCGGATCCAGACGCTGGCGCCAGCACCGGCGAGATCGCGGACACGCTTGCTGGCGACGTGGGTCTGGGCCTCGACTCTCGTCCGTTAACCGCCGTATCTTGACTGGAGCTCGGTGCCATCTCCACGACTGGCCGGCGATCCACCACCCGGCCGTGCAATTTATCTCGGTCGAGGCCCAGCCCGCGTCGCTGCGCTTCGCGTTGTCGTGGAGGCGGAGGAGGGAATGGCTATTCGCGGTCGCCCTCGGTTAGGAGCGCGGCAATGTACGGTCAGCCACGGGCTGCGATGACGATGCGGTGCCGGCGCCGTTGTGGTCGCCGAGCTCGTCGTGGGAGCGGTGGTGACGGTGGTGACGGTGGTGACGGTGCAATTCGGTGGAACTCGCAGACCAGTTCCGAACGCGAGTGGAGCTCGTCGTGCACGCGGTGGCGGTGAGCCTGAGCGCATTTCGGTAGCTCGGAGGTTGCGCCAGGGAGTCGATCTTCGATACCGACGTCCTGAGCGAACCCAACTGAGAGCACGATGGTTCCTATCCATGGGCTTCGGTTTCGGAGCCATCCCCGAGCTGAACGCCTTCATCGTGGACGAAGAGCGCCGCCAGGTCGTCCTCCGCCTCTGCGAGCTGGCGCAGGAGCGGCTGCGCGCCCTCGGTGATCCGATTCCCGCTGCGGCACTGAATCAGCTCGGTGCTGGCCCCCCGGACTCGCACTTCCAGCGCGACGTGCCGGCTGGGGTGTTCCGAGAGGTCGCCGAGCAGTTCACCGCGCTGGTCCGCGACACACCACTGGAGTAGCCCCCGCATCATGCGTGTGGAGCGCCTAGCGAGCAGCCACCACCGACCAGCTGGGGGTGACGGCTGTGTTCGTCCGCGATCGCTTCGGGGCCTTCACGACGCGGCCGACGGGCGCAGCCACCTGGTTGTGGCCTTCGCTGTCGGGCGATGGCCGATACATGGTCGTCCTCGATACGACCGGCGTGGGCGGCCTGATCGTCATGCTGAATCCGCTGTGACCCGACGCCGCGGTGCCGGGGACGCCCCGACCGGATCGAATCCTGCTCGTACTTGCGCGGCCCGGCCGTCAATCCAGCGGCCCGGCGTTTGACTGTGCCGAGAGTTCCATACGACCCTCCGTCAGGCAGGGGGAAGCATGCACGAGTCGCACGAGATCACGCAGTTCGCGATCTATCCAGCCATCGGCGTCGCCCGGGTCGGCAACAGCCCGGCGGGCTTCTTCTTCGGGCCCGAGCAGCCCGGCGGGCTCCGCAGCGGCCCCTATCGCGATGACGGCGGCCGCATCAAGCGGCAGGCGGCGCGGTTTCGCGTGTACGGGCTGGACGCGCACGGCCACGTGGTCAAGGAGATCACCGCCGAGGACGCGCGCGTCCACTGGCAGGTCGAGGTCGCGAACACGAAGGCGGCGTGGTTCGACTTCGATCAAGCGCTCGACATCGACGAGTCGATGGGATCGAACACCGCGTCGGGGATCGCCAGCCTCATCCGCAACCCCGACTTGAAAGGCGACGCGCGCATGGCCCTGGCCATCACGCCGCCGCCCGTGACCATCTCGGGCGAGGGCGTGAACGAGCACGGCGGCGAGGTGAAGTACGCGCTCTCGGGCCGGTTCATGGGCAAGGACGTCTATCTCGGCGAGGTCCGGACCGACGAGCGCGGCCGGCTCGTGTTCCTCGGCGGGCGGGGCGTGTCGGCGAGCGCCGACGGAAGCGCCTTGACGACCTTCGCGAACAACGCCGGGTGGCACGACGATGTGTCCGACGGGCCCGTCGACGCGACGGTCGAGTACCAGGGGCGCACCTACCAGGCGACCGGCGCCTGGGTGCTCGTCGGCCCGCCGGACTACGCGCCCGGCGTGCAGGGCATCGTCACGGGCTACGATCTGCTGTTCGACGTCGCCACGCAGCTCGAGCCTGCGCTCATGCCGGCGCGGCCGAGCTTCTCTCAGCACATCTATCCGCTGCTCCGTCGCTTCACGCAGAACCAGTGGGTGAACGCGGGGTTCGCGCGCGACTTCGGGTTCGGTACACCCGCCGACTTCAGCGATCCCGCGTTCGTCGCTCGCCTGGGCGATCCCTCCGCGGCCACGCGCACGCTGCGGACGACGATCTTCGGCTGGTTCCGGAAACCCACGTATCCGTACCCGCAGCCTTCGGCGCTCCCCGCCTACTACGGCGACGGAATGACGACCAACGTCAACAGCACCGATCCCCGGCAGTGGATGGCGATCCTCCCGACGCAGTATCGCTGGCTCGCGCAGTGGGCGGCGGGTGAGTTCGACGCCGATGGGCCGCCGGCGGCGCCGCCGCGCTGGGAGTCGCTCAGCGCCGACGACCAGGTGAGGGGCATCGATCGTGGGGTCCTCGACGAGGTGCTCGGCGGCCCGTTCCATCCCGGCGCCGAATTCACCTGGCCGATGCGCAACAAGATCCTCTACTCGGCGCCGTTCCGCATCAAGCGCCGCACGTCGCCGGCGCCGTCCTGGGGAACGCAGCTCGTCGGCTCGGTCGCGCTCGCGGAGGGTGGCCCGCTCGATGGCTCGGCGGCCGGCGATGTGACGCGCTGGATGGCCGTGCCCTGGCAGGCCGATACCTCGTCCTGTCTCTCCGGCTACATCCCTTATGTCGACGACTACCTGCCGACGTTCTGGCCCGCGCGCGTGCCGAACGACGTGGTGAGCAGCGAGCAGTACGAGATCCTCATGGATCCTCACACGCCGCTCGGTCAGAAGGAGCACGTGTTCGGCTTTCGCCGGCGCGTGAAGTGGCTGCGCGGGATCCGCTACCCGATGAAGCCGGAGGTGCCCCCGAGGATCTTTCCGTCGAAGCCGGCGATCAACAAGTTCCTCCACGACTGGTGGAAGGTCGGCATCATCGAGGTGAAGCCGGGGCCGGGTGGCCCCCTGCCCGCGGAGCTGTGGGTCGAGACGGGCCGCCAGCTCGTCGACGATCTCCCGAAGGAGACGCCGCTCCTCCGGATCGCCGACGAGGAGTAGGCGCGAGGTGGAGGCGGACGCGGTGGTCGTCGGTGCGGGGCCGGCCGGGTGCACCGTCGCCATCCTGCTCGCCGAGGCGGGGTGGCGGGTCGTCGTGTTCGGACGCCCGCCCGCGGACGGCGATCGCATCGGCGAGAGCCTCTCGCCGGGCGCGCCCGCTCTCCTCGAGCGCCTCGGGCTTCGCACGCGGTTCCTCGACGACGGGCACCTTCTCTGCCATGCGAACGCCTCCGCGTGGGGCGGCCCCGAGCTCACCTGGCACGACTTCCTCGGCGATCCACGCGGCCCCGGCTTTCACATCGATCGCGCGCGCTTCGAGGCGCTGCTTCGCGCGCGTGCCTCGGAGGCCGGCGCGCGCCTCGTTGCCTCCGAGGCGCCGCGCGCAGCCACGCGCGACGCCGGCTCGTGGCAGCTCGCCGCGACGAGCGCGCTCCCGCCGATCGCGGCGCGCTACCTGGTCGACGCCTCGGGCCGCGCGGCCTGCCTCGCGCGCACGCTGGGCGCACGGCGCGAGGTGGCGTGGGATCAGGTCGCGCTGGTCGCGTTCGCCCGCGCCCCGCGTCCCAGCGACGAGACCTTCACGCTGATCGAGGCCGTGCCCCAAGGCTTCTGGTACTCGGCGCCCATCCCGGGCGGGCGCTTCGCGCTCGCGCTGTTCACCGATGCCGCGCTCCACGACGCGCGCGCCGCGCGCACCGCCGAAGGCTTCGGCGCGCTCCTCGCCGGCGCGCCGCGGACGCGAGGCCGCCTCGACGCGCACGGCGCCCTGCTCGACGTCGCGCCGCGCTTCGTCGACGCCGGCAGCGGCTGGCTCGAGCCGGCGCACGGCCCGAGCTGGATCGCCGCCGGTGACGCCGCCATCACGTACGATCCCATCTCCGCCCACGGCCTCACGCTGGCGTTACGCACCGGCGCGGACGCCGCCGACGCCCTCCTCGCCGCCGCCTCCGGTGATGCCGCCGCGCTCCCGCGCTATGGTGCCCGCCTCGCGGGAGCTTTTCACGACTATCGCCGCGAGGCACTCCGCATCTACGGCGGCGAGCAGCGCTGGCCGGCCGCGGCCTACTGGCAGAAGCGGCACGCGCTGGCATGACCTCGGCACAGCGGTCCTCGCGATGCGTTACTCGCGACACTCCCGCTGGGCGACACCGCTCGCGTCGCGGTGGCAGCTCTGCGAGTTCGTCGCGTCGAACGACCACTGGCGATGGAGATTGGCATCGAGCTGGCTGATCGCGAACCGGCCATCGAACCGGAGGACGGGGTCGGTGGTGTCGGGCGGCGCGTCCGCCGGGGAATCAACGCGCGGCACGGCGCGCGAGCGGAGCGTCCCCGGCATTTCTTTCGACGCGATGGGGCGATGCCACGACTACGCTGGACTCGCCTGCTCTCGCTCGCCCTGGTCTCCGTGATGCCGCTCGGTGTGCTCGCCCTGGGATGCACCTCCGGCATGGCGACTTGAGTCCGGATCCAGACGCTGGCGCCAGCACCGGCGAGATCGCGGACACGCTTGCTGGCGACGCGGGTCTGGGCTCCGAGGCGGGAACCGCTGCCCGCGGCCGCTCTCGATGGAGCCGTGCTCGCAAGAAGTTCGGTCGAGCGTATTCCCTGCTTGCCGTCCGTCGAAGCAGCGGCGTGATCGGCAGCGTCGCTGCAGCTCGTCTGGCAGCCCGTCCGTGGCCGCGTCAACGCGAAGCGCAGCGACGCGGGCTGGGTCCCGGGCGAGATA
>Ga0137459_1000333_pt1 | contig 17251 bp, 18 predicted proteins | sample EasRivERMGT700_2_FD_104908 | JGI IMG/M metagenome (GOLD analysis project Ga0137459, IMG submission 104908) | Soil microbial communities from meander-bound floodplain in the East River, Colorado, USA - East River MetaG ERMGT700_2 | ecosystem: Environmental > Terrestrial > Soil > Floodplain ...
ATCGGCAACGCGCCAGTTCGGCGGCCTGGGACTGGGGCTCTCGATCGTCAAGCAACTGGTCGAGCTGCACGGCGGGAGCGTGACGGTGGAGAGCCAGGGAGAGGGTCGCGGCGCCACCTTCCGAGTGAAGCTGCCGATCGGATCCGGTCGCGCCGGTTCCGTGCCGATCGCCGGAGCCGACGACCTGCACGAGCGCATTGAAGCGGTCGCGCGGGAGCGTCTGAAGGAACTGCGGATCCTGGTCGTCGAGGACGAGCGCGACACGCTGGACTTCATCGTCCGGCTGCTCCAGGAGTGCGGAGCGTCGGTGTCGGAGGCTTCGTCCGGCGCGGAGGCGCTGCAGCTTCTGAATGCCACCCGGCCCGACGTCATCGTCTGCGACATCGGCATGCCGGGAATGGACGGCTACACGCTGATCCAACGCATCCGTAGTTCCGCAGACCCGCGCGTGGCGCGCGTACCGGCGATCGCACTGACGGCGTTCGCCCGGCCCGAGGATCGCACGCGTGCGCTGCGTGCCGGCTACCAGGCGTATCTCCTCAAGCCGATGGACCCCGCCGAGTTGATCGCGACGGTGGCGAGCTTCGCGAACTTGATCGGCCGCGGTGGCGCGGCGGATCGATCAAGTCGCCAGAATCCCGAAGAAGGAACGCACTAGAGACTTGTCGTTCACAGCAGGGCTGGAACCCGTCCTCCGGCATTGACCGGCGCCTCGCCGAGCACCGCCCACGCCGCCACGACCAGCGCCGCGACCACTTCGTCTCGCGCGTCGCCGGTCCGCATGAGGTCCCGCACGACCCGCTGCGCAAGAGCATTCACGTTCTTCCGGAAACCGGCCAGTGCCGTCGCTCGCGCCGCCGCGATCCCGTGCTCGACGCCGAGGTCGAAGTACGCCGCCTGCCGCCGGTCCGTGATCTTCGCGAGGAGATCCTCGTACGCGAACCAGACCCGGCGCCGTCGCCCCAGCGCCTCGACGACCGCCTGGGCCGCGCGCGCGAGGTCGCGCTGCAGCCGGGCCCCGCCGATGCGGCGGTGGACGGTGAGGTCGATCGGGTTCCCGGGCGCGACCTCTTCTCGGTCGATCGCGCGGTAGCTCGGGCGCGGCTTCACGGGGCCACCGGGTCGGGCGAGATCACGTCGTGCGCGCGCCTCAGAGCCCGCGCCTTCGTCCCGCATCACCGTCCGTCCGCCACGCCGCCGTTCGCCGTTCTCGCGCCCGCCGCCGCGAGCGCCGCCGCGCGGCGCTGCATTCCCCGGCACCGCTCGCACGTCGGCTCGTTCGGCGCGACGCAGTCGGCGACCTCGTTCCGGAACGCGACCACCTCGGCGCCCGTCATCCTGCGCCACGGGATCCGGCCGTAGAACGGCACGCACTTGTGGCAGGCGATCTGGCCGTTGTCGCTGCTTGTCCAGATCCCTTCCGGCACGTCGAAGATGTCAGCGCGGTACCTGTCGAGGCGCGTCTTCGTGGTCTTCGCCATGGTCGTCTCCTCGTGCGCGCGGCGCCTTCCCGCGCGACGAGGGACATGAGGGCTCGACCGTCCGCGGACATCAAGGAACTTCGCCGACGCGGCCGTCTTCCGCGAACAGCGCGGAACCCGTGCGGCGGGGACGGACTCGCGTGCGCCGCGCGGTCAGGACGTGTGTGCCGGCGCGTCGCGCGGCGTCGCCGCCCGCGTCGCGAGGATCGCCTCGGCGTCGGCGCGTAGCGCGTCCATCAGCTCGAAGCGGCTGATCCCCACCGACCGCGCGAGGATCTTCGCGCGCCGGCGGAACGTCGCCGCGCGCGGGGTCGACCAGAACCCGACCTCCGTCCAGTCGGCGAACTCCTCGGCGAGGAACTCGCGCTGCTCGCCGGCGTCCATCTCGAAGAACGTCTTCTTCATGGTTCGCGCCGGTTCAGTCCGACATTCCGCACCGCGTTGCGGCGAAGAGGGCGCCGCCGGTTCGATCGCGACGTCGGGCGAAGCGCCGTGCTGCGCGAGAACTCTTGCCTCCGCGCGCGCCGCGTCCGTCGGATCGAGATCGAGCGCGCCGTGCTCGCGTCCGTGCTCGACGCAGTAGAGGGTGCAGACGCCGTCCGCGAGCGCGAACGTCGTCGCGGGCCGGCGGCACGGCGTGCCCGTCGCCGCCTCGTGGATGATTTCGCACTTTCTCTCGGGCATGGTGGTCTCCCTTCGCTCAGCCGGCGTCCGCCTGCGTGATCGCGTTCACGCACTCATCGATCGTGAGTTCGTCGCCGAGCAGCGCCCGGTCGCAGGCGTTGACGCGGTGCTCGTCCTTGCCGCGGAGCGCCCGATCGCGCAGGCGCCGGATCTTGAGCGCCACCTCGATCGCCACCGCGCCGTGCGCGTCGCCGTGCTCCTTGCAGTAGTACGCGCAGGTCGGGAACTCCCCGTCCTTGATCACGGTTCGGACCATCGACGCGGAGCACGCGCACTGCGCGTCGAGCCCCTCGTCGAATACCGAGCATCTCGTCTTCGCCATCGGTCGTCTCCTTCGCGCGACGCCTTCTCGCGCGTGCGGGACATCAGGGCTCGATGGCCCCGAAACCTCAAGTCGAGATCCGATGCGAGAACTTCCCGCGAACGAAGCGCGTAATCCGTGCGGCGGGACGTCTTGCACGGTCCGCCGAGTTGCGCCCTGATCGTCGTCGTCGTTGGCGGCAGGCGCCGAGGCGATGGAGATCGACGATGCACGAACGAGCGAGCGGGGCTGCCACGAACGGAGCGACGAACGCGCCGCCGCCGGTGCTCGACACGTCGCCGGTGACCGGCGAGATCGACTGCGCCGAGCACGCGCCGCGCAAGATCACCGACACGTGGTGGCGCGACCGCTGGCGAAAGGTGAACGCGCGCGATCGCGCCGAGTGGCCGGTCGCCGAGCTCGGCGAAATGCGCTGCGAGGTCTGCAAGCACATCGAACGGATCGCGGCGCGGGCGAACTGCCCGAAGATCTGAGGAACGCGCGCGGGAGGCGTACGCGCGCCTCAAGAGTCGAGCGGTACGCCCCACGGATTTGCCGTGCCTCGAACTCGGGAATCTGAATGAATGACGGATTCCCGCCCCGTCTCACGAGATGTCTCGCCGACGCGTCGGGTCATCAGCGACGCTGCAGAGTCGGCGGGCTTCATTCGCTCGTCGCAATCCCGCGTTTCACGCGAGGCGCAGGCGAGCCGTCGAGCTCCGAACCGGCACCTACGGGGATTCCCTCGGTGAGGCGGCCGTTAGTTCCATGACTCTTAAGCATCTTCCCGTGTCGATGGCCTACGGGGCTACGGCGTCTCCCGCATCGGCGGGAGAAGGTGGCGACGGGAGTTCCCGATGCTTCGCGTGCTGTTCGTGGACGACGAGAAGAACGCGCTCGACGCGCTGCGCCGCACGCTTCGGCCGCACCAGTCCGAGTGGGAGATGCGGTTCCTCGATGACCCGTCGCAGGCGGTCCCGGCGTGCGAGGAGTTCTCGCCCGACGTCGTCATCACCGACCTCAAGATGCGCGGCACGGACGGCGTCAGCCTCCTCTCCGAGCTGATCCGCCGCGGCTCGCCCGCAGTCCGGGTCGTCATGTCGGGGCTCGCGAGCGAGCGCGCCTTCGTCGAGACGCTCGGCGTCGCCAACCAGTTCCTGCTCAAGCCCGTCGACCGAAGCGTCCTCGTCGGAGTCATCCAGCGCGCCAAGGAGCTCAAGGATTGGCTCCAACGCCCGGAAGTGCGCGCGGCGGTCGACGAGTGCGCGCCCCTACCGACGCTGCCGCGCGTCTACCAGGACATCGTCCAGGCCGTGCGACGGGAAGCGTCGCTCGCGGAGATCGGCGAGATCGCCGCGCAGGATCCCTCGATCACCGCGAGCGTCCTCCAGATCGCCAACTCCGCCTACTTCGCGCCGCGTCACCCGATCACCTCGGTCAAGCTCGCGGCGTCCTTCCTCGGGATCGAGCTGCTTCGACCGATCGTCCTCTTCGCGTCGCTCGGCGTGAAGCTCGCGACCGATCCCGCCGTCCTTGCGCGCCTGCAGACCGTGTGGCGCGACAGTCTCGACGTCGCTCAGGCGGCCCGCGCGATCGCGATCGCGGAGCGGCGCTCGCGCGACGAACAGGTCGAGGCGTTCAGCCTCGGCATCCTGCACGACGTGGGAGCCCTGGCGATCAGCCGACGCCGCGATCCGATCGATCTCGGGTCCGGCGCCGGCACGTCTGGCAAGTCCGCCGACGATCTCGAACGCGATGCCGGCCAGGTCTCGCACTGCGACGTCGGCGCCTGCATCTTGAGCTCGTGGGGGCTCCCCGACGACGCCGTCGCCGTCGCGGCTTGGCACCACGACGCGCGTCGCCTCGCCGGCGTGTCCGCCACGTCCGCCGCGTTCCACGTGGCGGCCGCCGTGGCCTACCGTTCGGTCATTGACGCCGCTTCCGACACGGTCGAACACGTCCGTCTCGCGCAGGCGCTGGGCGCGCGTCGGATGGATGATCGCCTCGAGAAGTGGCGCGCGGCCGCGTCGGCGCCGGTCGGGATGCATTGATGGAGGAGCGGCCAAAGGTCCTCCTGGTCGATGACGAGCCGCTCGTGCTCGAGGCGCTGCGTCGCCAGCACGGGCAGCGCTTCGCGCTGGTTCCCGCCGTCGGAGCCGCCGCGGCGCTCGCCCGCATCGAGGCGGGCGAGCAGTTCGCCGTGGTCGTCTCCGACTACCAGATGCCCGGCATGGACGGCATCGAGTTCCTCGAGCACCTGTGCGCGCGCGCCCCGCAGACCGTGCGCGTGATGCTGACGGGACAGGCCGACGTGCGCGTCGCGACGGAGGCCGTGAACCGCGTCGCGATCTTCCGATTCCTCACCAAGCCGTGCGACCACGCCGAGTTCGCGCGCACACTCACCGATGCCCTCGAACAACACCGGGTGATCGTGGCGGAACGCCGCCTCCTCGAGGAGACGCTCTCGGGCTGCGTGCGCGTCCTGTGCGAGGTGCTCTCCCTCGCGGTCCCGGATGCGTTCGGTCGCGCGAGCCGCGTGCGGGAGCTCGCGCACGCCGCGGCAATCGGCCTGTGCCCCAACGAACTCTGGGTGGTCGACACGGCGGCGACGCTTTTCCAGATCGGGATGATCGCCGTGCCGCCCGACCTCCTCCAGCGCGGGATCGCCGGCGCGCCGCTCGAACCCGGCGAGCGTGACGTGCTCGCCCGCGTGCCCGAAACGGGCGCCCACCTGCTCCACGTCGTCCCGCGTCTCGAACCGGTCGCCGAGCTCATCCGCCTGCAGCGCGCGCGCTTCGATTCGACGAGCATGCCCGTCGGAGCGCGCATCCTCGCCGCGGCGATCGCCCTCGACGAGAGGCTTCATCAACGCGGGGAATCGCGGGACATCGCGCTGGCGGCGTTGCGCGCGGATCCGGGGCGTTTTGATCCGCTCGCGCTCGACCATCTCCACCACGCCGCCGGGACGCACCACGAGGCCCGGCAACGCCAGGTCCTGCGCGTGCGCCAGCTCAAGGTCGGGATGGTGCTCGACCAGGACGTCGTCAACTCGGTCGGCGCGATCATCGTCCCGCGCGGCCACGAGCTTTCGCCCGCGACGCTGGCGCGCCTGCTCAGCTACATCAATCTCGGCACGGTCCGCGAACCGATCTGCGTGCTCGCAAAAACCCCCACCGGCGCTTCGCCGCCTCTGCCCGTTTCCGCCTCCTGAGGAAGAGTCCCTCGCCATGAACCACGTCATTCTCCTGGTCGACGACGAGCCGGCCGCCCTGCGCGGAATGCTGCGCAACCTCCATGCAAAATCGCTCGACTTCGTCACGGTCACCTCCGCGGCCGAGGCGATCGACCGCCTCGAACATCAGCGCATCGACGTCGTCGTGTCCGATGAGCGCATGCCCGGCATGAGCGGACACGAGCTGCTCGAGATCGTCGCGAAGCGATGGCCGGCGACCGTACGCATCATGCTCACGGGGGAGACCGACGCCGAAGTCGTACGGCGCGCGATCAACCAAGGCCACGTCCACCAGTTCCTGCTCAAGCCGTGCGTGACGGCGACGCTCATGAGCGCAATGTCCGCGGCCCTGCAGCGGATCGACCTCGAGCGCGCCGCCCGGGAGCTCCTGCGCGCCGCGCACGCTCGCCAGGAGCCCCCCACCTCAGTGGATGCGGTTGACGGGCCAGCGAGCGATGGCGCCTGGCACCTCGAGCCCCCCGCCGCCGGCATCAACGAGCTGATCCACTCCATGCAGACCGCCACGTCGAAGGCGGTCCAAACCCCTTCGATGACGAAACTCGAGGTCGCCGTCGAGGGTTGGCGCACGATCGTCGATTTGATGGACGACGTCGTCTGCCTGATCGACCGCGACGGGCGAGTGACCCGCGTGAACCGCGCTTTCGAAGGCTGGGGGCTCGGCGAACTCAAGGGCGCCCTCGGTCGCGCCGCGCACGAGGTTTTTCACGGGACGTGCGCCGCGTCGGACTGCGAGCTCGCGTGCTGGATCCAAAACGTCGTCCTGAATCGCGACGGCGGCGTGGCCCGCACGTTCTTCGACCCGGTCCTAAAGCGCCGCATCCGCCTGCGCCAGTCACCGGCGTCCGCGGGTCCCGCCAAGAAAAAGGACCCGCGCTGGCTCCTGGTCCTGCGCGACGTCACTTCCGACCACGAGCTGCGCGAGGAGTCGGTGCGGCTGCAGGCGCAGCTCGCGCAGTCGCAGAAACTCGAGGCGATCGGCCGGCTTGCTGCCGGCGTCGCGCACGAGATCAACACGCCCGCGCAGTTCGTGCGCGACAACCTCGAGTTCCTCGAAACCGGGGCCGAGTCGCTTCGCGAGGCCGCCAAGCTGCACCAGGCACTGCTCGCCGCGGTGCAAGACGGCACCGCCCAAGGCGCACTCGCTGCGGCGCAAAAAGAGGCGCTCGCCAAGCTGGACGTCGACTTCGTGTTGCGGGAGGTCGTGAACGCGGCGGCCGAGGGGCTCGAAGGGATCCGCCGCATCGCGAACATCGTGCGCGCGCTGAAGGAGTTTTCCCATCCCGGCGGCGGCGAGATCGGCAAGATCGATCTGCGGCGCTCCATCGAGAGCACGGTCACCGTGGCGCGCAATGAATGGAAGTACGTCGCCCGGGTCGAAACGATCCTCGACCCCGACCTGCCGGAAATCGACGGTTTTGCCGGCGAGTTGAATCAGGTCTTCCTGAACCTGCTCGTGAACGCCGCCCACGCGATCGGCGAGAAGTCCCAGGGCACCGCCGGAGTCTCGGGTCTCATCCGCATCCGCGCTCGCCGCGACGGCGATTCCGTCGAAATCCGCTTTGAGGACGACGGCGCGGGCATTCCCGAGGCGATCCGTCGCAAGGTCTTCGAGCCGTTCTTCACCACCAAGCCGATGGGGAAGGGAACCGGACAGGGCTTGGCCCTCGCTCGCAACATGATCATCGGCAAGCACCAGGGATCGATCGACTTTCAGTCCAAGGTCGGCGAGGGGACGACGTTCATCCTGCGCCTGCCGATCGCTGCGGCGACGGAGAATGCCGCAGCACCGACGGCGGTGGATTCCGCGGACAGCCCCACCAGCGTGACGGGTTCGCTGCCGATTCCATCGGGATTGTGACGGCACCGAGTGCACCGACCCTTGACATTCGCGGTATCCCCGCGATTCGAGCCGAAGTAGATTTGCGAGTCTTGTTATCGTCGGGTTATTATCCACTCCTCGCAAGCATCGTTCATGGTTGTGATCATCAACTACTCTCTGCCAGGAGGATTTCCTTGGGTCGTCGAAAGCGCGGTTGGAAGGCGGCGTCCGGTCTCTCCCTCGCGGACCTGCGTCGCATGCTCGAGGAGAAGGAGGGGCATCTCTCCGGCCTCGCTGAACGCCGGGACGATCTCGCGGCCGAGCTTGCGGAGGTCGAGGCAGAACTCGCTGCAGCCGGTGGCGGCGGCATGTTCGCGAAGCGCAGTCCGGGCCGGCCGCCGGGCAAGCGCGGGCCGGGCCGCCCGAAGGGATCGGGGCGCGGCCCCGGTCGTCCGCCGAAGTCGGGTCGTGTCCCTGGCCGCCCGAAGGGTTCGGGGAAGGGCAAGCCCGGCCGCAAGCCCGGACCGAAGGGACAGAGCGAGCTGCACAACGCGATTCGCGCGGTGCTCAAGACCTCGTCCGAACCGGTGAAGCTCGTCGACCTGGCCGAGAAGGTGAAGTCGAACGGCTACAAGACCAAGTCGAAGAACTTCGGCGTGATCCTGAGGCTCCGCCTCTCGGAGATGGCCGACGTCAAGCGCGTCGAGCGCGGCGTCTACTCGATGAAGTAGCCGGAACGCGCCAGGCGCAGTAGCGTATCGATGCAGCCGCCCGCCCCTCCGTCACGTCGGACCTCGGAATACCCCTTCGAATCCGACCGGGCAGATCGGAGAGGCGGGCGGTTTACTTCCCGCGAACCGATCTGCGCACTTTGCCCGCGATGACCCTGTATCGCTTCTCAGTCCATGGATTCCAATCGTCTGCGGGTTTTGGTTCTGCTGGGGAGAAGGTCTGCGGCACCTGCAGGGAGACGGCCAGTTCACAAGGTAGTGACCGTCGAACCACCCAGCGAGCGCAGCCGCCCGCCGCCCGCGCCTTCAACCGATAGATACCGATACTCAACGCCGAGTGCGCCCACGTCGAGCTCGCCGACAAGCTGCCCGAAGAACGCCCACTGTTCCACGTTGCTCGAATCCGGGCGCGTTCCGTCCAATCGGATCGGATACCAATCCAATCGTTTCATCTGGTCATCGACGAATCCGGGACGCTCGAGCTTGCGCGCGAGATCGAGGTACCAGGTGCTGCCATCCAACATCTTCAGGGTGTCCGTGTCGCTCTTGCTGACCGTGCGCCGGATGGGAGACATCGTGAAGTTGAGGACCGAAGCGCGGCGTTGAGTTCGGAGCATGTCGCCCCGGATGAGGTAGCTGTGGTGCACGTCGCCGCCGATCAGCCCGACGAATCGTTTCGGATTGGTCCCCTTGCCATCCACGAGGTCCTCGAGGAGCGTCAGCATCCGGTTGAAGCTCGTCGGGAACGCCGACCAGAGTTCGGCGTCGGCGAACTCGAGCAGGCCGGGAAGGAACTTGTCGATCGCGATTTCGCCGCCGACCGCGCCGGCAAAGGCGCCGGCGACGATGCCGGCGGGTCCGGCGATCAGCCCGCCCACGAGTCCTCCGACGATCGCACCGACGACCGACGGCGGGTTTCCCTCGATGCTCTCGGCGGCACGACTCAGAAGATCGTGCAGGGGGTGCGGCGTGAGGATTGGCCCGGGCACGACGAGGATCGTCTTCGCGCTTCGGCTGTCCTTCGCGAGCGCGGCGAAGTCACTCCACGACTCGTCGTCCATGAGCAAGCGATGTCCGGACAGCTTCCGGTGGTTGCGAGTGTCGCCGACGACGAATCGGCTGCCTCCCACATCGAAGGCAAACGTCCAGGACATGCGCATCGAACCGCGCGTCATCCGGTCGAAGATCAGGGTCAGCTCGGGAGTCGCGATGGTCGGGCCGGAAGCGTACGCCGGCGTCAGGGGGCGCATTCGCGCGTCGGAGAGCCACGCTCTGGGAGGAAGGTTTCCTGCACCCTGGTAGACCCAATACGCGAGCAGGCCGTCCGACAGCTTCCGCTGCCACCGGGGCGTCTGCGCCGCCCGGACCCAGTCCTCGGAGATGTTCCAATCGTCGGTGATCTCGTGGTCATCGCAGATCATGAACGACGGAACACACGACAGCGCCCATCGCACCAGCGGAGTCGCTGTCCAGGCTTCGCGGTAGATCGCGGCGAACTGCTCGAAATTGATTGGGGCGGCTGGCGAGATACCTGGCGTCGCTCGGAAGGCCGCTTCCAGGCCCTTGGAGAACGGACCATCTCCGTAGACCTGGTCCCCGGTGAACAGGAAGAGCCGGGGCCAGCGGGTGTCGTTCGCGGATGCCTCTGCAGCCATCTGTTCCGCATACACGCGCAGGGCGTCCTGCCCTTCGGGGACGCCGTTGGGATCGCCGGGGGGCATGCCCGCACGGCACGATCCAAAGCAGATGCGGACCGGCTGCACCGTGGTCAAGGGAAGCGTTCGGAACGCGCTGGGTAGCGACGTACCTGCGAGCAGCGGGTTCGGCCAGAGCCTCGTGCGACGGCCACCGGTGACGTCGAACACTTCGTAGCGGTACCAAGTGTCCGGCGTCAGAAGCGCGCAGGGGAGCCAGACATAGAAGCCACCGTAGACCTGGACCGTTCGACGTCGGCTCGTTGCAGTCGCGCCAAAGCTGCCGGAGACGAATGAAGCGAATGTCAGCTCGATTTCGCAATCGCGATCCAGTTCGCACCAAACCACGGCGGTCGACGTGTCGACGTAGCGAACGAGCGGGCCACAGCGGAGCAGCGGCGGCATGACGAACCGTCGACCTCAAATCGTCCCGACGGCCGGAAGGTTCGTCAGCACGCAGTCGCCCGGCGAGGGTTCGATGATCGTGCCCGCAAAGAGGTGTACGTCCCGGTGCCTCTCCACGCGCCGGATCCGGAACTTCTCCAGTCGCTGAACGGACTTCTCGTAGTTGTCCAGTCCCGGCAGCGCCTTCACCAGCAGCTCGGGCGACGCAAAGGGCGAGTAGATCGTTTGTCCGTGCACGCGCGTCTGCGACCATCGCAGCGAGCGACCGACGTCTCCCTGCGATCCGCGCTTGCTTCCTTCGCGCTTCGAGAGCGCCGCGAGCAGCGGCGCCTGCAACGTATTGATGTCTCGGCGCAGTTCGAGGTGCTTGAGGTAGCGCTTCGCGTAGAACTCGCTGTTGGCGTTGAGGTGGTCTGAGAGTGGCGAGGTCGCCTTGCCCGCGGCTCGACGTGGCGCGACGGGTTGCTCCTGGATGCCAAGCTCGGAGGTTGCGGTCGCGACGATTCGCGGGTCCGTCACCTGGCGCTGAATGAAGTCGCCGAGCTTGGCGCTGATCGACGTACCGAGGAACTTCGGGGCGAAGATGTTCGCAGCGAGTCCCAGCTCGAATCCCCAGAACACGGTCACGACGTCGAAGTGGCGGAATACTGGCACGAATCGCAACTGCAGCGCACGATCTCGATACGGGTTGGTGAAGGTGCGCGTGATCGTGCGTTCGAAGAGCGAGCTGCGGCTCGTCGTCGTCTCCGTGAGCGTGCGTTCCGATTGTGAGCGCGTGATCGACTCGAGTACCTGATCCACAGCGCCCTGCGTGGAGTCATTGCCGCTGCCGGATCCGCCGCTGTCGTCGCCGCCGAGCCATCCACCGACCGCGCCACCGACCCAGGCGCCGACGCCGGCACCGATGGGTCCTCCGACAACGGCTCCGACGACCGCACCGCCGATCTCGCCGAGCGTCTCCCAGAGGCTCGAGAACTTGTCGGCGATGACGACGGGGAAGGCGACGAAGTCGCGAACCGGCGTGCCTGCGTTGTCCATGAGCTGCGCGGGTCCGCTCGTGGACACCACTTCCGATTTTTCCGCCGTGTGCTGCACGAGCTGAACGAAGTCCGTCTGCTCGACCTGCCGCGTCTCGTAGGTCATCGTCTCCGAGGGCGCAAGTCCAATGACACTGCGGACCGGCGCCTTGCAGAGCTCCTTGGGAACCCAGGACTGCATGTAGCGGAAACGGATGTAGGGGCGGAGTGCGACGGACCCGGTGAGGCCAGCGATGCCGATGTCGCCTCCGATTGCCAGGGAGGGTCCCTGCAGGGTCTGTTCGATCAGCAGACGGCCATCAAGGCCGGTGCACACGGCCAACGGATCACAGTACTCGTCCGACATGAGTCTCTCCCGCATGACGAGGCCGATTCCGGTTCGAAGCACGAATTCCATCCGAACCAGCGGAATCGGCGGACGAACCGCACTCGGATTCTGGTGCGTGTCCGCGGGAGGACATCGTGTCAGGGAACCCCTCATCCTCCGCCTTGCGCCGGATGAAGGCTCCGCCAAGATCGCCGACTGAGCCTCGGCGCGACGGAGGACGTCGTCATGGCGAGCACGAACAGCTCCTGTCCCCGCGAGCTGCCGCGGTGGATGCGCCTCCTTGTCGAGAAGCTGCGCATCGCCGACCAGGTGGCGGCGTACCCCCACGCGGTCCCGCCCCGACCTGAGCCGCCGCCTCCGACCGATCCCTCTGCTGACCCGAGGAAGGCGTAGGACGCGGGTCGTCGGTGCGCGCAGGAAACCCGGCCCATTCCCAGGACCGGGGGACGGCAGGCAGTACGGGCGATCGGCCGCTTCTCCTGGTCGCCCGATTCCCCGTTGCGGTTCGATCGGTGATTTCCGCTCGAACACGTAGGGGGCGTACGGCCGCGAAGATCGTGTCCCTCGCGTGTTCGGTCGTGGCAGCGACGTACGTCCCTGCAACGGCTCCGCCGATCGCGGCGAAGTTCGACGCGGCAAGATCGTCGATCCAGGATTCAGGAATCCAACCCGGAGGATGTTCACATGTCAGAGAATCGAACCGAACTCCAGAACGAAGTCGTGCAGGCTCTGATCTCCAGCAAGGCGATCAACTTCGAGGTCGTCGGCAACGTGCTGACCAAGTTCGGCGCCCGGGCGGCGCTGACCGGCGACGCGATCGGCGCGATCATCAACTGGCGCGCGATCGACATCTGCATCCCCCCCGAGCCCTACCAGGTCGCGGGACTCGCCGCCCGCGAAATGGCGGCTGGCAGAGGGTAGCGCCGTTGTGGGCGGCGCCTCGCCGCGCCGGCCTCGGAGCAGCGTGGTGTCTTGAGCGAGGTCCATGACGGTGAGTTCGAGCACCGACTGGGACACCAAGGACTTGGTCCGGCGCGTCGTCGACGCCCTCGATCTGGCGCGCCGGACCATTCGAGCGTACGTGGAAGGGAACGTCCCCGACGCCGGCGTCGTAGATCCTGCATTTGGTCCCGACAGCCGTTTGCTGCCAAAAGTCGTGGCCGAGACGGCGATGCTCCTGCTCGCCGCGGCGCCACTTAGAATCCTTGACGAGCGGATCCGCGTCTACGTCGAAGAAATCGCGAGACGATTGGTCCCCCTGTCTCGAGGCCACGAGGCTCTGGCCGGAATCTGCCTCGATCCGGGGCGCGCTCGCGAGCACGCCGTCGCGCATCTCCTGCTGAGTCGCCTAGGCATCGTTGATTTGCGGGTGGACGCGCTGCTCGCGAGTATTGAGGCGACCGACGGCGCCTACGGCCCCGAGCGCATGCCACACCGTCGCCTCGAGTTGGAATGGCTCAAGCGGGTTTGGCCGGTCGGCGACCCACCGACACGTGCCGCGTCGCGGCTGCTGTCTGACTCCGCGCTGGGGAGGCCGCTCGACGCCCTCGGGTCGACACGGCTCGACATCTATGCGTTCACTCATGCGGTGATGTACGCGAGCGACCTCGGTGCTCGACGATTCACGATGCGGCGTCGACCATCCGAGATCGCCGCGGACGCGGAGTCGGCCCTCGCCCATGGGCTCGACCACATGGACTTCGACCTCTCCGCCGAAGTGCTCGCGACGTGGCCGATGCTGCGCCTGCCGTGGAGCGCCGGCGCCACATTCGCGTTCCGACTCCTCGCCGACGCAAGCGACGAGCTGGGGTTCTTGCCTGGGCCGAGATTCGACCGCTCGGTCTATGTGGCGCTGCCTGAACCCACGCGCTCGCGATACGCGATCTCGACCTCGTACCACACTGCATACGTGATGGCGTTTCTCTGCGCTGCCGCGCTCGCACCCGGCCGCGCTCCGCCGGCTTCGGTGCCGTCGGCGCGCCGGCTACGAGGTACCGCGGCTGCGGTACTGACGCTGATGGACGCACAGGGGACGACGGCCTGGTGGAGGCGAACGTTTGCTGGGCTCAGCCCTCGTCAGCAAGACGGGCTCGCACCGCTCCTCCTTGCCATGGTGCTGCGACGCGCGCGAGCGATGGGAGATCTGACTCGGGTCCGCGCGGCACTCGAACTCGCACTGCGCCATGGCAGGGAGCTGTGTGGAGGTCCCGCGGTTCGGCAGGCGGCGACGTTGCTGGCGCGCGGGAAGCACCTGGAGCGATGCCTCGCCGAGGGAGCGGCCCGGATGGAATCGAGCGTTTCCGCCGACCCTTGCAGACGACAGCGACGGCATCTGCCCGGACCGCAAGTGGCCGTGGCCTCAGCCGAACCGCGAGAGGAGGATCGCAATGGCTATCCGACGAGTACGACGTCCTACCGAAAGCCCGCTGCTCGCCGCCTTCATCAACGAGGAAGAAACTCGGACGAGTCGAACGTCGAGAACCCACGCGATGCGCGACTCTGACTCGATCTGGGTGCGTGTATGAGTTTTTGGTCGAAACTCAAGAGCGTCGTTAAAGGGGTCGTTCGCGCGGTCAAAGCGGTGGTCCGTGCCGTGATCAGGATCGCCGTCATTGTCCTGACGAGCTGGACGAAGGCGTTGGATCTGGTCTTCGGGTGGGTAGGTTGGCCACCAAAGAGACTAAAGGTTCACATCGCCGTGTTGACCGGACCGAGCGGTCCGCTGATTACCGACCTCAACACCTTGCGGCCGGCGATTGACGTGCTGAAGCAGACTCTCAAAGATCGCTGCAACGTCAAGGTGCTGCCTTATTCGTCGGGAAACAAGAACGAAATTGACAACTGGGTCCAGGTGGTGACCGAAGTCGCACCTACGGCGGCGCTCAAAGTTCGATGCGACTTCGGCGCGCTCTGGGACGAAGGCGGCGAAGCCGGCGAGTTCTTCGCGCGCCACACCGCGGGATGGGTGGGCATACCGATCAGCCTCGCGTTCCCGATCACCGTCTTCATCGTGGAGGAAGTCAACGACAAGCTCGGCTGCGCCGTCCCCGTGCTTACGGACTACTGCACCGTGAACGCCGGCGCCATCTTCGACAAGGGCAACAGTGTGATGGCTCACGAATGCGCGCACCGTTGCAATCTCTGGCATGTCTCGCAGAAGGTGAATCTCCTCAATCCCGATCGCGAGAAGCCGCCCTTCTGGTTGCACTGGTGGCAACGAAATCTGCTGCGTGCGTCCCGTCACGTGACCTATCTCTTTTGACGGGGCTCGGGGAACGCACTGCCGCTCGGCATGCGTCGCCTGTCCGGCGTCCGACGCCCGCGCCTCCGCCTGGCCCGCGATCCCGAGCAGCTCGTCCCGAAGACCGCCCGCCGGAAGGCTGCTCGCGCTCAGGGACAGCGCCGAGACGACCTCGAGATCAGCCCGGCGCACCAATGGAGTGAATCTTCCGGTACTGCTGGACCAGTGCTGCGAACTCCTCTTCAATAATGCGGAGCGCCCATCGGTCGTCTTCGCCGATCGAGTTGGCCTGCGGCACGAGCTCTTCCACCAATCCAACGGCGAGCGTCATCGTGACATCCGTCCACTGCGACCAACTGCTCTTCTCGTCGGGATCGAACGTGGAGTTGATGGCGCTGGAGAGCTTCGAAGCCATGAGAAAGCTCGGCACGATCTTGCCAGACGTGATCATGCTCTGGAGCTGTGCGTCGACGGCACCGAGCCAATCGTCGACCGCTTGGACGATTTCATGCTGTTGCCGTTTGATCCGCTCCTTCTTCGCCTCCGCATTCTTGTCATTCGGAACCTTCGCGAGCTTCTGATCGAGTCGGTGGTTGTACTGCTCCTCGAAGGCGATCAGAGTCGCGCCCAGCACGCGCACGGCCTCGCGGAGTCTGTGCTCGGTAGCCTGCTTGTCATTCGCTAGGAACTTACTGAGACGCTCGTCGATCCGGCTGAGATAGTTCCCCACCCTGACTGCCGATGCTTGCAGCCTTCCATGCTTCTCCGGACTGCTCGCGAATTCGTAGTGCTCGCCATCTTTGAGGACGTTCTCGACCAGTTCGGCGTACCGATCGCGGTACGTGGCAAGGTCCTCGCGTGCGCTTCGCCCTCCGCCGCGCTCAGTTTCTCTTGGGCGAACGCGGTGGATAGCTTTGCCTCGCGGGCATCAAGAATGATGATCAGATCCTGTGCTTCCGGCAGGTCTGGCGCGGCCTTCTTCGAGCCCTCGATCTCCGCGATGCCATTCTTGACCACCGTCGTCGCGAGCCTGAGGTTTTCGCGATCGGCAGTTCCCACCATGTATGCCTGGCAGCCGACGGAAGAAGCCGTGATCGCAGCCAAGAGGACAACGGCAACTGGACGCAACATGGCATACCCCCTCGTTCCTAGTTCGAATCATGAAAGATCGCCCTGACACGGCACTCATCACCCCAAAGCGGAATTGCCGGCAAATCCGTGTCTCGGAATCTCAATGAAACGGTCTTCCCCGAGCCCATCGTTGGCCGCCTCGGAGCAGCCTCCGGGCACTGACTCGTGCGAGCCGCTACTGGGACGCCCCCTGGGCGCGCGCATACTGGCCCAGTGGCGTCTCGCGCCATCAGTATGGTCGTTCGTCGTGCGTGCCTACTTTTCGGGCGGCCGAATCCGAATCGCGAGCTCGCGCTTCAAGTTCGACTGCGAGGCCGCGTTGCTCCGAAGATGCGCGCCAACGCTTTCCGCCGTCTTCTTCGAGACTCGGATCCTCGCGGCGATGCTGGCGACGTCCTTCTTCGCCGCCGAATCAGCGACGGCGGGCGCGATCTTCTCGATCTCCTCCGCGTAGGTCCCGAGCTGACCGTTCAGCTCCTCGACTTGTTTCTGGGCGGCCTCCGTCTGCTGAGCGGCCTCGTCGAGCTTCTTTTCCCAGTCGAAGCCGAGGATGGAGGCCCGCGTGAAGCCGGCGCGGCTGAGGATCCCGTCGATCGTGCGGGGCATGAGCAGCAACAGTAAGACGACCAAGAGCAGGACCGCGTCGCGAGCGATGTCGAGGAACGCTCGGACCGACGTCATCCACTTCGGCGTGCCGTTGTCCGCGGCCATGGGCGCTCTCTCCGTCTCAAGCAATTCACCCGGCGGGCGAGGATCTTCTTGTCCTTCGGTCGTTCGGGCTCGGTCCGACCCGGTGATCCGTTGTCGTTCATGGAGGCCCGATGGTCACGAGCGCGCGGACGGCTTCGACCGTCGCGGGCCCGATCCCCGGCACATGGTCGAGGTCGTCGACCGTCGCGAACGCCCCGTGCGCCGTCCGGTAGTCGACGATCGCCTGCGCCTTCGTGGGGCCGATCCTCGGAAGGGCCTCGAGCTGGGCGACCGTCGCCGTGTTGAGGTCGAGGAGCGTCGCCGCTGGTCCGCCGGGGGACGCGACCTGGAAGACCCCGTCGGCCCCGGCTTCCAGGATGACGGTCCCGTCCCAGCCGGTCGCGTAGATCGCCTTCGTGATGGGCGTCAGTTCGAAATTGGTCGTGCCCGTGGCGG
>Ga0137459_1000334_pt1 | contig 17242 bp, 4 predicted proteins | sample EasRivERMGT700_2_FD_104908 | JGI IMG/M metagenome (GOLD analysis project Ga0137459, IMG submission 104908) | Soil microbial communities from meander-bound floodplain in the East River, Colorado, USA - East River MetaG ERMGT700_2 | ecosystem: Environmental > Terrestrial > Soil > Floodplain ...
GAGCCCGTCGAGCCCGTCGAGCCCGTCGAGCCCGTCGAGCCCGTCGAGCCCGTCGAGCCCCGCGCGCCTGGTGGTGCTCGAAGCCCTGCGCCTGGAGGCGCTACCGTCCGGGCCTCCGGCCACCGGCGTCGGGCCGCGCAACCTCGCCTACGTGCTGTTCACGTCCGGCTCGAGCGGCCGGCCCAAGGGGATCCAGGTCGAGCACCACGCGCTGATGAACTGCGCGCACTGGGGCCCACGGGTCATGCGGCTCGAGCCGGGGCAGAACACCTGCCACCTGGCCGGCCAGTCGTTCGACATCAGCGTGCTCGAGATCTGGGCCGGGCTGGCGTCGGGCGCGTGCGTGCACCTGCCGCCCGAGGCGATTCGCGGCTCTGCCATCGAGGTGCAGGCGTGGATGCTCGAGCGCGCCATCCACGCCGCGGTCCTGGCCACGCCGCTGGGCGAGGCCGTCCTGGCGCTGGACTGGCCGCGAAGGACGCCGTTGCACACGCTGCTGGTCGGTGGGGCCCGGCTCCACGCGCCGCCACGGGCCGACATCCCGTTCACGCTGGTCAACTGCTACGGGCCGACGGAGACCACGGTGACGGTGACGACCACGGTGATCGCTCCGGGCGACGCCGGCGGGCGGCTGCCGCCGCTGGGCAAGCCGCTGCCCAACACGCGGCTCTACGTGCTGGACGAGCACCTGGCGCTGGTGGGGCACGGGATCCCGGGCGAGCTGTATGTCGGCGGGGCGTGCGTGACCCGGGGGTACGCCCAGCGGCCTGACCTGACCGCCGAGCGCTACGTGGCTTCGCCGTTCGGCGAGGCGCCCGGCGAGCGGCTATACCGCACGGGCGACCTCGTGCGCTGGGGGAGCGACGGCCAGCTCGAGTTCCTGGGCCGGCGCGACGGCCAGGTGAAGCTGCGTGGGTTCCGCATCGAGCTCGAGGAGATCTCGACGGTGCTGGCCCAGCACCCGCAGGTCCGCCAGGCGTTCGCGCGGCTGGTGCCTCGCGCCGGCGGAGCCGGTCGGCCAGACGGCCGGGCAGATGGCCGGGCAGACGAATGGATCGTCGGCTACGTGGTGCCGCGCGACGGCGCCGTATCGCCCGAGGCGCTCCAGGGCTTTGTCGCCGAGCAGCTTCCGGACTACATGGTGCCGGCGCGGATCCTGGTGCTCGACGCGCTGCCGCTGACCTCGAGCGGGAAGGTCGATGCCGCGGCGCTGCCGCTGCCGGAGCCGCCGGCCGCGGCGGCGTCCCTGGAGCCGCGCTCGCCGCTCGAGCGGGAGATCGCCGCGCTGTGGAGCGAGCTGCTGGAGCTGGAGATCGACCGGCTGGGACCCAACGATGACGTGCGCCTCCTGGGGGCGCACTCGTTGCTGATGTCACAGGCGCAGGCGCGCATCCGCGAGCGCCTCCGGGTGGAGGTCCCGCTGGCCCGCCTGTTCGCAGCGCCCACCGTGGCCGCGCAGGCCCGGATCATCGAGGCGACCCAGCCGCTCGCGGGCGCCCAGCCGCTCGCACGCGCACCCCGCACCGAGCCACTGCCGCTGTCGTTCCCGCAGGAGCAGGTGTGGCTGCTGCAGGAGCTGCACCCCACCAGCCGCTCCTACAACTTCCAGGCGCTGCTGCGGATCCGCGGAGCGCTGGACGAGGGCGTGCTGGAGGCCTGCCTCGACGAGATCGTGCGCCGGCACGAGGTGCTGCGCACCACGTTCCGCGCAGCCACGGGCCGACCGCTCCAGGAGATCCACCCGCCCTGGAAGGTGAGCGTGCCCCGGGTGGATCTGCGAGCGCTGCCCGCCCCCGAGCGCGCCGCGGCCCTGGAGGCGCTGCAGCAGGACGAGCTCGCCCACCGGTTCGACGTGGGACAGCTCCCCCTGATCCGCGTGCGGCTGGTGCGCATGGACGAGCGCGAGTGGACGCTGCTGCACGTGGAGCACCACTTCGTCCATGACGGCTGGTCCTACAGCGTCTTCTTGTTCGAGCTGCTCAGCCTCTATCGAGAGCGGGTCGCGGGCCGGCCGTCGCCCTTGACGGAGCTGCCCGTGCAGTACGCGGACTTCACCGCCTGGCAGCGCCAGTGGATCCACACCGAGGAAGCGGACCGCCAGCGCGCGTACTGGCGGCGGCGCCTCGCCGGCAGCCCTCCGCTGCTGGCGCTGGCCACCGACCGCCCACGCCCCGCAGCCCCGAGCATGCAGGGAGCCTCGCTGCGCGTTCCGCTCGGCGCGGAGCTGTACGAGCAGATCCGCGCCGTGGCCCGACAGGAGGGCACCACGCCCTACGTGACGCTGCTGGCCGCGTTCACCGCGCTCTTGCGCCACTACACCGGCCAGGACGATCTGCCGGTGGGCTCCGCCGTCGCGAACCGCCGCTGGCGAGCCACCGAGGGCCTGCTGGGCATGTTCGTCAACATGGTCGTGCTGCGCACCGACGTATCCGGCGACCCCACGTTTCGCCAGGTGCTGGCGCGCGTGCACGCCACCACCCTGGAGGCCTTCGAGCACCAGGATCTGCCGTTCGGGCACGTGGTGGAGGCGCTCCAGCCCGAGCGCAACCTCGGCTTCAATGCCGTGTTCCAGGTGGCCTTCAGCTTCCATGACACGCCCTTGCGCGCCATGGATCCGCCCGGGTTGCACGTCGAGCTGCAGGAAGGCCTGAGCAACGGCAGCTCCAAGTTCGATCTCAACATCGTCGTCATTCCGCATGTCGGCCAGCGCCGCCGCGACAGTGGCGAGGGCCTGACGGTGGTGTGGGAATACAGCACGGACCTGTTCGACGCCGCGACGATGGCGCAGATGGCGGCGCACTACGCCCACCTGCTGGCGCGCTGCGTGGCGCACCCCGAGCGGCGGATCTCCGAGCTGTCGCCGGTGGGCGACGAGGAGCGCCACCGGCTGGTGGTCGACTACAACGCCACGCGGGAGGGGTTCGCCGATGACACCTGCATGCACGCGTGGGTGGCGGCGCAGGCCGCGCGGACGCCCGATGCGCTGGCCGCCAGCGGGGCCGGCGTCGCGCTGACGTACCGCGCGCTGGACGAGCAGGCCAACCGGCTCGCCCATCACCTGCGGGGGCTGGGGGTGGGGCCCGAGGTCGCCGTCGGGGTCTGCCTGGAGCGGACGCCCGGGCTCCTGGTGGCCTTGCTCGGCGTGCTCAAGGCGGGCGGCGCGTACGTGCCGATGGAGCCGGGGTTCCCCGCCGAGCGGCAGCGCCGCATGCTGGAGGACGCGGGGGCACCGTGGGTCATCACCCAGGCGTCGCTGGCCGGCCAGCTGTCATCGAGCCCGTCGAGCCCGTCGAGCCCGTCGAGCCCGTCGAGCCCGTCGAGCCCCGCGCGCCTCGTGGTCCTGGATCTGCTGCGCCTGGAGGGGCTGCCGTCCGGACCTCCGGCCACCGGCGTCGGGCCGCGCAACCTCGCCTACGTGGTGTTCACGTCGGGGTCGACCGGCCGGCCCAAGGGGATCGGGGTCGAGCACCGCGCGCTGATGAGCTTCGTGCACGGGATGCGACGGGCGATGCGGCTCGAGCCGGGACAGAACACGAGCCACCTGGCGGGGCAGTCGTTCGATGCCAGCGTGCTCGAGGTGTGGACGGGCCTGGCGTCGGGCGCCTGCGTGCACCTGCCGCCCGAGGCGATCCGGGGCTCCGCCATCGAGGTGCAGGCGTGGATGCTCGAGCGCGCGATCCACGCCGCGTTCCTGGCGACGCCGCTGGGCGAGGCTGTGCTGGCGCTGGACTGGCCGCGCCGGACGCCGTTACATACGCTGGTGGTCGGCGGGTCCCGGCTCCACGCGCCGCCACGGGCCGACATCCCGTTCACGCTGGTCAACGCCTACGGGCCGACGGAGGCCACGGTGGCGGTGACCACCGCGGTGATCGCTCCGGGCGACGCCGGCGGGCGGCTGCCGCCGCTGGGCAAGCCGCTGCCCAACACGCGGCTCTACGTGCTGGACGAGCACCTGGCGCTGGTGGGGCACGGGGTGCCGGGCGAGCTGTATGTCGGCGGCGCGTGCGTGACCCGGGGGTACGCCCAGCGGCCTGACCTGACCGCCGAGCGCTACGTGGCGTCGCCGTTCGGCGAGGCGCCCGGCGAGCGGCTGTACCGCACGGGAGACCTCGTGCGCTGGGGGAGCGACGGCCAGCTCGAGTTCCTCGGCCGGCGCGACGGCCAGGTGAAGCTGCGCGGGTTCCGCATCGAGCTCGAGGAGATTTCGACGGTGCTGGCCCAGCACCCGCAGGTCCGCCAGGCGTTCGCGCGCCTGGTGCCTCGCGCCGGGGCAGAGGGCCGGGCAGACGGCCGGGACGGATGGATCGTCGGCTACGCGGTGCCGCGCGACGGTGGCGTGTTGCCCGAGGCGCTCCAGGCATTTCTCGCCGAGCAGCTTGCGGACTACATGGTGCCGGCGCGGATCCTGGTGCTCGACGCGCTGCCGTTGACCTCGAGCGGGAAGGTCGATGCCGCGGCGTTGCCGCTGCCGGAGCCGCCGGCCGCGGTGGCGTCCCAGGCGCCCCGATCGCCGCTCGAGCGGGAGCTCGCCGCGCTGTGGAGCGAGCTGCTCGGCTGCCCGGCCCCCGGCGCCCAGGACGACTTCTTCGCGCTCGGCGGGAGCTCGCTTGTCGCCTCGCAGCTGGTCGCGCGGCTGCGCGCGGCGCTCGCGGTGCCGGTCACGCTGCGCGCGGTCTTCGATCACGCCCGGCTCGCGGATCTCGCCGAGCACGTGGCGCAGCTCCAGCTGGCCCACGCGGACGCGGCCACCCTGAGCCGGCTGCTGGAAGAGGTCGAGCGCGCGCGCGCGCCCGACGAGGCACCCGGATGAGCTCGGTCGATCTGGCGGCGCGCCTGGCACGCCTGTCGCCGGAGCAGCGCGCGCAGCTCCTCGACCGGCTCAGGCAGGCCCCCGCCGCGGGCCCCCCGCCGCTGCCTCCCTTGATCCCGCGACCCGCGGACGCCGGCGCGCTGCCGCTGTCGTTCGCGCAGCAGCGGCTGTGGTTCCTCGCCCAGCTCGATCCCGAGGACACCAGCTATCACATCTGCCGCACCCTGGAGCTGCGGGGCTCGCTCCAGGTGGCCGCGCTCGAGGCGGCGCTCGAGGCGCTGGTCCACCGCCACGAAGCGCTGCGCACCACGGTTGCCTCCATCGACGATCAGCCGACCCAGCACATCGCCGCTCCGGCGCCGCTGGCGCTGCCGCTGACCGACCTCTGCGCTCACCCCCCCGCGGAGCGCGAGGCGCTGCGGCGGCAGCTCATCGACCAGCTCGCCCGGCGTCCGTTCGATCTCGCGCAAGGGCCGCTGTTCCGGACCCACCTCTTGCGCCTGGAGGCCGAGGTGCACGTGCTGGTGCTGAGCATGCACCACATCGCGATGGATGGCTGGTCGCTGGGCGTGCTGTTCGACGAGCTCGCGGCGATCTACGGTGCGCGGCTCCGGGGCGAGCAGCCGGCCGTTCCCGCGCTGCCGGTGCAGTACGCCGACTATGCCCTGTGGGAGCGGCACTGGCTCCGGGGGGCGGTGCTCGACGAGCAGCTGGCCTACTGGCGCCAGCAGCTCGCCGGCGCCCTTCCGCTGGTGGAGCTGAGCGTCCGGCCTCGCCCGTTCAGGCGCAGCCAGCGCGGCGCCCATTGTGTGGTGACCCTGCCCTTGCAGCCTGCCCGGGCGGTGACGGTGCTCGCCCGAGAGGAGGGGGCCTCTGCCTTCATGGCGCTGCTCGGCGCGTTCCTGGTGCTGCTGTACCTCACCACGGGCGAGGAGGATCTGGTGGTCGGCACCCCCATCGCCCACCGCGCCCGCCCCGAGACCGAGCGGCTCATTGGCTACTTCGCCAACACGCTGGCGCTGCGTGTGCGGCTTTGCCCGCGCGATTCGTTCCGGGCGCTGCTCCGCAACGTGCGCGCCGTATGCCTCGACGCGTACGCGCATCAGGATGTCCCGTTCGAGAAGCTGGTGGAGGAGCTGAAGCCTCCGCGCAGCCTCGGTCACGCCCCGTTCTTCCAGCTCATGTTCCAGCTCGAGGACAGCCGCTTCGGGCCCCGGCCGCTTGCCGGGCTGGACCTGCGCCTGGTGGCCGAGGACAGCGGCGCCTCGGCGTACGACGTGACGCTCGGGCTGGCGTTTTGCCCCGAGGGGCTCGTCGCCGACGCGCAGTACGCGACGGATCTGTTCGAGGAGGAGGAGATCCGCTGGCTGCTGGACCACCTGGCGCGCGTCGTGGAGCTCGTGGCGGCGGAGCCCGACCGTCCGGTGCAAGACCTCCGGCTGTTGTCCGCCGAGCAGCGGCGGCAGGTGCTCGTCGAGTGGAACGACACCGCGCGGCCCCTGTCCTCGGATCGCCCGCTGCACGTGCTCCTGGCCGAGCAGGCCGCGCGCTCGCCCGACGCTCCCGCCGCGATCTGTGGCGAGGAGGTGCTCGCCTACCGGCAGCTCGACCAGCGCGCCGCCGAGCTGGCCCACGCGCTGCGCGAGCTGGGCGTGCGCCCCGGCACCTGCGTGGCGCTGTGCTTCCACCGCTCGCTGGAGGCGCTGGTGTCGCTGCTCGCCGTCCTCAAGGCGGGCGGGCACTACCTGCCCCTGGATCCATCGCTGCCGGTCGAGCGGCTCCGGTGGATCGTGGCCAGCAGCGCAGCTCGTCTGGTGATCACGTCGAGCGCCCTGCGAGACCGCTGCGAGTCCCTGTCCGTGGCGGTCGTGGTCCCCGAGGCGCCCAGCGCGATCCCGAAGCCGCAGCCTGCGTCGGCCCCCGAGCTGCGGGTCGATCCGCTCGATCTGGCCTACGTGCTGTACACCTCGGGATCCACCGGGCGCCCCAAGGGCGTGATGGTGGCCCACCACGCGCTCGTCTACCGCTGCGAGGGGCTGCGTGCGGCCTACCGGCTGCGCGCGGACGACCGCGTGCTGCACGTTGCCTCGCTGGCGTTCGACGTGGCCGCCGAGGAGCTGTTCCCCACCTGGCTGGCGGGAGCCTGCGTGGTCGTGTGGCCGCACCCGCAACCGCCTCCGCCTGCGGAGCTGGAGCAGCTCGTGGCGCGGCACGGCGTCTCGGTGCTGAACCTGCCGGCTGCTTACTGGCACCTGTGGGTCGATGAGCTGCCCGAGTCCTCCCACGCGCTGCCTCCGACCGTGCGCCTGCTCATCACCGGCAGCGAGCCCGTGGCCACGGAGCGGCTGGCCCGGTGGCGGCGGCTGATCTCCCCCCAGCCCGAGTGGATCAACGCCTACGGTCCCACCGAGGCCACCATCACCGCCACGGTGTCCTCGTCGGCGTCGCCCGGGTTTCGCCCCGCGCAGGTCCCGCTCTCCATCGGCCGTCCCCTGGCCAACACCACGGTCTACGTGCTGGATGAGCAGCTCGAGCCCACGCCGCCGGGAGTCGCGGGAGAGCTGTATCTGGGAGGAGCGTCGCTCGCCCGCGGCTACCTGGATCGGCCGGAGCTCACGGCGGAGCGCTTCCTGCCGCACCCGTATGCGACCGAGCCGGGCGCCCGGCTGTACCGCACGGGAGATCTGGCCAGGCTGTGGCCCGACGGCTCGGTGCAGCTCCTGGGTCGGGCCGACCACCAGATCAAGCTGCGCGGCGTTCGCATCGAGCCGGGCGAGGTGGAGGCGGCGCTCGCCGTGCAGCCGGCGGTGCGGGCAGCCGTCGTGGTTCCGCGGCCGCATCCGTCCGGGGAGCCGCGCCTCGTGGCCTACCTCGTGTGCGACGGTCCGGCGCCCACGCCCGCGGAGCTGCAGGTGGATCGCCGGCTCGCGGACAAGGGCGTGAGCGCGGCCGTGCCGCTCTTGCCGGTGTCGCGGGACGGCATGCTCGCGCTGGAGCGCCAGCTCGCCTACTGGACGCAGCACCTCGCCGATGCGCCCGCGGAGCTCCCGCTGCCGTACCGGGGGCCCCGCCCGCCGATCCAGACGTTCCGGGGCGGCCGGTTCGAGCGCTCACTCGACGCCGAGCTCACGGGCCGCCTGTGCGCGCTCGCCCACCACCACGGCGCCACGCTGTTCATGGTCCTGCTCGCGGCTCTGCGCGCGCTGCTCGCCCGCTACACCGGGCAACGCGATCTGTGCATCGGCACCGCGGTCGCCAACCGCGACCGCGCCGAGATCGAGGGCCTGATCGGCATGTTCGTCAACCCGCTGGTCCTGCGCGGATCGGTGCACGCCGGCGATCGCTTCGTGGACCTCTTGGCACGCGAACGCGACCTCACGCTGTCGGCCTACGCGCACGCGCACGCGCCGTTCGAGCGCGTCGTCGATGCCCTCGGCCTGCCGCGCAGCACCCACCGCATGCCGCTCGTCCAGGTGACGCTCGTCGATCAGGGTGACGTCACCGGGCAGACCGCCCTGCCGGGCCCGGCACCGGTGATCATCGAGCCGTTTCCTATCGACCTCGCGATCACCCCGGTCGATCTGGCGTTCGAGATGCACGAGCGCGCCGGCGTCTGCGAGCTCACCGTCAGCTACAACGCCGACCTGTTCGACCGCGACACCGTCGCGGCGCTCGTCGGCCGCTACCAGCGGCTCCTGATCGGCATCGCCGCCTGCCCCGAGCTGCCGGTCTCGCAGCTCGAGCTCCTCGCGTCCGCCGAGCGGGCGGTGCTGTTCGACGAGCCCGCATGGCGCGTGACGTGGGAGCCGCGCGGCCCAGGCGTCGTGGCGCAGGTCGAGCTCTGGATGGCACGGACCCCCGACGCGCCCGCGCTCCTGTGGGAGGCAGGCCAGGTCAGCTACCGCGAGCTCGATGCCCGGTCCGCCGCCCTGGCCGCGCTGCTGCGCCACCGCGGCGTCGGACCGGATCGCACCGTGGCCGTGATCGCCGAGCGCGGCGCGCCGCAGATCATCGCCTTGCTCGCCGTGTTACGCGCCGGCGGCGCCTACGTACCGATCAAGCCCGACCTGCCGGGCCAGCGCATCGGGTGGATCCTCGACGAGACCGCGCCCGTGGTGATCGTGTGCGACGGTCCGCCGCCACCCGCGCTGGCGCTGCACACCGGTCACGCCGCTGCGGTCGTCCGGCTCGACCAGCCGTGGCCGAATGTGCGTGACGCGCCTGACCTGCCCGCGCGCGATGCGCCCGGGGTGCCGCCCGACGCGCTCGCCTACGTCATCTACACGTCGGGCTCCACCGGCCGCCCCAAGGGCGTCATGGTCACCCGGCGCGGCTGCGATGCCCAGCTAGGCTGGATGCAGCACGAGTACTCGCTCGACCCAGGCGATCGCGTCCTCCAGCTCGCGTCGTCGATGTTCGACTTCTCGGTGGTGGAGATCTTCTGGCCGCTCATGGCCGGCGGTGCCGTCATCCTGCCCCGCCACCGCGGCGAGCTCGAGCCGGCGTACCTCGCCCAGCTGGCCGAACAGCACACAGCGACCGTCGTGCACTTCGTGCCCTCCCTGCTCCGCGTCGTGGTCGACGCCTGCCAGGACACACCGTGGACGACGATCGAACAGGTGTTCTGTGGCGGCGAGGCACTCTCCCTCGATCTCGTCCGCGCCAGCCAGACCGTGTTCCCGCGCGCCGCGCTGCACAACCAGTATGGGCCGACCGAGACCACGATCAACGCGACCTACTGGCGCTGCCATCCCGGCGACGACACCGTGCCGATCGGCCGCCCGGTCGCGGATACCACCGCCTACGTGCTCGACGACGACCTCGCTCCGGTCCCGCCCGGCGGCGTCGGCCAGTTGTGGATCGGCGGCGTCCAGCTCGCGCGCGGCTACCTGCAGCGCCCTGCCCTGACCGCCGAGCGGTTCCGACCCAACCCGTTCGCCGCGCGGCCCGGGGAGCGCATCTACCAGACCGGCGACCTGGTCCGCCAGCGCGAGGACGGCACGCTCGACTACTGCGGCCGCTCCGACTTCCAGGTCAAGATCCGCGGCTTCCGCATCGAGCTCGGCGAGATCGAGGCGGTCCTGCACGACCACCCGCAGGTCCGCACGGCGGTGGTGACCACGCGCGACGACGGCTCGGGCGGCAAGCTCCTGGTCGCGTATATCTGCCTGTCGGGATCCGCAGCGCCGGCCGAGCTGCGCGACTTCATCGCCGCCCGGCTGCCCGCGTACATGATCCCGTCCGCCTTCGTCGTGGTCGACGAGCTGCCGCTCACCCCGAGCGGAAAGCTCGATCGCAAGGCGCTGCCGGCTCCCGCCGCCGACGCCCACCAGCGCACGGCGTACGTGGCCCCTGCCACCCCGATGCAGGAGCTCCTGGCGGAGATCTGGCGCGAGGTGCTCGGCGTCGACCGGGTCGGGATCCACGACAGCTTCTTCGCGCTCGGCGGACACTCGCTGCTCGTGGTCCGGCTCGTCGCCCGCATCCACCGCAGGCTCGGCGTCGAGCTGTCTACCCGGTCGGTGTTCGAGAGCCCGACGATCGCCGAGCAGGCGGAGCGTGTGTCCCGGCCCCGCGGCGCCGGCGCGAACGACGACGACCCTTCCGAGCGCGAGCTCGTCGAGCAGGTCGCGGCGCTGTCCGATCCGGAGGTGACCGCGCAGCTCGCCGAGTGGTCGAGCGTGCTGCTCGAGGTCCGGCCCACCCGGTCGGCGAGCGCGCTCGCCGGCAGCCGCCGGGAGCTGGCGGACCGGCTGATCGCACAGCACCGGATCGACGCCCATCCCAGCCAGCCGCTGGCGCGGCGCACCAGCCTGACGGCGCCGGCGACCGTTGCGCAGCAGCTGCAGTGGGACTTTCACCAGCGCGGCAACTATCCCACCCTCGGCATCCACGCCGCCGCGCTGGCGCTCCGCGGCCCGCTCGATGTGCCGGCGATGCACCAGGCGATCGCCGACCTGGTCGAGCGCCAGGCAGCCCTGCGCACGGTGTTCTTCCTCGAGCACGGCCGGCTCCTCCACACCGCCCAGCCGCGCGGCCCCGCGCTCGACGTCGCCGACCTGTCCCACCTCCCGCCCGGCGAGCGCACGGCGGAGGCGCGCCGGCGGTTCGCGCTCATCAGCCGCCCGCACGACCTCACCCGCGAGGTGTTTCGCGTCCAGCTGGTGCGCTTGGGCGACCACGACCACCTCCTGTTCCTCGCCCCACATCACATCGCGGTCGACGGGTTCTCGTGGAGCGTGCTCGAGGCCGATCTCGCGGCGCTCTACCGAGCCCGCGTAGCCCGGGGGACGCGGGGAGCCCCGGCGACCGCCGCCGCGCCCGCGCTCGCCCCGCTCGAGCTCGCGTGCCGCGACTTCTGCTTCTGGCAACGCGGCCTCGCGGATCGCCCGGTCGGCCGCGCGCAGCTCGCGTTCTGGGCCCGCGCCGTCACCGGTTACCAGGGCCTCGAGCTCCCCGGTGATCGGCGCGCCGTCCCCCGAGGCTCGATCGGCCTGGCCACTGACACCTACGAAGCCGCGAGCGTCCCGTTCGTGCTCGACGGATCGCGCTGGGCCGCGGCCCTCCGCCTGTGCGCCCGCCTGGGCTGCACGCCCTACGTCGTGATCACCTCGGGCTTCCTGCTGCTCCTGACCCGGTGGTCCGGACGCGACGACGTCTGCGTGCTGAGCAGCAACTTTCATCGCAACCGCCCGGGCAGCGAGGCCGTGATCGGCAACTTCGTGACCCCCTATCCGCTGCGCGCCTCGTTCGACGACCGCGACAGCCTCGAGGCCGCCGTCCGGCACTGCCACGACCGCGTCCTCGCCCACCGCGAGCACGGCCACGTCGCCCCCGACTCGGCGCTCGCCGCGTGGCACGAGTGGACCCGCTACAACGTGAACTACTCGATCGACCCCCACGGCGACGCGCACGGCGACGGTGCGCTCGACTTCGGTGCGGCGGCCGTGGAGCGGCTCCCCTGGAGCGCGCTTGCCCAGCGCACCTCGCACGATCTGGCCTTGTTCGTCCACCAGGGCACGCGCGGGGTTCGTGGCAACCTCCTCTACAACGCCGAGCGGTTCTCGCCGACGCTGATGGCGCGCGCCGCGGCCCGCCTCGGCCAGCTGATCGACCTGATCGCGAACGAGTCCTCGCGGCTTGTCGGCGCGCTGCCACGCGTGCCCTGAGTCGATCTACTGATCGGCGCGCAGCAGGTCGAGCTGCGTGCGTCCAATCCCGACGGCGTCTCGGCCGCGCTGCAGATCCACGAGCTCGGCACCAGGACCTTGCGCTGGTACGAGGTTCGGCCGACGAGCCGGCACCGCCTCCGACGAGACGCCGTGACCGCAGCATCCAGGCCAGCGGCGCCCGCGCTCCTGCGAGGGTGATGGCCGCCCAGCCTGGCATGGTACGCTCGCCATCATGGCCCGCGTTGCGGAGCGCTCTCACCTCACCGCCGAGGAGTATCTCGCCTGGGAGCGGGAGCAGCCAGTCCGCCATGAGTTCTTCCATGCTCGGCGAACGGTGCGCCGGATCGGCGCCATGCCGCTACCACAGCGTGCCGCGCTTGCCGTGGGCGCGCAGATCGCTGGCGAGCTTCAGCTGCCGCTCCTTGAGATCGGAGTCGGATTCCACCGCGGCTCGCGTGTCGAGCTCCTTGGCAAAGCTGAAGGCGGGATAGCGCGCCACGCAGATCAACGCGAGTTTGCGAATCGTAGGATCGGAGTCGACGATCGCCGCTTTGAACGCCGCGATGACATCGCCGCGATACATCGTCGTGATGACGGCGAGCGCGCGGAGCGCGTAGCGCCGCCCGGGATTGGCCGTCTCGGCCTCCAGGAGGAAGTCCTCGATGTAGCGGAACGGCAGGTCATTCTGCAGGTCCAGCAAGATCTTGGTCGGCTCGCCGTGGATGTTGCTCTCCGCGCGAAACAACGGCACTTCGAGGATGTGGTCGTGGACGTAGCGAACCGCGCCGCGGTCGTCCGGAAGCCGCCAGATCTCCTCGGCCAGCTGCAGCTCCTCTGCCGGGATGCGGTGGGCCCACGCATACCCCCGCTTGTCCATCACCTGCTTCACCTGCTCCAGCGAGCACTGCTCCGGAAGCCCTGCATCGAAGCTGTATTTCATGGCCGTGGCGGTTCCTGTCAGTGGGCGTCGGGCGGATGCAGCTGATAGTAGCGCTCGACCCAGTCGCGAACCAGCTGCTTGAGCGCATCGAGCCCCGGGGCGACCGGCACGCCTTCGGCCAGCTGGCCCTGGAACCAGCGTCGCAGCGTTGCGATCTGGCGCCGCCGGTTCTCGGCGCGCGCCTCCGTGATGACCTGGTCGCCGTGGTCCTTGTCGCCATGGCCGAGGTACTTCTTCTTCGCCTCGCTGTGCTGCTTGTGATCCGGCTCGTAGCCGATGGCCGCGTTGGTCGGGGTCGCCGGATGGAGCCCCGCGCCGTGCGGCCGGGTCATCACGTCCGTGATGTCGGTGCCGCGCTGCATGGAGTCGTGCGCCATCGCCGAGAAGACGAGGTTCTCGGGCTTGCGCTGGACCTCGACGTTGAACAGCAGGGTGCGGAGGAGCCCCATCTCGTTGGCCACCTTGGCAAACTTCGGCGGGATCCCACCGCCGGTCTGCATCGATCGCAGGGCGGCGCCGATCGACTCCGACGTGTGGCCGTCGTCCTTGAGCCGACGGATGATCTCGTCGTAGTTCAGGCCATCGGAGGTCTTGTTTGTCGTCGGGTTGACGGTCTCGGTGAACCGGCCGCCGCCCTCGTTCTGTCGGGTCTGGGCGGTGGGCGATGCGCTGTCCTTCGTGGATGGGCCATGCAGGACGTCCTGCGCCTCTTTCTTGTTCTTGTTCGCCGCGGCGAGCCGCAGGTCGTCCGACGGTTTGGTCGGCAGGTACACGGGCTCGTCGGTCGTGCCGCCCTTCGCACCTTGCCCCTTCCCGTCCTTGGCCATGCGCTCGAAGTCTTTGTCAGACTGTTCCCGGTTCTGCTTCGCCGTCTCGGCGTCGGTGTGCCCCTTCAGCGCGCGCGTGCGGAAGTGCTTGTCCCACACTTCGTTGGCAACGTCCTCGAGCATCTTGAGCAGGTCGGCGCGCTCGTACTTGTAGCCCTCGGCGAGCTCCTCCTCGGGGTTGACCTTGGCCTGGATCCGGAAGTGCTTGCTCTGCGGGTCCTTGATCGACAGCGCGGTGAGGCCATACTGCGTCTTCCACAGGAGGAGCTGCGCCTTGAACCACAGCATCCCGGGACGCTTGGCAAGCGCGGCGTTGATCTTCGGGGGGAGCTCGCGCTTGGCTCGGGCGAGGATCTCCCGGTTCTTCTTGTCCTTCTCCTCCTTCTTCTTGCGCTCCTTCTCACTGGCCGTCTTGTTGTGATCGTCGTCAGTGCCCTTGGCTTTCTTGCCGTTCTGGCCGTCCGGCCCGGCCTTGGCCTTCTTGGCGGCGGCCTTGGCGTCCTTCTTGGCCTTGCGCTTGGCCTTGAACTTCTCGGCCATGCCCTTGAGCTTGGCGCCGACCTTCCTGGCCGCGCTGGCGAGCTTCTTGAGCAGCCAGTTGGCGACGAAGTCGAGCACGACAACGGCCGCCGAGGCCAGCACCGCCGCGAACAGCGGGCCGGCGCCACCGCCCTTGACTGCGAGCAGGAACGCCATGAACGCGCTGAACGCGGCGATCATCCGGCTGATCGTGCCCCAAGCGGCCTGCAGGCCCTCGATCACCGCCATCACCGCGCCCGCCGCGGGCACGATCATCGCGACCAGCTTCTCGATCAGGATCGCGACCAGCGCGGCGGGGATCGCGACCATCAGCGCGTCCATCGCCATGTGGACGATGTTGCCCTTGGCCTTGGCGTCGGCGGCCTCCCGCTCGCCCTTCCGCTTCTCGTCCTCGGCCTTGCGATTGCCTTCGTCGACGTGCTGCTTGGCCTTGGTCTGCTCGGCGTCGACCTGGGCCATGCCGTCGGCGACCTTCTTGCTGGCCTGCCGGCGGGCGTCGCTGCCCTGCTTGTCGATCTCGGCCTGCCACTGACTGCGGGTCCTCGCGACCTCGGCCTGCGCCGCGGTGCGTGCCGCGGTCTGGTCGGCCTCGGCCTTGGTCTTGAGCCCCTGGAGGTTGGCGTCGGACTCGGCGCGCGCCTTGGCCTCCTCTTGCGTGTGCTTACCGCGCTCGGCGGTGACGTCGCCGCTGGCCTTGGCGAGCGCGGCGTCGATCTCTGCGCCGTGCTGCTCCTGAGCGACGAGGCCGACCTCCTCGGACGGCGCGGCGCCTGCGACCGTGGGCAGCACCGCGGCGGCGCCAGCACCGGCACCGGCACCGGCCGCGGTCGCGGTGAGCTCCTCGGGCGCCGCGGTCGGCTCGATGTGATCCTCGCCCATCGGCGCGCGGCTGTCGGCGCGGCCGGCGGTCTCGAGCCGGGTGGTCTTGGCCTCGAGCTGGGCGCGGCCCTGATCGGCGCTGGCCTTGGCATCGCCCTGCATCGCGAGCGCCGGCGCAGGTCCCGCGCTGGTCGAGACGTCGCTGGCCTTGGTCGGCAGCTGATCGATCGAGCCGGCCATCTGGCGGGTCTCGGCCTCGGACAGCTTGGGTGTGTTGGTCTGTTCGGCTCCGGGCTTGGCGCCGTGCCCGAACAGCGATCCGAACAGCGACGAGATCGACTGTCGGGCTGCAGCGACGACCTGCGTGACTGCCTGTTGCTGCTGCGCGGTGGCCTGGCCCTGCTGGGCCTGCTTGGCCGCCTCACCGCCCGGGACCTCGCCCTTGACCGGATGGTCCGGTATCGCCTTGCCCGGCTTCGCACCGTCGGCGGCGCTCTGGTCGCTGGTGGCCTTGTCGCCCGGCTTGCCGGCGGCCTTCGGATCGGTGGTCTTGCCGCCGGTCTTCGGCCCCGCGCCCGTCGCCGCCGTGGCAGCGCCGGTGCTCATCTGCTTGGGCGGGCTGGCCGCGAGCGCGGTGCGCTCGCGCGCGACGTCGGTGCCGCTGGCGGTGCGGACCTGGCCGAACAGCAGGCTCATCTTGTCCGGTCGCATGCCGCGCAGCTCACCGAGCCCGACCTCTGGCTTGGCGGTCGCGACTTCAGGAGCGGGCTTGACGGGTTTGGCGGGCGGGCCGCCGCCGACCGATGGCGGGCCCGGCGGCGCGTCCTCGGCGGGGATCACGCCGAGCGAGGCCTCGCCGATCAGGCTCGGCTCGTCGTGGCCTTCGTGCGCTTCGGGTGCCGCGTGTGCTTCGGGCGCCGCGTGCGCTTCGGGTGCCGCGTGCGCTTCGGGCGCCGCGTGCGCTTCGGGTGCCGCGTGCGCTTCGGGGCCCGCGCCGCTGGTTGGGTCGGGCGCTGTGGGCGCTGTGGCGTGCGCAGGCTCGGCGGCGCCCGTGGCGTCGTGCCCGCCGCCGTCGCCGTCGTCCGCGTGTAGATCGCCGGCGCCGCGGTCGTGCGCCTCGCTGTCGTCGAACGCATAGGTCGCCGCCGGCTGGGCGCGCAGCCGGATTGCCGCCGGCATGCTGCGCGTGGCCAGAGTTGCGGCGCGATCGGCGTCGCGCTCGATCTCGTTGGGCGTCCCCACGCGCGCTCCACGGTCGCCGCGCTGTTGGACCACGTGGGCGAGCTCGTGCGCGATCAACCAGTCGCCTTCGGGCGTGCCCGGCTGATACGCACCGTCGCGGAAGTGGACCTCACCGTCCTTGGTGAGCGCCCGGGTCGATCCGGTGGCGAGCGGGCATCGCCAGTGACAGCTCGCGCGACAGCTGGTGGCGCGCTCCCTCGGCGACCGGGTCGAACGGATCGCGCGGCTGCGGACGCTCGCGTCCAGGCGGATGCTGCCAGTGCATCAATGTCCATCCGGCACGATGGAAGTCGCGCGTGTAACGCTCGAAGAGCCGACACGGTCAAGGCCATGGCGAGTCGTGGAGGCGCTGAGGTCGCCCAGCGCGGGCCGGACAAGCACCTCCACGACAGCCGGGGACGTGATTGTCGAATCTCGAGGAGCGCGTTCGAGGTGAGCCAGCACGGATGGCGGGATCTGCCAGGGGACGTCGCTCACGGCGCGGCCGAGCGCCTCGGGGAGCGAAGCTCGAGGACGGTCACCCCCGACTCGTCGATCACCTCGAGCGCTCCATCGAAGCGCTCGACACGAGCCTGCCCGTTGTAGAACGGCTCGACGGCGGCGAACCACCGAGCGTAGGCCGGCCGGCCTGTCCTGTCGATGTGGGTCCAGCCGTCCTCCTCGCGGCCGGATTTCATGTTGTCCGGCGTGTCCGGATGATGGCCGGACATGATCGACTCCGGACGGCAGCCGGACAGTCGTCACTCTCAGCGCGTCGAAATTAACCTGGACTATGTAGGGGAGTACGCGTCCAGCACAAACCTCCCCCGATCCGGATCTTCCGGTTGGTCATGGTGTCGACCCGGGTGGGGCGTGTCCAAAAGGTGTCGGGTTGTCGCAATCGACTATTCGC
>Ga0137459_1000335_pt1 | contig 17225 bp, 18 predicted proteins | sample EasRivERMGT700_2_FD_104908 | JGI IMG/M metagenome (GOLD analysis project Ga0137459, IMG submission 104908) | Soil microbial communities from meander-bound floodplain in the East River, Colorado, USA - East River MetaG ERMGT700_2 | ecosystem: Environmental > Terrestrial > Soil > Floodplain ...
ACCGGAGACCCGATCGATCCGCGCGAGTGCATCGCGAAACCACCGGCGCGCGGCGTCCGCGAACACGCGCTCACCGGTCGCCTGCCAGTGGCGGTTGAAGATGTGCGCAAGCCCCGCCGAGCCGTGGCACAGGCCGGCATCGACCGCGCCTCCGATCGGCAGTGGGCGCGCCGCGGCCCGCCGCGCGACGTCGAGCGCAACCCGGCGCCATGCCGGTTCGTCCGCCGCACGCGCGGCCAGCCACAGCACGCGCGCGATCGCCGCGTCGCCGTAGCACCAGCCCTGCCGCGCCGGTACCGGAGCGACGCCCGGATCGATCCAGCCCGGGAAGCACGACGCGTCGCCGGCGGGAAGCCGGTGCGCCAGGAGCCAGCGCACCGCGCCGTCGAGCAGCGCGGTGGACGTCGCGTCGCGCGACGGCGAACCGCACCCGACCGCGAGGAGCCCGATCACGCCCGGAAGCCCGTGGGCCATCCCCAGGTTGAAATGGCGCCGCGTCCCGGACGGTAACGCGCCCGGTGGCAGCGAATCGACCGCGGTCTCCCAGCCGACGCCGTCGGCGTCGCGCACGGCGGACTTGCCGAGGCTCGTCACCACGCCGGCGAGCCCTGCCCGCGGGCGCGCGAGCGCGTAGACCCCGAGGCCCACGAGTCCGCCGTAGAGATCGTGCGCGACGGACCGATGGCGAGCGACACGGGCGACCGCCGCATCGACCTCGGCCGAAGCCTCGCCGTACACGTGATGCGCGACCCAGGCGATCCCGGTGAAGCCGTCGAACAACCACGGCGCCATCACGTCGCGCGCCATCGCCGCGATCGCACGATCCATGCGCACGCGAGCGGCTCGCGCAGCGCCGTCGTCGTCGCGCGCCACGGCGAGCCTGGCGAGTGCGAGCGCGATCCCCGCGTCCCCCGATGCGAGCGATGCGCCGCGCGCGCGCGCGCCAGCGAGCAGGCGCTCCACCGCGCGATGTACTCGTCGTGCGGCGTCGCCGCGAAACAGCGGCCTCCAGCTCAACGATTACGCCGTGACACAACACTTCGGGAACGTGATGGTGGCGCACTTGACCGTGTTACCTCCGCCCACCACGTTGGACAGCACGGGACCGGCGAGCTTGCGCACGCTCTCCTTGGCCAGGGTCAACTTCGCCTTCGGCTTGGTCTGCTTCTGGTCTTTCTTCATGGCCAGCATGTTGCTCCAGCGATTTTTGGAGCACAAGCAAGCAAGCTTGGCCGGTGCGAGAGCTCACAGCACGTCGGCCGTCGCCGTACCTGCGGCCGCGAGCGCAACGGCTACCGGGTAAGGCAGCAGCGCGGAAACGTGATGGTCTTGGCGTCGTGGAGCGTATCGCCGCCGCCGGCAACGTTTTCCAGGGCGGAACCGGAGAGCCTGCGCACGCTCTCCTTGTTGAGGATCAACGTCACGTCCCGCTTGGGCTTCTTCTGGTCTTTCTTCATCGTGGAAGTGTTGCGCCGGCGAAACGGCAGCACAAGCACCGAGCTCGATCCGGTTGCGCGAGATCACTGCGCGATCCATGCACATCGATCGATGCCCGCGCTCCTCGATGGCGCATCGCGATGCCGCTCGCGGGCAACACGCTGCACTGCACGTAGCAGCCGACCATGCCGCTAGCGCACGCCGCTGCCACGATAGATGTCGTCGACGACCAGATCGACGCGCAGCGCCTCCACCGCCACGCGTCCTCCGGCGATCGCGACGCGCGCCATCCAGCCGGCGCCTTCGTTGCGGCTGTGAACCGTGATCCTGCGCTCGCGGTGAGACACGATGATGTAGTCGCGGAGGCTCGGGATCGTGCGGTAATACTCGAGCTTGGCCCCGGTATCGTAGTCTTCCGACGAGTCGCTCGTGACCTCGAGCAGCACGGTGGGGTTGAGGGCGGTCGAGTGGGGGCTCGGCCCGTGCTGCTGCATCGGCCCGCAGATCACCATGCCGTCCGGAAACGTCGCGAGCCCGACCGCCTCGACGTACAGCCGAAGATCCGAGGTGTGGACGCGGCGGGGCCGGTCTCCGACCGCATTGCCGAGCGCACAAAGCACCTCCGCTGCGAGCGCGGAGTGGTCCTCGGAACCACCCGCCATGGCGTAGATCTCGCCATCGAGGAACTCGTGCTTGGTGCTCGAATCGAGCTCCACCGCGACGTAGTCCACGTACGTGTACCGGTGGTGGCCGCGCCGCAGGACCATGGGCGTTGTTACCATGGGATCGTCGGGCGGACCGGTGCGATCGAAGGCGACGAGCACCGGTGCTCGATCGTGACCGATGCTCCGCTCAGAACAGGCGGCCCTGCGCGCCGCCCTGCCCGCCCGACGGCACCTTGCTCAGCGCGGGCAGCCCCATGTGCTGGAAGCCCGCCGCGGTCGCGACCCGGCCGCGCGGCGTGCGCGCGATGAAGCCGACCTGCAGAAGGAACGGCTCGACGACCTCCTCGAGCGTACCGTGCTCCTCGGACAGCGACGCCGCCACCGCCTCGATCCCTACCGGACCGACGTCGCACCGCTCGCAGATCACCGAGACGTAGCCGCGATCAAGCGCGTCGAGCCCGGCGTGATCGACCGCCAGCCGATCGAGCGACGACGATGCGATCTCGCCATCGACCTTGCCGTCGCGCTCGACCGTCGCGAAGTCGCGCACCCGGCGCAAGAGGCGGTTGGCGATCCGCGGGGTGCCGCGCGATCGCTTGGCGATCTCGGTCGCGCCGTCCTCGTCGATCGGCACGCCGATCAAGAGCGCCGAGCGCTTCACGATCGCCTTCATGTCCGGCAGATCGTAGTAGCGCAGCTGCCAGTGAAACCCGAACCGATCGAGCAGCGGCGCCGACAGGAGACGGGCCTCGTCCACGGCGCTTCGGTCACGAGACACGCGGACCTACCGGATCGCGCGAGGCTGGGACCCCACCCCAGGCTGGAGCGGGTGCTGCCCGCTCCATTGTACGCTCGCCGGCGGCGGCGGCGTAATCGTCGTCGTCGAGACCGTCGCAGTCGCAGGTCGAACTCGTCATCCACGTCGGCAATCTCGCGCCGATCTATCATCGCACGATCGGAAGTCGGCGAACCCGGTATCGCGAGTCCTCCACAATCACAATGGCGCCATGGGCGATATCGGGCTCGCACTCCTCGAGAACCTGCTCAAGCAGCGGCGTCACGAACGCCGGAGTCTCGTTGGCCAAGCGGCAGATGATCGTGCTCGGTCCATCGTCTGCTCCCGCGGCGAGCAGATCGCCGAAGTCGAGATCGAACGTGATGACGACCGAGCTCTCCGCACGCGCCTTCGCGAGGATCGCGGGATCGGAGAGCCGCTGCAACCCCTGTTCGCGCAAGTGGACGACCTCGTGCCCCTGCGCCCGGAGGGCACGGACCGTGGTCATCGAGACTCCCATGTCGGCGAGAAGCTTCACGACCGACTGGCGAAAGGGCGAAGCTCCTCGTTGGCGAGTGAAGCCGCGTATTGAAGAGCCTGTCGCACGTCCGGCGCTTCGAGGTCGGGGTAGTCCCTGATAATCTCGTCGATCGTCATGCCATTTGCGACCACGTTCACGACCAGCGCCACTGTGATCCGCATGCCGCGAATGCAAGCGCGACCGCCCATGATCTGAGGATCGAACGTGATCCGGTCGAGCATGCCCCGTAGTTTACTCCGCTGCGCTCCCGTAGCAAGAGATGCTTGCGGAGGCGACCCGCCAGGGCTGCGCGTAGCAGAGGAGCACGCGCGGATCGCGCTCGTCGCCGGCTGCCGCAGCTAGAACAAGCGGCCCTGCGCGCCGCCCTGGCCGCCCGAGGGCGCCTTGCTGGGCGCCGTCAGCCCCATGTGCTGGAAGCCCGCCGCGGTGGCGACCCGGCCGCGCGGCGTCCGCGCGATGAAGCCGACCTGGAGGAGGAACGGCTCGACGACCTCCTCGAGCGTGCCGCGCTCCTCGGACAAGGACGCGGCGACCGCCTCGATGCCGACCGGGCCGCCGTCGAACCGCTCGCAGATCACCGAGAGGTAGCCGCGATCGAGCGCGTCGAGCCCGGCGTGATCGACCGCGAGCCGATCGAGCGACGACGACGCGATGTCGCCGTCGACCTTGCCGTCGCGCTCGACGGTCGCGAAGTCGCGCACGCGGCGCAGCAGGCGGTTGGCGATCCGCGGGGTGCCGCGCGACCGCTTCGCGATCTCGGTCGCGCCGTCCTCGTCGATCGGCACGCCGGTGAGCAGCGCCGAGCGCTTCACGATCGCCTTCATGTCCGGCAGATCGTAGTAGCGCAGCTGCCAGTGAAACCCGAACCGATCGAGCAAGGGCGCCGACAGGAGGCCCATCCGCGTCGTCGCGCCGAGCAGCGTGAACCGCGGCAGCTGCATCGTGACCGCCTTGGCGTGCGGCCCCTCGCCGATGAACAGGTCGAACCGGAAGTCCTCCATCGCCGGGTAGAGGTTCTCCTCGACGATCGGCGCGAGCCGGTGGATCTCGTCGATGAACAGCGCGTCGCCCTCGCCGAGCGAGGTCAGCAGCGACGCGAGCATGCCCTTGTGATCGATCGCCGGGCCGCTCGAGACGTGCAGGTTGACGCCGAGCTCGTTGGCGATCACGTGGGCGAGCGTGGTCTTGCCGAGGCCGGGCGGGCCGGCGAACAGGAAGTGGTCGAGCGTCCAGCCGTTCTGCTTGGCGGCGCGCACCGAGATCTTGAGGTTGTCGATCAGATCGTGCTGGCCGATGTAGTCGGCGAACATCCGCGGGCGCAGCGCCGCCTGCCAGGCCTTCTCGCCGGCGCGCTCTGCCGCCGCCACTTCGCGCGCGCCATCGGGCCCAGGGCCGGCCGCCGCCTCGTCGATGTGTTTCTTGCGTGCCACGGCCGTCGTCATCCTGTCATGGGGTCGGGGTCATCGGGGCATGCTGCGCAGCGCCTGGCGGAGCAGCATCTCGATCGTCGCGCCGTCGTCGACCGGCAGGTCGCTGACCGCCTGCTCGGCCTCGGCGGGCCGCCAGCCCATGTTGACCAGCGCCGCCATGACCTCGCCCAGGAGCGGGTGCCGCAGGTGCGATCCGGGCTTGCCGCGCGGCGCGCCGGCGTGCGTCGCGACCGGCCGCACCCCGCCCTCGGCGGTCCACGACAGCACCATCAGCTCGCACTTCTCGTGCAGCTCGACGACCAGCAGCTCCGCCGTCTTCTTGCCGATGCCCTTGATCCGCGTCAGGCCGGCGACGTCCTCGCGCGCGATCAGCGTCGCGATGTCGCGCGGGCTCGAGCCCGACAGGATCGTGATCGCCGTGCTCGGGCCGACGTTCTTGACCGTGATCAAGAGGTCGAACAGCGCGCGCTCCGCCTGATCGAGGAAGCCGAACAGCGCGATCTCGGTCTCGCGGACCTGCGTGAACACCCGCAGCACGACCCGCTCGCCGCTCGCCGGCAGCGCCGCCAGCGTGAACGCCGAGCACGTCACCTCGTAGCCGACGCCGCCGCAATCGACGATCACGTGCTCGCCGTCGCGCACCAGCATGCCCTCGAGCCGCGCGATCACGGCCGCACCACCGCCGGCACGATCTTCGCCGCCATCGGCCGCAGCCGCCGGCCGTGCGTGATCGCCACCGCCAGCGCATCGGTCGCGTCCGCGCGCGGCAGGCTGCGCAGCCCGATCAGCGCCTGCACCATGCGCGCGATCTGCGTCTTGTCGGCGCGCCCCGATCCCGATACCGCCTTCTTCACCAGCGCCGGCGCATACGACGCGACCGACAGCCCGCACAGCCCCACCACGGCGAGCACCATGCCGCGGGCCTGGGCCAGCGCGAGCGCCGACCGCACGTTCTGGTGGCTGAACACGTCCTCGACCGCGACGACCTCGGGCGCCAGCTCCGTGATCACCTCGCGCAGCCCGCGCGCCAGCTCGCCCAGCCGGTCCTCCATCGCGCGATCCTCGGGCGCCGTCAAGAGGCCGCACTCGACGTACGCCAGCTCGCCGCCGCGCTCGTCGATCACGCCGTACCCGCAGACGCGGCTACCGGGGTCGAGGCCGAGGATACGCACCGACGTGACGCTACTCTACCGGTCCGACAAGTCGGTGACGGTGTCACCTCGTTCGGATCTACGAAGACGCATCCCGTGGAAACTCCGAGGCTTGATGGCGACGCGTGTCCAGGGCGCCCCGGGACTGGCGCTGCCTGAGGCCGCTGGCTCGGTCACGCGCCCGACGTCACGATTTCTTGCGACGCTTCGGCGGGGTGGCGCTCGCCGCCTTGCGCCGAGGGCTCGCATGGCTCGCGCCGTTCAGCTGGAGGTGCGTCTCGATCCGATCGAGCCGCCGCTGCGCGTCGCTGGCGAAGACCTCCAGCCCATCGAACCTGCGCTCGAACCTGTCAAACCTGTCCTCGAATCTGCCCTCCATCCGATCGAGCCGCTCGACCAGAGCGCCGTGGCCCTCGGCGAGCACTTTCATGCTGGTCTGGATGTCCTCCAGCAGCACCTCGTAGCGGGTACGTTCCTCCGTCATCATCGGTACTCCGATCCTGTTCAAGTCGGCGGTCAAGTCAAGCTCACCGCATCGCCACCGCCGCCGTGAACGCCCCGAGCACGAATCCGGAAACCGGGCGCCGCGCGCCTGCTATGGGCACTTCAGCTCAGCGTTGAAGCGGACCCCACCTCCGTTTTCACCCGTGACGATGAAGCTGTACGTGCCGGGACCGTCGTTGCCGGTGGTGTCCCAGTTGTACTGGTAGATGCAGCTGTCACCGGCGTGGTTCATCGTGGCCTCGAGGTGGTAGCCACCTGGGCCCGCGATCGAGATCGAGGCGGTGTCGCCGAGGTCGCCGCGCACGTGGATCGGGACGTGCGGCGGGCCGTTGCCGTTGCACAGGTCCGGGTTGCCGACGATGTCGCCGAACGGAGACCCGCCGCCGCAGGCCTCGCACGCGACGACGACCGTGATCGGATCGGTGCAGAGCTGCTTGGGCTCGCGACCCTGCGCGCCGCTCTGGGTGAAGCACAGGACGATGTCGTGGCTGCCGTTGTCGAGCGAGAGCGAGGCCGAGTAGTCCGCGATCTTGTTGCGGCCGCTGTGCCGGAAGTCCTGGGGCGCGATGGTGCCGATCTGGGTCGGGGCGCCGCCGTCGACCTCCGCGGTGATCTCGACCGAATCGACCGAGCCAGTGCTGGTCACGCTGCCAGCGAACGTCACCCGAGCGGTCCCGTCGTCGCGGCAGACCGGCGCGCTCGCCGTGGCCGTCGCGGTCAGCGCGGTCCCTTCGTCATCGTGTCGGAGGAGCGGCGAGATGCCGGTGGAGTCGGAGGTCTGCCCGCCGATGTCGGGGGGGTCGGCGCAACCAGCGGCAGCGAGCACGACGAGCAAGCGTACGAAGGGCACATGGATAAGGCTCATGATGGCGTGACATACAAGTTCACGGCCATGGATCCGACCAGCGCAACCGCACAGCTACACGTCGAAAACCACAGCGCGCTTGCAAATCGGCACGTAGATGGCGTGGGGACGAGTACGCGCGGACCCGGGTAGACACCAACGAGCGGGCGACCTCGCCCTACCCGCGGAGGCCGTCACCCGCGGCTGCCGAAGATCGCGGTGCCGACGCGCACGTGGGTCGCGCCGCAGGCGATGGCGACCTCGAAGTCGTGGCTCATGCCCATCGAGAGCACCGGCAGCGGGCGGCCGAGCTGGTCGGCCAGCCGGTCGCGCAGCGCGCGGAGGCCGTCGAAGTGCGGCCGGCTCGCCTCGGGGTCGTCGGACGGCGGCGGCATCGTCATGAGGCCATCGAGCGAGGTGCCGGCGACCGCGGCGAGCGCCGTCGCGAGGGCCGGTGCGGCGTCGGCCGTGATGCCGCCCTTCGTGGCCTCGCCGCCGAGGTTGACCGCGAGCAAGATCGGCTGGACGGTGCCGACCGCGCGCCGGGCCAGCTCCTCGGCGAGCTCGACCGAGTCGACGGCGTGGACCAGGGCGACGCGACCGGCGACGAGCTTGGCCTTGTTGCGTTGCAGGCGGCCGATGAAGTGCCAGCGCAGCGCGCGCGCTGGTTGCGCCGGACCAGCGAGGGCCGTATCGGCCAGCTCGGCGGCCTTGGTCGCCAGCTCCTGGGCGTAGTTCTCGCCGAAGTCGGTCGCACCGGCGGCGAACGCCTCGCGCACGGCCGCGGCCGGGTGGGTCTTCGACACCGCGACGATCGTGACCTCGGCGGCGGGCCGGCCGGCTTGCGCGCAGGCGGCCGCGACCCGCGCCTGGACCGCGCGCCAGCGGTCGGCGATCGTCACGCTGGCGTTCCCGCGGCGAGCCTGGGCTGCGGCCCACCAACCTCGCGCAGCGCCGCGATCACCTCGGCGAGCGGCAGGCCGATCACGTTGGTGACCGAGCCGCGGACCTGGCTGACCAGCGCCGCGCCGATGCCCTGGAGCGCGTACCCACCCGCCTTGCCGCGCCACTCGCCGCTCGCGACATAGTCGGCCAGGATCGCCGCACCCGCGTCGATCATCACGACCTCGGTCGACACCAGGCCCTCGCGGACGGCGGTCTTGCCGTCGCGCTCGCCGACCAGCACGAACGCGGTCAGCACCCGGTGGGTGCGCCCCGACAGCCAGCGCAGCATCTTGGTGGCCTCCTCGGGCGTGTCGGCCTTGCCGAGGATCGCGCCGTCGAGCGTGACCGTGGTGTCCGCCGCCAGCACCCAGTGCTCGTTGCGCCGCGCGATGGCGATCGCCTTGGACCGCGCGATCCGCGCGACGTAGGCCTCGGGACCCTCGCCGTCCTGCGCGCGCTCGTCGACGTCGGCCGGGTGCACCTCGATGGCGAGCCCGATACGCTCGAGCAGCTCGCGCCGGCGCGGCGATGCAGACGCTAGCAATAACGGGTGGCTCATGGCACCGGCGGCCGGGCCGCGAGGGCGGCCCCCAGGAAGCGACCGAACGGCGTCCTCGTCATCGCCGGCACTCCACCACGATGGATCCAGCCGGTCAACCCGTCTCGCAGCCACCCCGGGCCGTGGCACGATACCGCCAATGCGGCTGTCCCTCGTGCCGGCGGTCATGCTCGCCACCGCCCTGGCCGCCGCGCGCGCCGGCGCCCACGTCGCACCGTCGGTCGACAGCAATAACCGCTACCTCAAGCTCACGCCGCTGGGGGATCGGGTCCGGCTCGCGTACACGGTGTTCTACGGCGACGTCCCCGGCGCCGGGATGCGGCGCACCATCGATGCCAACCGCGACGGCGCGATCGACGATGCCGAGAGCCAGGCGTTCGGCGACCGGATCGCCACCGAGATCGCCGCGGCGCTCGAGATCACGGTCGACGGCGCCCGCCAGCCGGTCGCGTGGTCGCAGGTCATCGTCGGGATGGGCACGCCGCAGACCGCGGCCGGCACGTTCTCGATCGATCTCGTCGCGTGGCTCTGCCTGGCATCGCCGCGCGGCAAGCACGCCGTCCTGCTCCGCGATCGGCTCGCGCTGGCGCGGCCCGGCGAGACCGAGGTCAAGGTCGAGGACAGCCCCGGCGTCACCGTCGATCGCGCCCGGATCGGCGCCGCCGACGATCCGAGCTACGACTACAAGCTCGTCGGTCCCGCCGGCCCGCTCGCCGACGACGGCCTCGATCTGCAGTTCACGGCCGCCGCCACCTCGGTCGTGGCGTCCGATGCGGCCTGCCAGGGTGCGGCCGCCAGCCGCGCGCTGCCTCCCGGGGTCATCGTCGGCGTGGCCGCGGTGATCGCGTTCGCCCTGGCCGGCGCCGGCAGCCTGGTGATGCGGCGGCGGCGTGCAGCCGCCGGTAGCAGTCGCCGACCGTCCGCAGATCGCTGACGAAGGCATCGTGCGCTTGCCGGCAAGAACCCCTCGGCACCCGGGATCTCCGAGGGGCGCTGGCGCTGATGTGCGACCGGCATGTCGTTCGCGATGCATTCCAGATGCCGCGCGCCGGAGGCTGGTTTGGGATATGATGCTCCGACCGGCGCAGTCATGAAGAAGTTTCCCGACTTCGTACCGCCGACCAAAGTCACCTACCTCGACCGCGGTCCGACCTTGCACGTCCGCCGCTGCATCCTCCAGGCGGTCGAAGACCCGTCGAAGGAATGGACGTTCGACAAGGAGGAGATCCGCATCGGCTCGATGGAAGACAACGACGTCGTGCTCGGCGACGACACCGTCTCGCGCTACCACTGCCGGATCACCCAGGAGGACAACGGCTACGTCCTGCTCGATCAGCGCTCGACCAACGGCACGTTCATCAACAAGGTCCGGATCCGCGAGGCGTTCGTCAAGTCCGGCTCGATCGTCTCGGTCGGCCAGAGCCAGCTGCGGTTCAGCGCACGCGAAGAAGAGGTCGAGATCGTCCCGTCGCGCGCCGACCGCTGCGCCGGCCTGATCGGCGGCAACGCGCGGATGCGCGAGATCTACACGATCATCGAGAAGATCGCTCCAACGGCGACCACGGTGGTGATCGACGGCGAGACCGGCACCGGCAAGGAGGTCGTCGCCCAGGCGATCCACTCGCTGTCACCGCGCTCGCGCAACGACCTCGTCGTGTTCGATTGCGGCGCGGTGCCGCCGAACCTGATCGAGAGCGAGCTGTTCGGCCACGAGAAGGGCAGCTTCACCGGCGCCGTCATGACGCGCCAGGGCCTGTTCGAGCAGGCCGACGGCGGCACGCTGTTCCTCGACGAGCTGGGCGAGCTGCCGATCGATCTCCAGCCCAAGCTGCTGCGCGCCCTCGAGCAGCGCGAGGTCCGGCGCGTCGGCTCCGCCAAGGCCAGCAAGGTCGACGTCCGGATCATCGCCGCCACCAACCGCAACCTCGAGGACGAGGTCCGCGCGGGCCGGTTCCGCCAGGATCTGTTCTACCGGCTCAGCGTGGTGCGGCTGCACCTGCCCTCGCTGCACGATCGCGCCGATGACATCCCGCTCCTGATCCAGCACTTCCTCGACAACGGCGCGTTCAACCGCAAGCCGAACGCCCCGAGCGTGCGCGGCGTCGCACGCGACGCGATCGCCGCCCTGCAGAACTACCCGTGGCCCGGCAACGTGCGCGAGCTGGTCAACGTCGTCGAGCGCGCCGTGTCGTTCTGCGACAGCGACACGATCGAGCTGTCCGACCTGCCCGACTACGTGCGCACCGCCAAGGCGCCCCCGGCCAAGGAGCCGCCGGCCTCGCGCCGCGCCAGCAGCGTGCCGCCCGGCACCAACCCCGGCACCACGCCGTCGGTGTCGATGAACCCCAACGCGCCGGCCCCGGCGCCGCCCGACGAGCTGCTCGCCGAGGGCGTCACGTTCAAGGACGCCAAGGAGCGCTGGGTCGCCTCGTTCGAGCGCGACTACATCCTGCAGCTCCTGCGGCGCAACAACGGCAACATCTCGCACGCCGCGCGCGCCGCCGACATCGATCGCAAGTATTTCCGGAAGCTGATGAAGAAGTACGACATCGAGGCCGCCGGTGTCGACGAAGCCGACGAAGCCGAGTAGCCGCGCGCGCGCGTCTGCCGCCCGCGCCGCCGAGGCGCTCGACGCTGCCGGCGCGATCGAGGTGCCCGATGGCGCGCCCGATGGCGTGATCGACGGCCCCGATGCGCTCGACGCCGAGCCCGATCCGGTCGCCGATCTCGCCGTCGACGTCTTCACGCTGCCGCCGGGCGCCGATCCCACGCTCGACTGGGGCCAGCGCTCGCACCTGCACCCCGACGGCTCGCCGCGCATCATCGAGCGCGCGCTGGTCGTCCCGCCCGAGCTCGCCGGCCTCCGCCTCGACCACTTCGTCAAGACCCAGATCCCGCGGCTGTCGCGCACGCGGATCCAGGCCATCATCACCGACCAGCTCCGCCGCGCCGACGGCCACGCGCCCAAGCCCGCCACGATCGTCGCCGCGAACGACCACTACGTCATCCGCCGCCCGGCCCGGCCCGAGCCGCCCTGCCCGCGCAGCTTCCGCGTCGTCGTCGCCGATCCGCGGCTCTACGTCATCGACAAGCCCGCCGGCCTGCCGGTCCACGCCTCCGCGAAGTTCTACTTCAACACCCTCACCCGCGTGCTCGGCGAGCGCTTCCCCGACGAGCCCGAGCTCCAGATCTGCCACCGCCTCGATCGCGAGACCTCCGGCTGCCTCGTGGTCGCGCGCGACCGCGCCGCCGCCGCCACGATCAAGCAGGCGTTCGCCACCAAAGATCGCGTCGTCAAGCAGTACCTCGCGGTCGTCCACGGCCAGCCGCCGTGGGACGCCGAGCACACCATCGACCGCCCGCTCCGCGTCGCGGTCCCCGGCGATCCGACCAAGCTGCCGCACGTCCGCATGCTCGTCGGCCCGGGCGGCCTGCAGGCCATCACCAGGGTCCGCGTCGAGCGCCGCTCCGCCGGGTACGCGGTCGTCCGCTGCACGCTGATCACGGGGCGCCAGCACCAGATCCGCGCCCACCTCGCCGCCGCCGGCTTTCCGATCGTCGGCGACAAGCTCTACGCCCACGGCGACGACGCCTTCCTCAGGTTCTGCAACGACGGCCTGGTCCCCGAGCTCGCCCAGCTGTTCGTGCTGCCGCGCCACGCCCTCCACGCCGCCCGCGTGACCTTCCCGCACCCCGACGGCACCGCGATCACCGCCGAGGCGCCGCTGCCCGATGACCTGGCCCGCTTGCTCGGGTGACGGAAGACAGCACTGCACGATCAGGCGACTGCCGCCCGCCCTCCGCGGTCGACGCGACGTCGTCGGCACAAACTGGCAATTCCGCAGGTGGCACGGTTACCTTGTCCCCCATGTAGGTTGAAGCGGAATCGAGGGTGCGAATGAGAAGCTCGTTCAAGCGTCTGGATAAGCCGAATCTCATCGACTCTCAGGTGGTCGTGAGTACGCTGGGTGCTGTGAAAAGCATCGAGCTTCGTTTCTCTGTCTTGCTCGCAGCATTGGTGGTCTCGGGCGTCGGATGCGGCAGCGTCAAGGACGGTCCGGGTGATGATGCGGGTGACTTCACGCTCACCGCGACGCCCACGTCCGTGAACGTGCCAATCGCGGGCACGGGGACCGTGACGATCTCCGTGGACCGCACCGGTTCGGGCGGAGACGTGATGCTCTCCGCGCAGAACCTGCCCGCGGGGATCACGGCGACGTTCGCGACCAACCCCGTCCCGGCGGGCACGAACGCCAGCAACGTCACCTTCGCGGTCGCGCCCGGTACCCCACCGGGGACGACCAACGTGGCGATCGTCGGGTCCGGTGGTGGGAGCGAGAAGACCGTCACCGTCGCTGTGACCGCGCAGACGATCACGGTCGCAGGCACCGTCCGCGGCGGGCGCGCCGGGGTCATGGTCCGCCTCGTCGGGAAGCCGGCGGTGACCTCGGGAGCTGGTGGCACCTTCACGTTCACGGATGTCTCGCCGCCGTATGACCTCTATACGCTGGGCGGCACCGGATTGATCACGAACCCGACCCCCAGCGTGTTCTACTATCAGGGCTTGACGCGTCCCGATCCGGTGGTGAGCGCGCCCGCGACGTTCATCCTGACACTCTTCACCCTCCCGAGCAGCACGATGGTGAACGGCACCAAGACGGGCGGCGACGCGGCGAACCCGATGCTGATCGTGTGGGACACCGGCGGCTCTCAAGCTGTGGGCCCGAGCTCCTACTCGTTCACGGCGTCATGGCCGAAGGCAACGACCAGGCAGGGCACGCTGTATGGCTTTCAGTTCTCGAAGAAGGCTACCGGCGCACCGGATGTCTTCACCGGCTATGCGTCCTCCAATCAGACGCTGACGGAGAACACGGCCGCGACCATCAACCTGGCGATGACGACGCCGACCACCGCCGCGCTGACCGGCACGATCACCTCTCCGAGCGGCTTCCCCAACCCGACCATCACGCTCACCCAGCAGCTCGGGAACGTGAGCACGATCGTGCTGTGGTCGGCGGCGACCACGGCCGCGAATGCGACGATCCCGCTGGTCGGAGCCGGTAAGGCCGCGCTGTTCGCCACCGCGACGCTCGACAACGCGACCACGCAGTTCGTTCATCCGGCGCTCGCTGTCGCCACGGACATCACGTTCGCGCTGCCGGCGCCGTCGCTGCAGACCGCGCCGCTCAATGCGGCCACCGGCGTCGTGGCGGCGACGCCGTTCACGTGGTCCGCAGCACCGAACACCGTCTACGAAGTGACCACGGCGTCGACGGCCACGATGGGAACGGCCAAGGCCCGGTACCAGCTCTACACGACGTCGGCCAGCGGCGCGATCCCCGTGGTCCCCGAGCTGGCCCTGCCGCTCAACCAGAGCTTCACCTGGAACATCAACGGCTACGGACCGAACGCCAGCATCAACGACGCAGCGTCCACCACGGGGCTCGAGCTCGTGTCCGTGGCCGACTTCGACGGCAACCGGCACTGGTTCACCAACAGCACCGATCGAACCTTCACGACCGCGCCCTGATCACGAAGGTCGCGCCGGCGAGGCCATCCGCCGCGCTCCGCATCGAGCAGCGCTCGTGGGTCAGCGGCTCACCGAGCCCGGGCCTCGTCATCCGCTTCGAGGTGGCACTTCTTGTACTTCTTGTTGCTGCCGCACCAGCACGGCTCGTTGCGGCCGGGCCGCGGCGTCACGTGCACGGGAGCCGGGGGCACGTAGCGCGGCATCGGTTCGGACAGCGCAGGCTCGCGAACCGGCTGGCGCAGTCGCAGCCTGGTCAACCGGTGTTCGTGCTTCGTCCGGATGAGCTCGCCGAACTGCTGGACGGCGCCGTCATCGACCCCGAGATCGCGTAGCGCCTGTGCGAGCTCGGAGGCATCGTCGAACGCATCGTCGTCGTCGAAATCGTCGCGCAACAACCCGAGCTGCGCCTCCAGCAGCTCGACGAGCACGGCGACCACGGCGGGCGATCGATCGTCGTAGTCTCCGAGCCGGCTCGCGCGCCCCGGCTGCGCTCGAACAATCTCGAGGAGTAGCTCTCGGATGCGATCGTCATGAACGCCCAGCGTGGTCACGGCATCCAGCAGCCGATCTTGTGCGTCGGGGCTCCGCGGGCGCGCGAGCGCGGCGAGCAGCGGGTCCACCGCACGCGCTCCGAGCACGGCGATCGCGTCGGAGATCGGGAAGCTCTCGCCGGTGGAATCGTCGAACGCAGGATCACCGAGCGTGGTGACCAGCAGGTCGAGGCCGGATGCGTCGCCGAGCTCGGCAAGCACGCGCGCGGCGTATCTCGACGTCTCCTCGGCCTCGGTCTCGAACGCGCGACGCAACGCCGGGATGCTGCGGCGGCCCAGCGCCTTCACGCGGTCTTGCAGCAGCTCATCCTCCTCGCCTGGCGCTGCGAGGAGTGCCGCCACGGCCGCATCCGGGTCGCGAACATCGCTGTCCCACGCCTGCATCACGGCGGCGGCGCGCGCGACGGTCTCCGCCCGGCCGATGAGGGTGAACCACTGATCGGGATCGTCCCAGAGCTCGCGCAGCACCGAAACGACGGCCGGCCCGCTCGACCGCCACGGCGGCGTTCGCCGGCGCTCGCCGGGGGAAGCGTGCGCGAGATCGATCTCCGCGGTCCCGACCGTCTCGCGCGTCTCGAGATCGACGATCTCGACCGCGACCGGCGCGTTCCTGGCCTCCGGTGCGACGTGGTGCGAATCGATCAGCGCGTAGCGCCTCCCGCGGTGCAGCACGACGATATCCCACGAGGCTGGAAACAGCCGCGCGAACGCCGCTCGCTCTCCGAGCGCGACGCGAGGTCGGTCACCATCCTTCCAGGCATGGCGATCGAAGGGCCCTCGTGGGCGATCGAGGCGTTGCTGCAGCGCCGCACGCAACTCGTCATCAAGCCGACCGCGCAACCAGGCGAGGTCGAGGGGCGGATCCAGCACGCGGGACAGCGGGTGCTGGTCTCGGATCTCGCCGCTCGCAAGATCGAGGATCAAAGAGGTGGAGTCACGCGGCCCCTTCGTGACCCACCAGATCGTCATCACCGCGAGGCTCGGCTCGGCGTCGTTCGCCCGCGCGACGGCCAGCCCCACCCCGGGGCGCCGCTTGTCGTCCCACAGCTCGATCGGGTGGCTATCGTCGATCCATCGATCTCGAAACCGAACCGGGGCGATGATCATGCGCGGGCCATCCATGACCGCGACACTAGCGCCGGGGGCTGACGTGCAAGCGATAGGTCCGAGCGAAGATCCGGTCATGAGCTCGGCGGCCCCCGAGCCTCGGCCTCCGGTTCAGCGCGACGCTGCTCTTCCGATCGCGCGCCGTGGCGGGAATGACCGATTCACCCGCGCCGGTTGACGGCGCATGCCTGACCCTGGGGAGCCGCGTGCGGCGGTGCGCGTCGGTGTGGTCGTCGTGGTGCTCGCCGCGCTCGGCGGGGGCTGTGGTGGTGGCAGCACCGGCTGCCGGCTCGGGATCGTCGCCGCGGCCGTGACCCCGCGACGGAATGCATGATCACCGCCGAGACAACGATAGAGCACGAGGATCAGGTTGTCGGGATTGCGATAGCCGTGGGCTCACTGGCGATGATCGTGCGCGAGGCGGATGAAAAGGGCCCTTCCCAGGCCACACGAAGTGGCGCGCATAGACTCGTTCGAGCGCCGCATCGCCGGTCTTGGTGAAGCGCAGCGGCGTTCGCCGACCTTTGCCCCACTTGACGTACACGGTCTGTGAGGCCGTGAGGTTCAGATCGTGGCAGTGAAAGCCGAGAATGCGCAGGAACCGGCTCAGCCGGGTCAGGTTGCACCGGATCACGCGCTCGAGGTACGGCAAGCGGCCGAACCGCCAGTTCTCGATGTCGGCTGGCGACAACCATCCCATCTTGACGATCACGTCGACCGGCACCACGACCGTACCGGCATCGAGGATCTTCGCCACGGCGCGCTGGATCCGCGAGAACATCAGATCGCCGCGGAACGACTCGACGGAAACACGTCCGCGTTTCTTCCGAGCGAGGTCGTTCATCTCGGAGATATTGTCACGACCGCTGGGTCGCGATGTCAAACCCACACGATAGCGCGCTCGCGCCAGCCGTAGGCGCGAAGCTCGCTGCGACAACCTGCTACGTGACTGCGATCTCGACACACTGCCACGCCGATTGCCAGGAGCGTTGTCTGGGGACGCTCCCCATTCAAGGAAATTAGCGATCTCTATCTGCCTGTAATGACCGGAAAGGCAGGACCTCCTAGCGGGACCTTCGCATCGCAGTGCCTATTTTCGTAGTTTCTCCGACGGAGAAGCGCTTCGTCTTCCTACATGATGGAGCAATCGAACGGCGTCGACGAGGATCAGGTGTTCGCAACGACC
>Ga0137459_1000336_pt1 | contig 17209 bp, 19 predicted proteins | sample EasRivERMGT700_2_FD_104908 | JGI IMG/M metagenome (GOLD analysis project Ga0137459, IMG submission 104908) | Soil microbial communities from meander-bound floodplain in the East River, Colorado, USA - East River MetaG ERMGT700_2 | ecosystem: Environmental > Terrestrial > Soil > Floodplain ...
ACCGCGGTGAAGATCCCATCGACGTGGCCGCGGCGGTCCACCACGATAGCGGACCCATACTTCCGGGTCGACATCATCTCGACGACCGTGTCGACGGGATCGTCGGCGCTGACTGTGTAGACGTCGGCGATCATGGCCTCCTCGACGGTCACCTCGTCTGGGTTGCCTCCCGGCAGCGTCTCGATCAGGTGCAAGTCCCGCTCGCTGACGAGCCCCACGAGCTTTCCAGCCTCGAGCACCGGAAGGTGCCGGATGCGATGCTCGCGCATGAGGTGATGCGCCTGCGACATCTTTGCGCCCTTCCTGATCGTCCATGCTTGTCGGGTCATGTAACGAGCGATCGAAGGCATCAACATGGGATCCCGGGGTGCATCACACGTGCCGGTCTCGTGTGCCTCCACCGCGCGCTCGACGATCTGCGCGCCGGCCGGTTCGACGGGATCGAACGCTGGGCGAACCCCGACCGCGCGCGGCGAACGCTACAGTGGCCCAACCCGAAAAACGCGCAAAATGTTCGCTCACACGCGGCGACACGTGCAGGGCACGCGCGATGCGCCATGGGGCATGGAGCGCACATCGAGCGTGCCTTGGTGGCGCCGAGCCGATCGAAGACGCTCGTCCGCGCGTTCACACCACCCGCTCGAGGACACGCACGAGCTTGCTGCGAACTTCGTCCGCGATCAGTCGCAGTGCCGGAGACTCGACCGCCACCGTCTGCATCGGATCCACCGCGATCACGATCGTCTTGTCACCGTCTTCATAGACCACGACGTTGCACGGCAGCATCACGCCCACGCCGAGCTCCGCCTGCAGGGCGCGATGGGCGAGCAGCGGATTGCACGCTCCGAGGATCTTGTAGCGACGGAACTCGACGCCGAGCTTCGCGCGCAGCGTATCGCGCACGTCGATCTCGGTGAGGACCCCGAAGCCCTCGCTCTTGAGCGCGTCCGGCAGCGCGGCGAGCACGGCTTCGTACGGCTTCGCGACGACCTTGCGGAGCCCGCTCGTCATCTATGCCGCCTTCCTGCGGCGCGTCCGCCGCGCACGCGCACTACGTTCGAGTAGCTCGGCGATGTGGGCCTGGGTGGCCACCGCGGCGAGTTGCTCGTCGTGCAGCGAGATTCGGTCATAAGCGTCGAACAACGTGGATACGAGCTGGCCCATCGTGATCATCATGGGGGCGTGTCATGCACGTCGCGTTCCACGCGCAGCGAATGCCGCGCGTCGTCGTGGTCGCACCCCCGTCCGGCGGTCCTGCCGCGCCACGCGCAGGGCATCTATCGTCCGTCCGGCCCGGGGGCTGCAAGCCCGCCGCTAGGACTTCGCGCCGGTCGAGATCGCGATCTTCTTGGCCTGCGAGCCCGGCGTCTTGGGGACCGCGAGGGTCAGCACGCCGTCCTTGAGCTCGCTCTTGGCGTGCTCGAAGTCGGCGCCGTCGGGCAACGTGAAGCTGCGGCAGAAGCTGCCGTACTGGCGCTCGTAGGTGTAGACGGTGCCGTGCTTGGTCTCGTGCTCCTGACTCCGCTTGCCGGAGATCTGGAGTCGATTCCCGGTGGCGGTGATCTCGAGATCGTCCTTGTTGATCCCCGGGACGTCGGCCTTGAACACGAACGCATCCTTGTTCTCGATCACCTCGAACGACGGCGAGAACGTGGCGGCCTCCAGCTCGGGCATCGACGCGAACGGCGACATCTCCCGGAACGGGTCCCAGCGCAGCAGGTCGCGCATCGCGCGCATCGGGTTCCACTCGGCCATTGCCGTGCTGCTCTTCTTCGCGATATCAGCCATGATCATTCTCCTTGTAAGGGTGTGTGCGATGGAGGAAGCAAGTCTTCTGCCAGCGCGAGCGGCCGTGGCGGCGCTGCGCGGCGGGTGGTCTCGCCGATCGGCGCAATTCTCACGTTCACCCGTCGTCGCGCCGCACGCGGTTCGCGGTTCCACGGTTCACGATCCACGCGCTGCGGCCAGCCCGGTCCGTTCGGCGAATCGCAGCATCAGCTCGCTGGCCTGCTCGGTGCGAGGATCTCGGGAGAGTGTCGCGATGTTCATGCGCGCGTGGGGTGCACCGGCCGTACCGTCGCCGGTGCGGTGGCTGAGCCAGCCCGAACGGATTGCGGGCCGCAGCGCCGAGATCGCAAATCCGGCGCGGATCCGGAGGCGCCGGCCTGTCATATCGCGATCGTCCGGGTGGCACGCCGCATGCCTCGGGCTCGACCATGTGCAACAGACAACCATGGAGTTGGCTCGCGGCCGTCACGCTCGTCGGTTGCGTGGCCACCAGCTACGTGTACTCACCGCGCGACGCTGGAACCTGGCTGGACGGCTATCCGTCCACCGCGCTGGCGGTGCCGCCGGAGGCCCCTCAGGGCAAGGTCGAGTTGGCCTCGTTTGGCATCATCGAGATCACCGCCGGCGGCGGGCCGCTCGATGCGCTGCACGTGCGGATGGCGATCGCGAACGATGGCGATGCAAGCCCGTGGTCGGTCGCCACGAGCGATCTGGTCGTCGATCTGCCCGGTCTCGGCCAGCGCCGGCCGATCTATGTCAATACCGATGCCCCGTCCACACCGGTGGTGAGCATTGGCCAGCGCGAGCGCCGCGTGCTGGATCTCTATTACGCACTGCCGAGCGGAGTCCAGGCCGAAGCCGAGCTTGGCGGATTCACGCTGCTCTGGCAGATCACCACGCCGGCGCGCGTGTTCGCGTCGCGCACCGAGTTCCAGCGGTTCGAGCGCGAGCCGCCGGCCACGTACGAACGCGTGGTCCTCTATCCCGGCTGGGGTCCGTTCTGGTGGTACGACCCGTTCTACGGCCGGCGCGCCTTCGAGCATCACGGGCCGATCGTCGTGGTGCGCCCGGGCGGGGTGATCATCACCCGTCCTCCGCACTGGCACTACCGCCCGACGCATCCCCACGGCCGATAGCCCCTGCGCCCGCGACGAAGCCGGGTCGCCCGTCACGCCATCGCCATCACCACCAGCGCGCCACCCGGCGAGCCGTTCGATCTGGGAGAGTTCGCGCTGTTCATCGACCGGATCGACGGGACCGGCCCGGCCGAGCTGCAGCAACCGCCGCCATGGATGCGGCCAGCCACCCAGGCACGCGCGGAGCGCGGCGTGCCCCCGGCTGCTCACCCGCTGCCCCGCGTGCGGCCGCTACGTCTCCCCCACCGACGCGGTCTGCGAGTGCGGCCACGACTTCGTCGAGGCGGGCGCCGCCCGCGCGAAGGATCGCCGCGCGCCGCGCGCCGCGGCCTCGTGCCGTCCAGCCTCTGGCAGTGCGGTTGCAGTAGCTCGCCCCATGACCTTCACGAAGATCCTGTGTCCGATCGACTTCTCGCCCGGATCGCAACAAGCGATGCGGGTCTCGAGCAGGCTCGCAAACGAGACGAACGCGCCGCGCCCGATGGCGAAGACCTCCGTCGCAGTACTGTTCACCCTCGACCTCGACGGGCGGAAACAGCAGCGGGGTCGCCGCCGATACGAGTACGTGTTCCACCGGGACGAGGTTCGCGCCACGCAAGCGGCCCGCGACCGCGACCGAGTTTCGCACCCATGCCTATGCGAGGCGCTCGACCTGGAGCGTGATCGCGTACTGCTTCGGGTCGATGCGGACCGCGGCATTGGGGTACGGCTCGACCTCCAGCAGCGTGAAGCGCATGCCCAGCACGGTCTTGGTCGCCAGGTCCGCCTGCGCCGCCCTCAGCGTCAGAGAGAACGACTCGACCTCGCGTCCGAGACTGGACGCGCCGTACGAGGCCCACAACGAGGCGACGGCTCGCCCCTCCCACACGCATACCGTGCCGATGGCGCAGCGCGAGTCCTCGGTGATTTCGCCAAACCCGAAGGTCACGTTGTCCATCGTCTTGGAGTCACCCACCTTGAGCTTCCACTGGCGCGCCTCCTCCCGCGGCAGGACGGGCGCCAGGATCACCTCGATCCCCGTCACCGTGATCGTCTTGTCGTTCAACGCGCCGCTCACCGCCACCATGCGGCGGTCGAAGAACTCCAGGTGATAGTCGGGCTCCCAGAGGTTCCGCTGCTGATAACGCAGCAGGAAGTCACCCCGGGTGGTCTGCAGGTAGTAGTCCGGCCCCTCGCTCCGGGTGCCAACGCGGCCATGCTTCGCGTAGACCAGCCCCTTGAATGTGTCGATCGGCGGCTGGCCACGCGGCGACATCTGGTTCTCAGCGGGTAACTTACTCATGGTCTTCCTCCAGTGAGTTACCCAGGCATCATGCGTGCCATTCCACGTGCCCAGCTGGCAACGCGTGGACCTCCTGAATCGCGCAGATCATGGCTGCTCTGGAGCCATCCAGCGCTGGAGCACGCCGAGGAGGGCAAGACGCGTAAGGCCCTGTGAGCGAGCGATGCTCCGCGATGAGGCCGGGGCCATGCACGTCCGAGCCTTGACGTCGATGCCCTCGGGGGGCCGGAGCCATACCTCTGGATTCTCGATCAACATCCGTCGAGCAGCTGCTCAAGGTGCTCGAGCTCCTGGCGCAGGAGGACAGCGGGCGCGCTGAGGCTGCGGTTCCGGCACGTCCTGGCCGACGAGCTCCAGGACACGAACCGAGCGCACTACGATCTGGTCCGCCAGCTCGCCGAGGCGACCAGAACCATGCGCTCCTGCACCCAGTCGTGCGCCGGCGTCATCGTGGGGCCACGCGAACGCCGTCGGCGATCCGATCACCCGGATGGGCGATCACGACGTCGCGATCGTCGAGCCCACTCGTGATCTCGACGTCGATCGCGCCGCGATGGCCGATCTCGATCAGCTGGAGCCGGGCGCGGCCGTCGCGCACCGCGTACACGGCCCACCGATCGCGGTCGCGGAACATCGCGGTCGCCGGGATCGCGAGCACGTCGTCGCCGCGCCAGATCGCGATCCGCGCCTCGATCCGGAACCCGTCGCCGAGCGCCGGTGGGGGCGCGGTGAGCGTGACGATGACGTTGACGCGCTGCTCCTCGATACCGAGCGCCGAGATCCGGGTGAACGCGGACGGTTCGACCGAGCGAACGACACCCGCGATCGCGTGCTCGCCACCCCACGCCTCGATCATCGCCGGCGCCCCGACCGCGATCCGCGCGGCGTCGCTCGACAGCACGTCGACGACGGCCTCGATCGCCCGGAGATCGCCGAGCTCGACCAGCGGCGTGCCGGCGGCGACCGGGCCGGCGTCGTCGCGCAGGACGCGCAGCAGCGTGCCGCGGACCGGCGCGGTGACCGCGACCGTGGCGGAGCTCGCGCGGATACCGCGACCGAGCGCGGCGCGCGCGGCCGCGACGTCGGCCGCCGCGGCGGTGCGGTTGAGCTCGGCCTGCGCGAGATCGTTCGCGGCGAGCGCCTCGGCGAGCTCGGCGTGCTCGCGCTCCGTGCCGGTCGCCGCGCCCGCGGCGGTCAACGCGCGAGCCCGCTCGCCCTCGCGGACCGCCGCCGCGCGCGCGACGCCGGCGCGGGCGATCGCGGCGTCGGCCTGGCGCTGGTGGGCGAGCGCGGCCGCCAGGCGGGCCTCGGTCACCGCGCGGGTGTGCTCGTCGAGCGCGGCCGGATCCGGCGGCGCGATCCGGGCGACGATCGCGGTCGCGTCGACCGCCGCGCCCGGTTCGAGCTCGATGCGAAGCAGGTTGCCCGCGATCGGCGCCGAGACCACGAAGCGATCGCGGACGCGCGTCCGGCCGTCGTCGGCGACCACGACCTCGAGCGGGCCGCGGTGGACCACCGCCACGTCGATCGCGATCGGCCTGGGGAGCCAGGCGTAGATCAGCGCGCCGGTCACGCCGAGCGCGGCCGCGATCCCGACGCCGCGCTTGATCCAGCGCCGGAGCCGCCGGGTGCGGCGCTTCGGACCGGTGTTCGCGAGCGTCCGCTGGAGTAGCGGGACAACGGTCGGGTCTGCAGGGACGGCGGTCATGACGGACTCCTTCAGTCGGCGGACTTGAGGACCTCGACGAGGTCCAGGCGATCGAGCTTGCGGCGCACCAGGAGGGCGCTGATCAGGCCGGAGACCAGCGCGATCGCGGCGGCCGTGGCGTAGGTGCTCGGCGAGATGTGGAGCGGGAACCGCATCACCTCCTGGTCGATCGTCGCGGCGTAGGCGGTCGCCCACCACGTGCCGACGACGAGGCCCAGCGGCACGCCGAGCACGACCTGCGCGCCGAGCTCGCCGAGCAACACCGACGAGATCTCGCGCCGGGTGAAGCCGAGCACGCGCAGGCTAGCCAGATCGCGGCTGCGCAGCGACAGCGCGATCCGCGCGTTGTTGTAGACGACGCCGATCGCGATCGCCGCGGCCGACAGGCCGAGGATCATGGTCATCACCCACATCGAGCCCCCGGTCTGGGTCCGGAAGTTCTCGATGATGCGAGACGTGCTGGTGACGCCGGCCACCGCCGGGATCTGCTTGAGGCGCGCACGGACCTCGGCGGCTCGATCCGGGGTCACGCGGAGCAGGAGCGTCGTGACGCGCGGTTCGACCCGCAGCAGGTGATCGAGCCAGTCGGCGCGCGCGTGGCCCTGCAACCCGAACGGCTCGTCGACGAGGCCGCGCACCACGACCCGGCGCACCGGCCAGTCGCCCTCGAGGATCTCGACGTCGATCGGATCGCCGGCCCCGACCCCGAGCACGCCGGCGAGGCGATCGGTCAGCAGCACGCCGTCGTGCGGCAGCCCGGCGGGAGCCTGATGGAGCTCGGTGGTCGGTGCATAGCCGATGATCACCGTGTCGCGCCACTTCGAACCGGCGCGGATCCGGACCGGCACCGCGCGCTCGCCCTCGGCGAGCTCGACGCCGGGCAGGTGCGCGAGCTCCTGGATCGCTCTCGCCGGCTGCGGGCTCGCCAGCGTCACGGTCAGGTCCTCGCGGTGCTCGCGCAGGTAGACGTCGTCGAACAGGTAGTCGAACGAGTCCCACGAGAACCGGCCGAAGATGAAGATTCCGACGCTCATCGCGATCCCGGCGGTCGACAGCAGGAACCGGACCGGCCGGCGCTCGATCTCGCGCACGACCATCATCCCCGACGGACCGATCGCGCGGCCGATCCCCAGCCGCTCGGCGAGCGTGCGCCGGTACACCAGCGGCGCCGGCGGCCGCATCGCCTGCGCGGGCGGCATCCGCGCGATCCGGAACACCGCGCCGAGCGCGCCGGCCACCGCGGCGGCGAGCCCGATCCCGACCGTCGCCGCGATCAACGCCGGCGACACGTGATAGATGCGCTCGGGGAAGCGATAGAAGTCGGCGTACATGTCGGTCATCCAGCGCGCCGACCACGCGCCGAGCGCCACCCCGACGACCGCGCCGATCGCGACGATCGAGGCGACGAGGCCGAGGTAGTGGAGCGCGATCCGGCGGTCGGTGAACCCGAGCGCCTTCAGCACCGCGATCTGGGTGCGCTCGAGGAACACCAGGCGCGACACCACGACGTTGACCAGGAACGCGGCGACCGCGAGGAAGATCGCCGGCACGACGAGCGCGAGGTTGCGCAGGTTGTCGAGCTCGCCGGTCAGCGCGTAGTTCGACATCTGGCGGTCGCGGCCGACCGCGTGGAACCCGCCGTAGCGCACGAGCTCGCGATCGACCGCGTCGAGGATCGCCGGGACCGACGTGCCGGCCTCGATCTGGATCACGACGTCGTCGAACGCGCCCTCGAGGCGAAACACCGGCGCCACGGCGCTCCTCAGCATCCAGATCACGACGAACGCGCGCTCGTCGAGACCGATCCCGCGGCCCGACATCGCCAGCATGTACTCGGGCGACATCGCGATGCCGACGACGTGGAGCCGGCGGAGCTGGCCGTTCATCACGACCGGCAGGCGATCGCCGGGCTCGATGCGATGCGCCTTCGCGAACTGCTCGAGGATCACCGCCTCGTCACTTGCTCCCGCGGCCGGCAGTCTCCCGGCGCGCAGGTAGAGGTCGTCGAGCGGCGGCACGCCGTCGTCGGGGATCGAGACGATCCGGCCGGTGACCGGATCGGGCTCGCTCGCGAGCGGGACCATGACGTCCTCGACGATCCGCGGATAGACCCGCGCGACGCCCGGCAGCGCCTCGAGCCGGCGGGCGACGTGATCCGGGGCGCGCTCGACCCGCGCGAACACGTCGCCGAACCGGTACTCGGCGTAGTAGCGGTCGCGCGCCGCGAGCAGCGACTGGTACGTGCTGCGCAGCATGATGAGCGCGAGGAACCCGCACGCGAGCACGAGCGCGATCGTCACGACCTGGCCCCGGAGCCGCCACAGGTCCCGCCGGAGCTTCTTGCGCAGCGCGCTCACCAGCGCAGCTCCTCGGCCAGCATCCGGCGCGGCGGGACCTCGATGCCGGCGATCCGGCCGTCGGACAGCGTGATCACGCGGCAGGCGATCGCGGCGATCGGCGCGTTGTGGGTGATGATCGCGGTCGTGGTGCCGAGCTCCCGGTTGAGCCGCTCGAGGACCGCCAGCACCCGCACGCCGGTCTGGAAGTCGAGCGCGCCGGTCGGCTCGTCGCACAGCAGCAGATCCGGACGCTTGGCGATCGCGCGCGCGACCGCCACGCGCTGCTGCTCGCCGCCCGACAGCTGCGCCGGGAAGTGATCGAGCCGCTCGCCGAGCCCGACGAGCTCGAGCGCGTCCTCGGGAGCCAGCGGGTCGTCGGCGATCTCGGTGACCAGCGCGACGTTCTCGCGCGCGGTCAGGCTCGGGATCAGGTTGTAGAACTGGAACACGAACCCGACGTGGCGGCGCCGGTACATCGTGAGCTCGTCGCCGTCGGCGGCGGACAGATCGGTGCCGCGGTACTCGACCCGCCCGTCGGTGCAGACGTCGAGCCCGCCGAGGATGTTGAGCAGCGTCGACTTGCCGCTGCCCGACGCGCCGAGCAGCACGACGAGCTCGCCCTCGAACAGATCGACATCGACCCCGCGCAGCGCGGCGACGTCGACCTCGCCCATCCGGTAGTGCTTGGTCAGCCCGCGCCCCGTGATGATGACCGGCCCGATCGCGCCGCGCGCAGGACTTGCGCTCCGAGCCACGGTCGGCGCAGATACTGCGGGGTCGCGAACCAGCGCCGGCGACGGCGTCGTCATCGGCTATTCCCCGTTCGGTGCATGGTCATCGAGATAGCAACCATCGTGCCGCGAGCGGCTGGCATCGGGGTTGGCGGGGGCGCACACCAGGCCCACCGGCTCGACGAGATCCTGGTGAACGCCGTCACCGGTCGCGGATCACGAAGTGGCATGAAGTGACATCATGAGGGGCGAGCGCCGTCACAGCGGGCGAGCGGCCGTCTCGGCTCGGCGCCGGCTCGCGGCGAACCGGACCGACGGACCAATCCACAGCACCGCGATGGCCGCGACGAGCAGGCCCGCCCCGGCGAGCTCCCAACCCGACGGCGGCGCCTGGCCGAACAGCAGCGCGAGCGCCGCCGACGCGACGATCCCGCCGAGGATGCTCGCCGCGCGGTTGAGCGGCACGCAGTAGGTCGCCTCGCTGGCGTCGAGCAGCAGCAGGCCGCCGAACACGCCGGTGCCCTGCGAGCACACGCCCGCGATCACGGCCCATCCGGCGGTCGAGCTGGTCCACAGCCCGGTGAGCCCGTCGCGCAACGGGCCGTGAAGCGCCGCGGGCCCGACGGCCGCGAGCACGCCGAGCAGGATCACCGCGGCCGGCGTCGCCACCATCTGCTCCTCGACAAAGTAGCGCCGTCGGGTCGCCGGGTCCTCGCTCTTGCCGAGCCGCGCCATCAGCCGCAACCGTACGAAGTAGCCGGTCAAGTACAGCGCAAGATCGACCGCGCACAACACCGGCACCGTGCCCGATCGGGTCGCGAACGCGTCGGCGAGCGAGACCAGCGACAGCCCGAGCGCAAGCCACGAGAACCAGCGGATCCGGCGCGCCGACAGCAGATCGACGACCGGCGCGAGCACGAGCACGCCGCCGCGCATCACCAGCATCACGAACGGCAGGCTCACCCCGTCGAACGTGTACGCGAGCGTCGTGGTGACCAGGATCGTCGCGGTGGCGAGCCCCGACAGCAACGTCCAGCGATTCGGCCGCGGCCACCGGGATCCGACCGGACGCGCGTAGCGCCACCAGCCGAGCACCGAGATCGTGATCAGCATCGAGACCATCGACGACAGGATCATGATCGGCAGCAGCGTCAGCCCGGTCGCGGTCTCGCCGCCGCGGACCGACGCCGAGGTCAGCGCCTTGGCGATCGCGCTGTACGGCACGTAGCAGCCGAAGTACGCGAACGCGAGGGCGAACAACGCGCGCCGCGAGGGCGTCTTCATGCTCGGTGGTGCCAGCACGGCGCGTTCCAGCGCGGCCCCCACCGCGCCCCGGCTTCGCGCGCAGCCCCTGCATCGCAGCTCGCATCGCGTGCAGACACTGCGCGATCGCGCAGGCGCCGCTCGACGCGGCTCAGCCCGAGGAGCTTCGCGGCGCGATCGCGGTTGCCGCCCGTGCGCACCAGCGCGTCCCGGATCCGTCGGACCTCCGGCGTCTCATCGCTCGAGCTGCGCCCGGCCTCGCCGGTGCCGGACACGAACACCTCGCCCGGAGCACCGGTGGTCGCGACCTCCGGCGGGAGATCGGCGAGCTCGAGGATGGGCCCCTCGCCGATCGCGAACGCGTAGGCAAGCACATTCCGCAGCTCGCGGACGTTTCCCGGCCACTCGTAGCGCTCGAGCGCTACCTCGGTGGGGGCGGCGAGCGCCGCCACTCGCCGCCGCCCACGTGCGTTGAGCTCGTCGATGATCTTGCGACCGATCAGCAGGACGTCGGCCGGGCGCTCGCGGAGCGGCGGCAGCCTCACCGGGATGACGCGCAGCCGGAACATCAGATCTGCGCGAAACCGACCGGCCTCGACCTCAGCTCGCAGCGCGCGGTGCGTCGCAGACACGATCCTCACGTCGATCGGGACCAGGTCTCGCGCGCCGACCGGCAGCACGGCCCGGGTCTCGAGCACGCGCAGCAGCTTGGCCTGGAGCTCGAGCGACAGCTCCGCGACTTCGTCGAGAAACAGCGTGCCGCCGTTCGTGAGCTCGAAGTGGCCGGGCGTGTCCTTCACCGCACCCGTGAACGCACCGCGAACGTGCCCGAACAGCTCGCTCTCGAGGAGGTTCGCCGGCAGCGCCGCGCAGTTGATCGCGCGAAATGGCCGGTCCTTGCGCGGTGACAGCGCGTGGAGCGCAGCACTCGTTGTATGGCGCTTCGAGACGCCGGTACAACGACCGGCAGTCGATCCCGAGAATGCGCGGGGCGTTCGTCTTGTTCCCGCCGACGGCGGCGAGCAAGCACGCGATGTGCCACGGCACCCACAGCTACGACCGTGGAGAGCGCGCAATCGGGTCACGGGCTCGCGCAAGCTCTGCGCGAACGCTCAGTTGCAGGCGCCGCCGACGATCGGCAGCTCGAGGCGAAACACGGTCGCGCCGTCGCGCCGCTCGTGCAGGATCTGGCCATCGTGATCGGCCGCCACGCGCGCGACGATCGCCAGCCCGAGGCCGGTCCCTCCGGCCTTGGTCGTGAAGAACGGCTCGAAGATCGGAGCGTCTCCCGGGGGCACGCCCGCGCCGCGATCCTCGACCTCGATCACGATGGCATTGCTGCGGGCGACGAGCCGAACGCGCGCCTCGCGCAGCGACGCCACCGACGCGGCATCGATCGCGTTCGCGAGCAGGTGGTAGACCCCGGCCTCGACCCGCGACGCGTCGATCTCGGCGCCGGCCTCGTCTCCGGGCTCGAGCACGACGATCACGTCGGCAGCGAGGGCCTTCGCCTGTGCGCGCGCGATCGAGCGCTCGACGATGCGACGGACGTCGAGGCGCTCGAGGTTCATCGGCAGGGGACGCACGAACACGAGGAAGTCGTCGAGCAGCGTCGAGATGCGCCGGACCTCGGCAGCTGCTTGGGCGATCGGCACCGCCATCGACCCCTGGCCGCGTGCCTCGTGACGCTCGGCGAGCGTGAGCTGGAGCAGCGCGCTGTTGAGCGGGTTGCGCAGCTCGTGGGCAAGGCCCGACACCAGGTTGCCCAGCTGGACGATCCGGTCGACCTCGCGGGCCCGCGCCAGCGCCTCGCGCTCCTCGGTGATGTCGATGCCGACCGCCCATAGCTTGATCGCCGGATCGCTTCGATCCCAGCGCGAGAACTGCCAGCGCAGGCTCCTGCCGTTGCGATACAGGGCCTCGTACGGTCCCGCCGGCCGGCCCGTGGTCGCCTGGGTCCACAGCGCGAGCACGTGATCGCGCCGCTCGCCGGCCGCGAACAGCTCGAGCCAGCTCGTGCCCACCGCGGTGTCGCGCGCGAGGCCGGTGAGCTGCTCGCACGGGCGATTGAACACGAGGATCGTGCCGCGCTCGTCGAGGCCGCAGATGAAGACCGCGAGCCCGTCGATGACGTCGCGCACGATCGGGAGGCTCATCATGGGAGCCGCGATCGACAGGGACCAACGATGACAAGCCGCACGGTTGACCGGTACATCACGGTCCGTGCCAACCCAAGAGGTCGATCTATCTGTCTCGGACAGCCCCCCGATCGCGCATCCGCTGCAGAAGAAGAAGGCCGGCATCGCGGTCAGCGTCCCTCCGTTGCGTACGATGAAGTCGATCACCGAGTGTGGGTGCCGACCGTAACGAACGGCGGAACCGATCACGACAGCCTCGTAATCTTCGAGTGGCGGAACCGAGCCGGCCTCGGCATCTGCCACCTCCACGGTCAGACCGTCGCGGAACAAGTGATCGGCGAGCGCGTCGGCGATGGTCTTCGTCGCCTTGTACCTCCTCGTGTAAACGACGAGGACACGCGGGGCGATGTCATCGACGCCGCGGCGATCGCGGCGGTCCAAGCGAACCGCGCACGCGCGCGTGCACTCGACGGCATCGCACGGCTGGAACCTGGTACATGTGGCGATCACGACCCCGCACGGCGTCCGCTCGAGCTCGATCACTTTCCCACCAGCTCGTCGTGCTCCGTGGGCTGCCTGCTTCGTGCAGCGATGGTGCCGGCTTGCGCGAACACGCCGAGGCCCACCGCGATCGTCGCGAGGGCCGCCATGAGCGCGGGATGGTCGCCGAGCACGCCGATCACGGCGAGCGCGAGACCGCCCGCGCCGCATAGCGCCTCGAACCACGAGCCGCTGGCCACGGTGATCCGATCGAGTGGTGGATCGTCCGTGTGTAGCGAATGTTCGTTGCTCGTGTAGCCCATCGGCGCTCCCGATGAACAGCAATGCATCGTTCGTACCAGACACCGCTGGAGCCGCGCCGGCGAGAGAGTGCAACGGCGATCGGCGTCCTGTGGATCGGTCCGCGGCTGCGAGCCGAGACCGTTCCCGCCCACGCTTCGAGACATCAGTCGTCGGTCACCGCGGCCGTTCGGGATCCAGCTCGTCGACGATCTCGTCGCGCAGCTCGCGCAACGCGGTCCCGATGACGCGGAGCTCGTCGGCGATCAGGTGTCCGGCTCGTTTCCCTCTGCTCTCGATCGCGGCTTCGAGCTCGACGAGCCGCGGCCGGAGCACGTTCCATCGATCGCGCGCGTCCATGCCGGCGAGGTGCATCTGCAGCTGGATCTCGTCGCCGATGCGACGGACCTCATCCCAGGTTGCAGTTGGTGTCGTCATGACGAGTACTGATGCAATCGAAGGACCACGCGAGCGACATGCTCGGATGAAGCCGTCGACACCACGCATGCATTGCGCGGCTCAGCGCGACTCCGCAACACCTGCGCGTTCTCGTCGATCACGCATCCGGGAACGCTGGAACGCAAGCTGCAAGCAATGGCATCCCATGACGACTTTCGGCCAACTGGTATCGGCTCTGTTCGCGAAGTACGAACGTCAGTTCCACGACGAGCAGGTCGCGGCGGTCGCGACCCAGGTCGCGCTCGACGAGCTCCTCCGCGCAGGCAACGTGAGGAAGCGTAAGCCGACCTGAGGAGGAGCGGATCCGCCAGGAGCTCGTCCGGCTCGGCGGTAGCTGCGCGCACGTCGTTCACGAGCAGGTCACGGCGAAGACCGACGATGCGGAGTCCCTGTTCTGGCTGCGCGGTCGCTTCCTGTTCGTGATGTACGTGCACGCCAAGGCGAGCTGACCCTCGCATGAAACCGGTACACCGGCTGACCGGGGAGATCTGCTCCAAGCGCCTGATCGTGGAACGTCGGGTGCACGACCTCGGAGTATGACGAACCAGCGGATCGCCGCGACGTTCGAGGACGTGGCTCTGCTCCTCGAGCAGCAAGGCGCCTCGCCCCATCGCGTGCGCGCATGGCGCGACGGTGCGCAAGGCATGCGCGAACACGATCGCGAGATGGCCGACGTGTTCCACGATCACGGCCGCGTCGGGCTCGAGGCCGTACCGCACATCGGACCCCGGCTTTCAGCCGTCATCATCGAGTTGATCAAGACCGGCCGATGCGCCGCGCTCGATCGCCTGCGCGGTCACCAGGTGCGGACTTTCGAGCGGCTGCCCGGGCTCGGCCCCGCGCTCGCCGAGCGCATCCATCGCAAGCTCGGGATCGAGACGCTCGAGGCGCTCGAGGTCGCGGCGCACGATGGCCGGCTCGCGCGGGTCGCGGGTTTCGGACCCAGGCGCGTCGCCGCGATCCGCGACGCGCTCGCGACCCGGCTGTCGCGGACGCGCCCGCACCCCGCGCACGAACACGAGCCGCCGATCGCGCTGCTGCTCGACGTCGATCGGCGCTATCGCGTCGCCGTGCAAGCCGGCGTGCTTCCGAGGATCACACCGCGTCGGTTCAACCTCAACCACGAGGCGTGGCTGCCCGTGATGCACGTCGATCGCGATGGCTGGTCGTTCACCGCGCTGTTCTCGAACACGGCGCTCGCGCACCAGCTGGGTCACACCCACGACTGGGTCATCCTCTACTTCCACGAGCCGCAGCGTCCCGACGCATCCGCCACGGTAGTGACCGAGTGGCGTGGACCGTTGCGCGACCTGCGGGTCGTGCGCGGACGCGAGCGCGAGTGCGAGGCGTTCTACGCCGAGGCCGCGTTCGATCTCGAACCTCGCGCAAGCTGACCCCGCGACCCCAGGTGCCGCCCACCCCGCAGCCATCGAACGTCATCGGGTCCTCGACGTGACGCGCGGCTGGAATCCCAGCCTCGGCTTCGTCATGGCCGGCGCGATCGCCGTCTACGCGGCGATGGTCGTGTGGATCAAGCGCCGCGGCGGCGATCCGTGGCTCGGCGAGCAGTTCCATCTCCCCACACGTCGCGATCTCGATCTGCCGCTGGTCGGCGGCGCGGCGCTGTTCGGCATCGGCTAGGGGCTCGGCGGGCTGTGTCCGGGACCGGGCCGGCGATGCCTTCGGGGCGGCTTGATGCGTGCTTCAGCATCAGAACCTCCTTGTGGCGGTGACGAGCACCTGCCCCGGCGACCCGGCGGCGCCTTGTTCGGCGATGACGTCGCAACCCGATCCGAGATCGACGCGCACCCGCCAGAAGATCGCCGAAGCGCGCGATCCCCAGACCCGGATCGAGGTCGGTAGCTCTTCCGAGGGCGCGGGGTCGGGGGCCGGATACCAGTCGTCCCGCTGCCAGGTCCGGACGTGTACAAGACAGATCGAGGACATCGTCGATCAGGCGCAGCAGGTGCTCGCCACCGTGCAGGACGTACCGGAGCCGCTCCTGCTGGCGCTCGCTCAGCGGCTGCTTGCGATCGCGCTCGAGCAGCTGCGCGAAGCCGAGCACGGCATTGAGCGGCGTGCGCAGCTCGTGGCTCATCGACGACAGGAACTCGCTCTTCGCCGCGCTCGCGGTGCGCAGCTCGGCCTCGCGGAGCACGTCGTCCGTGACGTCCATCATCACCGACACCGTGCCGTGCGCCGGTGTCTTGCGTTCGACGACGCGCAGGTAGCGGCCGCGCCCGGTCCGCACGTCGAGCTGTCCGGACGGGGCGCGGTGGTACGCGAGCCAGCGCTGGAGCAACACGTCGCGTGACTCTTCGCTGAAGTCGAACACGCCGGTGGCGAGCGCCTCGGGCAACAGCTCGTCGAAGCGGCGGCCGACGATCGCACCGTCGGACGTGGCGCCGAGCAGCTGGCGGCACGCGCTGTTGACCAGCACGACGCGATCGTCCTCGTCGTACAGCGCGAACGCGTCCTGGATCGCATCGACGGCCGAGACCAGGTAGGCGTTCGACCGCTTGGCCTGGCGCTCGATCACCCGCCGATCGGTGACGTCGCGAATGCCGGCGACCACCAGCCGCTGGCCGCCGTGCAAGATCGACTTCGGGCTCTCCTCCAGGTTTAGTGGGTGGATCCTGGCCAATGAAAGACCGGTTCGAGGTGCATGCCTGAGCATGCAGAGCATGAGTCGACGGTCACGTACTGGTGGTGCCGGCGGTACGACAGCTCGTCGACGCCGATGATCGTCAGCCCATCGAGCGGATCGCCGTGGCGGCGACGCGCAACGACGCGTTGCACGATAGCGCCGACCGTCTCCCACCCGATTCGCATCAACGCGCTCACCGTGGTCTGGTCGCTCCGTTGCGCGAGGTAGGCGACGTGGTCTTCGAACGGGAAGGTCAACCACGAGCTGGTCTCCCCCCACGGGACCTGCTCCACCTTCACAAGCTTGCAACGCGAGCAGCTCAGGCGGCGACCCGGGAATGAACCGGTGGGCGGGGCAGATCGCCGAGGTCCAGACTGCGGCACGCGCCGTCGCCGAGGCAAGCAGCGTCGACGAGGCGCTCCAGTCGCGTCACGACCAGCAAGAGTTCGCTATACACCTGCAACGTTTGGCCGCTCGTGCTCGATCGACGCTGGTGACCGACGGGCTTGACGATCGCAGCGACGTATGGCGCCATCCTCGTCACCTGCGCAGGCTGCCACGTGACACGGCGATAACGCGCACGCATTGCGGAGGGTTCTACCTCTGGCGCATGCGGTTCGCTCGTTTCGCATTGGCGTTGCGGAGTGCGCTGGCATACGGCGTGCTTTGAGGTTCGGGAATGGCGAATGTCACCATGGCTGGCTACGTGCTGGGCGAGTTGCTCGGCTGCGGGGGGATGGGCGCGGTGTACACCGCACAGCAGCCGTCGCTCGATCGAACCGTGGCTGTGAAGCTACTTCATCCAGAGCTCGCCATGGACCCGCTCATTCTCGATCGATTCCGCACCGAGGCGCTCGCCGGTAGCCGACTGTCGCATCCCAACGTGGCCCGTGTGTTCGACTTCGGGGTGACCGCCGAAGGCACGTCGTTCCTCGTGA
>Ga0137459_1000338_pt1 | contig 17178 bp, 14 predicted proteins | sample EasRivERMGT700_2_FD_104908 | JGI IMG/M metagenome (GOLD analysis project Ga0137459, IMG submission 104908) | Soil microbial communities from meander-bound floodplain in the East River, Colorado, USA - East River MetaG ERMGT700_2 | ecosystem: Environmental > Terrestrial > Soil > Floodplain ...
CGCCCGAGCTCCAGGTCTGCCCGCCGTCGAGCGTCGTGTAGAAGCCGGTCAGGACGTTGCCGCTGCTGTAGTCGTTGGAGACGCCGACGATGTTGAGCGGGTCGAGCGGATTGACGGCGACCGCCGTCTCGTTCTGCTGGCCGAGCAGCCCCCCGGTCGCGTTCTGGTCGTTCCCGTCGGGAGGCGTCGGCGGCGTCCGCTTCGGCGGCACGGTCGGGCCGGTGTGCCGGGTCGGCGAGAGGTCGGGGCCGAGCTCGGAGCGCAGCGTCTGCGCGGTGGCGAGCGAGGCGAGGACGAATCCGTGCGCGAGGGCCAGCGCGGCGACGCGGGAGATCGTTCGCATGGCGGTACTCCAAGGTGGTGCGGCGGGAGTTCGCCGGACCCGTCGTGCCGAGCGCGACAGTTTCGGGGCACGGCGCCGGGAGTCAAGGTAGGACCCGATCCGTCGGAGCGCGGTTCGTCGCGGCGTCAGCGTCCGCCGCCCTTCTCGCTGCCGTACCCGAGCGCCTCCATCTTGCGGCGCATCGCCTCGTCGAGCTCCTCGGTCGTGGTCGGGAGCGCGGCCGTCTCGAGCTGGGAGCGTCGCGCCGCGAGCTTGCGGCGCAGCTCGGCCGCGCGCGGCGCGTCGCCGGCGAGCAGATTGTTCCGCTCGTCGGGATCCTTTTCGAGGTCGAAGAGCTCGAGCACGTCCTCGCGCCCGGCGTAGTCGCGCTCGGTGAGGATCAGGCGCAGCGGCCACTGCTCGAGCAGGAACGCCCTCCCCTGCTTGCCTCGCTCGAGCTGCGCGACGATCGGCGCGTCGCGCTCGATCTTCCCGCCGCGCAGGAGCGGCGCGAGCGAGAGGCCGTCGCCGAACCGCCCTTGCGGCTGCGCGGCGAGGAGCCCGAGGCGGTCGAGCAGCGTCGGCGCGACGTCGACGAGGCTCACCGGCTCGGTGACGCGCACCCCGCCCCCCTCCCCGCCGGGAAGCCGGATCAGGAGCGGCACGTCGACGACCTCCCGATGGAGCGTGAAGCCGTGACCGAAGCCGCCGTGGTCGAAGAGCTCCTCGCCGTGGTCGGCGGTGACGACGACCAGCGTGTTCTTCCCGCCGTCGCCCGCGAGCAGTTCGTCGAGGAAGCCGCCGACCACCGCGTCGGTCCAGGCGATCGCGCCGTCGTAGCGCGCGGTGAGATCGTGCAGCTTCGCCGGCGTCACGTCCTTGCGGCGCTCGATGTGGCCCTTGCGCAGGATCTCCTTCCAGATCTCGTTCTGGAACGGGAACTCCTCGAACGGCTGCTCGAGGAAGCGCTCGCGCTGCTCCGGCGGCGCGCGGTAGGGTCCGTGGACGTTCATCACGTGGAGGTAGCAGAAGCGCGGCGCCGCCGGCTCCATCGCATGCGCTTCCTGCAGGAACGTGCGCGCCTTCGCGACCAGCTCGGCGACGTCGGGGTACTCGCGCGCCTCCTCGTTGCCGGAGAAGTCGAACGAGTCGAACCCCTGGTCGAAGCCGAACTGCGGCGACGCGTTGGGGTTCCCCGAGACGCCGCCGGTGCGCCAGCCGGCCGCGTGCAGCACCTCGGCCAGCAGCGTCGCCGACGCCGGCACGCGCGCATACTCGTGCGCGCCGTGGCGCGGCGGGTAGAGGCCGGTGAGCAGGCTCGCCGTCGACGGCTCGGTCCAGGAGCTCGCGGCCATCGCGCGCTCGAAGACGACCGACGACTTCGCGAGCTCGGCGAGGCGCGGGCTGGTCGGCTTCCCGTAGCCGTACGCGTTCAGGTGGTCGCGCCGCAGCGTGTCGATCACGACGACCACGACGTCGGGGCGGGCGGCGCGGGGAGCGGGAGCGTCGCCGTCGGGCGGCGCGGGACACGCGGTAGCGGTCGCGAGGACGGCGAAAAGCGGGAGCCACGCCGCGGTGCGCGCGATGATTCTCTTGGCAAGGCCGGCCACGCTTTGAAGAATCTCCGGGTTTCCATGGTAACGGCAACCACGCATCCCGCCCCGTGCGACGGACGCGGCGACGGCAACGGCCTCCGGGTCGCGGTCGTGCGCAGCCGCTTCAACGACGCGGTCACGGCGCGCCTCCTCGAGGGCGCGCTCGAGGCGCTGCGCGCGAGCGGCGTCGCCGACGGCGACGTCTCGGTGCTCGAGGTGCCGGGCGCGGTCGAGCTCGCCTTCGCCGCGCGCCTGGCGGCGGAGAAGCTCGGCGTCGACGCGGTCGTCTGCCTCGGCGCGGTGATCCGCGGCGAGACCGACCACTACGACCACGTCTGCCGGCTGGCCGCCGACACGATCGCGCGTGCGGCGGAGGAGACCGGCGTGCCGGTCGCGTTCGGCGTCCTCACCTGCGAGAAGCTCGAGCAGGCGCTCGCCCGCAGCGGCAAGGGCGGCGAGAACCGCGGCGGCCACGCCGCGCTCGCCGCGCTCGAGATGGCGCTCTTGAAGCGCCGCCTCTCCGGCCGCGCCGCGCAAGGCGCGGGGAGCTGAGCGATGCGCCGCCGCACCCGCGCCCGCGAGCTCGCGCTCCAGTTCCTCTACACCCTCGACGTGCGCGGCCCCGAGATCCTCGACGACCTCGACGGCTTCCTGCGCGAATCGGGCGCCTCGCGTATCGCGCGCCTCTTCGCCACCGAGCTCGTGCACGGCGTCGTCAAGCACCAGGCGGAGCTCGACGCCGGCATCGCCCGCGTCGCCCAGAACTGGTCGCTCGACCGCATGCCCCCCGTCGATCGCAACATCCTGCGCCTCGCGAGCTTCGAGCTGCTGCACTGTCCCGAGATCCCGATCGGCGTCGCGCTGAACGAGGCGATCGACCTCGGCAAGCGCTACTCGACCGCCCAATCGGGCGCGTTCGTGAACGGCATCCTCGACCAGGTGAAGGCGCAGCGTCCGTTCGCCGCCGAGCCGGCGCAGCCGCCCGCCGAACACGAGGAGGAGGAAGAGGAGCGTCCCCCCGCGGAAGCGGCGACGCCGTGATCTTCGCCCGTCTCCGGGAGACGCTGCGCAACACGCGGGCGAAGCTCGCCGACGGCCTCGGCCGCCTGTTCGGCGTCGCGCGCGAGCTCGACGAGAAGTTCCTCGCCGACCTCGAGGCGGTCCTCTATTCCGGGGACCTCGGTCCGACCGGGCTCGCGGTGCTCGAGACGCTGCGCGCCGAGTACCGCGAACGCAAGCTCAAGACGACCGACGACGTGCACGGGCGGCTGCGCGCGCTGCTGCGCGCGAAGCTCGGCGCGGGCGAGCCGGAGCTGCGCCTCGCCGCGAGCGGCCCGACCGTCGTGCTGGTGGTCGGCGTGAACGGCTCCGGCAAGACGACCTCGGTCGCGAAGCTCGCGCGCCTCCTGAAGGTGGGCGGCCGGAGCGTGCTGGTCGCGGCGTGCGATACGTTCCGCGCTGCTGCCGTGGAGCAGCTCGCGGCCTGGGCGAAGCGGATCGACGTGCCGCTCGTGAAGAAGGAGGCGGGCGCCGACCCGGCCGCCGTCGCCTTCGACGCTGCCGCGCTCGCGGTCGCGCAGCAAGTGGACGTGCTGATCGTCGACACGGCCGGGCGCCTCCACACGCGCGACGACCTGATGGCCGAGCTCGGCAAGGTGCGGCGCGTCCTCGACAAGAAGATCCCCGGCGCGCCGCACGAGACGCTGCTCGTGCTCGACGGGACGACCGGACAGAACGCGATCCGCCAGGCCGAGGTCTTCACGCAGGTCGTCCCGCTCACCGGCGTCGTGCTGGCGAAGCTCGACGGCACGGCGCGCGGCGGCGCGGTCGTCTCGATCCGCGACCGCCTCGGCATCCCGGTCCGCTTCGTCGGCACCGGGGAAAAGCAGGACGACCTCGAGCCGTTCGACCCGGAGCGCTTCCTCGACGCGCTGCTCGAGGGCCCCGCGGAGCCGACGCCGTCGTGAGCGCGCTCTGGTTCGCAGGCGCGCTGGCGGCCGTCGCCTTCGCGACGCAGCCGGTCGCCTACGACCTCCACGCCTTCAAGGTCGCGGTCGCGCTCGTCGCCGGCTTCCTCACGCTGCTCCTCCCGCAGGCGCAGCGCGCGCTCGAGCGCGCGCTCGGCGGGGCGCTGCGCGCGTGGGCGCTCTGGCTCGCGCTGCTCGCCGCGTCGGCGGCGGTCGCGATCTTCTCGACCGGCTTCGACGCGCGCGGCGCCGCGACGGTGCGCGAGCTCCTGCTCGCGGTCCTCTTCGTCGTGGTGGCGGCGGCGGTGCGGGAGAGCGCGTGGCCGCTCGGTCCGCGCATCGCCTCCGCGCTGCTGGTCGTCGCGGCCGCCGCGGCGGCGGTCGCGCTCGCGCAGCCGTTCGGCGTCGACCTCGTCTACGGGACGGCGACGAAGCGCGCGGCGGTCGGGACGTTCGGCAACACCAACGCGTGCGCGGCCTTCCTCGCCCCGTTCCTCTCGCTGGCGCTCGCGCGCACGGCGGCGCGCGGCGGCGCGGGGCGCTGGCTCGCCGCGGCGACCGTCGTGGTGATCGGCGGCGCGCTTCTGGTCGCGCGCGCGCGCGGCGGGTGGATCGCGGCGGCGGCGGGCGTCGCCGTCGTGGTCGTCGCGCGCCGCCGCGCCGGCGCCCCGCTCCTGCTCCCGATCGTCGCACTGGTCGGTGGCCTCGCGCTCGGCTTCGCCGCGCAGCAGTCGGCCGCCACCGCGCCCGAGCTCGCCTCGAAGCCGCTCGGGCTCGGCCTCGAGCGCACCTCCAACGTCGTCCGCCTCGACGTCGCGCGCGGGACGGCGGCGCTCGCGTCGCACCACCTCCTGCTCGGGGTCGGGCCCGGCGGCTTCCGCGACGCCTATTTCGAGCACCGCCCGGAGCGTGAGGCGCGGACGCCGACGCGCGGCGGCTACGCCTCCGACGTCGACCACCCCCACTGCGAGCCGCTGCGCCAGCTCGCCGAGGGGGGCGCGGCCGGCCTGCTCGTCTTCCTGCTCGCGCTGCTCGCGACCTGGCGCGCGCTGCTCGCCGCACGTGGGGCTGCAAGGGACGACGACGGGCGCCTGCGCGCCGGGCTCCTCGGCGCGCTCGCCGCGTGGGGCGTGAGCGGGCTGTTCTGGTCGACGCTCTACGACCCCGCGACGCTGCTGCTCGGCGCGCTGCTGGTCGGCCTCTCGCTCGCCGGCGAGGACGGCACGGAGCCGCGCGTGCCGCGGACCCTCCTGCGCCTCCCGGTCACGGCGCTGCTGGTCGTCGCGGGGATCGGCTACGGGCAGGCGACGCTGCGCGCCGAGCGCGTCGAGTGGTCGGCGGCCCGCGACAACACGCTCGACCGCGCCGACCTCGCGGCGATCGCGGAGGCCGCGGCGACCGACTCGCTCAACTTCGACCGCAACTATTCGGTCGCACGCAAGGAGGTCGAGGCGGCGGCCCTCTCGCCCGACGGCGGCGACGAGTTCCTGGCGCGCGCGCGCGACTGCCTGCGGCGCGCGCTCGCACTGCTCCCCGACCACGTCGCCGCGCGTCTCTCGATGGCGGAGGTGCGCGTGCGCGGCGGCGACGAGAAGGGCGCGCGCGCCGAGCTCGAGCGCGCGCACCGCCTCGAGCCGTGGCGCGGCCCGGTCGCGCCGGCGCTCGCGCAGCTCCTGATCGCGAGTGGCCGCCCCTACGCCGCGGCGCGCGCGCGCCTCGACGTCGAGGGCGACGCCGCGGTCGCGCCGCTGCGCGAGCTCGCGCAGAAGCTCCTCGCCGCGGGGCGCACGCGCGACGCGGCGCAGGTGCTCGACCTCCTGAGCGAGCGGGCGCCCGACGACGGCGAGCTCGCGCGCGAGCTCGCGCTCGCCATGAAGGCGCTCGACGACTCCGACGGCTTCGCGCGCGCGCAGCGGCGCGCGCAGCTCGCCTACGCGGTCACGGCGCTCTCGGAGAGCCGCAGCGAGGAGGCGCGGGAGAACCTGCGGATCGCGCGGCGCTACGCGCCGGCGCCGGCCGCGCTCGAGGAGCTGCTCGAGGCGTGCGTCGACGCGCAGCGCAATCGCATCGAGGACGCCGCGCGGCGGCTTTCCGCGCTCGCGACGGAGAGCGGCGCGGAGGCGTGGCGGCGCGCGACGCCGCGCCAGCTCCAGGTGCTGCGCTTCCTCCTGCGCGTGCCGGCGCTCGCGCCCGAGGCGCAGCGCTTCGGCGCGGGGCGCTGACCGCTCAGCGGCCCGTGGCGCCCGCGGACGCCTCGGCCGCGCTGCAGTTGCGGCACATCCCGAAGAGCCGCAGCGAGTGCGAGGTGATGCTGAAGCCGTTGGCCGCGGCGACCTCGTCCTGCAGCGTCTCGATGCGCGGCTCCTGGAACTCGATCACCATGCCGCACTTCGTGCAGAGCAGGTGGTCGTGGTGGGCGCGGCCGAGCAGGTGCTCGTAGCGCTTCTTGTCGTCGCCGAGGTCGAGCTGGTCGAGCAGCCCGCCCTCCACCAGCAGCGAGAGCGTGCGGTAGACCGTCGCGCGCGAGACGTCGTCACGTCCCTTGCGGAACCAGTCGTGCGCCTCCTCGGCGGTGAAGTGGCGGTGGGTCGCGAAGATGCGCTTCAGGATCCGGCGGCGCTGCGACGTGAGCTTCAGCCCCTTCTTGCGGATGAACGCCTCGAATTCGAGCTCGACGCGCTCGAAGGTCGGCTCCTGCGCGAGGCGGCGCGCATTTGCGGGAGCGCTCCTCGTCGGCGTCGCCTTGCCCGTCGCGGAATCCGAAGGATCGGTCACGTCCAACCCCCTGCGTGTCCCCACCCTTCCATAGTAGAGGCGGGAGCGGCGGTCTGGCGACCTGCTCGCAGCGAGGGAACTCGCGCGGCGACTTCATTCATTCGCAGAAACAATGACGGGCCACCCAGCGCGCCGCGATTCATGGCTCACGGTGGGCCGCGGGAACGTCCTTGTGGAGTCCCAATCAAGCGGAGGGTGACCCGATGGCGCCGTTCTACGTCGGATGGGACGGGCACTGCAAGCGGTGACATTCGAAGTGCCGGCGGCTAGGCGGTGCGCAGAACGCCGACGTCGCGCCGGTAGTGCAGCCCCTCCCACTCGATGCGGCCGGCCGCCTGGTAGGCGCGATGGCGCGCCTCTTCGAGGGACCCGCCGAGCGCGGTCACTCCCAGCACACGGCCGCCGTTCGTGACCCACTGGTCGCCGTCGCGCCGCGTGCCGGCGTGATGCAGCCGCACCCCCGGCACCGCCGCCGCCTCCTCGAGTCCGCGGATGCGCAGCCCCTTCTTGAAGGGGCCGGGGTAGCCGCCCGACGCGAGCACGACCGTGAGCGCCACCTCGGGCGCGAACTGCAGCGCCGGCAGCTCTTCGAGCTTCCCCTCCGCGGTGCGCAGCGCGATCTCGACGAAGTCGGTCGTGAGGCGCGGCAGGATCACCTGCGTCTCGGGATCGCCGAAGCGGCAGTTGTATTCGAGGACCTTCGGCCCCTCGCCCGTGAGCATGATCCCGGCGTAGAGGAGCCCGCGGTACTCGAGCTTCTCGCGGTTGAGCGCGTGCAGCGTCGGCACCAGCACGCGCGATTCGATCTCCTGCTCGAGCGCCGGCGTCCAGAGCGGCGACGGGCAGAACGCCCCCATGCCGCCCGTGTTCGGCCCCGCGTCGCCGTCGAAGACGCGCTTGTGGTCGCGCGCCGGCTCGAGCGTGCAGAACGTCTTGCCGTCGGTGACCGCGAGGACCGAGATCTCCTCGCCGACCAGGCACTCCTCGACGACCACGCGCCGCCCCGCCTCGCCGAATTCGAGGCGCCGCATCATGCGGTCGACCGCGTCCTTCGCCTCGGCCGCGTCCTGCGCGACGACCACGCCCTTGCCTGCGGCGAGCCCGTCGGCCTTGACGACGATCGGGTAGCTCGTCACCTGCTCGGTGACGTAGATCTCGGCGACGTGCGGCTCGGTGAAGACGCGGAATTCGGCGGTCGGGATGTGGTACTTGCGCAGCAGGTTCTTGGTGAAGACCTTGCTCCCCTCGAGCTGCGCCGCCGCCTTCTTCGGGCCGAAGACCTTCACGCCAGCCGCCTCGAGCAGGTCGGCGAGCCCCTTCACCAGCGGCATCTCCGGCCCGATCACCGCGAGGTCGATCTTCGTCTCGCGCGCGAAGCGCGTGATCCCCTCGACGTCGTCGGCCGCGAGGTCGACGCACGTCCCGAGCGCCGCGAGCGCGTCGCTCCCCGGAGCCAGGAAGAGCTCCGTGGTCCGCGGCGAGCGGCGGATCGCCTCCGCGAGCGCGTGCTCGCGCCCGCCGGAGCCGACCAGGAGGATCCTCATGAAGCTGCTCCGCGCCGCGTCCCGAACTGGATTGCCAATCGAACGAAGGGCGCGAAACGTTAGCACCCCCCGGAAGCGCCATCCAGGAAACGGGGCGCGCGCCCGTCGCGGCATCACCGCAGTCTCGTCGCGCCGAACTTGACCGCGCTCGACCGCGACGTGAGAGTGCGAGCCGTCGCTCGACGCGCCCGTAGCTCAGCCGGCTAGAGCAGCGGTTTTCTAAACCGCAGGTCGGAGGTTCGAGTCCTCCCGGGCGTGCCATCTGAAACACCCGATCCGACGCAATCTTCTGCGTCCGTTGCCGAATCCGTTTCGAACCAATCTTCTTCGTCGTCCGGCAACGAAGTGCAAACCGTGCCCGGGAGAGGACGCTGCACCAGGGGCAAAATCGGGGACAAGGGTGCGACCGGTTCGAGAGCAGGGATCGGGAGTCGATCGACCGCCGCGCGCTGATCGACGACGCGCACGTCCGAGTAGACGTTCATCGTCAGGTCGATCGTGGAGTGACGCGCGAGCGATTGCGTCGTCTTCGGGTGCGTGCCCGTCTGCGAGAGCCACGTGATGAACGAGCGCCGGAGCGAATGGAGATCGACGACGAGGTCCGACTTGAGCGCGGGATCCTTCGCCGGAGCGGCGGCGACGGTCGCGCCGTCCCTTTCGGCCTTCGGCTTCTTGTCGGCACCGTCCGTCGCGTCCGCGGGCTCCACCGGCCGCCAGTGCGGGATCTTGGCGCGTTCCAGGTCCTCGCGCATCTTGTCGCCGCGAGGGATCGCTCCGGGCGGTAGCACGCGCGCGTCAGCCGCGGGCGCCGTCGGTCGCAGAGTTCGCAGCGTCGCGAGCAGGTTCGCGTTGAGTTCGACGACCTGCTCCTTCCTCGCCTTCGCCGATGCGGCCGAGACGATCGCCCGGCCGACTTCCAGGTCGAGATGGTCCCAAGTCAGTCGTTCCAACTCGCCGCGCCGGAGCCCGGTTCCCGCCGCGAGCAGGTAGCAGAGAGCGCGCGCCCGGCCGCCTTTCTCCGCATCCTTCAGCGCAGCATCAATGAGCCGGCCGAACTCCTCGGGAGAGAGCGCCCGGCGCTCGTAGTGCCGGTCCTCGTCTTGGTTGAGAAGACGCAACGTCACGAACGGATCGAACTGCGTTCGACGGTTCTTCACGCACCAGCGGCCGAACTGCATCAAGGCGGAAGTCCGCCGGTTGATGCTGCGATTCGAGAGCTTGCCGCCGCGCCGCAGTTCGTCGAGCCACGCGCTCGCGCGGCCTTCGTTGAAGTCGTCAATCCGCTTCGCGTGGGTCGCACCGGCGAACTCCCCCAAGCAGCGCATCCGATCGAGCAGGTGCTTGGGACCGGCGCCACGCGCGCGGAGCGTCGTCTCGAAGTCGTTCAAGTGCTCGGCGATCGGCCGCTCCCGATGCTCTTCGAATGGGTCCGTGAGTCCGGCCGCGCGACGCTCCGCTTTCCGTACGAGTTCACCGGCGAGGAGTTCGGCCGCGCGCCGATCTCGAGTCCGCAGGCTTTCCTCGAACGCGCGTCCACGAACGGAGAACCGGACCCACCACGTCGGCGCTTCGACTTGCGAACCGTCCGCCGCCCGGTGCTTCCGACGAAAGATCCTCATGCCGTCGCCTCCGTCAGAACCGCCGCGCGACGATCCGCCGTGCGAAGGATCGCCGCAACGGTTCCGAAGTTCCAAGCTCCGCGAGTTCTCGGGTTCGATTCCCCGGCCTCGGTCAAGGCCCGCGCGATCTTTCGGGCACCGAGCCCGCCGTCGCGAAGCGCGAGCATCCGGGAGAGGAGTCGCTGCTCGTTCGGCTCCTCGACAAGCTGCGCGCGATCGCCAGCCGCGAGCGTCGTCGCGACCGAGCCTTCGACGCGGTAGCCGAAGGGCAGGAAGCGCGAGCGCGCGCGTCCCTCGCGCGCGATCTGCGCCATGCCGAACGTCGTCCGCTCGCCGACATGCTCGCGCTCCATTTGCGCAAGGGCCGCGAGGATCGTGACGACCATGCGCCCCGCTGCGCTGCCCGTGTCGAGCGACTCGCTGACAGACAGCAGGCGCCAACCCGCGCGCTCGGCATCCTCGACCAGCGCCAGCGTGTCCTTCGTTGACCGGGACAGGCGGTCGAGCTTCAGGACGACGAGCCCGTCGACCTGGCCGCCGCGGACCGCGTCGAGCGCGCGGGCCAGCGCCGGTCGTCGGCGCGGCGGGAGCTTGCCCGACACGCCGGCGTCGACCTCGACGCGGTCCAGGTCGAATCCGTGCGCCGATGCGAACGCCGCGAGCCGCTCGCGCTGCGCAGCCAGCGAGACCCCCTTGTCGGCCTGATCCTCCGTGCTGACTCTCGCGTACCCGACGAGGCGAAGGCGGGCGGGAGCGGACGGGCGGCGCTTCGTGGTGTTCATGCCGAGAATCGTATCACAAGGGACCCGTTGTGTCACTTCTTCCGTCGCCTAACGGGGCGCTTTGCGCGCGCATCCTCGCCCGTCGAGCGCGCGGCTCGGCTCGCTGACCGACGCCGGCCATGCGCCCCTAGTGCCTGCCCGACAGCACGGACGAGGGCGCGAACGAACTCGGAGAGAGCGTCTGGATCGCGGGGGATCATCTTCATCGTCCATCCCCCGCTTCCTGCACGCGACCACTCGAGGAGTTGCTCGGATCGAGTCGCCTTTGGATGTCCTTAAGGATCGCGAGCAGCGTGTCGCGATCGGTCACGTGCGCCCGAACCGATTCCACGACATCCTTCATGATTGAATCGATTTCGGCAGAGAGCACGAGCCTTCCGTCCAGCTCGAACAGCCCCAAGAGCTGCGCCAGTGAGTCCGCGGCGGCGAGATACGTACGAGCATCCGGATCGGGCACCGAGACCAGCGCCCCGCCGACGACGAAGTGCCTCTGCCTTTCCAAAGCCATGCTCATCGCGCGACGCCGCACCGCGACCGCGAAGCTCAGACTCGACCCGCGACTCATCCGACGCCGCGATCGGTTCCAGTCGGCATAGGCGGCGTTCAGCCACCGATGCGAGGTCGCGACGCTCACGCCGTGTCGCTCCCGCAGAATGCGCATCGCAGCTCGATCGCCGGTGCCCTCGGCGATCAGCCGTTGCAGCTCATGGATGGCGCCGCGCCTCGCCTCCCGGGGGAGTCGGACCATCCGGGGCGCCAAGTCGTCATTCATCTCACTCGTGCCTCCTGATGTCCCCGGAAGACCATTCTCGCTGACGGCAAGGCGTCCCCCTCAATCGCGCGCCATCGGGAGCGTCGCCGACGCTCCCGTCGAAGGTGACGGTTGGTGAGGGTCTTCCAGATCCGCCGCGCGTATGCGGGTCGAAACCCCCGGGTTGACCGGAAGACCCTCACCAACCCTCCCCACGGTGGCGGCGCCGATCGACTTCGCGAAGGCGGTCGCAGCGATCACGGCGTCCGCTCCTGTACGTCGTCGAAGACGGTTTCGAGCAGCTTCAGGCCCGCGTAGAAGCGGCGTCCGCCGGACACCACGCGATCGAAGCCGCGCTCGCGCAGCATGACGCCGAACAGCGTGCCGCTGACCGGCTCCTCGCCGACCTCGGCGCACCAGTTCCCGTAGGCGGCGTAGAGCTGCGCCGCGCCCGCGCGGGCGTTGCGGAGACGCGCGCAGCGCGCCGCGAGGAAGTCGGCCAGCCCGTCCTGCTCCGCGCGGTACTCATTCGACGCAGCAGTTACCGTCGCCGGCGGCGCGAGCCCGTCGCGCTGCCACAGGAGGGCGCCGTCGATCGCCCACCGCAGGATCCCGGGCAGCTCGTCGCGCAGCTTCGCGGCGAGGTTCGGGTCGCGTTCCTCGGGCGGGATCGTGACGATGAAGGGGACGAGCAGCAGCCGGCGCCAGATTCCCTCGTCGGTGCCGAGGACCCGCGGTCGGTGGTTGCCGGCGAGCCACAGCTTGAAGGTGGGCGCGAAGTCCCAGAAGTCCTCCTTCATGCGGCGCGCCGTGAGCCGATCGCCACCGGTGAGCTGCTTCACGCGCGCCTCGTCGAGCCGTAGGCCGGCGTCGAGTTCGTTGCAGGTGACGAGCCGCTTCCCGTGCAGCGCGGCGATCTCGGTCGGGTGGCCGCGGTGCTTCTGCATCGCGATCAGTTCGGACGGCGCGGCGTAGCTGAGGTCGCGCCCGAGCAGGTCGAGCATGGCGCCGAGGAACTTCGACTTGCCGTTCGCGCCGGAGCCGTACGCGAAGAAAAGCGATTCCCCGCCAACGTCCCCGGTGATCGAGTAGCCCGCCGCGCGCTGCACGAAGAGGCGCACCTCCCCGTCGGGCAGGACACGCTCCAGGAAGGTGTTCCAGGTCGGCGCAGCGGCGTCCAGATACTCGACAGGCGCGACGCGCGTGATGTAGTCCTCGCGCGTGTGCGGCCGCAGGTCGCCCGTCCGCAGGTCGACGACGCCGTTCTTCACGCCGAGCAACATCGGGTCGGTGTCGAACTGCTCGTGATCGATCGCGATTCCGTCCTCGGCCGGGACGAGCGCGAGCATCGCCTGCCGGCGCTCGCGCGACTCGGACGACTTCGCCCAGCGCCACAGCTCGTCGCGCTCGTCCGAGGTCTTCGCCGCCACCGCCTCGCCGCGGATGGCGGGCGCGACCTTTCTGGTCATCGCGAGCGCGCGCACGACGCCGTCGTCGGTCGCCCACTTCCGGCCGGTCCAGGTCAGGAACCGCTTCCACGCCGGCACGTAGTGGAGGTCGCTCCCGTGCAGGAGCACGAGGCGCCGCACGTTCGCCGAATCGGTGCACGGGTGCGGCTGCTCGCCCGCGTTCGCCGGGCCGTTCGTCGCCGTCGTGCGCGGAGGCTCGCGCACGTCGTCGGTCGCGAGATCGAAAAGCTGCTCGACGGTTCCGCCGCCGACGAAGTAGTCGTCGAGGCCGACCTTCTCGCCGTTCGGCCCCGGCGGCAGGTAGATCGCGCGCGCGTGCGCTCCGCGCGACTCAAGGAACGCTATCAGGCGCTTTAGCGCGAGCGCGACTCCTCGCTTCTCCATCACGTCGCTGTCGAAGGCGACGAAGACCTCGCGGCCGTTGAGCGCGACGCGGTCCCAGTCGGCGAGCGCCGTGGTTCCGCCGTGCTCGTTCTTCCCACGCCAGTTCCAGACGCCGGCCAGCGCGATGCAGCAGAGTCCGCGGCTCGCGGCCGCGTCGCCCTTCTTCACGCCTTCGGTGACGAGCAGCGGCACAATCGGGTCGCCAAGCTGCGAGCGGACGCGCGGGTGTACGTCGAGTCGCATCTGCGCGCGCGACGGCGTCTCGTACTTGACGATCGAGCCGTTCTTCTTTCCGCGCGGCTTGTCGGGGCGGAGCTGGTTGCCGACGACGCCGCCGGCGACGCCGTGGAGCGGGATCAGCAGGCCGGGCCGAAGCTGCTTGGAGTCGCGCGAGAAACCGCGATCGACGAGGACCTCGTTCGCCTCGGCGAGCGTGCGCACACTCTCGTAGCCGCGTTCGAGGATCAACTCGTCGTCGATGCCGGACGCCTTGAGCTGCACAAGGTGCTCGCTCGTCAACCGCATGGTGAGCCGTGCGGCGATAGACTGAGTGCCGTTCGGTTCGTCGGTCGGCCGCGTCGAGCTGGTCCCTGCAAGGTCGGGCTCGCGCGGCCGTTCCATTTCCGGCGCGCTCACGTCGAAGTCCTTCGGGCTGCAATGAACGCGCACAGGTCCGATTCGGCGACGCGAACTGCGCGCGTGCTCACCCGGATCACGGGCAGCTTTCCGAGCGCGATCAGCGTCCGGATGGTCCGAACCGAAAGCGCCGTCCGCTCAGCCACGTCCGGAATCGTCATGAGCCGTGAGACGACCTGTTCGCCGTTACTCATGTCGCGCGCCCGCTTCGGCAGGATCGGCGCGATACCGCGCGGCCCGTCGCGGTCGCACGCGCAGCAGGCGTACTTCAACGCCGTAGCGCCGCAGCGCCCGTGCTGCGTGCGCGGCCTCGTCGAGCGCGCCGCCGTCGATCGCCTGCCCGACCAGCGACATCCACGCGATGATCGGGCTCGCCGCGAGGCGGGAACAGGACTCACACTGCATTGGGAGGTCCTCCAGCGTGGACCTTCCCGCATTCGGCAATCAGTTCGATGGTGTCACCGACACACCACCGACACGCGCGGTACCTCCCGCAAGGGCAGGCGGATCGACTCGTCTACACGCCGGCTACACGCCGTGCAGCGAGTCCCACTTGGACTTTGCGCGCGGGAACTTTGGGCCGTACCTGTGAACCTTGGAGCCGCCTCGTTTCGGCCGCCCCTGCAACGCCGCCTTGAAGGCGAACGGCGTCCAGGCTCGACACCAAGGCGCCCGCGGTTCCGCTTTCAGGGCTTCGAGGAGTTCGGCGAGCGTGACCTTCGGCCGATCGGCGAGGATCTGGCAGAGCACGGTATCGACCCTCTCCAGTTCCTGAGTTGCCAGCTTGCCGATGGGCTTCGAGTAGACCTCGGCCGCGCTCGCTTTCGAGTCCAACTTCCGATCAGGCGGCGTGGCGCCGCGCGTCGCGTCGATCCGCTTCGCCAGCGGCGCAAGACCTTCCGCGACGACCGTGCGCGTCCCTTCCGCGAGAACCGGCAGGATTTCCGCCGCGATCTCGGCGGCGAGCTGGCGGCGTTCTGGGATTCCCGCGCCTCCTCTGGCGATCGTTTGCGCAGCGTCTTGCAGCTTCTCGACGATCCGCGATTGGCACCGCGCGCGCTGGTATTCGGCGAGGCGCGCAGCCGCGGACCGTTCCTTCTTGATCGATTCATCGATCAGTTCACAGACTCGCTCTCCATGTCCCAAGGAGAGAATCGCCGCGGCACGCTGCAAGAAGAGGCAACGCGCCGCGCTCCGGTCCTGCGCGGGCTCCTCGATTCGCGATCGGCGGTCCGCCTCCAGAAGCGCCTCGCCGACCTTGAGAATTGATCGGGCCTCGTCGAGATGCGGCCCGATATCCATCCAGTTCATGCCAGCGACTTCGCGAAGGTCGCCAAGCTCGACAGCGGCGTCCTTGTTCACAAGTTCCAATGCGCCGGCATCGCTTCGCTCCAGTCCCTTTTCCACGTCCGCGAGATGCTCTCTCGCTTCCTCCACCGCGGTGCGGAGCCGATCGGGCATCGCGTCGAGTTTGGATCCGAAGTAGTCGCGAACTCCACTCCAAGCGGTATCGAGAGCGATCTGCCGAACAGTGCGACCCACCTCGTTCTCAAGTCCAGCCGCTTCATCGAGCGTGGACGCAAGACGAGACAAGAAACCGGCACGCCGCATGTCTCCGGCTGTTCTTGCGGCAATCTCGAGCTGATCGATTCCTTCCCGCCATGCGGGACGGAAGCGGGGCAGCACCCGTTCGAGCATCTGGCTTCGGAGCGATTCGATCACCGGAAGAATCGGGTTCGAGCGGACCAGCGCGGCAGCATCTTCTGCGACGCTTCGATGAGCTGCGTTGATGGACCGAATGGACGACCGCGGCTTGCGCCGCGACACAGCGTCGGCGACCATGTCTCTGTCCTCGAAAGTGGGCCGGCCCGTTCGCGTACCTTCCACGGAAGCGATCGGGCCGGCCTTTCACTTTAGTCCAGTCAGTCCTCCCCCAGCCGTACCTTGTGCATCTCGTGAAGGCGAGGAACTAGCAGGATCCTGAACCCGGGGCGAGCGCAACATTCTCGCGGGAACACTGAGGATCCACAGGCAGGGGCCACCCGTGAGATGCCCGTCACGACGGAACTGGTTTGAGCAGCCCCCCAGCAGAGGTATCCTCCCCGGAGGCCCTGGAGATGAATGGTCTGCGCGTACTACTTCCCTCCGAACCACCTTCCCCACAACGGGTAGCGCCTCCCCGCCAGTGATCCTCAAACGACCCGTTCCCATCCCGATACCCGACCACGCTCCCACGCCTTCTGTGTGGTACGAGACGCATCGCGGTACCGCGTATCGCGCGTTCGCGGAGCAAGTTCTCCAGGATGCGGAGTTTCAGAAGCGCTACCGCAAGAAGGTGCAGCTCATCTTCACGTCACCTCCATTTCCGCTAAACCGGAAGAAGCGCTACGGAAACAAGAACGGAGCTGACTACATCGAGTGGCTTGCGAGCTTCGCGCCGCTGCTCCGAGAGTTTCTGACGCACGATGGGTCAGTGGTGATGGAGATCGGCAACGCATGGGAACCCGGAAGTCCCGTGATGTCCACGCTCGCACTTGAAGCACTGTTGCGCTTCATGAAGGAGGGTGACTTTCGCCTCTGCCAACAGTTCATCTGCTACAACCCCGCCCGACTTCCAAGTCCAGCGCAGTGGGTCACCATTGACCGGATCCGCGTGAAGGACGCCTACACGCACGTGTGGTGGATGTCACCGACGGACAAGCCGAAGGCAGACAATCGCCGCGTGCTAAGAGCGTACAGCCCCGCGATGGTGAAGCTGCTCCGCCGCAAGAAGTACAACTCTGGGGCTCGGCCATCGCAGCACAGCATCGGTGAAAAATCGTTCCTGACCGACAATGACGGCGCGATCCCACCTAACGTGCTGACGATCTCGAACACAAAGTCCAACGACCCCTATCAGATCTATTGTCGAAAACAGAAACTCGATTCGCACCCGGCCCGGATGCCAACAGCGTTGCCAGAGTTCTTCATCAAGTTCCTCACGGTACCCCGCAACATCGTGATGGACCCATTTGCGGGCAGCAACACGACCGGAGCAGCAGCCGAGGCGCTGAAACGACGGTGGATCGCAATCGAACCCAGCGTTGACTACCTCAACGGTTCTATCGGTCGCTTCCCCAAAGAAGAGGTGTTCACCTAATGAACCAGCTCCAGCTCTTCCAGGGTCTTCATAAGGCCACCAAGTCGCAAGAGGTGGCGAAGCTCGTCGAGGACTGTGGTGTTCACAAAACTGTTTCGCATTTGACGGCACGTAGCGGCACTCCGCCTCGCGTCCTTCGGATCAATCCGAATTGCTCCATGGTCTCGTAGGTCGCTTCGCGTTCGGCCAGGCGTC
>Ga0137459_1000339_pt1 | contig 17140 bp, 13 predicted proteins | sample EasRivERMGT700_2_FD_104908 | JGI IMG/M metagenome (GOLD analysis project Ga0137459, IMG submission 104908) | Soil microbial communities from meander-bound floodplain in the East River, Colorado, USA - East River MetaG ERMGT700_2 | ecosystem: Environmental > Terrestrial > Soil > Floodplain ...
CCAGCTCGCCATCCCGGTGCTGTGGCCGGGCGCCGAGCACGCGACGCTCACCGACTACCACCAGCTGATCGACTACAACAACTTCCGGTTCGGCGACTGGTGGGGCCGCGCCTGGGTGCGCGCCGGCCTGCCGGGCTACCTCGACGGCGGGCGTGACGACCTCACGTCGCAGCTCGCGTACCTCCCCGACTTCCGCACCGAGAGCAAGGACGCCGTCGCGCCGCCGGCGTTCCTCAAGCGCAAGCCCGACACCCGCGCGGTCGACCTCCCCGGCACCACCGTGCGCGGCTACCTGATCGCGTGGCTGACCGACTGGGTGCGCACGTACGGGATCGACGGGTTTCGCTGCGACACCGTCAAGCACGTCGAGCCCGACGCGTGGCTCGAGCTCAAGCGCGCGGCGACCGCGGCGCTGGCCGCGTGGAAGGCGGCGCATCCGGGCCAGAAGATCGATGACGCGGCGTTCTGGATGGTCGGCGAGTACTGGGGCCACGGCCCGGCCCGCGGCCCGCTGCACGACGCCGGGTTCGACGCGATGCTCAACTTCGAGCTCCAGACCCGCGCGGCCCCCGCGATCGCCGGTCCGATCGCGGAGCTCGACGCGGTGTTCGCCGACTACGCCGCGCTGCAGCACGGCAAGCCTGCCCAGATGCTCAGTTACCTGTCATCGCACGACACCGTGCTCTTCGACCGGGCGCGCCTGATCGACGCCGGCACCGCGCTCCTGCTGGCGCCGGGAGGTGTCCAGATGTTCTACGGCGACGAGGTCGCCCGGCCGCCCGGCATCGCGCCGCCGAGCGATCCGCAGCAGGCGACGCGCTCGGACATGCCATGGGATCACGTCGACGAGGCCGTGCTGGCGCACTGGCGCGCGCTCGGCAGCTTCCGCGCCCGCCATGTCGCGCTGGCGCGCGGCGTCCATGCACGCCTGGCGGCCGCGCACCCGTACGTGTTCAGCCGCGTCGACGCCGAGCGCGATGATCGCGTGATCGTCGCGCTCGACGTACCGGCCGGCGCGTCGATCCCGCTCGCGCCGGTGTTCGCCGAGGGCGAGGCGCTGCGCGACGGTTACACCGGCACTGGATATGTCGTCCACCACGGATCGGTGACGATCGCGAGCGCCAGTCGTGCGGTGTTGCTCGAACGCCTGGCGCACTGATCTCGCCCAGACTCGCCTCACACCGTATGCTCCGCGCCATGGCGACGGCTCCTGGCAAACTCTCCGTGCGTGCGTTTGGTCGGACGGGGCTCTCGGTTTCGTCGCTCGGCCTCGGCGCCGGTGAGATCGGCGGCGCGGCGCTCGAGGAGCGCGACGTCGAGGCGCTGCTGCGGACCGCGGTCGATTGCGGCATCACGCTGATCGACACCGCGCGCAGCTACGGGCTGTCCGAAGAACGCATCGGCCGGTTCATGGCGCCGGTGCGCGACGCGGTCGTGCTGTCGACCAAGGTCGGCTACGGCGTCGAAGGCGTGGCCGACTGGACCGGCGAGTGCGTGCGGCTCGGCATCGATCAGGCGCTCGTGCGGCTCGCCACCGATCGGATCGACATCGTCCACCTGCACTCGTGTCCCACCGACGTGCTGGAGCGCGGCGACGTGATCACCGCGCTCCACGACGCCAGGCGCGCCGGCAAGATCCGGTGCGCCGCGTACTCCGGCGACAACGAGGCCCTCGCGTGGGCGGCGGCGAGCGGCCAGTTCGACTCGCTGCAGCTGTCGTGGAACCTCTGCGATCAGCACGCGGCGGCGGTCATCGAGCGCGCCTGCGAAGCCGGGCTCGGCGTGATTGCCAAGCGCCCGCTGGCCAACGCGCCGTGGCGCTTCGATCACCGCCCGGCGGGACACGAAGCCGAGCTGTACTGGGATCGCTGGCGCGCCCTCGAGATCGATCCGGGTACGCTGCCGTGGGACGAGCTCGCGGCCCGGTTCGCCGCGCACGACGCCGGTGTGTCGTCGGCGATCATCGGGACGAGCCAGATCCCGCACCTGTGCCACAACGCCGAGCTGGTGGCACGCGGCGCGCTGCCCGAGGCGGTGGTCGCGGCGGTGCGCGCCCGGTTTCTGGCCATCGGCACCACCTGGCCGGCGCGGATCTGAGCCGCCGGCCCCGGATCTCGGGCAGCGGAACGCGCGGCACCTGGCAAGCGACCGCGGCGCTGCCGGCGGCCACGGCGCTCGAGTACAAGTACATCATCAAGGACGGCGCCGGCACCGTGATCTGGGAATCCGGCGCCAACCGCACCCTCACCACCGGCGCCGGCGGCACCGCGCAGAGCACGAACGACAGCTGGAAGTGAGGCCCAGCCTGCGTGGCCAGCGCGCGTGTCCGCGTTCTCCTGCGGACTTCGCGGCGGCTGGACCAACGACGCTCCGGACCTCCGCAGAGCGAGCAACCGGTCAGATCCTCTGCGGCGAGGTACTAGCCAAACTTCCCGGATCCTCTCGTCTCTGTCAGATCAGACTGAAATTCGTGGAGCCCCCTCTATATTTCCTCGACGCGGCTGGGGGCGCCCGTGATCGGCGTGGTGGTCGGCGACACCGACATCGGCCCGCGCGCCCGAGGAACGCGACCGCCGCCAGCCTTGCGCGCGCTTCGGGCCGGAGCCGGTGTTTCCCGGTTCGGCGTTGCAGCGCTATGATGGTGCCATGAGCCACGCTGCGCACCATGCGACGCTTCAATATGCCGTCGAGCGGTCGCGCGACAGTTGGGAGATCATGGAGGACGTGATGCCCGAGTCGGTGCTGCACGACGAGGCGGTTGAGCTCTTGAAGGCCCTGCTCGCGGTCTGGGCAGCCCGCATCGGCTCGGCGAAGGTCGTCAGGAACCTGGCCGTGCGTTGGGATGAGCAGCGGCCGAGGGTTGGCGTGGACCCCGACGTCTGCGTGCTCTCACCTCCCCCTCCGGACATTCGAGATTTGAGGAGCGTAAGAACATGGCTGCCCGGACATGTTCCTCCCGTACTTGCGGTCGAGGTCGTGAGCGAGACCAACCCGCACAAGGACTACGCCGTCGCTCCCGAGAAGTATGCGGCGAGCGGTGCGGGGGAGCTCTGGATCTTCGATCCGTTGCTCTGTGGACCGACGAGTCACGGTGGACCGCTGAGGCTCCAAGTCTGGTGTCGCGCTACGGGTGGGACACTCGCCCGCGTGTACGCTGGTGACGGCCCAGCCTTCTCTCCAACGATCGGCGCGTACCTCGTCACATCGGATGAAGGACGTAAGCTCCGGATCGCCAGCGACGAGGGTGCGACGGATTTCTGGTCGACATCGGAGGAAGCCGAGCGCGCGGCCAAGGAAGCCGAGCGCGCGGCCAAGGAACATGCGCTCGCGCGCGTCGCCGAGCTCGAAGCAGATCTCGCCCGACGTGGTGGCTCGACCGAATAACCCGCCAGCGGTCTATATTCCCCGACGCCAGCGGGCCCGATCGCGCTCGAGGGCGTGGTTGACCGGCGGCGGCTGGGGAAGCCAGGCGGTATCCGCCTGCCATGGCTAAGACTCCCGGCCCCAGCAGCTCGTCAACGCGCGCGGCAGGCGATGGGGGCCTCGGCGAGCGGTAGCTTCCACGCCACCGGCTGCGCGGCACAGGTAGCTGAGTGTTGCGCCGGCAGGTTCTGCGTGATCCGGCCGTCCGCTGTCTCCCGCGAGAAGCGGCCCTCCATCGCCGTGAGCGCGCGTGTTCGCGTTCTTCACGAGCGCGGAAGCGAGCGCCCGGCCGCTACCGCGATGTGGCCGCGCGGTTGCGCCGGAGCACGGCGTCGATCGTCACGGTCGACAGCAGCACGCCGCCGGTGATCATGAACTTGATCGACGAGCTCAGCGACAAGAGGTCCATCCCGTTCGAGATCGACTGGATCACCATGATGCCGAGCAGCGCGGCCCACACCGAGCCGCGGCCACCGAACAGGCTCGTGCCACCGATCACCGCGGCGGCGATCGCGTTGAGCAGGACGTCGCCCTGCCCCGCCGACTGGTTGACCGCGAGCAAGCGCGAGGCGCCGAGGATGCCGCCCCAGCCCGCGAACAGCGAGGCCAAGAGGAACACCAGCGCGCGCACCCGCTGGACCGGGATCCCGGCACGCCGCGCCGCCTCGGCGTTGCCGCCGATCGCGTAGATCATCCGCCCGAACCGCAGCCGCCGGAGCACGAAGTCCATCACGATCACGCAGCCGACCAGGAACAGCAGCCCCGAGCTGATCCCGCGATCCGCGTCGAGCACGACCACCACCCCGATCACGAACGCGCTGATCGCGATCGCCCGGACTGCGACGAACGCCAGCGGCGGCACGGTCAGCCCGGCCGCCCGGCGCCGCCGGTGGGTCACCAGCGGACCGATCGCGACATAGGCCAGGAACACCGCGGCGCACGCGTACGCGGCGGGGCCCGTGAAGAACGTGCCGGCCAGCGCGGTGATGAACGGATCGCGGAGGTTGACCGTGCCGGTCTTGCCGAGCACGCGCAACAGCGCGCCTTGCCAGGCGATCAGGCCGGCCAGCGTCACCACGAACGACGGGATCCCGAACCGCGTGATCCACACGCCCTGCAGCGCGCCGACCGCCATGCCCGCGACGAGCCCCAGCCCGATGGCGACCGGTGCAGGCAGGCCGACCTGCACGTTGGCGATCGCCATGATCGCCGCGCACAGCCCGCTCACCACCCCCGCGGATAGATCGATCTCGCCGAGCAGCAGCACCAGCACGATGCCGACCGAGATCGTCCCGCCCGCCGCCATCTGCAGCGTGAGGTTCACCAGGTTGAACGGGTTCAGGAACACGCCGTGGGAGGCGAGCTGAAAGATGGTACCGATCACCACCAGCCCGACGACAACCGGCAGCTGACCGATGTCGCCCTGCCGGATCCGGCGACCATACTCGGCGCCGAGCCCGCGCAGCCCCGCGCGCTCCGCGATCACCCGTGGATCATGCTCGAGCGTGCTGCTCATGGCGTCACGTCCTCTGCGGGCGGTGCGGCCGCCGCCGGCGAGCCCGCATGCGCCTCCGCGGTCCCCGGGACGGCGCCGGTCATGAGCGCGACCAGCTGCTCGCGGCCCGTCGCCTTGGCGTCGTAGGTCCCCACCCAGCGGCCGAGCCGCAGCACCGTGATCCGGTCGGCGACCGCGAACACGTCGGCCAGGTTGTGGCTGATCAGCACCACCCCCAGGCCCTCGTCTCGCAGCCGCTTGATGAGCTCGAGCACCTCGTGGGTCTGGGCCACCCCGAGCGCCGCGGTCGGCTCGTCGAGCAGCACCACCTTGTTGTCGCCCAGGACCGAGCGCGCCACCGCGACCGACTGGCGCTGGCCCCCGGACAGCGACGCGATCGGGATCCGCACGCTCGGGATCTTCACCGAGAGCCGCCGCAGCACCTCGACCGCGCGGTGCTCCATCGCAAACTCGTCCATCACCGCCAGCGGCCCGCCGCGGGTCGCCAGCTCGTGGCCGAGGAACAGGTTGGCGACGACGTCGAGGTTGTCGCACAGCGCGAGATCTTGATAGACGGTGGCGATGCCGAGCGCCGCGGCGTCGTTGGGCGAGCCCACCGAGACCTCGCGGCCCTGCCAGCGCACCGTGCCCGCGTCGGGCCGATAGATCCCGGAGATCAGCTTGATGAGCGTGGACTTGCCGGCGCCGTTGTCGCCGACCAGCGCGACCACCTCGTCGGACGACACGTCGAACCGGACGTCGGTCAGCGCCTGCACGGCACCGAACCGCTTGCTGATCCCGCGCATCTCCAGGAGCAGGGACGGTGTCTCATTCGTCTTGTTTTGCGTCATGCGATCCGGAAACGAGACAAAAGAGACACCGTCCCCGGGGTGCGGCTACTTGATGTTCGCCGCGGTGCACGCGGCTTCGTAGCCCTGGCAGATCTTGGCCGCCGAGTCGGGGCCGTAGAACTTGTCCTTGACCACGGTATCGGCGACCGACTGGGTCACCCCGCCGCCGGCGAGGCTGACCGCGACCGGGATCAGCAGGATCGATGCGATGTCCGCGGTGCCGTTGTTGACCTTGCCGTTGACCAGGCCCGCGGCGGGCTTCTCGCCCTTGAACAGCGCGCACGCCAGCGCCGCGGTCTGCTCCGCCTCCGGCTGGATCCGCTTGTAGACCGTGGCGTACTGCTCGCCGGCCAGGATCCGCTGGATCGCGGCGAGCTCGGCGTCCTGCCCCACCGTCGGCTTCTTCTTGACGTCGATCCCGGCGGTCTTCATCGCGGCGATCGCGCCACCGGAGGTGCCGTCGTTGGCCTGGTACGCGGCATCGAACCCGTCCTTGCCGACCGCGGCGATGAACTGCTCCATCAGCTGCTGCGCCTCCTCGGGCTTCCAGTTGGCCGCGGCGTCCTCCTTGACGATCGTGACCTTGCCGTCGAACACGCTGTGCGCGCCCTGCTTGAACAGGCTCGCGTTGTTGTCGGTCGGCGAGCCGTTGATCATCGTGATCTTCGGGCTGGCCACGCCGTCCTTGGTCAGCTTGTCGAGCAGCGCCTGGGCCTGCAGCTTGCCGACCCCCTCGTTGTCGAACGAGACGTAGTAGTCGGGGGACGAGCCGCCCTTGATCAGGCGATCGTAGCTGATCACCGGGATCGACCTGGCCTTGGCGTTGTTCACGATGGCGCCGGCGGCGTCGCCGTCGACCGGATCGAGCACGATGACCTTCACGCCGCGCGCGATGGCGGCCTCGGCCTGCTGCTGCTGATCGGCGGCCACCTGATTGGCATTGGAATAGACCACCTCGACGCCCGGGCACAGCTCCTTGAACTTCGCCTCGAAGAACGGGCGATCCGCGGCCTCGTAGCGTGCGGTCTGCGATTCGGGCAACAGCAGCGCGATGCTGCCGCCACCGCTGGAGGGCGTGGTGGCGCTGCCGCTGCTACCAGTGCCGCCGGCGGGCTTGTCGGCCTTCTTGCAGCCCGGCGCCACAGATACCGCAACCAGCGCAACCGAGATCGAAACCGTCGAGATGGATAGTCTCATACGCTGCGACCGTATGGCGCCCCCCGCGCGGGATCAACCGATGCACGTGGCGATCGCGGGGACGGCACGATAATCGCGAGCTCCGCGGCTCCGCGGGCCGCCCGAGGTAGACGGCGATGTACGTCTGGCCGGCGGTCAGCTCGCCCGGCGCTCGCCGGCCCCGGGCAACGCCTCGACGCTGCGCGGAAACGACTTGCCATCGCCGTCGAACAGGTGCGCCGCACGGGCCGCGATCCCCAGGTCGATGACCTCGCCCTCCTTGACCAGGCTCGTCCCCTCGCTCCGGCACAGCGTCAGGTTCTCGGTCTCGGGCAGCCGGACGTAGACCAGCGCGCTCTCGCCGAGGTTCTCGACGAGCACGACCTCGCCGCGGACGCGGCCGAGCGCGGCGGGCGCGGCGGCGGGATCGGTCACGTGCAGCATGTGCTCGGGCCGGATCCCGACGGTCACCTCGCTGGCCTTCCCGGCGCGCGTCGCGTCGACCGCGACGCTCACCTCGGTGCCGTCGCGCAGCGTCACCCGCGCCAGCGTGGGCTCGGCGGAGACCAGCCTGGCGGGCAGGAGGTTCATCTTCGGCGATCCGATGAAGCCCGCCACGAAGCGATTGGCCGGGTGGTGGTAGAGTTCGAGCGGCGCGCCGATCTGCTCGACGACCCCGGCGTCGAGCACGACGATCCGGGTCGCCATGGTCATCGCCTCGACCTGATCGTGGGTGACGTAGACGATGGTGGTCTTGAGGTTGCGGTGGAGCTTGGCGATCTCGATCCGCATCTGGACCCGGAGCGCGGCGTCCAGGTTGGACAGCGGCTCGTCGAACAGGAACACCTTGGGCTCGCGGACGATGGCCCGCCCGATCGCCACGCGCTGGCGCTGCCCGCCCGACAGCGCCTTGGGCTTGCGCTCGAGCAGCGGGCCGATCTGCAGGATGTCGGCGGCGCGCTGCACGCGCTGGTGGACCTCGTCCTTGCGCATGTGGGCAAGCTTGAGCGAGAACGCCATGTTGTCGTAGACCGACATGTGCGGATACAGCGCGTAGCTCTGGAACACCATGGCGATGCCGCGCTCCGAAGGCGGCAGATCGTTGCAGCGCTTGCCGCCGATCGAGAGCTCGCCGGACGTGATCGTCTCGAGCCCGGCGATCAGGCGCAGCAGCGTGGACTTGCCGCACCCCGACGGACCGACGAACACGACGAACTCGCCGTCGGGGATGGTCAGGCTGACGCCGTGGATGATCTCGACGGCATCGAACGATTTACGCACGTCGCGAAGCACCACTTCCGCCATGCCACGAACTGGACCACAGCCGGTTGTGCTTGTTCAAGGCGAGGAGGGAGGCGTTGTGCGAGCGTGAGAATTCGACCGGCGGACGGGCGGTGTCCGGCGCGACGCCAGATATAGTCGTGGCGCATGCTGTCGCGCATCGGGACCGCGCTCGCCGCCGGAGTCGCGCTGCTCGTCGTCTACCAGCTCTACGTCGGCGGCAACGCGCTGCTCGCGGCAGCGTGCGCCGGCAGCCTCGGGCTGGCGTTCTTCGTCTACACCGCGCGCCGCGCCTACACGTATCGCTACCTGTTCCCCGGGCTCGCCGGGATCGCGATCTTCGTCGTGCTCCCGCTCGCGTACACGGTGTGGATCGGATTTACCAACTACAGCGCGAAAAATCTATTGACGTTCGAGCGCGCCACCGAGGTCCTGCTCGGTGAAGTCTACTTGCGTGACACCGTGCGTTATCAGTTCACGTTGCACGCCAGCGGCAGCGGCTACCGGATCGTGTTGCGCACCGACGACGACGAGCCCGCCGAGACCGGCAGCGACCCGGACCCCGGCGCCCCGAATGAGCCCGCCGCCACCGGGTCCGCCGCCGCCACCGGGTCCGCCGCCACCGGGTCCGCCGCCACCGGGTCCGCCGCCACCGGGTCCGCCGCCACCGGGTCCGCCGCCACCGGATCTGGCAGCGCGCCCGCGCCGCAGGCACCACGCCGGCCGACCGCGTTCGTCACGCCCGTCCTGCCGCTGACCGGGACCGCCGTCCAGCGCGTGAAGGTCGTGCCGCTCGCCGATTCCGGCTTCGCCCCGGGAGACGACCTCCCGCTCAAGGACGTCATCGCGCACCGCGACGCGCTCAAGGCGATCACCGCGCAGTTCCCGGACGGCACCGCCGCAGCGATGGCCAGCCTGCGCGAGTTCACGCCGTACGAGGCGCTGTACCTGCGCAACCCCGACGGCACGCTCACCAACCAGAAGACCCAGGAGCGGCTGACGCCCAGCTTCACGACCGGGTTCTACGCGACCGCCGCGGGCCAGCCGGTGGAGCCCGGGTTCCGGGTGGTCGTCGGCGGTAGCAACTATGCGCGGGTGTTCACCGACGCGAAGTTCCGCGGCCCGTTCTTGCGCGTGTTCGCGTGGACCGTGGTGTTCGCGGGGCTCAGCGTGCTGCTCACCGCCGGGCTGGGGATGTTGCTCGCCGAGCTGTTGCAGCTCGAGGGCCTGCGGTTCGCCGGCCTGTATCGCGTGCTCCTGTTCCTGCCCTACGCGGTGCCCGGGTTTATCTCGATCCTGGTGTTCAAGGGGCTGTTCAACCGCAACTTCGGGGAGATCAACCTGATCCTCGAGACCCTGATCGGGATCAGGCCCGACTGGACCGGCGACGCCCTCCTGGCCCGGCTCATGATCCTGATCGTCAATACCTGGCTCGGGTACCCGTACTTCATGCTGATGTGCATGGGCCTGCAGAAGTCGATCCCCCACGATCTCTACGAAGCCTCCGCAATCGCGGGCGCGGGGCCGCTGACCAACTTCTTCCAGATCACGTGGCCGCTGATCAAGAAGCCGCTCACGCCGCTCCTGGTCGCGTCGTTCGCCTTCAACTTCAACAACTTCGTCTTGATCTTTCTGCTCACGAAGGGAAAACCGGACTTCCTCGACACCATCGCGCCCGCCGGCGAGACCGACCTGCTGGTCACCTACACGTACCGGACCGCGTTCGACGACCACAGCTTCGGGATGGCGGCGGCGATCTCGACGATCATCTTCGTCATGGTGGCGATCTTGTCGGTCGTGAACCTCCGGCTCAGCAAGGCGGCCGCCTCCGACCGCCGCTGACCGGGCCCGTCCTCGAGCACGAACGCAGCAGGAGCCTCATGCCCATCGTCGTCAGCAAGTCCCACCGGTGGCGCAGGCTCGCCGTCCACGGCTTCCTCGTCACGTTCCTGCTGTTCACCCTGTTCCCGCTCGCGATGGTGATCTCGATCTCGGTCCGTCCCGGCAACTTCGCGTCGGGCTCGCTGATCCCCGACCACATCAGCTGGGAGCACTGGAAGCTGGCGCTCGGCATGTCCTATGTCGATGTCGATGGCAAGGTCGTCCCTCCGCCGTTCCCGGTCATGCGCTGGCTGTGGAACTCGATCAAGGTCGCGGCGGTGGCCGGCAGCCTCATCGTCTTGCTCTCGACGACCGCCGCCTACGCGTTCGCGCGGCTGCGGTTTCGCTTCAAGTCGCTGACGCTCAACACCATCCTGCTGCTGCAGATGTTCCCGCCCGTGCTCACCCTGGTCGCGTTCTACGCGATCTTCAACGTGCTCGGTGCCCACGTGTCCTGGCTCGGCATCGACTCGCTGCCCTCGGTCGTGGTCGCCTACCTCGGGCAGATCTCGCTGCACATCTGGACCATCAAGGGCTACTTCGACACCATCCCGTCCGAGATCGAGGAGGCCGCGGTCGTCGACGGCGCCAGCCCGTTCCAGGCGTTCCGCAAGGTGCTGCTCCCGATGGCGGTCCCGATCCTGGCCGTCGTGTTCATCCTGGCGTTCATCTACAGCGTCATCGAGTACCCCATCGCATCGATCTTGCTCGTGAGCGTGGATCAGATGACGCTCGCCGTCGGCTCGAAGCAGTACCTCTACGAGCAGCACTACCGATGGGGCGACTTCGCCGCCGCGGCGGTGCTGAGCGGCCTGCCGATCACCGCGGTGTTCTTGCTCGCGCAGCGCTGGATGGTCTCGGGACTGACCGCCGGCGGCCTCAAGGGCTAGGCGCTCACCACCACATCTCGCCCTGCACGCCGACCGTCAGGCCGAAGGTGTCGGTCGCGTACGCGGGGCCACCGACCCCACCCTTGACGGCCTCGTTCCAGAACGCCGCGGTCACGAACGCGCGCAGCTCGGGGCGGTCCCAGAACCCCGTGCCCGGGCGGATCATCGGCGCGACGGTCAGCTTGCCGACGAAGCCCATCTCGGCCGCATCCGCCTGGGGCTGGACCACGTCGACGCCGCCCTCGACGGCGATCGCGGTGTGCTTGGTGAAGGAGTAGACCGGACGCGCGCCGGCCGAGATCCACAGGTTGCCGGTGGAGCTGTCGGTCGTGCCGGTCGGGTTGCCGTCCCGGTTGTCGAACTGCACGACGCCGGTCCACATCATCGACAGCTTGGGATCGAGCTGGACGGTGGCGCGCTCGACCACACGGGCCATCCAGCCGTTCTTGGCGATGCCGGTGTCGATGCCGCTCGAGAAGTTGGCGGCGCCGCCAATGCCGAACTCGGCCGAGACCTCGTTGAAGCCGCCCATGAACGGCATGAAGTAGAACGCGCCACCGCCCATGCCGTTGCGGTTGTTCTTGTGGGAGTCGCCCCGGGCCGCGAACGTCGGGATCAACCACAGCTCGAGGTTGCCGCTGCCGGCGGGGATGTCGTAGAGCCGCACGTCGATCGTGCTCTTGGTCAGGCGACCGAGGTCGAACGGGCCGTCGTTGCTCGAGCCGCCCAGGTACGCCACGGCGAGCTTGCTCTTCTCACCGACCTTCAGATCCTCGAACCCGCCGCCGTAGCCGCTCATGTCCTGGAAGAAGAAGTCGGTGATGTGGACATCCTTCCGGCGATAGAACCGCTGGCCGGCCCAGAAGCTCATCTCCGGCTTGTCGTCGAGGACGTGGCCGGCCTGGGCGTACGCCTCGCGGATGGCGATGATGCCCGAACTGACGAGCTCGTCGAACGTGGAGTTACGCGGCGACACGAACGCGAGCTTCATCGCCGACTTGAACCACGCGCCGTCGTTGTGATCCGGGTTGAGCCAGTTGAACGTGAACCCGAACTCGCCGTAGGTCTCCGCCTCGTTGCCGAGGCGATACTTGCTGAACGCACCCGGCGCCTGAAACGCCTCCTGCTTGCCGCCCTTGCTGTTGACGCCGATCCCGGCGCGGAAGTAGCCGTTGGCCTCGATCAGCTTGGGCATCGAGGACACCATCTGGCGCACCTGCTCGAGCTGCTGCTCCGCGAGCGGGTTGGACTCGGCGAGCTTCTGCGACGGTACAGGCGCCGGCGCGGGCTCCGCGGGCTCCGGCGGGACCGGTACGACCGGTACGACCGGCGGGGCCGGCGCGACCTGCGCGCGAGCCTGACCTGCCGCGGACAGCGCGAGGCCGACCGCCAGTGCAGACCAGGTGGGGAAGGAGGAGATCTTTCGAGGGCGCGTGGTTGTTCTCATATCGTCCGTTGTTCAACGAGGATGATGAAGTGGTGCACTGCGACGCACCGGGCGTCATGGGAGCACACGCGATCACGGCGCACAAGAGCCGCGGCACACCGTATGACGCGCAACGTGTCGCGCAATCGCGGCTGCTTCCCCCCGAGCAGAGATCGCCTCTCTGTCATCAAGTCGAGAGGCCACCGCGACTACGGAGTTCGAGTCGCCACGCGATGCCGGCGCGGGCCATGACACGCTCCGTCGAGCGATGGCCGCGCGCGGCACTGCCACCGGCGGTTACCGTGAGAACGATCTCACGCTCATCTTCGACGAGCCGCGATCAGCGAGGGCTCACGGCGCCTTGATGCGCTGCGCCGCGGCATCCAGCGCCGCTTTGGGCTTCTGGCGGCCCTGGGTGATGTTGCTCAGTGCGGACTCCATCGCCGACCAGAACTTACTCATCTCCGGGAGGCTCGGCATCAAGAGCCCACCCTTGATGTTCTCCATCGTGGCGGCGATCAGCGGATCGGACGCGCGCGTCTTGTAGAACTCCTTGTGCGCCGTCACGCCCAGCGAGACGTCGCTGTCGAGCATCTTGAGCCCGTCCATGGTGAGCAGGTAGTTCTCGATGAACTCCACCGCGAGGTCCTTGTTGGTGCTGGCGCGGTTGATCATCGCGCCTTGCACGCCGATGAACACCTTGGCCGGCTTGCCCCCGATCGACGGAATCGGCGCCACGCCGAACTCGATCTTGCTCTTGCGCAGGTTCTCCCACTCCCACGGGCCGCTGATCATCATGGCGATCTCGCCCTTGCCCATCGCGGCGGTCATGGCGGAGCCGGTCGCGCCCTTGGGCATGGCGCCCGTGTCGATCAGCTTGGCGAGCATCTCGGCGCCCTTGATCGCGCCGGCGTTGTTCACGCCGACGTCGGCGGCGCTGTAATTGCCCTTGGCGGTCCGGCCGAACGGATACCCGCCGTTGGCGGCGAACAGCGGAAACGTGAAGTACGTGTTGTTGTAGTCCCACAAGATTGCGTGCTTGCCGGTCTTGGCGAGCGTCTTGTCGAGCGCGAGGACGTCCTCGAAGCTCGCCGGCGGCTTGGCCGCGAGCTTCTTGTTGTAGATCAGGCCAATCGCCTCGACCGCGAGTGGATATCCCCAGGTCTTGCCGTCGAACTCGAACGCATCCCAGCCGACCTTCTCGAAGCCACTCTTGAACTTGGGCTTGGGGTTGATCGGCTCGATGAGGCCGGCGGAGACCCACTCGCCGGCCCGGTCGTGGGCCCAGATCATGATATCGGGCCCCTTGTGCGCCGCGGCGGCTGCCTGAAACTTGCCCGTGGCGTCGTCGGGGTGCTCGACGATGACCTTGACGCCGGTCTTCACGGTGAACTTCTGGCCGACCTGGTCGAGGCCCTTGAACGCCTTGTCGCCGTTGATCCAGATTTGCAGCGTCTTGTCGTCGGCGCGAGCGGACGCACCGGCGAACAGCAGTAGTGCGGTCACCAGACTGAGTGAGCGTGTGAGCTTGGACATGAGTGTGTACCTTCCTTCGGCGCAGGTGACGGTAGAGAAAACCCGACGAGGATGCAACGTGATCGATCGCCGTGACGATCGGTTTGCGAGTCCCGTGCTGGGCCGCCGGCGACTGGCTCGTAGAGCGCCGACGGTCGCGCTCGGCGCTCGTTGCGATTATCAACATCGCACGGGGCGGCGGCCGACGTCGGCTCCTCGGTCGTTGAAATTGGCAACGTGTCGTGATGCGCTGGACGTGGCCGGACGCTCGAGCGTTGACATCGGCAACGTCGCCGCCGTGGGGCGCCGCCGGGCCGTGGCGGCCCGTGGTGGGCCGTGGGTGGGCCGTGGGTGGGCCGTGGGTGGGGTCGAGCGCGGCGCTCAGCGCTTGCGGGCGCTCTCGTCGCCGCCGGCCACGGTCTCGTCCGACGCGCTCCAGTCGACGAGCTGCTCGTCCTCGACGGCGAGCGCGTTCTTCCAGTCGTCCTTGCCGCCGACGAAGGTCTCGAGATCGAACTCGGCCTCGGTCTGGCCCCGCCTGGCGCGTGGGACCGCCCCGCCGCGCTCGGGCGACGGATCGGCGACCGGCGGGGATGCCGGCGGGGATGCCGGCGTTGCCTGGGCCTGCGGACGGCGCGCGCTCGCGGACGACGCCGACCGGCCGACCCCGGTGTTGCTCTGGCGGAACCGCTGGCCCGCCGCGATGCGCGGGCGCCCCATGGCGTCGAGCTCGGCGTCGGCAGCGCCGCCCGGCAGCGGGATGCTGGGCCCGACGGCGACCGGCGCGACCGGGGCCCTGTGCTCCGCGGCCGGCGGTGGTGGTGGTGTCGAGAGCGGGATCGGCCGCGACGCCGACGTCGCCGCCACGGCCGGCACGGCATGCGGCCGCGACACCGGGTTCGCCGCGGGGGCCGCGATCACGACGCCGCCGAGCGAGCGCAGCGCGAGCTCCTGGATGCAGCCCCAGATGATCTGCGCCGGCACGTGCTCGCACAGGTTCGGCACGCCGATCGTCTCGACGACGAGCTGCGCATCGACGTGCGGTGCGCCGACACACGCCGTCAACAGCCGCGCCCACAGCGGCCGCGGCAGGTTCGCAGCCAGCACGTCCGGGGTGACGTGCCGGATCACGTCGTCGGGGATGGCGATCCCGAGGTCGAGCGCCGATTGCAGGGTCGCGACGAAGAACGCCTTCAGGTTCACGAGCCCACCGTCTTGTTGACGCCCGCGCGCGCCGCCGCCGCCGCGATGCACTGCCAGAGCACCTCGTGCGGCAGGTGCTTCGCGAGCAGCTCGGGCGTCACCGTCTCGAGGACACGCTCGGGCGTCATCGATCCGGCGGCGAGCGACGCCGCCAGGACCTTGGAGAGTAGCTCCGGCGGCAGGTGGCTCGCGAGGACATCCGGCGTTGCATGTGCGAGCACGTCGCTCGGGGCAAAGATGTCGTTCTCGAGGCCCGATTCCATCACCCGCGCAAACCACGCCTGGCGCTGATCGTTGCTCATTCCTCGCTCCTTGTGACGCCGACGCTACACCGTTTGCGAGGCAGGCGCCCGATGACGGCCGTCCGATTTCGCGCCGCGCGGACCGGAAGGTTCCCCCGGCGAGCAGGTCAAGCAATCTCGCGAGATCGTTGGAATCCGCTGCAACATCCTTGCAATGGTGTCCTACCTCTTGCACGGTCAATGAGGGATGCCAGAGCCTCGAGCAACGCTGTCATCGGGCACCCTGCTCTACCGGAGCAACGCCGGCACGATCGAGGTGCTGCTCGTGCATCCCGCCGGCAACTACAACCGGCGGGCGCCGTGGGGGATCCCGAAAGGTGCGCCGGATCCCGGTGAGCCGCTCGAGGCGACCGCGCGGCGCGAGACGCTCGAGGAGACCGGCCTGCTCGTCGAGGGTCCGCTCGCCGATCTCGGCCACGTCGACTACACGCGCTCGAAGAAGCGCGTGCACGCCTTTGCCGGCCCCGCCCCCGACGGCGCGTCACCGCGATGTGCGTCGTGGGAGGTCGACAAGGCCGAGTTCATCGAGATCACGCGCGCGCGTCGAATCATCCACCCGGATCAAGCGGCGTTGCTCGAGCGCCTGCAGCGCTACCTCTCACCCGATCTCGGTCACGTGGAACCCAAAAAAACGACGGCGTGACGGAGAGTCATGGGGAATCCGTCGGTATCTCGACACCCTCGGCGGGCTTGCGGCTGTCACGAAAGCTGACATGCATCATGTGCGCTGGACAAAACTTGCGGCCGTGGCACAGTGCGACCCTTTCGGTGTCCCACCCTGCGGCGGGCGCTTGAACGTTCCAAGCAGCTGATTCTGCGTGGTGCGCCCTACCTAGCCGGATGGCCCGTTGTTCCGACGAAGTTCGGTGCGCAACGTGCACCTGGAACTTCGGGCGTCCTCGCTCGTACTCCCTGGGCGGTAGCAGGGAATCACAGTTCGGATGCAGCGGTTGCAATCCGACGTCGTCTTACCTCGAGGATCAGGAGAGATACGCCATGGCCACCACTCATTCCCCAGGTCGACGGCAGCGCACCACGCGCCGTACGACCACGAGCACGGCACATGCGCGCCACCGTTCGACCGGGCTGCGGCAAAATCGCACGGCGCCGATGTCCAATGTGGCGGGTACGCGCGGTGATGATGCGAAGATCTTGGAGGCCAAGGTCAACGAGATCGCGCCGGTCAAGGCGGTGCGTCCCATGCGTACCCCGGACTCTGACGACCACCTTGCCGCCTACTTCCGGCAGCTGGCGGAGCACGAGCTGCTCACGCCGGAGGACGAGCGCGAGCTCTCGCAGGGCATCGAGGACACCGAGATCCTGACGTGGGAGCGCGTGCTGTCGCGTGCGGAGGCCGTCGGCCCGTTGCTCGCGCTGGTCGAGCCGAACCTCGAGCAGCCGGTCAAGTTCCCGAAGCTGCAGAAGGTCATCGACGACATGCTCAAGACCAAGCGCGCCCGCAAGGACGACAAGCTGGTCAAGAAGCTCCACACCGCGGCCAAGGAAGCCGCCGTGCAGCTGCGCGCGCTCGATCTGGACCGCGTCCACATCGACGCGGTCGTCCGCGAGCTGTACCGCGCGCGCGAGGCGGCGATCGCCGGCACGGAGACGTGGTGGGTCGACGGCGCGTCGCGCGAGGCCGGTGCGTGCGTCGACGAGGTTCGCCAGGCGCACCGCGATGCCATGACCCTGCGCGA
>Ga0137459_1000341_pt1 | contig 17043 bp, 10 predicted proteins | sample EasRivERMGT700_2_FD_104908 | JGI IMG/M metagenome (GOLD analysis project Ga0137459, IMG submission 104908) | Soil microbial communities from meander-bound floodplain in the East River, Colorado, USA - East River MetaG ERMGT700_2 | ecosystem: Environmental > Terrestrial > Soil > Floodplain ...
CGCGGCGCCGCGCCCGACGACTACACCAAGCTCCCCTACCTCGATGCCGTGTGCAACGAGACCCTGCGGATCTACCCACCGGTGACCGATCTGTATCGCCAGCTGCGCACCCCGCTCGAGATCGCCGGTCGGACCATCCCGGCCGGCACCGGCGTGGCGGTGTTCACGCAGATGATCCACGCCCGCGAGGAGCTGTTCCCGGAGCCGTCGCGGTTCCGCCCCGAGCGCTTCGCCGAGCGCAGCTACACGCCGTTCGAGTTCATGCCGTACGGCGCCGGCGCGAGGCGCTGCATCGCCGCCGGGTTCGCACACCAGGCGCTGCAGATCGTCGTCGCGACGATCCTGCGCCGCCACGAGCTTGCGCTCGAGACCGGCGACGAGCGCGCGGTACGCCAGGGCGTCGGGCTCGGCCCGCGCCGCGGCGTGCCCATGCGGATCGTGCGCGCCCTGGGCCGCCGCTCGCGCGGTGCGCTCGGCCACCCCGACCAGCAGCCTGCCGCCGAGCTGCGCGTGGTCCCGTGAGGGCGGCTCCCGAGCTCGTCCGGCAGATCGCCGAGGCCGCGGCCGCGCTGCTGGAGATCGATCCGCAGGCGATCGATCCCGACGAGCCGTTCATCCGCTATGGCCTCGACTCGGTGGCTGCCGTCGCGCTGACCAGGCAGCTGGGCGAGGTGCTGGGCCGGGCGGTCTCGCCGGTCGCGATCTGGCGCCACCCGACACCGCGCGCGCTGGCCGAGCACCTCGCCGCCGGACCTGCGGCCGAGCCGGTCGCGGTCGCCGCGCCAGCGCCGGACGCGGTGCGGCCGCTCGGCGACGAGCCGATCGCGATCGTCGGGATGGCGTGCCGGTTCCCCGGCGCGCCGAGCACGGACGCGTTCTGGCGCCTCCTGTGCGACGGCGTCGACGCGATCCGGCCGGTGCCGCTCGAGCGCTGGGACGCCGCCGCGTGGAGCGAGGGCGGCGCCCGCTGGGGCGGCTTCCTCGACAACGTCGATCGCTTCGATCCGATGTTCTTCGCGATCTCGCCGCGCGAGGCGGTCACGATGGACCCGCAGCAGCGCCTGATCCTCGAGCTGACCTGGGAAGCCCTCGAGCACGCCGGCATCGTGCCCGGGACCCTGACCGGCAGCCCGACCGGCGTCTACATCGGCTCGGCCTGGGTCGACTACGCCCGGCTGGTCTACCGCCATGGCGGGCCGGCGATCACCCAGCACACGGTGACCGGCCACCACCGCAGCATCCTGGCCAACCGCGTGTCGTACGCGTTCGGCCTCGCGGGCCCCAGCCTCGCGGTCGACTCGGCGTGCTCGTCGGGGCTGCTCGCCGTCCACCTCGCGTGCGACGGCCTCGTGCGCGGCGACGCCACCGTCGCCCTCGCCGGCGCGGTGAACCTGAACCTCCTGCCCGAGAGCACCCACAGCATGGCCAGGTTCGGCGCGCTGTCGCCGGACGGCCGGTGCTTCACCTTCGACGCGCGCGCCAACGGCTACGTCCGCGGCGAGGGCGGCGCCGTCGTCGTGCTCAAGCGGCTGTCGCGCGCGATCGCCGACGGCGATCCGATCGTCTGCGTGATCCGCGGCTCCGCGGTCAACAACGACGGCGCCAGCAACGGGCTCACCGCACCCAACCCGGCCGCCCAGGAGGCGGTGCTGCGCGCGGCCTATCGCCGCGCCGAGATCGGTCCCGACGACGTCCAGTACGTCGAGCTCCACGGCACCGGCACCCAGCTCGGCGATCCGATCGAGGCCAGCGCGCTCGGCGCGGTGCTCGGCCGGCCACGGTCCGCGCCGCCGCTGGTCGTCGGATCTGCCAAGACCAACGTCGGCCACCTCGAGGCCGCCGCCGGCATGGTCGGGCTCGTCAAGACCGCGCTGTGCATCCACCATCGCCGGCTCGTCCCCAGCCTGCACTTCGCGACGCCGAACCCCCACATCCCGTTCGACGAGCTCAAGCTGCGCGTCTCGCGCGAGGCGGGGCCGTGGCCGCGGCCCGACCGGCTGCTGGTGGCCGGCGTCAGCTCGTTCGGCATGGGCGGCACCAACGCCCACGTCGTCGTCGCCGAGTGGCCATCGCCGCCGGCTGCGATCCTCGCGCTGGCGGCCGACGACGCCGTCGCGCTGGCGGACGCGGCCCGGCGCTGGCGCTGTGCCCTGCCGGCGGTGCCCGCCTGGCGCCCCGCGGTGACCGGCCGCCACCGGCTCGCGGTGACCGGCCGCTCGCCCCGCGAGCTCGCGCGCGGCCTCGACGACTTCCTCGCCGGCACCGCGAGCCCGCGCGTGGCCACCGGCCAGCCCGGCGCGCCGCCTCGGCCGGTGTTCGTGTTCGCCGGCCAGGGCCTGCACTGGCTCGGCATGGGGCGCTCGCTGCTCGCGCGCGAGCCGGTGTTCCGCGCCCAGCTCCTGGCGTGCGGCGCGCTGCTCGAGCGCCAGCTGGGCTGGTCGCTGATCGACGAGCTGACCGCCGCCCCGGGGCGCGCGCGGCTCGATGACGTCGAGGTCGGCTGGCCGGCGAGCCTGGCGATCCAGGTCGCGCTGCTCGCGCTGTGGCGATCGTGGGGCGTCGAGCCGGCGGCCGTCATCGGCCACAGCGGCGGCGAGATCGCGGCGGCGTACGCCGGCGGCGCGCTCGATCTCGACGACGCGATCGCCACCACCGCCGGCTACGCGCGGATGCTCGCCCGCGTGCGCGGCCAGGGCGCGATGGGCGTGGTCGGCCTGCCGTGGGAGGCCGCCGGTGACGCCTTGGCCGGGTACGACGGCCGGCTGTTCCGCGCGATCGAGCACGGCGCCGACACCACCGTGGTGGCCGGCGAGCCGGCCGCGCTCGACGAGCTGTTCCGCGCGCTCGCGCAGCGCGGCACGTTCTGCCGCCGCCTCGCGGTCGACGTGGCACCGCACAGCCCGCTGGTGGGCCACCTGCGCGGCGAGCTCGGCGACGCGCTGGCCGCGATCCGGCCGCGGCCGTCCGCGATCCCGATCGCGTCCGCGGCGCTGGGCAAGGTCGTCGCCGGCGAGCGGTTCGACGCCGCGCACTGGGTCCAGAACTTCTGCGAGCCGCTCGCGTTCTCGTCGGCGATCGACCAGCTGATCGATGCCGGCCACCACAGCTTCCTCGAGCTCAGCCCGCACCCCGGCACGCTGCATGCGATCCAGTCGAACCTCCGGCGCCGCGGCCTGCGCGGCGCGCTGTTGCCGTCGCTGCGGCACGACGCGGACGAGCGCGGCGTGCTGCTCGACGCGCTGGCGGCGCTCCACGCGCTCGGCGCCAACGTGCGCTGGGACGAGGTCGGCGGCGCGGTGCTACCCGCACCCTGTACGACCCCGCCGGACCGCCCGGTGCCGGTCCCGCTGTCGGGCCGGACCGACGCGGCGCTCGCCGCCCAGGCCGCGGCGCTCGCCGCCCACCTCGACGCCCATCCGGAGCTGCGCGTCACCGACGTCGCGCACTCGCTCGCGACCACGCGGACCCAGCTCGCGCAGCGCGCCGTGATCGTCGCCGGCGACCGCGCCGAGCTGCGCGCAGGTCTCGAGGCGATCGCGCGTGGCACCAGCGCCGTGCCGCTGGTCGTCCAGGGCACCGCGCGCGGCACCGGCAAGCTCGCCTTCGTGTTTCCCGGGCAGGGCTCGCAGTGGCCGGACATGGCGCGCGCGCTGCTTGCGACCTCCGGTGTGTTCGCCGCGCAGCTCGCCGCGTGCGCCGATGCGGTCGCGCCCCACGTCGACTGGTCGCCGCACGCCGTGCTGCGCGGCGAGCCGGGCGCGGCGTCGCTCGACCGGGTCGAGGTCGTGCAGCCGGTGCTGTTCGCGGTGATGGTCGCGCTCGCCGCGCTGTGGCGCGATCTAGGGGTCGTGCCCGACGCGGTGATCGGCCACAGCCAGGGCGAGATCGCCGCGGCGTGCGTCGCCGGCGCGCTGTCGCTCGACGACGCCGCGCGCGTCGTGGCGCGGCGCAGCCGGGCGATCGCCGCGCTGCACGGCCGCGGCACGATGGCGCTCGTCGAGCTGCCGGCCGACGAGCTCGGCCGGCGCCTGGCGCGCGCAGCCCCGGGCGGCGGTGGTGGGCTCGCGATCGCCGCGATCAACGGCCCGCGCTCCACCGTGGTGTCCGGTCCGACCGGCGCGATCGACGCGCTGCTCGGCGCGCTGGCCCAGGACCAGGTGTTCGCGCGCAAGATCCGGGTCGACTACGCGTCGCATGGCCCCGAGGTCGAGGCGATCCACGACGAGCTGCTGGACGCGCTCGCCGGGATCCGGCCGCGGCCATCGCAGGTCCCGATGATCTCGACGGTGACCGGCCAGCCGGTCGACGGCAGCGCGCTCGACGCCGACTACTGGTACCGCAACCTGCGACACACCGTGCGCTTCCTCGACGCCGTCACCGGCGCCGTCACCTCCGGCCACGCGTTCTTCGTCGAGGTCAGCCCGCACCCGGTGCTGACCCTGGCGATCGAGGACGCGATCGGGCACGCGGCCGGGTCCACGCGCGACGCCGCGCCGGGCGCCGTGGTCGGCTCGCTGCGGCGCGACGCCGGCGACCTGCGCCAGCTGCTCGGTGCGGTGGGCGAGCTGCACACCCGCGGCGCCGCGATCGACTGGCGCCGGCTGGTGCCGGACGGGCGGCGGGTGGCGCTGCCGACGTATGCCTTCCAGCGCGAGCGCTACTGGCTCGAGCCACCGCGCGGCCCGCGCCGCCGCGGCGAGTCGCGCGGCCTGTTCGGTGCGCCGGTGGCGTCGTCGCTCGACGACGGTGCCCGGCTGTGGGACGCCACGATCACCGCCGAGCGCGTGCCGTACCTCGCCGATCACGTCGTCGACGACCGGATGATCCTGCCCGGCGTCGCGTACGCCGCGATGGTGATCGACGCCATGCACCCGCGCGGCCGGCGGCCGGCGATCGAGGCCATGGAGCTTCATGCCGCGCTCGACGCCTCGCCGCCGGCGGTGCGCGCGGTCCAGCTGGCGATGATCGCGCGCGGCGGCCACAGCGCGTTCCGGATCTCGAGCCGGGACGACGCCGAGCTCACCGGCGACGCCGGCGGTGACGACCCGGCGCCGGGCTGGGTGGTCCACGCCACGGGCGAGCTGCGCGAGGCAGGCGAACCGCCGGCACCGGTCGATCTCGCCGCGCTCCGCGCGCGCTGCCCCCAGCAGGTCACCGGCGCGGCGCACTACGCGGGGCTCCGGGCATGGCGGCTCGCGTACGGCCCAGGCTTTGCCGGCGTCACCTCGGTGTGGCGTGGCCGCGACGAGGCGATCGCCGCGATCGCCGTCCCCGAGCTGCGCGCCGAGGACACCGTCCATCGCCTCGATCCTCGGTGGCTCGACGCTGCACTCCAGGTCGCGCTCGCGCTCGATCCGCGCTACCCGGCCGAGCGCGCCGGCGCGGCCGTGATGCCGGTCGGCTGGCGCTCGCTCCGCGTTCACGATCTGCCCCGCGCCCTCGACCCGCGCCGCGGCGCCGATCGCCGCGCGGCCGGCGAGCCGCTGTGGAGCCACGCGCGGCTCGCCGCGCCTCACTCGACCACCGGCCACGCCCGGGGTCGGCCGCAACCGACGATCGCGACCGTCGACGTCGTGATCATGGACGCCACCGGCCACGTGTGGATCGAGGTCGAAGGGCTCCGCCTGCAGCGGCTCGAGCCGTCCGGCGATCGCAACCGCGTGCTGCGGTTGACGTGGTGCGCCGCCGAGCGCCCGCCCGCCACCGGCGATGGCGCCGGCGGCTACTGGATCGTGGTCGCCCGCGGCGCCTCCCCGCGCCTCGGTTCGCCCGGCGATCGAGCTGCGCTCGGCGATCGCCTGCGCGCTTGCCTCGAGGCCCGGGGCGAGCGGGCCGTCGCGATCGACGCCGACGACCTCGTCGCGGCAGGGCCGGCGGCCCACGCGTGGCTGCGCGACCAGCTGCCGGACGATCGCGCGTGCCGGGGCGCCGTCCATCTCGCGGCGTCAGACGCGGCGCTGACCGACGACGTCGAGTCGGCGATCTTTGCCGGCGAGCCGGTGCTGGCCAGCGCGCTCCACCTGGTGCAGGCGCTCACCCGCCAGGGCTGGCGCGACGCGACGCGGCTGTGGCTGATCACGCGAGGCGTGCAAGCCGCCGGCGCGGCCGCGAGCACGGCCGCGGCCGGCCTCGCCGGCGCCCCCCTGCTCGGCTTCGCCAGGAGCCTGGTCTACGAGCACCCCGAGCTGCGCTGTACGCGGCTCGACCTCGATGGCCAGCCGTCCACCGCCGATGCCGACCAGATCGCCGACGAGCTGCTCGCCGAGCCCGGCGACGACGAGCTCGCGGTGCGCGACGGCCACCGGTTCGCCGCCCGCCTCGCCACCGGTCGACTCGGCCCGGACACGCTGGCCGATCCGCTCGCGGCACGTCCGATCCGCGGCGATGCCAGCTACCTCGTCACCGGCGGGTTCGGCGGCCTCGGCTTGTCGCTGGCGCGCTGGCTGGTCGACCACGGCGCGCGCCACCTCGTCCTCGCCGGCCGGAGCACCCCCGGCGAGGCCGCGGCCGCCGAGGTCCGTGCGCTCGAGGCCGGCGGTGCCACCATCGCGCAGGCGCTTGCCGACGTCGCCGTCCGCGCCGAGGTCGCCCGGCTGGTGCGCGCGGCCGACCAGCTCGCCCCGCTGCGCGGCGTGTTCCACCTCGCCGGGGTGCTCGACGATGGCCTGGTCACCCAGCAGGACGTCGCGCGGTTTCGCCGCGTGATGGCCCCCAAGATCGACGGCGCATGGCACCTGCACCAGCTCACCCGCGACCGCGCGCTCGACCACTTCGTCCTCTACTCCTCGGTCGCCTCGCTGCTCGGCTCGCCGGGGCAGACCGGCTACGCCGCCGCCAACAGCTTCCTCGACGCCCTGGCCCTGCATCGCCGCGCCCGCGGCCTGCCGGCGCTGAGCATCGGGTGGGGCCCGTTCGCGGAGGTCGGGCTCGCCGCAGCGCGCGAGATCCGTGGCGAGCGGCTGGCCGACCGCGGCATGGCGAGCCTGTCCACCGAGGCCGGCGAGGCAGTGCTCGCGGCGCTGGTCGTGCGCGACGAGCCGTGGGTCGGCGTCGTCTCGCTCGACGTCGCCCGCTGGCTCGACTTCTATCCGACGCTCACCACCAGCGCGCTGTTCGGCACCCTGATCGCCGAGGCCGGCCCCTCCGCCTCCGGTCCCGCCGGCGATGCCCACCACGCCGTCGTCGACAAGCTGCGCGGCCTGCCACCGCCGCTGCGGCTCTCGCAGCTCGAGGCCGTCGTGCGCCACCAGCTCGCCCGCGTGCTGCAGTGCCCGCCCGACGCCATCGCCGCGCACGCCCCGTTCACCACGCTCGGCCTCGAGTCGCTCACCGGCCTCGAGCTACGCAACCGCATCGAGGCGGAGACCGGGCTGCGCCTCCCCGCCACCCTCATCTGGACGCGCGGCAACCTCGCGGCCCTCGCGCGCGACCTCCTCGACCGACTGTTCCCGTCCACCCCGCCTGCGCCCACCGAATCCCCCGGCGACGCGGAGATCCACGCCCACGCGCACGCCCTCACCGACGACGAGCTCCTGGCCGAGCTCGCCGGCGCGCTCGACGAGGCCGACGCGTCTTGACCCACCGGAGCACCATGGACAAGAAGACCCCTGTCGTGATCGTCGGCGCCGGCCCGTGCGGGTTGGCGACGGCCTGCGGCCTCCTGCGGCGCGGCATCCCAGCGCGCGTGATCGACGCCTCCCCCGAGGCCGGCACCGGCTCGCGTGCCGTCATGCTGTGGCCGCCGGTGCTCGATGTCCTCGACGAGCTGGGTGTCCTGGCCGCCGCCGAGCAGCACGGCTACCGCCCGCGCGCGCTCGACTATCACACCAGCCGGCGCCGTACCATCCAGCTCCCCCTCGACGCCGCCCACGGCGCCCTCGTGCTCCAGCAGGACCGCACCAGCCGCCTGCTCGAGGCCGCGCTCGTCAAGCTGGGCGGCCGCGTCGAGCGCCCGATCCGCGTCACCGGCGTCGTCCCCGGCAGCGACTCGGTCGTCGTCCAGGCCGACGGCCCCGACGGCCCGCTCGCGATCGAGGCCGACTGGCTGATCGGCGCCGACGGCGCGCACAGCACGGTCCGCAAGCAGCTCCACATCGAGTTCACCGGCAGCGAGTTCGCGAGCCGGTTCCTGCTCGCCGAGGGCAAGCTCGACGGCGACTTCGATCGCCGGATCGCCCACTACCACATCACCCCGACCGGCGTCCTGGTCCTCATCGCCCTGCCCGGCGGCGAGGTCCGGATCAGCGGCGCGCTCGACGACGGCGATGGCGACGTGAGCCTCGCGACGGTGCAGCGCATGCTCGACCGCCGCGGCCCGGGCGGCCTGCGGGCCTCCGCGCTCAGCCTCCTGACCACGTTCCCCGCGCCGCATCGCATCGCGGCCACCATGCGGGTCGGCCGGTGCTTCCTCGTCGGCGACGCGGCACACATCCACTCCCCCGCCGGTGGCCAGGGCCTGTCCCTCGGCATGCAGGACGTGCGCAACCTGGTCTGGAAGCTCGCCGGCGCGATCACCGGCCGCCTCGATCCGAGGATCCTCGACACCTACGATCAAGAGCGACGGGCCGCCGCGCAGCAGGTGGTGGCGTCGATCCACAAGCTCACCCGACAGACCCTGTTCCCGCCGATGGCGCTGCGCGCCCGCAACCTCGTGCTTCACCTCGTGAACCTCACGGGCCGGCTGCAAGGCAACCTGCTCGCGTCGCTGTCCGGCCGCCGCATCCAGTATCCCGACGTCCTGTTCGGCGAGCCGTCGTCGCCGCGCCGCAAGCGGCGGGGCGCGCACCCCGTCCCCGGCACCCTCGCCCCGCGCTGGGTCCCCCGGCCCGGCGCCGCAGCCCCACCCGGCTTCCGCCTGTTCACGACCGGCCCCGACGACAGCGAGCTGGTCCAGGCGGCCCGCACCTGCGCCCTGGGCGCGCCGCTCGCCGGCCATCACCACCTCGCCGAGCCCAGCCCGGCGCCGAGCTTCGTGCTGGTACGCCCCGACGCCTACGTCGCCGCCAGCGGCACGACCCCCGCCGAGCTCGCCCACGCCTGGCAAAAGCTTGCGCGCATCCTGGGCGATCCCAGGCCCGCCCCCACCGTCGAGCCCACCCCGGCCAGCCGCACCGCTCCCGCACCACACCCCGACCGCGAAGCCGCCGGCCGAGCCTGATCGGTCTCACCACGCACCCGAGGAACCATGAATCCCACGCCGTCCGACTCCCCCGCTCTTGCGCCCGCCTCCTTGCTCGGCCGCACCTACCGTCACCTGACGGCGGCGTGGCGCAGCAGCTTCCTGGGCTCGAGCCCGTCGATCGTACCCGAGGGGATCCCCGAGCTGCGCGGCAACCCGCTGCTCGGCAGCCTGTCGGCGTTTCGCAGCGACCTGATCGGCCTGTTCCAGGCCACCAGCGCGCTCGGGCCGCTGTCGCGATTCCGCATGTTCCGGATTCCGATCCATGTCGTGACCGACACGGACCTCGCCCACGAGATCCTGATCGAGAAGCGCGGCTCGTTCAAGAAGACCCGCGAGCTCTCGACCTACCTGCAGCCCCTGCTCGGCAGCGGGCTGCTCGCCGCCGAGGGCGAGGTCCACCAGCGCAATCGCAAGCTCCTGGCGCCCGCGTTCGCCGCCAGGCGCGTCATCGACTACGGCAAGGTCATGGTCGAGGAGACCATCGAGCAGCTGGGCCGGTGGACGCCGGACCAGCAGGTCGACCTGTCCGAAGAGATGACCAAGCTGACCCTCGCCATCGTCGGTCGCGCGCTGTTCGGCCGGGCCATGCACGAGGAGGCCGAGCAGATCGTCTCGGCGTACACCCTGGCGATGCGGGCGATGATGAAGCGCATCACCAGCCTGGTGCAGGCCCCGTACGCGTTCCCGCTCCCGAGCCATCGCAAGATGCGGCGCGCCGTGGAGATGATCGACATCGTCGTCCAGCGCATCATCGACCATCGCCGCGCCGAGGGCGGAGACCACGGCGACGTGCTGTCCATGCTGCTCCTGGCGCGAGACGAGACCGACGGCACCGGCCTCACCGACAAGGCGGTGCGCGACGAGGTCATCACGCTGCTCGCCGGCCACGAGGCCACCGCCAGCGCGCTGACCTGGACCTGGTACGAGCTCGGCCGCAACCCCGAGGTGCGCGCCAAGCTCACCGCCGAGATCGACGCCGTGCTCGGCACCCGGCCGGTCACCGTCGCGGACCTGCCGCGGTTGCCGTACAACCTCGCCGTGATCGAGGAGGCGCTGCGGCTCCACCCGCCGGTCTATGCCCTGGGGCGCGAGGCGTGCGAGGACGTCGAGCTCGGCGGCCATCGCTTCGGCGCCCGCAGCACCATCTTCCTCAACATGTACGGCATCTACCGCCGCGCCGACTACTATCCCGATCCGCTCGCGTTCAAGCCCGAGCACATGGCGCCCGAGCGCAAGAAGGCTCGCCCCCACTACGCCTACCTGCCGTTCGGCGACGGCCCCCGCGTGTGCATCGGGGCGCACTTCGCCATGCTCGAGCTGCAGCTCTTGCTGGCCACCATGGTGCAGCGCGGGACCGTCGAGGTCGAGCCCGGCGAGCGCACCACCGATCCGCTCATGACGCTGCGGCTGCGCGGCCCGCTGCCGGCGACCGTGGGACCGCGCCGCGCATCCGCCTCTTAGTACCGCGCGCCACCACCGCCCCAGCGCATGCCTTCCAGAAGCCTACGGCGGCGCTACTACAACTTCTCCAGGAGATCGGACATGTCCTCAGTGGCTCAAGCAGAGATCGACGGGATCGCGTTATCGGCGCCGCCGCCGGGCCAGAACCTGCCGCCGCGCGTGTTCACGTCGCCGGCGGTGTTCGAGGCCGAGCAGCGCGCGATCTTCGCGCGGAGCTGGGTCCACGTCTGCGATCTGCGAGACGTGCCGGCGCCCGGCAGCTACGCGACCGGTACGATCGGCCGGACGCCGGTGATCGTCCTGCGCGACCGCGACACCGGCGCGCTGCGCGGGTTCCTCAACGCGTGCCGCCACCGCGGCGCCCAGCTCCTCGACGGCAACGGCACCTGCGACAAGCAGATCAAGTGCCCGTACCACGCGTGGAGCTTCGGCCTCGATGGCGCGCTGCTCGGCGTCCCGCACCGGAACGAGTTCCCCGACGACGTCTCGCAGCTGGGGCTCGTCCCGATCCGGGTCGGCACGGTCGGACCGTTCGTGATGGCGTGCCTCGATCCGACGACGCCGTCGCTCGAGGACTGGGTCGGCGAGCTCCCCGCGGCGTTCGACCGCGCCGGCGTGGCGAGCTGGGAGCTCGCATACGAGCTCACGTACGAGGTCGAGGCGAACTGGAAGCTGTTCGTCGAGAACCTGAGCGACGGCTACCACGTCCCGTACGTCCACGACGTGCTCACCGACTTCATCCTTCCGGACTCCAACGTGAACACGCTCGAGCCTCACAGCGCGTACACGCTCTCGCTGATCAACCCGGTGTACGTCCCGCCGGGGCGCGATCCGGCGGAGGCCCAGATGAGGTTCGGGTGTGTGTTTCCGAACCTCATCCCGGCGCTCTCGCCGATGGACCTGACGTACCTCCGCATGGATCCGATCGCCCCCGATCGGCTGCGGCTGTTCATCCGGTCGTACGACTCGCCCGAGGGCGCGATGATGCGCGACTTCCGCAAGTCGGGGTCCATCCGCACCACGCAGCAGGACATCGAGATCGTGGCGCGCACGATGCGCGGCCTCTACGCCGAGGGCCTCCCGGCCGGCGTGCACGCGTCCCGGCTCGAGGAGCGGATCGGCCACTTCGAGCGGCTGTGGGCCGAGGCGATGCTGCGGGAGCGGCTCACTCCCGCTGGCCGTGGTAGGCCCGCGCGCTGAGGTCGAATCCTCTACGCCTTCAGCGTACATGTGATGTCGTCGCGTTCCACGCGGAAGATCTGCTTTGCGATCAGCTCGTCGAGGCACGCGTCCAGCAGGCCCCTCGCCTCGGGGAAGAACCGGGCCGCCTGCTCGCGGTACCACGGTGAGCGCGCGCACCGGGCGAGGAACCCGGGGCGCGCGACGCGGCCCTCGACGAGGACATGCATGATCATGAACGCCTTGATCGTCGTGCTCGCCCAGCGGTCGCGGTGGCCGCGGTAGAACCGGATGGTCTCGATCGTCTCGTCGATGCGCGCCTGGACGGCGGCGCGCCCGACGATGAGCGGGCCGTGGCCGGGAATCGCGATCTCCACGTCGAGCGCCTTCAGCGCGGCGAGCGAGCGCTCGTGGCGGGCCAGCCCGCCGATCCCCTCGACCAGGGGGATGACATTGCTGAATCCAGCCTGCCAGAGCAGATCGCCGCAGATGAGGATCCTGTCGGACGCGCTGTGATAGCTGATCTCGCCCGCCGAGTGGCCCGCGCCGTCGATCACCGTGAACGCCGCGGCGCCGAACACGAGCGCCTCGCCGGGGCGCAGCGCGCGCGTCACCTCGTACGATGGGCACTGCAGGTCGGCCCAGTCGCGCATCAGGGTGACCGGGTCGCCGCTCTCGACGATCATCCGATCGATGTCGCTCATCACGATCGCGCACCCCGAGCGCTCGCGCAGGTACGCGTTACCGCCGGTGTGATCGGGGTGCGCGTGGGTGTTGGCGATCACCGCGAGCTCGGCGACCGACCGACCGGCCTGCTCGACGATGGCCTGCTCGAGCGCCGCCACGCCGGTGTGGTACCCGGTGTCGACCAGCAGGAACTGGTCGGGCGCGTGCACCACGACGCTGTTGCTATGGAGCACCCCGCGCTCGAGGAAGCTGAGGTGCGGCGGCAGCACGGACATGGCCCTTCAACCCTCGAAGGCGCGGAACAGGAGGCTGGCGTTGTGGCCACCAAAGCGCCGGCCGCCGTCGCCGGTATCGTGCGGCGCGGTCATGTGGTGCGCGTCGTTGGTGAGCCCGTAGCCGGCGAGCTCGCAGAGGATCGTCGCGCCGCGCTTGCGGGCATGCTCGAGCTCCTCGAGCATCAGGATCCCCGCACCTTCCGCGATCACGAACCCATCGCGGTCGCGATCGAACGGCCGGCTCGCCTCGGCGGGGCTGTCGTTGCGCATGCTGAGCGCGCTGGCCGCGCAGAACCCGGCGACCAGGAGCGGCGTGATCCCCGCGTCCGTGCTGCCTGCCAGCATGACGTCGGCGTCGCCGCGCGCGATCACGTGCAGCGCTTCACCGATCGCGTGCGTCCCGGTCGCGCACGCCGTGGTGACGTGGAGGTTCGGTCCCTGGATCTTGTGGTGGATCGCGATGTGCGCGGCCGCCATGTTGCCGAGGAACATCGGGATGTAGAACGGGCTCACCGCCCGCGGGCCGCGCTCCAGCAGGATCGCGTGCTGGGACTCGGTGACCTGGAGCCCGCCGACGCCCGTCCCGATGACCATGCCCACACGTTCGAGATCTGCCGTGGCGAGCTCCAGCCCGCTGCTCTTGATCGCCATCTCGGCGGCGGCCATCCCGTACTGGACGAAGGTGTCCATGTGCCGGATGGTCTTGCGAGACGGCACGTACGGCGAGACGTCGAACCCGCGCACCTCACCGGCGATCCGCGCACGGTGGTTGGTGGCGTCGAACCGCGTCAGCGGGCCGATGCCCGACTGGCCTTCGAGCAGCCGGCGGAAGGTGGTGTCCGCATCATTGCCGAGCGGAGATAGGCACCCGAGCCCCGTAACAACTACACGGCGCATCGAAGATCGCTAACGCGCCGATCCCGCCGCCGACGCACATCGCCACCACGCCCAGGCGCCGCGCTCGCCGCCCGAGCTCGCGCGCGGCGTGGCCGACGAGCCGCGCGCCGGTCATGCCGAACGGATGGCCGAGGCTGATCGCACCGCCGTTCACGTTGACGCGCTGCTCGTCCAGCTCGAGCACGCGGATGCAGTAGAGGATCTGTGCCGCAAATACTTCGTTGATCTCGAACAGGTCGATGTCGCGAGGCGCGAGCCGGTGCGCGGCGAGCAGCTTCTGGATCGCGCGCGCGGCGCCCACGGCCATCACCTCGGGCTCGCAGCCCACGGTGGCGTAGCCGGTGAACCAGCCCAGGACCTCGATCCCCAGGCTTTGCACCATCGCCTCGCTCGCGAGCAGCATGCACGACGTGCCATCCGCCGTCGGGGCCGCGTTGCCCGCGGTCACCGCGCCGGCCTCGTGAAACGACGGCGGGAGGCCCGCGAGCCCGTCGAGCGTCGTATCCGGCCGGTTGCCATCGTCGCGATCGCCGAGGTCGACATCGAAGCCGCGCAGCACCTCCGCGGCCTTGAGATAGGCCTCCATGTCCTCCCCGCCGTGGACGCAGCAGATGAACTTCTCGTCGCCGTCCCGGATCATCGGGTAGAACGCATAGGCATAGCGATCCGCGCAGGTGGCGGTCGCCGCCGCGTACCGCGTGAGCTGCTGGACAGCGTTCGCTCGTGTCGCGGCCGTCATCGCGCTCACAGCTCGCTGACGGCCATGGGAAGCATGGTCCGCCGGTGCACCGGCACGGAGACGACGTCGTAGGGCGCCCAGATGAACTGCCTCCAGTAGCTCTCGCTGATCTCGATCCAGGTCTTCAGCAGCATGCCGCTCTCGCGGAACCGATCGAAGTTGACGATGAGCCAGCTGAGGACGGCCTGGCTGTCGCGGCAGTCGTCACGGTGCCCCGACGTGCAGCAGAAGTTGACCGTCTTGCAGTCCGCCGCGTAGGCGTTGAACAGCGGCAGCGTGGGGTTGCCGTTGGCGCGCCGCGCCTCGTGATCCGGATGATCGACGCTGATGCTCGGGCAGGTCTCGTAGCCGAACCGGCCCCAGTGCGAGTCACCGGTGACGATCGTGCGGATGAAGTAGGGATGGCTGAGCACCGTGGTGGGATACAGCTCCTTCGCACGCATCGCCTCGGCCAGCAGCCGGGGGGCGTTCAGCATCCGCAGCGGCTCTGCCTGGTTGTACTTGCTGTAGAAGTTGAAGCTCACCCGGTTGCCGTTGTCATGGATGCGGCGAACCGTATCGACGATGTAGTCGATGCCGTCCTCGGTGATGGCGTACACGAAGCACGCGCGGGGGTCGCCCTCGTAGTTGCGGAGCGCCTGCTCGAACAGCCCCGTGAACCGGACGTTTCCGGGCTTGATGGCGCGCAGCTCGTCATCGAGCTTGCCGCCGCCGAACAGCGAGATCTGCACCGCGACCTTCTCGAAGCCCTCGCGCGGCATCTTCTTCATCACCTCGACGAACGCGGCGACCCGATCCTGGATGAGGGTCGGCTCGCCCCCGATGATGATCGCGTAGGTGATCCCGCGCTCGCGCTCGCGCCTGGCGAACTCCCGAACGCCGTCGACGGACTTGAGCTCGTTCGTGGACTTGTCGAAGTCGTGCTTGAAGAACCAACAACCCTCGCAGCGGATGTTGCACGCGTTGGTCAGCAGGTATTCCGTGGAGCGCACCCGGCGCGCCAGGGACTTGACCTTGTGGAACCGCTCCAGGTAGCCGACGTCACCGTCGAGCAAGCTGAGGAGCGCACGGTCGGCGGTGGTCAAGGGGCGCTTTGCTGGTACTTCCATGGTTCACACGAATCGGCGATTGGCGGTATGAGGGGGGACTTCCAACCCGAGGCGCTCCAGCTTGGGAACCGTGTTCGCGATGAACTGGTTGCGCGCTTGCTCGTTGGTGTACCGGCGGAGGCGCCACTTGACGTAGCGCTCCGAACGCTTGGAGTCGCTCTTGCCAAACACGTCCAGCGCGACTGGCCACCAGCGCTTCAATGCCTTTTGCGCTTGCGCTCGGCCCTCCGGGGTCTCGCACAGGGTTCGCACGATGCGGAGCCCGTGCGCGACGTGGACGCGCTCCTCCTTGAGCACGCTCGGGCACATCTCCGCGATCGGCTTGTAGCTACTCTCCCCCATCTCTCCGATGATGTCGAACACGGCGGCCTCGCCGAGCAGCGAGAAGAAGCCGCGCTCGGGCCAGCTGTCGATGCGCTTGACCGCCTCTGTCGCATACAGGCTGCGCTCGGCGAGTGGGGTGTCCATCATGAACTTCGCGTCGTGGCCCATGCCCTCGAGGACCCGGTTCATCGCCGACCATGTCACAGCCAATGATCTCGAACCATCACAGATCTCGCGCTACTGGCTCCACAAGGCGAATCAGGTCATGAACGAGCTGATCGCAAAGCGTATCCTCGGCCGCGAGGCCACCCGCGAGGAGGCGCCGATCATCCTGGATGAATATGGCAACACCGCGTCGGCCGGCTCCCTGATCGCGTTCTCGAAGCACAACGAGGATATGCCCGCGGGCAGCTACGGTGTGATTGCGTCGTTTGGTGCCGGTTACTCGCTCGGCTCGTTGCTGCTGCGGCGCCAGTAGGCAAATGCGCGGCCGGCAGATGGCCACCAGGGCATCGCCGCTCGTTCTGGCATCGATCTCATGGATCGATCGGCGCGATCAACCTCGGTCGGGTCTTGCCCGATGACCGGGCCGTGCTCCCGCGCTCGGCCCGGCGACGAGGCGTGCTCCCACGTCGCGACGACGACGGTCGCGCTCGACGGCGAGGTACGCGCGACGACGACGACGACGACCCGGGCGACATCGCGCGGCCCCGTCGCTTGACGGTCCGCCCGCCCCCGTCGATGCTGTCCCCGGTGCGCCGCTCCTTCAATACCTCGGGCCCCTGCCATCCGGCGCGCGACTACATGCTCCCCGCCATGGCGCGCCTGCCCGAGGTCCGCGGCCTTGTCGAGCGCGGCAAGTACTTCGTCATCCACGCCCCGCGCCAGACCGGCAAGACGACGGCCGTCGCTTCCCTGGCCCAGGAGCTGACCCAGACCGGCCACTACGCCGCCGCCCTGGTCTCGATGGAGGTCGGCTCCGCGATGCGGGACGACATCGGTGCCGCCGAGCTGGCGATCCTGGGCGAATGGCGGAGCTCGGCGGAGCGCCGCCTCCCCGTCGAGCTCGTGCCCCCGGTCTGGCGCGAGGCGCCCCCCGGACAGCGGCTCAACGCGGCCCTGCAAGCCTGGGCGAAGGCGATGCCGAGGCCGCTCGTGCTGTTCCTCGACGAGATCGACTCGCTCGAAGGC
>Ga0137459_1000343_pt1 | contig 16986 bp, 18 predicted proteins | sample EasRivERMGT700_2_FD_104908 | JGI IMG/M metagenome (GOLD analysis project Ga0137459, IMG submission 104908) | Soil microbial communities from meander-bound floodplain in the East River, Colorado, USA - East River MetaG ERMGT700_2 | ecosystem: Environmental > Terrestrial > Soil > Floodplain ...
ACGTCACCCATGTCGTCCTCCTGCGCCCGTCAAGGGGCGCGGAGCCGACTGTGTGGTGACCTCCGGCGAACGGGGGACGGCCTGTTCAACTACACGACAACTGCGAGCGAACAATCCGCCGCGCAGCGGCTTGGTTCAACCGCGCACGATTGCGGGGGCGCTCAAGCGTGCGCTGTACAAGCGCGACGCGGCATGCACGTATCCGGGTTGCACACATCGTATCTTCCTGGAAGGGCACCATATTCAGTACTGGGCCGCTGGCGGCGAGACGAGCCTGACGAATATCGCATTGTTATGCAGCTCGCACCATCGCCATGTCCACGAGTACGGATACACCATCGAGCTCGGGTTGGATCAGCGACCTCGCTTCCGCGATCCTCACGGTCGGCTGGTCGTCGCCGCGCCGGCGCGCCCTGTGATGGCGGATCTCGGCTGGCCGCGAATCCGCGCGGTGAACGAGTCGCTCGCGATCGATGCAGACACGAGCGCCTGCGAGTGGGATGGGACACCGGCCGACTACGGCACGCTCGTCGGGCATCTCGTGGTCGCCGACGGTCTCCGGTGATTGGCCAGCTCATCCAGGAAGCCCTCGTCCTCGACGTGCGGCAGAACAGCCACCACGCCTGGATGTGGCTGGATCACGTCCGCGACGTCCAGGAGCGCCCGCCCCATCTCCGACGTGACGCTGTGGGGGACGGACTGCGTGAGCGTGTCGGCCGCGTTCGGCTGCCCGTGCGGCGGTCGTCGCACCGTCACGGCGTTCGTGGTGGACATCCACCTCACGCGCAGCGTGCTCACCGCGCTGGGGCTGGCCCCCGAGCCCGCCACCTTCGTACCGGCACGTGACCCACCCCAGGCCGAGCTCGCCTGGGACGACCCCGCGTAGCCGCGGAATGCCCGGCCGTCCATCCAGTGGCTCCCAGTGCCGACACCCGCCGGTATGGGGTAGTCTGTCCTTGCACCGTCCTACGGTGTGGCTCCTCACGCTTGGTGCCCCTGACACACGTCGCGAACACGCCGCTGCTGCCCCCACGCCCGCGGACAGTCTAAAGCATGCGCCACAGAAAGGGTCTGAAGCTGCTGCGGTGCCCAACGCGACGGTAGCGAAGCCGGCAACGGCGGTAGAGACGACGCGCAGCGAGCTACTCGGATCGTGCTCGCCCCAGCACTGTACACGTCCCACACCTTCAGCGTCTGGTCCCGCGACGCCGAGACCGATTCGCGAACGAGCGCACGCGCCAGATCGGTGAATCGCTGGCCGCTGTTCCCATCGCCGCTGGTCCGGCTGCGCTCGGCGACGCGCGAGACGTCGGCCTCCACGTCGTCTTGATGGTCGCCGCCATCCGATACCCGTAGGTGTTTCTGGTGACCAACTTCACCTTCGTGTTGAGGACTTCGACAACGCCGGAGGAATACTCCTTCTTGGCGTGGAAGTAGTTGAGTATCAGGTCGCGATGCGACTGCAGCATCTTCGCCCCCGCGGCGCGGATCACGGGATCCGCTCGAACATCAGGATGTGATCGCCGGGCATGACCTCGGCGTCGAGCACGCGATACGGCGCGCGGCCGGCCTTGATCTCCTGGAGCAGGAGCCAGTCGGCATAGAACCCGGCGCGGGCGTCGGCCAGCCCGCGCCAGGCATGATCGCGGTGCATCGTCGTCACGATCAGCGCCGGCGCGCGCGCCAGCACGCACTCGGTGCAGTGGCGCTCGTGGCCGATCCACAGCTTGGTCAAGAGCTCGGTCGGGACCGAGCGGCCGGCGCGCGCGATCTCGGGCTCGGTGAGGCCGACCAGATCGATGATCGGCAGTTGCGAGTAGTAGCCGATCGCGCCGATCGGCACGGTCGCCACCGTCGCGTGCGGGAAGTGCGCGCGGAGGTAGCTGCCGATCGCGGCCCACTCGACGACCCGCGGGCTGGCGTGCTGCGGTGCGAGGTCGTGGACGGCGGCGGCGCGGGCGGCGACCACGATCGCGAGCGCGGCCGGGGCGATCGCCGCAGCGACCTCGCGCCTCGCGATCCGGCGCGCGAGCTCGGCGACGCCGGCGAGCGCGAGCACAGAGAGCATCGGGACCAGCGGGAACACGAGCCGGCTGTACTCGAACAGATCGCCGCCGCTGCGCAGGTTGAACGCGAGCCACGCCGCGCTCGCGACCAGGAGGTACGCACAGGCGCGGCGCAGCGGGCCCGCGGGCAGCAGCAACGCGAGCGGCGCGACGAAGGCGAGCGGGAAATCGGCGACCGCGTCGGCGAGGTAGGCGAGCCCGAGCTCGCAGTGCCGCCACGTCCCGCCCGACTTGGCGTAGTAGGTATTGGGCGCGAACGTCCCGAAGATGGCATATCGCGCGACGGCGATCGCGACGACGATCCCGGCCGCGGCCGCGAGGTACTTCGGCTTGCGCAGCGCCGGGAGCACCGGGAGCGCGACCACGAACACCCCGGTCTCCGGCCTGACCAGGAGCCCGACGCCGACCGCCGCGATCAGGAGCCAGCGGCGCTCGGTGACCGCGGCGAGCGCGACGGCGGTGAGCGCGGCCGCGGCGAGCGCGGTCTCCATCCCGGTGATCGCGTTCAGGAGGACGAAGTGATCGAGCGCGAGCGCGACGGCGATCGACACCGCGAGCACCGCCGGTAACCGCACCGCCGAGCGCGGGCGACCGACGAGCGCGGCCATCCAGACGGCGAGCGCGAGCGCGAGGCCCAGGCTCGCGGTACACACGATCTCGCTGAGATCGATCAGCTGGCGCGTGACCAGGCTGCCCAGCCACAGCACGGCGAGGTAGAGCGGACCGGTGAAGCCCTCGACGGCGGGGCCGTCGCAGTTGAACCGCAGGCCGCACCCGGCCTGGAGGTTCTTCACGTAGCGCAGATAGATCAGCGAGTCGTCGTACACGCCGCCCCAGTGGCTGCGGACGAACCCGGCGAGCGCGGCCGCGATGACCGCGATCGCCACGGCAACAGCGATGATCGTGCTCCGCTGCCGCACGCCGATCAGCGTATCACCGCTGCGCGCGGCGCCGCACCGCCCCGTCCCCCGTCACCACGGCTTCTTGTTCTTGCGGGGCGGCAGGTACTTCTTGTCGATCGAGGCGATGATGACGTAGTTGGGGTCCACCATCTCGGTCACGTGGACCTTGCCGACCTGCGACAGCAGCTGGTACGCGTCCAGCTCCGACAGCGTGGTCTCGCTGTGGATCCAGCCGATCAGCTCGGTGAACGCGATCCGCAGCGCGTCGTCGAGCGGGCGATACGCGCCGAGCGCCATGATCTCGTGGCTGTTCTCGAACCGCGGCCAGGCGATCTTCTGGCCCTTGATGACGTCGACCTGCAGGCGGGCGCGCATCGGCACCTCGATCGCGGTGCCGGCGATCTCGCCGTCGCCCTGCTGGGCGTGTCCGTCGCCGAGGTACAGGAGCGCGCCGCGGACGGTGACCGGAAAGTAGACGGTATTGCCGACGCTGGCCTCCGGCGCATCCATGTTGCCGCCGTGCTCGGCCGGCGTCACCGAGCTGCGCGACTCGAGCGCGGGCGCGACCCCCAGGCAGCCCAGGAACGGATGCAGCGGGATCTTCGTCGTGAACTTCGAGTCGAGCGCGCTGAACGTCGCCTCATTCCTGGCGCGATCGATCGGGTAGAACCAGATCTTCTCCGGGACCGGCGCGTGCAGCATCGGCGTGTAGTTCGTCGTGTTCAGCGCGCCGAACCCGGGCGCCAGCGCGCCGACGCCCTGGTTGCTGTCGACCGTCAGCTCCAGGATCTTCACGACCAGCGTGTCGCCCGGCTCGGCGCCCTCGACGTAGAACGGCCCGGTCAGCGGGTTGTCTCCCTTCACCTTCGCGAGCGTGTCCCCCGGCTTCTGGATGACGTTGCCGAAGCAGTCGAACGTCCTGGTGTCGATGATGTCGCCCCGCTGGACGGTCGCGACGGGCTTGGCGACGCCGAACACGTACTTGAGGTCGGCCTCCTTCGGCTCGTAGCGGACCACGTTCTGGGCGAGGGCGGGCGTGGACAGGCAGAGCGCGAGCACGACGGCGGAAGTGGTTCGCATGCGCGCAGCCTAGCGCGGACGCGAGGTGCAAGGTGCAGCCGGGCACTCGCCGGCGCGGCAGCCCGCGCCGAGCAGCGTGATCACCGCGAGGGCCACGCCCAGCACGCACGTCACGTGCAGCGACGCGCGCGCGTCCATCGGCGAGGCATCGCGGATGATGGCGACAGCCTGCGGTGTCATGGACCTCGAGGATGCCATTCCACGAACCCGGCCGCGTTTCATTCTGTTGCCCACGCCCCGAGTTGCGCTCGCCCCGTAATTTTTGGGCAACTCCGGTGCGGCCGGGCCGATACGGCGCGCGATGGCAGGATGGGCTTTCCGTGACATTGGCGGTGTAGATCGCGGACCGCGGCCGGGCGCCGGCTCGCGCATGGACCCGGAGGTGTGGCCCGGATCGCCCCCCGCGCGCGGGACGCCGGGCAAGCGCACCCTCGTCGACGATCCGGACGGTTCGCGCAACCCGTCCACGTCGGCATCGACGGCCGCGCGCGGGACGCCGGGCAAGCGCACCCTCGTCGACGGCCTGGACCTCGGCGGCGGACCGGCGATCCAGCGCAAGGTCGACCCGAGCGCGGCCCCGGCGGGTTCGCCCACGACGGCATCACCACGCTCGCCGGCGGCGGCCCAGGCCCAGCGCGGCCACGCGCCGCACGCACCCGACCTCCAGGGTGCGCCGTACCAGTGGGTACCCGGCACGTTCAGTCTCTGGGTCAGCCGCGCCTGGTACCGCGCGGCCTCCGACTTTGCCGTGAACGGCGCGCGCTGGGTCGCGCCGTCGCGCATCTGCGAGCTGCTGACCGTGCTCCGCGACCACGGCATGCTGACGTGGGCCTCCCCGGAGCGGATCGCCCGGGCCGCGGATCAGATCGACATCGCCGCCGGCGATGCGCCGGTGTCGCTCCTCCACCTCGGCACGTCCGCGTTCGACGCGCTCGGCCTGATCGGCGCGGAAGAACCTGGCGTAGCCATCGCGGTAGGCGCGAGCACGGCATCGGCGCCGCTGCCCGTCGCGATCCGCCGCCACCGATCGAGCGAGCCGGTGACGCAGAAGTGGCCGTTGGCGAGCACCGCCTCGCGGAGCCGCGCCACGTCGACCGGCGCCCCCGCGAGCCCCGCGGCCTCGTACACGGGCCACGCGCGGCGACGCGTGTAGTCGTAGGCATATCCGGAGGTCCGGATCGCATCGGCAAACACCATGTCCGCGAGCACGAGCGTGAACGCCTCCGAGAGCATCCGCGCCACCAGGTAGACGCGCCGCGCGGCCTCGGACACCGTGCCCTCGAAGATCGGATCCGGAAGCAGGTGGTGAAAGATGTCGTGCGCGAGGTACGTCGCCTCGTGCATCGGATCCGCCTTGGGCGTCGTCGGGATCCCGCCGTGCAGCCCGGGCTGCCAGAGCACCGAGCCGCGCTTGTCGGCGGGCGCACGGTAGTGCACGCCCATGTTCGCCACCGCGCGGAACAGTCCGGCGATGCCCGCCGCCTCCACCTCGCGCCGGCCGAACAACGGGTGCGTCTCGAGGTCGTCGAGCACGAGCCGCTCGAAGCTCACCGGGCGCCCGGGGACAATGCCGAAGAACCGGAAGTCGCGCAGCGAGCCGCTCAGGTGGCCGGCGATGCCCGCCGCCGCGGTCACCTCGCGCGCCGACACCTTGGCGCCCGTCCGCCGCCGCCACTCGGCCGGCGTCGCGCCGGTCTCGTCCATGCGGAAGCAGTCGTCCCACCAGCCGTCCGCGCTGCCGGCCCGGAGATCGAGGTACCCCGCGGCGCGGCCCTCGTAGAGGTCACGTGTGACCGCGCCGTCGTTTCGCGAGAACACCTGCACCCGCGACAGGTGCTCGACCGCCTGGAGGTGCCGCCGCGGAGCGCTGGTCTCGGTGCCGGGGATCACCAGCTGCGAGCTGTCGCGCAGGACCCCGAGCAGCGCGCTGGCCTCGGCGTCGCGCAGCCGGGCCTCGGCGTCCTCGCGCAGCGATGCGTCGGTGAGCGGCGCCGGGTAGGCGATCCCGCGCACGCCGACGCCGTAGCGGCGCAGCGTCTCCTGCCACTCGACGAGCTTGGGCCGCGAGCGCGGAGAGATGTAGAGCAGGACGTGGGGGCGCGCGGTCACGGCTCGTACCCGTGGGCCGCGGGCGGCCGGATCACGTGAGGAAACCGCTCGTGGAGCAGCGTGCACGCGAGCGCGTAGGCCTCGCGCACCTCGGGCTCGTTGCCCTCCTTCCCGAGCCGGCTCTCGAAGATCCGGCGCCAGTCCTCGAGGCTCATGCCCATGTGGAGCAGCGTCGCACGGCTGCCGAGGTTCATCATGTTGTGGGGAGATCGCCCGCCGAGCCGGTCGGCGTCGAGGCTCGCACGCCAGCCGAGGAACGCCTCGATGGCGCGGCGCTGCTCCCCCTGCGCTGCGGCGCTGCCGACCAGCCGGTACAGCGTGTCGTCCATGGCGCGGGTGTGGCTCGAGGTGAGTCGCGCGTTGCGGCCCGACCGGTTCGCGACGAGCTCCAGGCTCGCCTCGAGCGAGATGCCCGCGAACAGCACCGACGCGAAGCCGCGTGCGCACACCGAGGTGTGGCCGCGCCCGTCGAGGATCTTGGCGACGCAAGCGATGCGTGTGAACCGCTCAAGTGCCTGAGGAAGGGCCGCAAGGCCTTGCTTCCCACCAGACGACCAACATGCTGATCATGTGCGCCGCGGCTCGTCGTGCTATCTCGACAGCATGTCGATCTTGCCCCGAGACAGCTCCGGCCGACGCGACTCTGTCGGTCGCGGGATCTGGTTCCTTGTCCTGGCTGCCATCGTCGGCGGGCTCAGCCTGTTCACCAGCGGCGAGCCGGTGGGACGCGTGGCAGGCGCGCTGCTCGCCTGCGTCCTGGTCATCCGCGGCGTCGCGCGCATCCGGCAGGCCAGGCTCGCAACCCAGGCAGAGAGCGTGAACCTGCGGGTCGGTCACCTCGGCGACGAGCCCAAGAAGTCGGCGACGCCGTAGGCCGCGAGCAGCGAGGCCTGCGCTTCCGGCTAGCATCCAGGCCACAGAGCATCTGACCGGTTGCTCTCTGGAGCCGCTCGGGAAGCACCTCTGGTCCGCCGCGCTGGCGTCAACGCGCAGCGCAGCGACGCGGGCTGGGCCACGGCGCGAGATAGATTCCCAGGCCGGGTGGTGGAACGCCGGTGGGTCGTGGGGATGGCGCCGCCGTACATGCTCGATACGGTGGTCAACAGACGAGCGACGGGCCCAGGCCGCGTCGCCAGCGCGCGTGTCCGCGATCTCCTCGAGCGCACGGCCCGCACAGCCGCGCGCGGTGCCAGCGCGCGTGTCCGCGATCGCGATCGCCGGGAGCTCACGCCCCCTACGGCGGGCGCAACCGGCCAGAAGCTCTGTGCGGGACTAGTACCTCGCCGCAGAGGTTTTGATCGGTTGAGTCCGTGGTCGGCGGCGCGCGAAGGGCCACCCTGGCGAGACGAGCTTCGCTGCCAGCGGCCGTGGACGACGTACGCCGCGAGCAGGCCCACGACGAGTGGGATCACCGCGGCCGCGGCCTGGCCCATCGCCAGCGTGAGCACCGTCGCGCCGGACATGATGAGGGCGAGGCCGGCCGCCGCGAGCGGGGTCAGCCCCGGCCGGATGCGCAGGATGCCCGGCAGGATCAGCCCGAGCGCCCCCAGCACCTCGGCCATGCCGATGAAGCGCAGGAACGCCTCCGGCAGCGGGCCCTGCTTGGTGAGCTCGGCCGCGGGCAGCGCCAGCTTCATGCCGCCCGCGAACAGGAACAAGGCGGCCAGGACGCCCTGGATCACCCAAAACAGCACGCGCCGCTTCCTGGACGGGAGGTTCGCGGTCGGGGTCGTCTCGAGCTCGATCTTGGTCGGCATGGTCGTGGTCCTGTGTGGAGGGTTCACAGGGACGACGAACGACCCGCGCCTGGTTCGACAGGACCGCGCCGATTTCCGGGTGCGATGTGGATCCCACCGCAATATCGGCGGTTCTACGGATCGGCCGCGACAGACGCGCACGGCTGCGATTGACAACCCGCCCGCGGTGCGGTGATCCTCGACCTACCATAAAGCGCGGGTCGTCACGCGTTACCCTCTCACGATCGGCCCATTGCCCGATCGCCGTGCGAGGGCAAAGGGGAGGCATCTCCTCGACGGCACGAAGTCATCCACCCACCGGCGCCGCCGGGGACGCATGGGATCCCTCGCGGTGCTCGTGAGGATGTAGATGACCAAGCAACGAGATCTGAAGTGCCTCGTCCGGGACCGCCAGGCCCTGACCGGCGAGTCCTACATGACCGCGCTCCGCCATGTCCGTGGCCAGCGGCCGAGCTCGGTCCCCGTGATCGAGCTGGTCGACGCATCCGACATCGGCGCCGCGCTCGGCATCAAGTGCGGCGTCATGATGATGCCGGCGCTGGCCAGGCGCGTCGAGGTCACGGCCATGCTGCGGCAGCTGTGCCGGGTGCTGCTCGCCTCCACGCGCGACCGTGCGTTCTCCCTGATGAGGTCCGTCGTGCTGTGCGGCGAGCGGCCGTTCGCGCCGCTGGGGACGTTCGAGGAGGGGCTCCGGTTCCACCGCCGTACGAGCGCCGGGATCGGGGGCATCAGCGAGAGCGGCCGGATGCTGTCGTTCGCGATCCCCGGACGGCGCGCCGCGGAGCTGGCCGTGTTCCTTGCTGTGGCTGCCGCTCCGGCACCTCGATGTCCCGCCGTCGCTGATCGTCCTGCCGGCCGACGGCTCGCTCGGCGACCCGGAGCGCGGCTGGGACGTGCTGCCGTTCGGCGCGCTGATGAGGGCGTCCGGGCAGGCTTGCGCCGCCGGAGATCCGCTTCCTGCGCAAGTGGCTCGGGTGGTCGGGACAGGACTTCGCCCGGCACTTCGGTGTCACGCCGACCACGGTGTCGCGCTGGGAGAGCCTCGAAGACCCGTCGCCGATGGGGGGAACGGCCGAGCGCTTGCTCCGTCTGTCGGTGGCGCACGGTCAGCCGGCCGAGCAGTACCCGGTGTCACGGCTCGCCGAGCTCGATGACAGCGACGAAGCGCCACCGGGCCTGATCGGGTTCAAACCGAACCGCAGCGGCTGGGAGCGATCCGCGGCGTAGCGCTCATGCTCGAACTACACGTGCGTGCCAAACCTGCGGCGGCGGCCGGGATGCTGCCACGACGGATCCGCGGTCGTGGGTCAGCTGGGTCATTCAAGGCGCGTCGAGCGACGGTGCCGACCAGACGTTCTGCGTGTGCGACGTCGGCTGCTGTCCGCCCGAGGCGGCGCGGACGATCAAGCCCGCGACCGGGACCGTGCCGGACGTCATCGAGTGGTCGGGGCGGAACTGGCACGGCCCGTCGGATACCGGAGAGCCCCAGGGCGCGTTGTTCCCGCCCGGCGTCTATCACGTGAAGGTCACGTTCGCCGGTCGGGATCGGGGCAACGTCGTCGCGGAGCTGCCGATCGAGATCGTCCCCGCGCGCTGAGCCATCGAGGCGGCGCTCGCACGCGCTGCGAACCGGCCCGCGGCGATGTTATCGTGATCGCATGAAGCTTGCTGGCACGGAGCTCGGGCGCTGATGTCGCTGCCGATCATCGGCTACGCCGCGTCAGCGGGCGCGCTGCGCGAGATCTACGATCGGATGCTCGAGCGTCCGCTGCCCCCGGTGTATCGGCCGTCGCACGGCGGCGCGCCCGGCATCATCCAGGCCCACAGCCTCGATCCGCTGGTGATCCCGAAAGTCTTCGGTTGCTCGTCGACGCTGAACGGCGCGGGGCCGCTCGCGTGGCCCGAGCGCGAGCTGATCAACACGCTGACGTCACGGTTGAACCAGTGCTTGTATTGAACGGCCGCTCACGCAGAGTTTCTGCGTGTCGCGCTCGACGGGAGAGACGAGCTGTCGCGTGCGGTGATCGCCGACCCGCACGCCGTCGCCACGCGGTGGCCGGACCCGCGCCGGCGCATGCTCGCCGAGCTGGCGACCGCCGTCACCGAGGCGCCATGGGCGCTGTCACGCGATCATCACGCCCGCGCCCGGGGCGCCGGGCTGTCCGATGATGACCTGCTGCACGCGGTCGCGCTGTCGGCGTTCTTTGGCCACCTCAACCGGATCGCCGACGCGGTCGGGATCGCGCTCGACTACGAGGTCCGGCAGCTGCCGCCGCACGCCGAGCCGGCGACCCCGCCGTTCCACCGCGCGCCCGCGCCCCGCTGCGGCACGCCGGCGCTGGCGATCGAGGCCCGCCCGGCGACCGCCGCGGCCCTCACCGCATGGCGCGACCACGTCGTCGCGCGCGACCCGGCGAACCTCGAGATCGCCGCGTGGGTCGCGGGGGTACTCGGCGACGGCGAGCCCGTACCGGACCACGGGTCCGCGCTGCGGCGCCTCGTCGAGCAGGTGACGCTCGCGCCGTGGCAGCTCGGCGACGCCAGCTTCGCGCCGCTCCGCGCGATCGGCTACGACGACGCCGCGCTGTTCGACGCGTGCGTGGCGGCGAGCTCGTTCGGCGTGGTCTCGCGGCTTGCCGTCGCGCTGACCGCCCTCGCGGCCTGACGCTGCCCGGCGAGCTGCGTCCGGGCCCACGCAACAGCCTCGCCCCGGTGGCGCTTGCGAGCGGCGCGCCCACCAGGAGCCTGACGGAAGCTGTGGAGAGTTTCCGCCGCACCTCGAGCCACGACGGCACGCCGGAGACCGTGCATGGTGCCGGCCGAAGCCTCGTTGAGGATCGATATGTTCGAAAACATCCGGCGAATCCCCATGCCACCGATCGACGTCTTCTTCCGTGACTATGTGTTCAAGCACAGGCCGGTGATCATCACCAACTTGCTCGCCAACCAGCCGATCGCGAAGATCCGCACGCTGGACGACGCGCGGCGCCTGCTCGGCGACATGACGGTCGTGATCACCCCGGGGGGCGAGCGCTTCATCGTCGAGGCCGTGCGCTCGCGGCTGACGAGCCAGCCCAGCGTCGAGACCCGAGCGCGGCAGAGCACCGTCCGCGACTACCTGGATCACGTCGCGCAGCACCCCGCGACGAGGGACATCTGCTCGGAGATCCCGGCGCCCATCATCCCGGAGGTCCAGGCGTTGTACGAGGTTCCGGAGTATTGCCGGGGGCCAGGCGGCGTGCTCGATGACGACTATCGCGCCGAGCTGTGGATGGCCAACGCGGGGAACACGGCCCACCTCCACTTCGATGCGGATCAGCGGCAGATCCTGCACTATCAACTGTTCGGCATCAAGCGCATCATCCTGATCCCGCCGAGCGGCGCCAAGAAGCTCGCGCCGGTCGGGAACAACAGCGCCATCAACCCGGAGGGCATCTCGAACGCCGAGAAGGACGAGCTCGTGCGCTACCTCGGCGGCTATCAATGCCTGCTGTATGGCGGCGAGACCCTCTTCATACCGGCGCTGATCTGGCATTATCTCGAATACGTCGATACCAGCATGGGCCTGAACATGCGATTCTCGCGCAATCGCTACAATCGATTCCTTGCCGAACAATGCCATCCAGACTTTCAGGCCTGAGGTCGACGCCGTCGACGCCGGCAAGGAAGGCCCCAAGGCGGATGTCCTGACCTTCATCGAAGGGACATGGACCGACCTGCGTCCGCTCAGCCTGTGGCAAGCGCTGGACTCGACCCGGCCGCGCGGACCTGGCACCCCAGGCCGTACCGAGCTCACGGGCAGGCGGCGACCGGCGCGATGCCTGCGTTGCCCACCGCGATCGTGCCGCTGCCCGACACCTTCGCACTGCCGCACAGCGCGTTGGCGAGCAGGATCCCGTCGCTCCCGCTCGACGTGGCCGTGCCGTCGACCTGCGAGAAGCTGACGCCGACGCCGCTCGCCGGGATCGTGAGGCTGCCCGTGATGTGGGTGCCTCGGATCCGGCTATCGCTTCCGGATACCGTGACGTTGCCGTCGAGGAAGACCCGGCCACCGAGGGCGCCTTCGCCGAACAGGGTCACCCGGCTGCCTGCGAAGTCGATGTCGCCCGTGTAGTGCCCGCCCGCGAAGAACACGACCCGATCGCTGACCTTGAGGGCGTTGTTGACCTCGGCGCTGGACATCGCCGGCGCGACCTGCACTGCCTGATCGGTCTTGTAGTCAACCTGCACCATGACCTGCGCGCGGGTCGCGTCGGTCGCGAGGGCGAGCTCGAGCAGCGCGCCGTTCGCGATCATGACCGACACGCTGCCGGTCGCGCCGGGGCCCGACACGCTGATCGTGCGCATCCCCGGGGTGACCTGTGCGAGCACCGCGATGCCCGCGGCGTCGGTCGTCGCGGTGACGTTGTCGTCGGTCGTCAGCTTGACGCCGGCGCGTGCGGTGCCGGGCGCAGGCACGGTATGCGAGTTGGCGTCATTGATGGTCGGGTTCACGACCACGATGATCGCGGTGATCCCGAAGGGCACATTCGCAGGGTCATTCGCGTCGGGCATACCGTTGCCCGAGCCACCACAGGCCGCGCACAACACGAGAGCTATCACCGAGAGGCTATTCTTCATATTCGATCATGATGCACGATCGGCGGCACACATTCCATCGTTCGCAGCGACGATGTTGACGCGATCACGAGCGTACCAAGCATGCACAGCGAGGTATGGATTCCATGTGGGCGGCCGACCCTGAGCCTTGCGGCCGGACAGGCGGTCCCGTTGTACAAATGCGCATTCGATGCGCGTCCCGCGATTGCAGCCTGACGGGCTCCGTACGTGTGGGCGTGCAAGAAATGCGCAGTCGCAGCTTCGCGGCGTCGCCGTCGCTTGCGCGCATCCGGGTGGACCTGGCACGACTCTTCCAATCCTTTCTCCGAAGATGATCGACGTCGACACCATGCGCCGCCCACCGCGCGCGATCGCGGCGCGGCTGTTCAGCAAGCGGCTCGTCGCCATCAGCCTCGTCGCTCGGCCTCAGCGTCACCGCGATCCTGCTCGGCGCGTTCGCGATCGCGCACGAGGGTGGATCCGGCGGCGCAGGCCCAGGTCAAAACAGCGGGGGCGCGGTCCGCCAGGGTTGGTCTTCGACCCGGAGCAGGTGGGCGAGCCACTCCGGCAAGAGGTGCACCGTCGCCAGGAAGTCTGCGCCCTGGCGCTCGATCACCGCGCGGATCCGGAGGATGGCGGGCTGTGCGACCCGGTGAATCGACGACAGGACCACCGGATCGCCACCCAGGTGCAGCGGATCGCGCGTCTGCCGGCACACATCGGGCGACGAGCTGACGTAGTGGATCCGGCACGTCATCGGCCGCACGGGATAGATCGAGCAAGCGCCGTCCTCGAGCGCCACGCAGAACGGACCATGCTCGTAGGCGACGATCTGGCGGTCCTCGCCGCCGCCGACCCGGCGCGTGAACTCGCCGTGGTGCCACGTCAGCCAGGCGCGTAGCCGGTCCTTCAGCGCGTCGAGCTGTGCCGGCGGAAAGGACGCCTGGATCCACTCGACGATGGCCTCGGCCTCGGCGCGCGGGATCAGGATCTCCTGGCGGCAGCAGTACGCGCAGCCCTTGGTGCACGAGGGGGCGACGCCGCGCGCCGCGAGCGTGTCGAGCTCGCGCGCGATGTCGTCATCGCCGGTCGCCATCGCGGCACGTGCGACGTTGATCCGCTCGCGAACGAGCGCCCTGGCGCGCTCTGCGTCCTTGCTGCCCATGACCAGCGCATTCTACCCTCGTCGTGGCCGGCGCCCCGACCGCGACATTCGTGGAAACCCGCGATCCGGTGGATTCATCGCAGCGTCCATCACATCAGGCGTCTGCGTTCCGGGCAGGACCGGCAGCCCCTCCGCCGGGTGGCGCTGAGTCCGGGGTCGCGGCCGGGCCGGTCGGGCTCGCCGAGGCTTCGAGCGGCGTGGCCGACGGCTCGGCACGAGTGGGAACGACAAGGCCTGTCAGGACGGCAAGCACCGGCAACCAGAGGACGCGCATCTCCTGCACCTTTGCAAGATCACGACCAGCGATCATCCGGCTCGAAGATCCCGGCGCACCCCATCGTCCAGGTCCTGCCGGCGCGATCGCTCAGCTCTTCTCGACGGACACGTGCACCGGCGACCTGTGGTCATGCAGCTCTTGCGCGTTCAGCGGGCGGCTCACTTCGCCGGTGACCTGCTCGCGATAGAACGCCGCCTTCCGGAGCTCATCGAGATCGTGGGTGCTGATCCAGTCATACAGCTCCTCACCGAAGGTGTTGTACGATCGGAACAGCCTGTCCACCAGCGCCCTGGTGTCTTGGAGCTCCTGGTCGGACAGCTCGATCTCCTCGAGGTAGCTGATCGCGTTGTCGGTGCCCATGTGGTGGCCGGACTCGACGTGCGAGTGCTTGTTGCCGTAGTAGACATAGGGATTCCCGGGGATCTTGGAGCACACCTCGGCCGTCGTCGACAGGAACGCGTAGCCGGTCGACTCGACGGTCTCCACGATCGCCAGGAGCTGCGTCGGCGTCGCGCGCGCGGCGATCGCGATGAAGTCATACGTGAGCATCCGCGACCGGCGCGTCGCTTCACTCCACGTGAACAGCATCGCGTCCGTGAAGCTGCACGTCTTGTCGAGGCCGGCGGCCTTCATGTCGCGAACCCACCATGGCCAGTGCGAGGCATCCTCGTAGCTGTGAATGTTGACGAGCCGCTGGTGCGGCGTGTCGACCGCTTCGTTGCGAAGGATGTACTTGTTCACGTCCATGAACGAGAAGACGAAGTGGGCCATCATGGGCATGAAGCAGATCCGCTGTTCCGGGTTGATACTCTCGTCGCGCAGGTAGCGGAACAGGGGAGCTTGCACAGCGTGCTCGGTGCCGGTGCGGATATGGGCAAGGATGCGGCGCATGACTTGGTCCTTCGTTCTTGGGGAGATGGGGAAGCTCTCCTGGAATAGATATCGGTGCTCACGCGGAAAGTCAGCAGATCTCGGCAGCTTCGTCGCACCGACGCGTCCTGAAGAAATTTACACACCCCGTGAAGACGATCTTGAACGCTCGAATACACTGAATGTGATGTGAGTATCGCTATCGGCCGGCGCGGTGGTCCGGCGCGGGCTCGCCGGGACGCGCACTGGCCGCCAGCTCGTCCAGCCAGGTCGCGCCGACGTGGGCGCGCGCGGCCCACCACCCGGTGATCGGCGGCAACGTCGCGAGCGCGGCGGCTTGCGATCGCGCCTCGGCGGCGAGCCAGCCGAGCACGGCCGCCGCATCCTGCGCGATCAGGGAGCGCAGGGCGAACCGCCGCTCCCCGGCCCGCAGCCCGAGGCCGAGCTCGGCGGCGGCACGCTCGAGATCGTCGCGCACGACGACCAGGCCGGTGCGCACCGGGGCGAGCAGCGTCGCGAGCAGCGCGTCGAGATCGGCCGGTGCACTCGCGAGCGCGGGGGCGGCGCGCAGGGCGAGCGGCAGGCGGGCGGGCGGCCCGAGCTCGCCGGCGAGCTCCGCGAGCAGCGTCGCGAGGAGGTCGGCCCACGCGACGTGAAACGGCGCGCCGATCCGCCGGAGCGTCGCCAGGTAGGGCGGCATCCAGCTCGCGACGTGCTCCCAGAACAGCGCGCCGCACACCGAGGACGCAGGTGCCGACTCGGCGACGGCCGCGACACCGGCGAGCAGGACGCTCAGGTGATCGGGCTCCGCGGGGGGCTCGCCGCCCAGGGCGCGCCAGAACCCGGCGATCCGGTCGCGTGCCTCGCCGCCGAGCATGCCCTCGGCGCCCAGGTAGACCGACGCGTACGGGTAGGCCTGGAACACCAGCACGTCGGTGTGGTCGTCGGCGCCGGGCGGCGGCGGCAGCTCGAGCGCCGCGGCGATCGCGGCGTGCTCGGGCCGCGGCGCCTCGAGCAGCACGGCGAGCGCGCGCAGGGCCTCGGTCACACGGGCTTCTTCGGCGGCAGCGCGTAGACCTCGCGGGCCGGCTTGAGCGGGCGCAACAGCCAGTACGGGCGGCGCGTGCCATCGGGCGAGACGCTGGCAGCCGGCCGCGTCCGCGCGAGCCACTGCTCGTAGACGGCGCGGCTCTTCGCGGTATCGACGACGATATCGGCGTAGCGATCGCCCGGCTCGGCGCGCCGCACGCGCACCGCCTGGTGCCAGCAGTGCATGCCGGAGATCGGATCGGGGTGGACCGGGAACGTCAGGTTCTGGTGCACGCCGGCGTCCGACCACCAGATCCGCCGGGTGTCGGGGTCGGTGGACGCGTAGGGCTCGACGCCGCGCCGGCGCCGCATCGTCCACGTCTTGCCCGCGCGCTCGAGGCCGACGGTGGCCGATAGCTGGCGCTGGCCGCGGTCGTGGCCGTCGAGCTTCCAGCGCCCCATGTGGTGGCTGCACGCGACGACGCCCGGCCGGATGCCCTCGGTGACCCACGCCTTGACCACGAAGTGGCCGATCTCGGTCTCGACGCGGACGAGGTCGCCGGTGGCGAGGCCGAGCCGCCCGGCGTCGCTCGTGTGGATCCACAGCGGGTTGGTGTGCGCGATCTCGTCGAGCCACTTGGCGTTGGCGCTGCGCGTGTGGATCTGGATCGGCAGGCGGAACGTCGGGATCAGCACCATGTGGCCTTCGGCCAGCACGCTCGGGTGGACGTGGCTCTCGATGTAGGTCGGCAGCGCGTACTCGGGCCAGCCCCACTCGGCGAGCGTCCGCGACCAGATCTCGAGGCGGCCGCTCGGCGTCGGGAAGCCGCGCACCGTCTCGCCGTCGACCGTGACGCCGACCAGGCGGCGGCCGTCGGCGTCGCCGTCGGGGGTCGGCACCGGCACGATGTTGCTCGGCGCGGGCTTCGGCGCGCGGGTGAACACGCGGCCGAGCGCGTCGGTGGCGGGATCGTCGAGCTCACCGGCGGGGACGGGCTCGGCGTGGACCGGCCCGATGCCGCGCCGGATCTCGAACGCGCCGTAGCGCCGCATGTACTCGAGCGGTGTTGCGCCCTCGGCCGCCGCGCGCTCGCGGAGCCCCGGCACCGAGTGCTCGAACATCCAGCCGTAG
>Ga0137459_1000344_pt1 | contig 16916 bp, 14 predicted proteins | sample EasRivERMGT700_2_FD_104908 | JGI IMG/M metagenome (GOLD analysis project Ga0137459, IMG submission 104908) | Soil microbial communities from meander-bound floodplain in the East River, Colorado, USA - East River MetaG ERMGT700_2 | ecosystem: Environmental > Terrestrial > Soil > Floodplain ...
CGTGATGCTCGACGCCGAGGGCAAGCCGGACTTCCACAAGCTCGCGGCCCGCGCCCAGATCCATCGGACGTCGGAGATCCAGCGCGCGGCGATGGCGACGCCGGTCACGTACATGGTGTTCGATCTGCTCGGCGCCGCCGGCTTCGATCTGCGGGGCCTGCCGCTCTTGGTCCGCAAAAGCCTGCTCGCGCGGATCCTGCCCTCGATCGGCCCGCTCAAGCTCGCCGAGCACATCCCGTCGCAGGGCGAGGCGTTCCTGACCCAGGTGGTCGCGCGCGGGCTCGAGGGCGTGGTCGGCAAGCGCGCCGCGTCGCCGTATCGCCCGACGCGGTCGCGCGACTGGCTCAAGATCAAGCGCGACCCCGAAGGCGACTTCGCGGTGTGCGGCTACACGCCGCCGAAGCAGTCGCGCGCCGGGTTCGGTGCGCTGCACCTGTGCGTGCGCGAGGACGAGCGCTGGCTGTGGGCCGGCAAGGTCGGCTCCGGGTTCGACGATGCGCTGCTGACCCAGCTCAAGGCCGAGCTCGACGCCAGGCCGACCTGGAAGCCGCCGTTCCCGCGCCCCGAGGGTGCCGGTGACGCGCGCTGGATCGAGCCGGAGCTCGTGGTCCAGGTCCGCTACCGCGAGTGGCCCGAGGGCTCGTCGCTGCGGTTCCCGGTGTTCGAGCGCCTGCGCCGCGACAAGCGCGCGCTCGACTGCGTGATGACGGCGCGACGCACGGGCGAGGCCCGCGAGGAGGGCGGCGACGAGCACGAGGAGCCGCCGGAGGCCGCGCCGCTCGAGATCGATCAGCCGGTCCGCGAGCTCCGGCTGTCGAACCTGACCAAGCTGTACTGGAAGACCGACGGGATCACCAAGGGTCACCTGATCGAGTACTACCGGGCGATCGCGCCCTACATCCTGCCCTACCTCGCGGATCGCCCGACGGTGCTGACCCGCTACCCCGACGGCATCGACGGCGAGATGTTCTACCAGAAGGACATGCCGGCCTGGGTCCCGCCGTGGCTGCGCACCACCGCGCTGTGGAGCGAGCACAGCCAGCGCGAGATCCACTACGTGCTGATCGACGACGCCGACGGGCTCGCGTTCGTCGCCAACCTGGGATCGATCCCGATCCACGCGTGGGCGAGCCGGAGCGCGACCCTCGAGAAGCCGGACTGGACGATCGTCGATCTCGATCCCAAGAACGCGCCGCGCGAGCACGTGGTGCCGCTCGCGCTCGCGATCCACGCGCTGTGCGACGCCGCCGGCCTGCCGAACTACGTGAAGACGTCGGGCCAGACCGGGCTCCACGTGCTGATCCCGCTCGGCGGCCAGTGCACGTTCGACCAGGCGCGCATGCTGGCCTACCTGATCGGCCAGCTGATCGAGCGCCGCCACCCCGACATGGCGACGACGGCGCGCAACCCGGCCGCGCGCGGCGGGCGGGTCTACCTCGACTGGGGCCAGAACGCGCACGGCCAGCTGCTCGTCGCGCCGTACAGCGTGCGGCCGGTCGGCGGCGCGCCGGTCTCGATGCCGCTGACCTGGGACGAGGTCGTGCCGGGGCTCGATCCCAAGCAGTTTCACCTGCGCAATGCGGTCGACCGCGTGACCGCGTGGGCCGGCGACCCGTGCGCGCCGGTGTTGACCGAGCGCCCCGATTTGCGGACCGCGCTCGAGCAGCTCGATCAGCTCGCGAAGGCCACGTAGTACGGACGTACGTCCGTCCGTCCGGACGCACGGCGCGCACGAACGCGCCGCGGAGGCGACGGATCGTGACGCCGCCGGTGGGCGAGCCCGCGCGCTCCGCTCACGTCGCCCGCCGCGGCCGGCCCGACGCTGGGATTGGCTGCTGTTGCGGGTGCGCCATGTAAAGCCCCGTGGTCGCAGATCACGTGTTGCTAACACGTAGTTCACGCGAATCCAACAGCGAGACCGATCCGGAGTCTGCGGCGCATGACAAACTCACCATCCAATCGCACTCTCGATGTCACGTCATCGCCCGCAGGGATGTCATGTTCACACCTGGAGCGATCCGCGGCGGGCCACACTCCATGCAACTCCTCTCCGAGAGCCACGCCTCATTGTCACTCAGCGCCCCATCGACACCTTGACACCCAATGATGTTTTTGCGAATTTGCCTGCGTCACGTACAAAGGAGTGTCGAATGGTAATGCTAGGTGGGACGCGCTGCCGCAGTCACGCCAGGCGCATATGCGGCGTTGCCATCATGATCGCGACCTACCGGGCCGCGGCGGCCTTCCACGACGACCACGCCGATCGAGAAGAGCTCGCGTCTCGGTTCGCGTTCACCTCGCGCCCGGTCGCCGCGCCGGACGCCGATCGCGGGCGCGCGCTGCGCCACGTCCATCCCGACTATCGCAACGTCGACGCGTGGATCTCGTCGGTCGGCGCGGGCGTCGCCGTGGCGACTTCGATGGAGACGGCGTCGATAACGACCTGTGCCTGGTCGATCCGCGCGGCGAGCACCCCGTGATCATGCCGGTCCCGGGCACGGCAGGGCGCTACGCGCCGGTCGCGCTGGTCGCGCCGCCGGGACCCGAGCGCGCGGAGACGACCGCTGCCATGGGGTGCCTGCTCACCGATCTCGACGAGGACGGGTCGATCGATGCGCTGGTGTACTACTGGGGGCGCGTCCCGGTGGGGTTCCTCCACCGCGGTGATCGCGTCGTGGCGTTCGAGACCGCCGCGCCGGCAGCGCTGGTTCGCGAACGCCGGGATCGTGGCCGATGTCGACGGCGACGGCCACCTCGACGTCGTGATCGGCGGCTACTTCCCGGATGGCTCCCGGGTGCTCGATCCGACCGCGACCGAGCCGGCGGTGATGCAGGACTCGATGTCGCGCGCGTACAACGGCGGCGGCAAGCACTTCCTGCTGTGGCACGCCCTCGCCGGCGATCAGGTGACCTACCAGGAGGCCGACGCGCACCTCGACGACGCCGTCGCGCACGGCTGGACGCTGGCGCTGGGCGCGCGAGATCTCGACGGCGACCTGCGTCCGGAGCTGTACCTCGCGAACGACTTCGGGCCCGATCGCCTGTTGCACAACCTGAGCACGCCGGGCGCGCTCCGCTTCGAGCGGGTGGAGGGCCGGCGCGGCCTCACGACGCCGCGCTCGAAGGTGCTGGGGCGAGACTCGTTCAAGGGGATGGGGGTGGACTTCGGCGACGTCGACCGCGACGGCGACGACGACCTCGTGGTCAGCAACATCGTGTCGCCGTGGGCGCTGCTCGAGCGCAACTTCCTGTTCATCCACGAAGGTCGTCCGGAGCAGCCGGCCGGGCCGCCGGGTGCGCCGCCGGGTACGCCGCCGGGTACGCCGATCGACGGCGCGCGCTTCGTCGACCACGCCGAGCCGCTCGGCGTCTCGCTGGGTGGCTGGGCGTGGGACGTCCGGTTCGGCGACTTCGACGATGATGGCTGGCTCGAGATCGTGCAGGCCAACGGCTTCGTCCAGGGCGAGGCCGACCGCTGGCCCGACCTGCAGGAGCTGGCGACCAGCAACGACGTCCTCCTGCACCGCCCGGGTGCGTGGCCGCACTTCACGCGCGGCGATGACCTGAGCGGGCGGCAGCGCAACCGGTTCTTCACGCGGACCGGCGACGAACCGTTCGCCGACGTCGCGGCGCAGCTCGGGCTGCCGGCGGCCGACGTCTCGCGCGGGCTGGCGACCGGCGACCTCGACGACGACGGCGATCTCGATCTCGTGGTCGCGAACCAGTGGGAAGATTCGCAGGTCCTGGTCAACGAGGCGCCGCGGCGCAACCGCGCGGTGTGGCTGCGGCTCCAGCTGCCGGTCAGTGCCGGGCCGCTGCGCGTCGAGCCGGGCTCGCGGGCGCTCGGGTCGCCGGCGATCGGCGCCGCGGTCGCGATCACGCTGCCCGACGGCACCCGCCTGAGGCAGCAGGTCGACGGCGGCGCCGGGCACTCCGGCAAGTCGGCGCCGGTGATCCACGTCGGGCTCGGCGCGCTCGCCGGCGATCCCGCGCTGCCGGTGACGATCGACTACCGGGACCGGACCGGCGCGGTCAGGCGCGTCACCACGGCGGTGCACGCGGGCAGCTGGACGATCGTGCTGGGAGGCTCGCCATGAAGGATCTGCGGCTCGCCGCGCTCCGGCGGTTCGCGACCGCGATCTCGGTGTTGACGTGCCTGGGCCACGCCGTGCTCGGGTTCGAGCAGAGCTACGCCCACGTGGCCGTCGCGCTCGCGACCGCCTATGCCGTCGAGCTCGGGCTCGAGATCGTCGATGCCCGCGCCTGTCGCCGCGCCGTGGCGTTCCGCGGCGGCGTGGGCCGGCTCGTCGACTTCTTGCTGCCGGCGCACATCACGGCGCTGGCGTGCGCGATGCTGCTCTACGCCAACGACCGGCTCGCCCCGGTCGCGTTCGCCGCGGCGTTCGGCGTCGCGTCGAAGTCCGTGTTCCGCGCGCAGATCGGCAGCGGCCGGCGGCACTTCATGAACCCGTCGAACGCCGGGATCGCGGCGACGCTCTTGGTGTTTCCGTGGGTCGGCGTGGCGATGCCGTACCAGTTCACCGAGAACCTGCACGGCGCCGCCGACTGGCTGCTGCCGCTGGTGTTCGTGGGCGTGGGCAGCTTCCTCAACGCGCGCTTCACGCGCCGGATCCCGCTGATCGCGGGCTGGCTGGGCGGGTTCGTCCTGCAGGCGGTGATCCGGAGCGCCTGGTTCGACGTCCGCTTGCTGCCCGCGCTCACGCCGATGACCGGCGTCGCGTTCGTGCTGTTCACGTTCTACATGGTCCCCGATCCGGGGACGACGCCGACGCGCCCGCGCGACCAGCTCGGGTTCGGCGCCGCGGTGGCGATGACGTACGGCGCGCTCCAGGTCCTGCATGTCGTCTACGGCCTGTTCTTCGCGCTCGCGATCGTGTGCACCGTGCGCGGCTGTGCGCTGTGGGCGCGCGAGGCCGCGCTCGCGCTGCGCTCCCGGGTCCTGGCCGTCGAGGTCCGGATGACGGGTGCGGGCTCGGTCAAAGGCGAGACGTGACCGCGGAGATCGCGATCGTCGGCGTGGGCTGCCGCTACCCCGACGCGCGCTCGCCGGACGAGCTCTGGCACAACGCGCTGGCCGGGCGGCGCGCGTTCCGCGCGATCCCCGAGGCGCGCCTGCGGGTGGCGGACTATGCGCCGCGGTTCGCGGACGACCCCGACTCGACGTACGTCCGGTCGGCGGCGCTGATCGAGGACTTCGAGCTCGATCGCCAGCGCTTCAAGATCGCGGGCGCCACGGCGCGCGCGACCGACCTCGTCCACTGGCTCGCGCTCGACGTCGCGGACCGCGCGCTGCGCGACGCCGGGTTCCCCGCAGGCGACGGCCTGCCGCGGGCCTCGACGGGCGTGATCGTCGGCAACAGCCTGACCGGCGAGATGTCACGCGCGGCCGGGTTGCGGCTGCGCTGGCCGTACGTCGCGCGGATCCTCGCGGCGGCGCTCGCGCGCACCGGCGGCGACGCGGCGGCCCACGCGGCGCTGATCGACGCGGTCGAGCGCGACTTCAAGGCCGCGTTGCCGCCGCCCAACGAGGACTCCCTGGCCGGCGGGCTCAGCAACACCATCGCGGGCCGGATCTGCAACGCGTTCGATCTCGGCGGCGGCGGCTTCACGGTCGACGGCGCGTGCAGCTCGTCGCTGCTCGCGATCGCGCAGGCGTGCAGCGCGCTGGCCGCCGGCGATCTCGATCTGGCGATCGCCGGTGGCGTCGACGTCAGCCTCGATCCGTTCGAGCTGATCGGCTTCGCGCGGCTGGGCGCGCTCGCGCACGGCGCGATGCGGATCTACGATCGATCGCCGACCGGGTTCCTGCCGGGCGAAGGGGCCGGGATGGTGGTGCTCGCCCGCCGCGACGACGCGGAGGCCCGCAAGTTGCGCATCCATGCCGTGATCCGCGGGTGGGGCATCGCGTCGGACGGCCTGGGCGGCATCACGCGTCCGGACCCGGCCGGTCACCGGCGCGCGATCGCGCGGTGCTACGCCCGGGCGGGGTTCGGGATCGAGACCGTCGCGCTCGTCGAAGGCCACGGCACCGGCACGGCGGTGGGCGACGAGGCCGAGCTCGCCGCGATCGCGGGCGCGGTCCGCGAGGCGGGCGCGCGCCGGCCGGCCGCGATCGGCTCGATCAAGGCGCTGATCGGTCACACCAAGGCAGCCGCAGGGGTCGCCGGCCTCCTCAAGGCCACGGCGGCGGTGCGCGATCGGCTGATCCCGCCGGCCCACGGCGTCGACGATCCGCATGCCGAGCTGGCCCGGGCCGACGCGGTGCTGCGCGCGCCGGCCGCGATCGAGGAGTGGCCCGACGCGGGGCCCGCGCGCGCGGGTGTGAGCGCGATCGGGTTCGGCGGGATCAACGTCCATGTCGTGGTCGAGGGGGTGACGGCGGCACCTCGGCGCGCCGCCGCGGCAACGCGCCGGCTCGCGACCACCGCGCAGGACGTGGAGCTGCTGGTGCTGTCCGCGGCGGATCCGGCCGCGCTCGCCGCCCGCGCCTCGGCGCTCGCCACGCGGGCCGGCGGCGCCTCGCTCGCCGAGCTGACCGATCTGGCCGCCGGGCTCGCGGCGCGCGCCGGCGACGCCCCGGTTCGCGCCGCCGTGGTGGCGGCGACGCCCGACGAAGCGCGGCTCGCGCTCGAGGACATCGCGAGACGCTGTTGCCGCAGCGCGGCCGGTTCGCGCGCATCGCCGGCTACCACGAGCTGGAGACCCGGCGCTGCCGGTTCGGCGTGCGAACGGCCAACCCCGCCGGACCGTGGTTCGCGCACCACGTCCCCGCGGCGCTGTGCCTCGCCGATCCGGGCGTTCGCGACGCGATGCTGCACGGCATGCAGGTCGCGGTCCCGGACCAGCGGCTCGTCCCGATCGCGGCGCGTGACGTCCGGCTCGCGACGCACTGGCCGCCGGGCGGCGTGGTGGTCGAGGCCCACGAGCTCGCCAGCGGCAACGCCGAGTACACCTGGACGCTGGTCGTCAAGGACGCCAGCGGCGCCGAGATCGAGCGGTGGTCCGAGGTCACGTTTCGATCGCTCGGCGAGCGCCGCACCATCCCCGAGGTCGTCTTGCGGCCGTGGCTCGAGCGCCGGCTCGACGCGCTCGCGCCCGCGGTCCGGATCGTCTCGCTCGGCGCGGCCGCGAACGCCCCCGAGGCGCTGCACGTGGTTCGCTACCGCCCCGACCGCCGGCCCGAGCTCGCCGCGGGCGGCCTGTCGGCCAGCACCGCCCTTGGCCTCCGGCTCGTCGTGACCGGGCCGGACGGCGTCGCGTGCGACGTCGAGGCCGTGACGGCGCGCGACATGGAGGTCTGGCGAGACTTGCTCGGGGCCCACCTGGAGCTCGCCGGCCAGCTCGCGCGGCTCGCCGGCGAGCCGTTCGATCATGCCGCGACGCGCCTGTGGACCGCGCTCGAGTGCGCCGCGAAGCTCGGCCGGCCCGATCCGCGCCTGCGGCTGGTGACCGCGACGGACCACGTGGTGGCGTTGCGCGCAGGGACGATCGAGGTGACCAGCCTGGTGTGTCAGGTGACCGGCCAGGACCGGGGTCTGGACTGGATCGCGATCGCGGTCGCCACGTCCGCGCCTTCCATGACGGCGGCGATCGAGGTGGCGTCATGAAGCGCACGTACGACTACCGGCACGTCGTGACGTTCCAGGACACCAACCTGGTGGGCAACGTGTACTTCGCCAACCACGTCGCCTGGCAGGGCCTGTGTCGCGAGCACTTCTTGCGCGATCACGCCCCCGCGGTCCTCGCGCAGCTGCGCACGGAGCTTGCTCTCGTGACGGTGTCCTGCCAGTGCGAGTACCTGGCCGAGCTGTACGCGTTCGACGAGGTGATCCTCAAGATGTCGCTGGTCGAGGCGCTCCACAACCGGCTCGACCTGCGGTTCGACTACGTGCGCGCCACCGCGGGCGGCGAGGAGCTCGTCGCGATCGGCCGGCATCGCGTCGCCTGCATGAAGCGAGACGGGCGCCAGATGGTGCCGGCCGCGATCCCCGACGAGCTGTACGCGGCGGCGATGGAGTATCATTGAGCGTATTGCGAGGGCCTGAGGGCACATCGCCAATTGCCCCCCGCTGCCCCAGCACAAGAGCCCGATCGATCTTGATCAGCTCGGCGTGGCATTCATCAACATGGGCGAGCACGCCGCCGAGCTGTTCGGCCTCATGCCCCTGGCCCGTAGCGCGAGATGGTTTCATGTCCTACCTTACGAAGAGAACCTGACCGACGATAATTCCTAGTGCGAACGGGGGCGGGGCGGAGAACCCGGACCTTGTCCGAAAACGAACCGGTCCGGGGTTCCTCTCCAGCGGTGAAGCTTGCACGAGCCGACGAGCCTTGTGCGGTCGGTGAGCACATGTTAGCGTCATTCAAAACTATCGAGGCGAGGCGAGGCTCGAATGGGAGAGACAGGCGGATTCGCGAAGAAACCGGGAGGGAGCACCCTCGTTCAAGACCTGGCCGAGCGTGGAAGCTCCGGTGTACCCGGCAAGCACACTCTCGTCGAGCAGACGCAACCCGGGGCGGTGAGAGGAGCCTCATCCGCACATGGCGTGGGCGACACCACCTCGGTGGTGCAGCGCGAGGCTGCGACCGGCGGTAAGCCCCCCGAGGAGACCGAGCAGGTCGGAACCTCGATCTACGCCAAGGACGACAAGGGCAACGATCTGCCGCCGAGCATCGAGGACGTCAAGCAGGGCGGCCTGAACGACTGCTACGCCTTCGCCGCGATGGCTGCGATCGTTCACAGCGATCCGGATCGCATCAAGAGCATGATCAAGGACAACGGAAATGGGACGTACACCGTCACGTTCCAGGGCACCGGAATCATCTGGTCGGATACGCAGACAGTCACCGCCGACTTCGTGAAGGGTAAGCACGGCAAGATCGGCGCGCGCAACGCGTTCTGGCCGCTCATTATCGAGAAGGCATACGGCCAGAACAAGGGCGGCATCGCCGAGATGGACAAGGGAGGAAATGCCGGCACCGCCATCGACGACTTCGTCAATATGGGCCCGTCTCGCTTCGATCCACGCGAGAAAGACAACGACTACATCATGGCGAAGCTCGCCAAGGCGCAGACCGATAAAAAGCCCACCACGCTCAGTACGCCCAAAGAAGAGGACGCCTCGAAAGAGAAGAAGGAGATGAGCGCCAAGATCCCGGGTCTCCACTTCTGGCACGCCTACGTAGTGGTGGGGGCCGACGAAAAGGGCAAGCGTGTAAAGCTCCACAATCCGTGGGGATACGATCACCCGAACGGCGACGGCTGGGTTTCGGTCGACGTCCTCCACACCTTCTTCATCGAATGCGTGATCAGCGGCTGATCCGATGCGGCCCATAACCGTGACACTTCGTTTGCCAGGGGTCTCGCTCACGATCGCGCTGGCGGCGGCGGCGCTTGTAGGCGGGTGCTCCTCATCGGAGAGACCGAGTCAAAATCAGGCACCGAATCGGCCAGCGGATCCGACACCGAAACCCACGCCGCCACCTGCGGTTCTCACACGTTGCGAGAAGGGATCTATGACTGGAGAGCTACTGAAGTTCCGGGAGACAACGAGCAACACCCTGTCGAACAAGGACGTGGGGATCAGCAACATCTTCGAGCGCGATCTGCCAGATGACAAGGGCGTGATTGCCTCGCGCATGAGCGCAGTCCTGGTGATCCACGATCCCGTTACCGACGAGATTCAGCGTGAGACTGTGTTTGAAGGCAAGATCGTGTCGATCGGCGGTGATCGCTACTGCGTCGTGAGCGTCGAGATCGGCAAGGGCTCGCCCGGCTGGCTCTCTCTGCGTCAGGTGAAGTGATGCGCGGGCGGCAAGGCGCGGCAGCGGCAAGGAAGGACAAGCGGGGCTCCACTGGCGCCCGCTCGAGATACCTTGCGAGAGTCGCGTAGCGCCCGGGATGTTGGAGGGCCGCCGAGTGGGGTCCCTCGGGTCGAAGCAGAGCCGGAACAGCAGGATCCGATCGTCGTGCGGCGCTGGCTGGGCACTCCCTCGACGCAATCCGGCTCGTCGGGGTTGCTGAGGTCGGCTTTCCGGCTTTCCGGAAAACCAGGGCTGGTTCGTGACGGCGCCTCACGCGCATCGCTCGTTCACGGCCGGGCGCTTGCGAGCACCGTGACGAGCTCGAGGAGCGCGCGCTCCGCAACCACACGCTCGGTGTTCTCGATCACGGCGTGGACGTGAGGCAGCATGGCGTCCGCCGGCTCGGCCAGCCGCAGCCGGGCCTCGCCGGGATGGTCGCGCCACAGCTCGGGTGAGCGCGTGCGCAGCCGGAGCGCTCGAACCTCGTCGGGCGCGTGGATGCCGACGAGCAGCGCGCGGTCGAGGGCCCCTGCGGGCTCGAGCGATCCGCCGTAGATCGAGTCGTTCGCCGAGTACACCGGCAGGACCGACGTCGCCGCAAACCCGTAGTGCTCGGTGCGCCGGAGCGTGCGGGACCACCGGACGCAGATCGAGCCGATCTCGACGAGACGTGCGAACTCCATGGCCGCGACGTGAACGTTGTCGCTGGTGTCGTCGGGACGGGCAGGCCGGGTGATGTAGCGGACCGGGACCTCGACGCCGGCGATCGCCGCGCGACGCACCGCATCCGTCAACGTGGTCTTGCCCACGCAGGTCGCGCCGACGATCACGATCGCCTCGGCGGCAGCGAGCTCGGCGAGCCGCGGCTGAACCTGCAGCCCGGGGATGGCCGGGAGCCTCATCGCGCGGTGTAGCCCCCGTCGATCGTCAGGGCGGTCCCCGTGATGTACGCGCCGGCCTCGGACGCGAGGAACACGACCGCGGGTCCGAGCTCGGCCGGATCGCCCCACCGGCCGAGCGGGATCGCGCGCAGCATGTTCGCCCGCGCGGCGACGTCGTGCATGTCGGTGAGGAATGGGCCCGGACACACCGCGTTGACCGTGATCGCGTCGCCGGCGAGCTCGAGCGCGAGCGCGCGGGTCAGGGCCACGACTCCACCCTTGCTCGCGACGTACGGCGTGCGATCCGGCATGCCGACCGCGGCGAACATGCTCGCGACGTTGACGATCCGGCCCCAGCGCGCCGCGCGCATCACCGGTGCAACTGCCTGCGCGCACAACCACGTGCCACGCAGGTTGGTGTCGAGCACCGTGTCCCACTGCTCGATCGTCAGGTCCGCCAGCGGCGCGCGGTACGTCGTGCCGGCATTGTTGACGAGGATGTCGATCCGCCCGAGCTGGTCGACGACCTTGCCGACGAGCGCGGTGACGGACTGCGGCTGCGTGACATCGGCGACCAGGCCGAGCCCCCCGAGCTCGGAGGCCGCGGCGGTCGCGGCCGCGCCATCGCGGCTGGTCACGACCACCGTGGCGCCCGCCGACGCGAGCCCGCCGGCGATCGCGCGACCGAGTCCACGCACGCTGCCGGTCACGATCGCGACCCGTCCCTCGAGCCGGAACCGATCGAGCACGCCGGTCAATCGGACCTCGTGATGAAGGCTCCCGCGGCCGCCTGCGCGGTACCGAGCGCGTGCTCGATCGCGAGCTCGGGGCGCAACGCACCGTGCTCGTCGAAGCACGCCTCGACCACGAACCGCGCCGCGAACACATCGCCGACACCCTTGAGCCGCCTCACGTGATCCGGCGCGAGCTGCGAAGGTGTGGCCTCGTAGCAGGCGATCGCCCCGCCGGTGTTCACGGCGGCCACCGAGGGCGCCTGGCCGCGCCCCGTGACCACGCGGACGGCGCCCACGCCCGAGCGGCGCGCGATCGCGGTGGCGAGCTCGCGTGGTCCGCCATCGTCTCGGCCCAGCACGCGACGAGCCTCCGCGGTATTGAGGCACGCGATCCGGGTACCCGGCGCGAACACGGCCGCGCCGGCGTCACCTCCGCACCACGCGAAGATGCCGGCGCCGAGCAGCGGCTCGTAGAACGCGCGTGGCAGCCGCCCGACCAGCTGGACCTCGGCGGCCGACGAGGCCGGCCTCGGCGCCCATACCTCGGCGTCGCGATCGTCGCCGACCCGCAGCAGCCGGCACTCCGCGGCCGGATTCACGATCACGCTCACGGGCGGCCACGCGAGCGAGCCGGTGATGATCGGATCGAGGACGATCTCGGCGGGGAGCTCCGCGCGCAACCGCGGTAGATCCAGCTGCGCGATCGCCGTGACCACGCGAACCTCGTGCGCGGGCAACCGGCCAACGACCGCGCGCGTCGCATTGCATGCGAAACCACCGAGCCGGACCACGACCTCGGTATCGACCTTGCCCTTACCGGTCGCGAGCGCCGCGAGATCGACCGTGACCTCGGCATCGAGGTACGTGCGGCCATAGATCGCCAGGCTCACGCGTCGCCGAACTGCGCGAGCACCGTGGTGCCAGCGGCGACGATCGTGCCGACCTTCACCCTCCATTCGATCGGCTCACCGGTCGGCACCAGGACGTCCGTGCGAGAGCCGTACTTGATCAGGCCGAACCGCTCACCGGCGCGGATCTCCTCCCCGGGCTTGACGACGCACACCAGGCGGCGCGCCAGGGCGCCGGAGATCTGCTTGACGCGCACCAGGCGGCCGTTCGGCTCCTCGTAATCGAGCCACAGCTGTTCGTTGCGCTGCACGCAGTCCTTGTGGCGCGCGTTGAGGAACGCGCCGCGAAAGTAGCGCACGCCGCGGACCCGCCCGCTCCGCGGCACGCGGCTGAGGTGGACGTTCCATACCGAGAGATAGATGCTGATCCGGGTCGCGCGATCCCCCGGGAAGCCCGGCGCGACGACCTCGTCGATATGGGTGACCACGCCATCTGCGGGGCTCACCATGGCGCGCGGATCCGCGGGTGCGACGCGCGTCGGATCGCGGAAGAACCACACGAGCTGGAACCACAAGACCGCGACGACGATGCACCCGGGCCACAGTCCCGCGAGGACGAGCGCCGCGATCGCGGCCGCACACCCGGTGCTCGCGGTCACGATCTCGGCGAGGCCGTAGCGTGCGAGGTGGAGCCGATCGCGCCAGCGGAACCGATCGTCCTCGGTGCGAAACCAGTGGCCGCACACGTTGCGGACGAGCTTGAGATCGCGCGGATCGATGACGTCGTGCGTGCAGCCCACGCAGGTCCCCTGGCGCAGCGCCATCATCCGTCGCACGTACCCTGGCCGTGCCGAGCGCAGCCAGCCGCGGCGAAATCGTCCCCACGCCGCTTCGAGACCGATGCACAGGCCACCACCGGGCTGCACGGAGGTCGGCAAGGTGGCTTCGGAGAGCGGAGGCTCGTGGTCGACCGTGGCGGGTGCGATCACATCAGGCGTCGCGTGCACGCCGCGATGGTACCCTCGTGGCAGTGAAAACGGGGACGCGCAGGCTCCTGGCGTTCGGCGCGCTGTTCGTGGGGCTGACGATCGCCGGCGCGCTGTGGGCGTTATCCCGGCGCCCGTCCGCACGGCCGATCTGCGCGCGGCGGTCGGAAGCCTCGGCGCGCCCTTGCTCGGCGTGCTCGCGGTGCTGTGCGTGGGGATCTACGTCACCGACATCCTCCGCTATCGCTCGCTCGGTCGTGCGGTCGGCGCGCCGGTGACCTGGCGCGCCGGCCTCGACTCGAGCGTGGCGAATTTCTTGCCTCCGCGGCCTCACGCTGTATCTGCAGGTCGGCATCGGCGTGCCGTACCTGCTGCTCGCGGGTGGGGCGCGCGAGATCGCGACACGCGCGGCGGGCAAGCCCGGTGCCTGACGCGCGCGAGCATACAACCCGCCGCACAATTCAGTCGCGGCGCCTACACTGTGGGATATTTTCTGTCCCATTCCTTCTGGCGCGCCCTCCAACCTGGGAAGTCTCCCAGACTCCTCGGTCGGGCTCCCGAAACACCGGTTTGTTTACGTACGCACGATACGGCAGTCGCGTGATCACGTTACGATCACGATTGTGCGTAGGCTGTTCGCTATCTTGCTGTGTGGTTGTGGCAGGGTCGGCTTCGATGCCGTCGGTGCGAGTGGAGACGGGTCGGTGCTCGTCGACGCGAGCCCATGCCTCGGAACGTGGTCGCCGTTCGAACCACCGCAGAACATCACGTCGGTGAACATCAACAACGGGCAAGCACAGCCGGCGGTCTCGGCCGACGAGCTCGAGCTCTACTTCGAATCGATGAGCAACCTGTATGTCGCCCGACGTCAGGATCGTGCGAGCAGCTTCGATCCGCCTGCCCTCCTGACCGTGCTGAACACCACCACGAGAGAGGTCGGACCGTCGCCGAGCGCCGACGGAACGATGATCGTGTTCGATTCTGGCCGCTTTGCCGACGTCGACCTGTTCGTCGCTGCGCGGCACGGGGCGACGTTCGACCCACCAACGGCGATTCCCGGGCTTTCGACCGCAGGGGCCGACGAGGAGACACCGGCGCTGTCGTACGATGGCAGCCTTGTGGTTTATGCCGTCGCACAGCCGACAAATGCCGACGAGGATCTGTTCCTCGCGCACGGTCCGGCCTCGGTAACGCCCTACGCGATCATCGGCACGGTTCCTGACGTGAACCAACCCGGCAGCATCGAGACCAGCCCGAGCCTCTCGGCCGATGGACTCGAGCTGTTCTTTCAAACCGATCGCTCGGGGAGCAGAAACAAGATCTACGTGTCACGACGACCGAGCGCGTCGAGCGACTTCGGCCCTCCGACCGTCGTCGCCGAGCTCGACAATGGCGCCGATGATACTGCGCCTACGATCTCGGCGAGCGGCGCGAACCTGTACTTCGGCTCGACGCGCGCCGGCGCCTCGGGCAGCACGCTGTGGGTCGCGACGCGCACCTGCCAGTAACCGGCGTGGTCGCGACGCGCACCGGGGCGGATCCCTGTCCGCGCATGCGCATAACGCGAGCAGTAACACCTGGCACCGTGGCCCGCGCACCTCGCTTCCGGCTGCAGCTCGCCATTTGGCGATATTGCCTATGGAATTGTGATCGCCGCCGCTGCCATCACTGCGGCCGTCACCGCTTCGTCCGCAATCGAAAAGATCTGCTCGGACCGCTTGACCGGCTGCCTCGAGAATCCCTGGCAACCTCCGAATAACCGAGAACGTTCGGCCCTAGACAGCATCTTGTCTGCGTACGGCGATCGAGACCTCGACGGCTGGCTTGCCCGCAGCGTCCTTGCCCACAAGGCTCTCCTGTTCCTGGATCAGGGAGACCCAGATCGCGCCATCTCGACATACCAACAACTCGGGCAGCTTGGATTCAAGCAGCCCTCTGATCGCGTGGAGTACAGCCTCGGCCTCTCTCGCGCGCTTCTCACCAAAGGCCAGGCAACACAGGCCATTGCAGTACTCGAACAGGTGCTCAATTCTCTCGACGCCAACACTGCGCCTGCCGGCATTGGTCTGCTCGAAGCGCTAGCCCTGTGCTACGCGACATGGGAGAAACCGATTCCCGAACACTGGCGCAGTGTCCTTCGATCAGCGACCAGCGCGGCAGGTATCGAGCTTCCCAAAGGCGATCAAGAAGCACCGTTGGCAAGCCTCATCTACCTCGCAGCCGAGGCACTCAGGTCTCGCGCATCGGGGGCTGACCGGTCATCACGCCAGAACCCGGACGGCCCGCGGTCCGACGCGGGTTCTGCAGCATCTTCGCCTTGGCCTTCATCGGGGCGATGCCACTGCGCATGACCATCGCGCATCACCGGTCCTTCAGCGGCGGCCTAATACGGATCCAATCAGGGCGTGATCGGAGATCCACTGCTCGACACGTGAAGCGCCTGGCAGCGGCGAGATATTGATCCACCATGACCGCGGCGCAGCCCCTTCAATAGGACCAGCATCGCTCTCTGCGCTACCAGGGACAGCGCTCGCGATCAGGGCGACGGTTCGTTCGAGCGCTCCGGAGAGAGGCGCCCCACCGGGCGTCAGGAGCGCGGCCCTTCGCGGTTAGCGCGTCCCGCGGGTGATCACGCTGCCCAGTGGTCGTACAGCGGTCAGCCGTCGTCGAACGCGCGGCTGGCGCGCAGGACGCTACGCCCAACTGCCGGTGCACCTCTGGTGAGGGCGCAGCACCATCCACACGCCCAAGGGTCACCCGTAGAGCGTACTCGACCGTCACCGGATTTGCCCGAGCCAAAACGGCCGTCGATCAGCCGGCTCGCACAGATCGTGTCACCCCGGTCCGGGCTTCCACCCCGAGCTCCTCGCTGGCGTGCGCCCGGCGACGCCAGGCCATTCGTGATGTGCGATTCGCCCAGATCGCTGTTGCAACAAGCGGACAAACGATGAGGTTAGTTGGAGCGAGCCTTACCAGGCGGGCCGAGCGCCCGTACGAGGACAAGGCGAGCGTCTACGAGTTCCTGATGGCGCACTCCGAAGCGCGGTGCGAGCTGGCGCACAGACGATCCGGATCAAGACTCGCAGCATCTGGCGCCGCGTGTCCTGAGCCGCCGGCACCGACGGCTTCATCCGCGCGGCAGCTCCTTGCGTCGACTGGCTCGACTTCTGATAGGGTAGCGTCGTGGATCGACGTAACTTCTTCATCGGTAGTGCCGTCGGGCTCGGCGCACTCACCGTTCCCGGATGTACGAAGTCGAAGGCTGCAGACGCGCCGAGCACGGTGCCGCCGCTCGGTGCGAATCCGAGTTGGGCCGACGTGCGCGCGCAATTTCGCCTGACGCGCAAACGCATCCACATGGCGGGCTTCTTGCTTGCATCGCATCCGCGCCCGGTCGCCGACGAGATCGAGCGCCACCGCCGCGGCTTCGACGAAGATCGTGTCCTTGCGGCGCGGGTGCGTGAAGAAGCAGTCAGGGCTTGATACGCTCGACGGGGCCGGCCCCGCTGCCGACGAGGCGGCCGCGCGCGAACACGCCGGCTGCCGGGCCGCGCTGGCGCGCCACGCATGCTTGCCGGTGCCGCTGCGGCCACGGTAGCGAAGCACACGACTCGGCGCGCGGCGGGTGGCCGAGCCGGATGC
>Ga0137459_1000345_pt1 | contig 16884 bp, 12 predicted proteins | sample EasRivERMGT700_2_FD_104908 | JGI IMG/M metagenome (GOLD analysis project Ga0137459, IMG submission 104908) | Soil microbial communities from meander-bound floodplain in the East River, Colorado, USA - East River MetaG ERMGT700_2 | ecosystem: Environmental > Terrestrial > Soil > Floodplain ...
ATTGATGGCCGAGAAGTCGAACCGGCAGGTCTGGCTGCTCACGGGCACGACCAGTGACGGGCTCGACGACGGATCGACCTCTTCACCCGCCGCGAGGTTGAGCTGGCCATCGTTGCACCGCGGGAGGGTGCAGTCGAGATCGCACCCCGACGTCGCGTCGCCGTCATCGCACTGTTCACCGATGTCGACGATGCGGTTGCCGCACCGGGGCACCGAGCAGTCGGCTTCACAGGTATCGCCGTTGACGGTGTTGCCATCGTCGCACGCTTCGCCGGGGTCCGGGGCACCGTTGCCGCAGCGGGGCGTGGTGCAGTTGGTGTCACAGGCGTCACCGTTGACGGGGTTGCCGTCATCGCACTCTTCGACGCCGATCAGCTTGTCTCCATCACCACACACGTTGCGCCGACACACCGCATTGCAGCGCTGGCCCGTGCCGTTGGCGCTGGCGCCGTCGTCGCACGCCTCGCCCACGTCCACGATGCGGTTGCCGCACGCCGGGAGGGTGCAGTCGGATTCGCAGGCGTCGCCGTCGATGGCGTTGCCGTCATCGCAGCCCTCGCCCATCTCGACCTTGCCGTTGCCGCACATCGGCTGGCACGCTAGCGCACCGGCGCACGCCGGATCGCTGCAGTTGGCCAGGCCGTTGCCGTCTTCGTCGCCGGCGGCGTTGCAGTCCTCGGCGGACTGGTCCTCCCCCAGCGTGAAGGTCACCGGCGCAACCGAGCATGCGGCCAGGACGGCTGCGCCACAGAGGGCGAGTTGGACGAGCGTGCGCATCTCAGAACTTCACGGACACATCAAGCCCAGCGACGGCGCCGAGCTGTGGCGTGACGGCGACCCGCGACTCGGGCGCGCCGGTGAGCCACAGGACGGCCGCGGCGATTGCGGCGCCGCCGGCGACGCCGTAGGCGATGTTGGCCTGGAGCGCGCGCGACCGGGCGCGCACGTTGAGGTCCGTGGCCTCCCGCGCGTCCGCGCACGCGATCGTTGCCGACGGGCACAGCGCGTAGGCATCGTTGTCGAGCTGACCCGACTGGACACCGAGCACGATGCCGGCAGATACTGCCACGAGCCCGACGCCGCCCGCCACCAGCGCGATCTTGCGCCGGGGCGTGAACACGCTCGGCCTGGGTTGCACCTTGGGTGCCGCGCGCACGACCTTGACTGCGAGCTTGACGTCGATCGTGTACTCGGGCGCGCGCTCCGCGGAGATCTCGAGGCGGCGCTCGTCGTAGCCCGCCGCGCGCGCGACCAGGGCGTGGGCCCCCGGCGGCAGCGCGAGGTGCCCGTCCACCACGGCGACGGGCTTGTCGTCGAGCAGGAGCTGCGCCTCCGCCGGCTCGACATGGATCGCCACGAGCGGCGTGAGCGTGACGTCGAGCTCGACCGGCTTGCCCTCGTGCGCCGCAGCCTCGAGCCGCGCCTCCGCGTGGCCGGCGAGCGAGACGACGACCTGGTGCGTACCGGCGGCGAGCTTGGCGGGTGCCTCATAGGCCGCGTCGTCGACCGTGACCCGCGCGCCCGGCTGGGCGACGCGCACGGTGACGAGCGACGGCTTCTCGGTCAGCGTGGCCGCGAGCTTCGCGGTCTTGCCGCGCTCGACGGTGACGCTGCCGGTCCAGCGCTCGAAGCCCGCGCGCTCGGCGATCACCCGGTACGGGCCGGGCAACACCGCCTTGTTGCACGACGGCGCGGCGGTGCAGAACACCCCCTGGGTCTTCGAATCGAGGTAGATGGGGGCCGGCCCGTTTGCGAGCGTGATGTCGAGGAACGTCGTCTTCACCGCCTCCAGGTCGTTGATGATCTTCTCCGCCGCTCGACGGCTCGCGCCCTTCACGCCCGCGTCGAGATACGCCTGGTAGGCGGTGAGCGCTCCCGGGTAGTCGTGCTGCTTGAGCAGCACCGTCCCCTTGAGGCCGAGCAACGGGAGATCGTTCGGGGCCAGCGCGAGCCCCTCGTCGATGACCGCGAGCGCCTTCTCGGCCTCGCCGTTGTCGTCGGCCACGACGGCAGCCTTGTACTTCGTACGCGCGTCGACCTTCGGTGCCGCGCCGGGCTTGGCCTTGGGTGCCGCCTGGGCGCCGCCCGCGTACACGACCGCTACACACACGATCCAAGTACATATCAACGTGCGCATGGAAAAACATTTCTAGTCGGGATGTTACTCAGGCGTCAATCCGTTTGTTGCGATTGTCTGGTGCGTATCGTGCGTGAACGGGCCGAGAACGAGATCACTACGCGGTTACCCCCAGGCGGATGGACAAACGATCGGCGTTGGGTGCACGATGCACCCCGGTGTGTAAGTCGTGCCCCACCGGGTTTTGGATCTCGAAAATCGCCTCGATCACATAAGTAGCTGATCTGCAAGCGCCTTGAGCACCGACCGCCTGGCAGGCTCCGGATGCGTCCGCGCGCGTTCCTGCTCCGGTACCTACACACCGATTCAGGTACGCATCGGCGAGCACATCGCACGATTTCCAGAATTTCAGCAGGAGTGTTCTCCGGTCGGTAGTCAGGGTACTCATTGGTATTGTCTTGTCTTGTCTGCGGTGATCGCGTTAGCGTTTGCCGCCGTCTATGCAGGTATGCACATCGTGTAAAAGGCTACTCAAGGCGGACGCACGACAGTGTCCAGCGGACGGCGCGGCGGCCCAGCTCGTCGAGACCCTGCCGAAGGACACGCGGCTCGGCGCGTACAAGATCGACCGGATGCTCGGCGAGGGCGGCATGGGCTTCGTCTACGAGGCGACCCACGAGGTGCTGAACCGGCGCTCGGCGATCAAGATGCTCCGCCCCGAGCTCGCGACGCATCAGCAGATCGTGACGCGGTTCCTGAACGAGGCGAAGGCCGTCAACCTGATCGATCACCAGAACATCGTCAACGTCTACGACTACGGTGACAGCCAGGACGGCAGCGTCTACTTCGTGATGGAGTTCCTCGAGGGCGAGACCCTCGACGACCTGATGCGCAAGCGGCGGCCGATGCCGGTGCCGCTGCTCCTCCACGTGTTCGGCCAGATCGCCAAGGCGCTGGCGGCGGCGCACGCCAAGCAGATCGTGCACCGCGATCTCAAGCCGGCGAACGTGTTCGTGGTCGCGCGCGAGGACAACCCGTACTTCATCAAGCTGCTCGACTTCGGCATCGCGCAGCTGCGCGGCGCGGGCGCGGTGCAGGGGCTCACCATGGTCGGCTCGGTCATGGGCACGCCGCAGTACATGAGCCCGGAGCAGATCTCCGGCGGCACCGTCGACGCGCGCAGCGATGTGTGGGCGATGGGCGTGATGCTGTACCGCGCGGCGGCCGGCCAGGCGCCGTTCAAGGGCGAGGAGTTCGCCGAGCTCGCCGACCAGATCCTGAACCACGTGCCGCAGCCGGCGAGCGAGCTCGCCGCGCTGCCCGCGGCGCTCGCGAAGCTGATCGCGAGCTGCCTCGAGCGCCGGGCCGAGGATCGCTGTGCCTCGGTCGGCGACCTGATCGCCGGGCTCGACCGGGTGAAGCAGGAGTGCCAGCTCGACGATGACGCGATCCTCGCGGCGGTGATGGCCGACGCCGACGCGGTCGGCGAGCGCTCGCCGGCCGCGCTGCGCGATCCGACGCGCAAAAGCCTCGCCGGCTCGCTGCCGCGCTACCAGGGGGCCGGCACCGATTACCGTCAGCCGCGGCCGAGCGCCGGTGCGCTGCCCCGGCGGTCGCGGCTCGGCTGGCACATGGCGATCGGCGCGGCCGTCGCCGCCCTCGGCACCGCGAGCTACGTGATCCTCGGGCGCGGCGACGCCCACGTGGCCACGAACGACGTGGGCGCCGGGTCATCGGGCATGACGCACGCCGGCTCGAGCGACCCGAAGCCACCGGCGATCCTGACGATCAAGGCTGCGTTCCTCGCCGGTGACACCGCCCGGGCACGCGCGCTCGCGGAGCAGCACCTGCGCGACGCGATCACCTCGGGAACGCTGCAGCAGCAGGGCTTCGCGGTCGACGCGCTCGGGCTGGCGCGGGTCCGGGCCGGCGTTGCGCTGCTGTACGTCGCGCTCAAGGCGCAGCCCGACGTGCGCGTCAAGGCCGCGCGCGCGCTCGGCGATCTCGCCCTGCCCGACGCGGCGCCGAAGGTGCGCGGCGCGCTCGCCGAGTCCGGTGAAACGATCAAGATCGAGCTCGCGGCGGTGCTCTACCGCCTGGGCGACAAGGACGCGCGGGCGATCCTGCAACGCGCGCTCGAAGAGCCGGGCACGCGACTCACCGCGGCGCTCGCGATGGCGGCGTCCGGCGACGACGCCGGCCGCGCGGTGCTCGCCGACATCGTGGCGGCCACGCCGCCGGGGCGCGAGCCATGGCGCCGCGCGGCGGGCGGGCTCGTGACGCTCGGTGACGCGAACGCGCGCAAGCTCCTCGAGGGCGAGCTCAACCAGCCGGACGCCGTGCGCTCGATCGGTGCGGCCGAGCTGCTCGCGCGTGCCGGTGACGCCAAGGCCTGGGACCAGCTCGCACGCAACGTGGCCGACCACGAGCTCGCGCGGCGGGGAGAAGCCGCGCTGGCGCTCGCGCGGCTCGGCGACAATCGCGCGCTGGGCTGGGTCGCCGACGGCCTCGCGAGCCTCGACGCCGGCGAGCGCAAGCTCGCAGCCGCGATCTGCGGCTTGCTCGCAGCCGACGCGGCACCGCATATCAAGGCGATCGCGACGATCGCGACCGACGATCCGGATCTACGTGTTCGCATGACCGCCGAGGCGGTTCTCCTCGATCTGTGGGGTATCCGATGAGCCAGGGACCAAAAGACAGGACGATGATCGGGACGGTGGCCCCGGTCATTCCGCGGCCGACGTCCACCTCCGGCATCCAGCATCCGCGACCGTCGCCGACCGGTCCTCATCCGACGGCCACGCCCGCGAACGTGGCGCCCACGCCAGCGAGCATACCGCCCACACCGGCGAGCATGACGCCCACACCGGCGAGCATGACGCCCACGCCGGCGAGTATCCCGCCCACGCCGGCGTCCATGCCGGCGAGCTCGATGCCCACGATCATGCCAGCAGGCGGGGCGGCCATCCCGCCGGGCCCCACGCCTGGCCTCGCGGCGGCGGGCGGCGGCTCCCTCCCGCCAGCCCCCCCGCCCACCATCGGAATGCGCCCGCGCCCCGAGCCGCCGGCCGACGCAGCGATGACCGGCGGTGACGCCGACGTGTTCATCGGCCAGGAGCTGTGCGGCTACACGATCCGGCGCAAGCTGGCCGAGGGAGGCATGGGCGTGGTGTACGAGGGCATGCACGGCAAGATCGGCCGGCTCGGCGCGATCAAGATCCTGAAGCTCGAGTTCTGCCGCTCGGAGGACGTGATCGAGCGGTTCCGCCAGGAAGCACGCGCGGTCAACGCGATCCGGCACGAGAACATCGTCGACATCTACGACTTCGGCGTCGATCGCGACGGCCGCGTGTTCTTCGTGATGGAGTACCTCGAGGGCGAGCCGCTGTCGTCCCGGATCCGGCGGGGTGCGCTGACGTGGGCCGAGGCGTTCCCGATCCTCGACCAGACGCTGCGCGCGCTCAAGGCGGCGCACGACAAGGGCTTCGTGCATCGCGATCTCAAGCCCGACAACATCTGGCTCAAGTACGTCGACGGCCGCGTCCAGGTGAAGCTGCTCGATTTCGGCATCGCGAAGCTCGTCGGCACGGACAGCCCCAAGGAGAAGCTGACGCAGACCGGATCGGTGATCGGCACGCCGCACTACATGTCGCCCGAGCAGATCAACGGCTCGAAGGACATCGACCAGCGCACCGATATCTACGCGCTGGGCGTGATCACGTACGAGATGTTCGCCGGCATCACGCCGTTCGTCGGCGACACGCTGCAGGCGATCATGACGGGGCACCTGTTCAAGGAGCCGCCCCGGCTCGCCGATATCCCGGTGAACCTCGGCGTGCCCCCGCCGATCGCCGAGATCGTCGATCGGATGCTCGTCAAGGACGCGACCGGCCGCTACGCCACCGTGACCGACGTGCTCGCCGATCTGTACGATGTGAACCGCCACGAGCGGCCGGCGAACGCCGAGACCCTCAACCGGCTGCGGCCGACGCGCGCACCGGCCGCAAGCGCCCAGCCCGCCGGCCAGCCGCGCGGCAGCCGGAAGCGCTCGATCACCATCGTGATCACCCTCGCGCTCGTCGCGGTCGCGGGCGCGGGCACCGCGGTCTGGAAGTCGCAGCAGGACCAGCCGAGTACACCCGAGGGGGGGACGACGACGGGAGCTACCCGGGGAGACACGCCCAAGCCACCCCCGCCGCCCCCGCCACCCAGGGACAAGCCGCTCGACTACGACGTGGTCCGCAAGGACGCGCAGCTCGTGCTCCGCGCCTCGCTCAAGGAGACCGAGCCCGCCGTGCGCGTACAGGGCTCGGACGCCCTGGGCAAGATCAAGGACCAGCCGTCGATACCGCCGCTGACCGAGCTGACCGAGAAGGATCCGGACGCCGAGGTGCGCGGCCACAGCGCCGGTGCGCTCGGAGCGATCGGCGCGTCGGCGACGGCGCCGCTCCTGGCCAAGCTCGAGGCCGGCGCGCCGCCGCCGCTCAAGGTGTGGTACGCGGCGGCGCTCGCGCGGCTGGGCGACAAGAAGGCGGGCAAGCGGCTGCTCGACTACGCGCGCAGCAAGGACCTCGCGGTCTCGTTCAAGGCCGGGATCACGCTCGCCGACCTCAGCCCGCCGGGCGACAAGAAGGTGATCGCGGCGCTCACGGCGCTCGTCGTCCACGAGGCCGAGCTCAACGGCGTCGCGCCATACGCCGGGGCGTTGATCTTGACCAAGATGGCCGCGCTGCGCGACGCGGGTGCGCGCAAGATCCTCTACTCGATCCTCGAGCACAAGGACGAGGGCGCGCGGCTCGCGGCGGCCGAGGGGCTCGCGCGGCTCGGCGACGACGCCGGCAAGAAGATCCTGCAGGAGGTGTTCGCCAACCAGGACTCGCCGAACCGGCTCGTCGCGGCGGTCGCGCAGATCGCGCTGGGCGAGTACGCCGGCCTCGATCTGATCACCGCGGAGCTCACCAGGACCGCCGGCAACCGGACGCTCGCGGCGCGCGCGCTCGGCGAGATCGGCGAGCGCAAGAGCCTGCCGGCGCTCATCGAGCTCGCGAAGGACAAGGACTGGACCGTGCGCATCGCGGCGGCGGCGGCGATCGTCGCGATCGTCGGGCTCGACCCGCAGGTGCTCGCGCAGGCGTCGGTGGACTGGACCAAGGGCGCGCTCGAGTCGCAGGACTGGGCCGTGCGCAAGGCCGCGGCCGGCGTGCTCGCCGACATCCCCGCGAAGGACGCCGTGCCGCTGCTGGCGCAGGCGATCATCGACCGGGATCCCAACGTGCGGCGCGAGGCGTCGAAGAGCGCCGGCAAGATGAAGAGCGCCGAGGCCGCCGCGCAGGTCGCGACCGCGGTGAAGGCAGAGACCGATCCGGCCGTGAAGGAGCAGCAGGTCAAGGCGCTCGGCGCGATCGGCGCGATCGGCAGCGCGGCGGCGCACGACACCCTGGCCCAGATCTCCGAGGAGCCGGGGCGGATCGGCGTGATCGCGGCCGGCTCGCTGATCGCCGTCGGCGACGTGGCCGGCAAGGCGAAGCTCGAGGCGGCGGTCGCGGCGCCCGTGGTCGAGCTGCGGCTCGCGGCGGTGGAGGCGGCGTCGGCGGCGAATAACCCCATCGTGGTGCCGACGCTCAAGACCGGCGTGGCGGATCGCGTGTTCGGCGTGCGGTTCACCGCGGCCCTGGGGCTCGCGACGTTCAACGCCGAGAAGGCGGCGGCGGTGCCGGTGCTGACCGCCGCGCTCGCGTCCAAGGACGCCGACGTGATCGGCCGGGCGATGGGCGCCCTGACCCGGTTCGGCGAGAAGCTCAAGGACACCACGCCGACCCCGGCGGAGATGCTCGACTCGACGGATCCGAAGCTGCGGCTCGCGGCGGTGGCGGCCGTGCGCGCGTTGCCGTCGAGCGAGGCCGTGCCGCTGTTGCGCCGGCTCGTCGCGGACCAGGACCAGGACGTCCGGCATGCCGGCGTCGACGCGATCGAGGCCGTCGCGGCCAAGGACGAGGACCAGGCGATCAGGCTCTACAAGCCGCTGGTCAGCGACGCCGATCCGTTCGTGCGCTCGAAGGCGTCGGGCCAGCTGTCGCGGCTGGTCAAGCCCGTGGCCACGCCCCCCAAGCCGATCGTGGCGGCGGCGGACCCGCCCCTGCCCACCCCACCTGTGCCGGCCATCGACGATACGTTGCCCAAGGTCCAGCAGGCGCTCGACGAGGCGAAGACCGCAGCCACCGAGGTCAAGACCGCGGCCGAGGCAGCCGAGGCGCTCGCCACGGAGGTCGCGACGACCACCGCGGCCACCACGCGCGACGACGCGATCACCGAGCACGTCAAGGAGCTCAAGGCCCGCCTCGACGAAGCACCGGCGAAGCTCGACGCGGTTGTGGCGAAGCTCGATACCGCCGTGGCCGACGCGGTGGCGGCTGCCGGGGCGACCCCCTCGCCGGAGGCGGAGAAGCTCATCGCCGACGCGCGGGCGCTCGCGCAGGGCTCGCGCGACGCCACGACCACCACACGCGGCAAGGTCGCCGACGGCACGACCAAGGCGAGCGTGTTCCTCGAGAGCGAGAAGGTCGACGTGCAGATGTTCCTCGACGCCGCCCGGGCGGCGATCGCCTCGGGCGACCTCGCCGGCGCGACGCAGAACCTCGCCAAGGCGGCGAAGCTGCTCCCCAAGACCGGCGCGAAGCGCGCGATCCTCGATGACCTGTACGCGCAGCTCTACGACAAGAAGGCCGCGCGCACCCAGGACCTGGCCGCAAAGCGCAAGCTGCTGCAGCAGGCGGAAGAGGCCTACGCCCGGTTCGAGAAGACCGGCGCGGGTCCGAGCGTGCAGCGCGCCAAGGATCGCCGGATCGAGATCGCCGACGAGCTCAAGGAGCTCGGAGCACCGTAGCGGGCCCCGGCGCTCGGCCTGCGTGCCGATCGTCCGTCACGGCGTCACGGCGTCACGGCGTCACGGCGTCACGTTCTGCCGGGCTCGGGCTTGCCCTGCACCTCGCGGAGGAACGCCTCTTCCGCCGGGCTGAGCGGGCGGCCCTTGAGCCGCTCGAGCTCGTCACGCGACAGCCCGCCGACCTTCTGGCGGTGCCGCGCCATCGCGACGTGGGCGCGCCCGATCGACGCGATGACGTCCTCGAACGTCTCGAAGTGCACTGGCGTGCGCTCGGGGTGGGCGCGCAACAGCTCGGTGATCCGCGCCTCGTGGCGCCTGACGATCTCGTCGAGCGGCGTGACCAGCGGCAGCCGCTCGATGCGCGCCTCGGGCGGCGGCTCCAGCCGATCGATGCCGTGCGTGTTGCTGGTGACCAGGAACGTGCCCTGGATCTCGCTGACCAGCTCGATCACGCGCAGGTGCCGCGGGTACAGCTGGACCAGCTGCAGCATCGACAGCACCACGCCGCGCGGGTGCAGGTGATACACGCTCGCGCGAATCATGCTGCCGCCATCGACGAACAGCCGGAGGAACGTGCGGTTCTGCGGGTAGATCCGGGACAGCGTCAGGTCCTCGACGTCGGCGATCCAGCGGTACGACCTGCGCTCGAACGCGCCGCGCGCCCGGTCGTAGAACTCGAGGTCCGCCTCGGGGAACGCCGCAGGCGACACCCGCGTGAGCTCGTGCGGCTCGCCGTACACCGCGTCGAGCCGCGCGCGCAGGGCCGCCCCGCCGAACCCGCGCGGCCGCCGGATGCCGAGCGCGACCGCGACGACCAGCCAGAGGCCCATCATGAGGAAGAACACTTCCACGCGCCGCATTGTGCCACGCGGCGCGTGGCGTGGCAGCGCGCCACGGGATCGCGAAGCGTGGTTACTTGCGGGCGGTCAAGAACGGCTCGGGCTCGGCGCGCACGTGCTCGGCGACCGCCGCGTCGATGTTGACTTCCTCGAAGTACTGCCGGTTGATCTTGCCGAACCCCCGCAGGCCCTGCTTGTCGTCGTCGAGCCGATCGGCGAACGCGACGAACGCCTCCTTCAGATCGCCGGACACCTGGTGCGCGCCCTGGTAGATCTCGATCAGCTGCGTGTACGCCTTGCCGAGCGCGTCGCCGCCGCCCTCGCCGATCAGGCGATGGAGCTCCAGATCGACCCCGAACTCGACGCCCAGCCGCTGCAAGGCGTGGCTGAGCAGCTCGTTCACGATGCCGTCGATCAGATCCGATGCGAACCACGCATCGAACGCGTTCGGACAGCTCGCGTTGAAGAAGTACTGGGCGAACCCGCCGTTGCGCACCTGGTGGTCGAGCTCGAACATGAAGGCGACGTCGCGATGTGACTCGTCGGCTTCCTTGTTGCTCTCCATCCCGGCGGTGCGCTTGCGCAGCAGCTCGCCCAACTTGTCATCCGGCAACTTCAGCTCGGCACGGCTCAACATTGGCGGCGGACTATAACGTCGGCGAGCGTGCCTTGGCGACCTCCGCGATCACCTTGTCGCGCAACAGGCGCTTGAGGGCCGGCCGCATGGCCGCGACCTCCTCGTCGGCGAAGGTCCGCTGCTCGACCGGCGGCAGGGGCCGGTCGGCCTTGTTCATGATCGAGATGGCGTAGCGCGAGTGCGGCAGGCCGAACACGTGGCCGAGCTCGTGGGCGAGCACGCGCTCGGGGGCCACCGTCGAGACCAGCACGTACTTGCGGTCGTCCTTGGGGGTGTGCCAGGTGACGCCGCGGATGACCTTGCCGGGCTCGTCGACGTCGTCGAGCTGGCCGACGATGAAGACGTGGAGCACCTTGCTGCCGAGCCGGCCGGTCGCGAGGTCGTCGCGCTCGCGCCGGGTCGCGATGCGCGCCCCGCTCGCCGGCAACCTGTCGATCCCGGTCACCTGGAACCCGACGTCGAGCGGCCCGAAGTGCCGGTTCGCCGCGGCGAGCTGGATGGCGAGCCAGTCGGCCGAGGCGATGACACCGTCGTCGGTTACCGTGACGTGGAGCCGGATCCCCAGGCAGCGCGCGCGCGGGGCGTCGCACGCGGGCAGCGCCGCGGCCAGCGCGGCCAGGTCGGCGTCGACGTCGGCGCGGGCGACCCCGCCGTGACCCACCACGCAGAGGCCCCAGAGGACTGCGAGGGCTCGGAGGGCTCGGAGGGCTCGGAGGGCTCGGAGGGCTCTGTAGACAAACCCGAGCATGGTGGCGCGACGCACCGATGGGAGTCTACGCGAGCCCGGCGGCGGCGCCAGGAATCAGCGCCCGGCCCGATCAGGCCCGTCAGCCGATCAGGCGCAGCGCCTCTAGCACGACCGCCGCCAGCCCGAACGCGATCCGCGCGCAGATCGACGCGACCACGGTGCGGCCGGCGGCGGCGTAGATCCAGCCCAGGCCGGCCCCGAACACCCCAGCGCCGATCCGCACCGCGAGATCACCCGGCGTGACCACCGCCTCGGCGACCGCGCCGACGAGCACCGGCAAGACCGGCGGGCCTGGCGACAGCTCGAGCATGCGCTCGACGATCCAGCCGCGCAGCGCGAACTCGCTGGCGATCGCCACCGCGATCACGATCAGCGCGACGAGGACCAGCTGCGAGCCGCTGCCGCGCACGACCGGGAACGCCGACCACTCGACGCCGCGCCCGCTCATCGCCTCGACGAACGGCGTCCCGGCGACGACCGCGATCGCCAGGGCGACGAGCCCCGCGGCGCCGCCGACCGCCGCCGTCCAGCCGTCGGCCCGCAGCAGCTGGGACCAGTCGCGCCGGCGGACCCAGCGCGACACGGTCGCGACCACGAGCAGCGGCAACGCGACCGGCATGGTGTCGGGCAGCGGCGCGACCGCCAGCGCGAGGACGGCCGCGATCTCGAACGGCACCAGCTCGCGCAGTGCGCGAGGCTGCGGGAGCCCCGCCGGTTCGCCGGCCAGGCCCTTCGGCGGGGGGGATCTCCCCGGGTCGTCCGGAGCCCTCGCAGACGGCGTCACGGCCACGGGGTCGTGCGAGAGGCCCGCGGGAGGCTCGCCAGGTGCCGGCATGACAAGATCCTACGATACCAAGCCCGGCCGGTAACCGAAGGCGATCACTCGTCGATCCATTTCGGCCCGCGCACGCAGGGGGAGCGAGGCACCCGGACACACGTACCCCGAGGCGCCACTTCGTGCTTGGCGGCCAGGCCCGGGAGTGCGACGCGGCGCGTGTAGCATCCAGCGCGCATGTCGACCCGTGACATCGTCCTTGCCTACCTGCGCGCCATCGAGACCAACGAGCCCGAGGCGGCCTCGCCGTTTCTCCTCGACGACGTGCTCGTCGTCGAGCACCCGAACAAGATCACCCCGAACGGGGCGCGCTGCGACCGCGCGGCGTTGCGCACGGCAGCCGAGCGCGGCTCGGCGCTGATGGCACGCCAGCGCTACGACGTCCGCTCGATGATCGTCGAGGGCGACCGCGCTGACACCGCCGCCCCCGCGACGTTTGGGTCGATCTTTCAGGCATTTTCCGCCGCCAAGCTCGCCGTGGCACGCAACAGATCGCCACGTCGTGCGTCGCTACGACATGACGAAACGTCTGATCGCGATCGCCTGCCTGGTCGTCAGCCACCTGCCGCTCGCCGCGGCCGAGCCGTCCGCCGACGAGCTCAAGGAGCGGCGGGCCGCGCTCGAAGCCAAGCTCGGCGCCCAGGGCTTCACGGTCGTCGTCGAGCCGCCGTTCGTGGTGATCGGCGACGAGGCGCCGGCCACCGTCAAGCACCACGCCACCGGCATCCTCCACTGGTCGATCCAGCTGCTCGAGGCCGAGTACTTCAAGGCGCGCCCGAACAAGCTGATCGAGATCTGGCTGTTCAAGAACGAGAAGACGTACCGCAAGGGCGCCAAGAAGTTCTTCGGCGACGAGCCCGACACGCCGTACGGCTACTACTCGTCCGAGCACGACGCGATGGTGATGAACATCGGGCCCGGCGCCGGCACCCTGGTCCACGAGGTCGTGCACCCGTTCATGGAGGCCAACTTCCCGGACGTGCCGGCGTGGTTCAACGAGGGCCTCGCCTCGCTGTACGAGCGGCCGAGCGAGAAGAAGGGCCACATCGTGGGCCTGCCGAACTGGCGACTGCCCAACCTCAAGAAGCAGATCAAGGACAAGACGCTGCCCGAGCTGACCACGATGCTGGGGACCACGCGCGACGAGTTCTACGACGCCCCGTTCGACGCCTACGCCTACGCCCGCTACCTGCTGCTGTACCTCCAGCAGCAGGGCAAGCTCACCGCGTTCTACGAGAAGTTTGTCGCCGACAAGAAGGATCCGACCGGCAAGGCCGCGCTCGAGGCGGTGCTCGGCGAGAAGCTCGAGACGTTCGAGCCCCGGTGGCGCAAGTGGGCCGTGGCGCTGCAGGGCGACAACCGGTGATCGCACGCGCCTACCTTGTCACCGGTTTCGGCGCGCCGAGCTTTCCGGATCCGCTGCAGGCCTGCAAGCCGTGCCGCGACTTGGGCGTATTGTCGCCGGCGTGTTGTCCCGGCGCATGGCCTGGCTGGTCGCGGTCGTCGCCACGCTCACGATGACCGTGAGCTACGCCGACCGCCTGACGCTCTCGGTGCTCGCGCCGGCTGTGACGAAGGAGCTCGAGATCTCCGAGGAGGCCTACGGCTGGCTCGGCTCGGCGTTCGCGATGGCGTACCTGTTCGGCACGCCGTTCGCGGGCTGGTGGATCGATCGCGCCGGCGCTCGCCGCGGGCTCGTCGCGTCGGTGCTCGCGTGGTCCGCCGTCGCCGCGCTCCACGCCATCGTGCCCGGGTTCGGCGTCCTGTTCATGCTCCGCCTCGCGCTCGGCATCACCGAGGGGCCAGGGTTTCCGGGCGCCTCGCAGACCGTCCAGCGGATCCGCTCGCGCGCATGCCGGCCGGCAGCGTGTCGTTCGCGGGCGGCATCCTGTCCTGCGCCCAGTCGCTGGCGCTGATCATCGCCAATCCGCTGATCGGCCGCGCGGTCGACCGGCTCGGCAACTACGACGCGGTCGGCATCAGCCTCGCGATGTGGGTGGTCCCGGGCAGCCTGATCTGGCTGTGCTGGCGCCCGCCGGTTCGCTTCATCGCGCGTCGATGACGGCGATGCGGGGCCGGTGCCCGGCCGCGTCCGCTCCGGCCCCGCTCACACCGCGGGGTGGACGCCCGGCGGCGCGGTGTCGTCGAGGATCTCGAACGCGGCGCGTGACGACCGCAGCACCGTCGTGGTGCCGCGGCGGCGCAGCGTCACCTCGCAGCGCGCGATCTTCGAGTTCAGGCAGATCTTCACGCCGCCCGGCGGGTTGTCGTAGCGCAGCGCGACGAAGTCGGCCGCCGCCGCGTGGATCGCGATCGCGATCGTGCCGGCGGGTCCCGACGTCTCGATCCGCCAGTCGTACGGCGCGTAGCGGCCGCGGGCGCGAAGCGCGCGGGCCAGGCCGTTCCACGCCAGGGTCTCGCCGCCCAGCCGCAGCATCACCGGGGACAGCCGCGGGGTCAGCACCGGGCCGACCTTGATCCGCGCCGTCGAGCACTCGAGGAACGCGTCGGGCGCGTCGTCGAACCCGGCGACCTGGCCCCAGGCGTAGCGATCGGTGTGCTGGCTGCCCCAGTTGTGGTTCTGGCTGCCGACCCAGTCGTCGATCGCGAGCGGCTCGCCGTCGACGGTCAGCGTGCCGGTGAACCTCGCGAGCGGGCGGCCGACCAGCGCCTTGGCCTTCGGCACCGGCGCCGCGTAGAGCCGCTCCGGCAGGAACAGCAGCGGCGGCTGGCCGCCCGCGTAGCGCAGCTCCCACCCGATCGTATGTCCGTTCGCGGTGGCCGCGCCGTGCAGCGCGCCGTCGTCGAGCCGCGCCGCGCCGATCGCGACGTCGAGCCGGTCACGCGCGAACGCGCAGGCGGCGATCGGGTGGACCTGCTTGACCGCGACGATCCGCGCGGCCTCGCGCGCCGCCTCGCGATCGAACGCGATCGCCCAGAGCTCGCCCACCGCGTCACCGGGCCGACCGCGCGGCGCGAAGATCGTGTAGCGGATCCAGAACGCGCGCCGCCCGCTCGCATCATTGGCGCGCTGGAACCAGCTCTCGTAGTGCCCGGCCGTCGTGCCCGGCTGGTAGCGGGCGCCGTTCCAGTGGTCGCGGGTGGCGGTCGACATGCCGCCAGTCTGCGCTCAGTGACCCGCGGGGTGGAAGCTGAACGGGTAGTTCACCTGGACGCTGCCGCCATCGCCGGGCTTCGGAAACTCGATCGACGCGATCACGCCGGACAGGCAGCTCGAGACCTCGCGATCAAAGCCGGTCCCCGAGGCGCTCTGCACGGCGCCGGTCGGGCTGATCAGAAATTTCACCAGGATCTCGCCGCCGAGCTCCGGGTGCGCGAGCAGCTGCTTCTCGTAGCAGTACCCGATCTCGTTGAGGTGGCGGCGGATGTAGCGGCGGACGATCGACTTGCTGTAGTCACTGCCCGGGGCGATCGTCGGATCGCCGGCGGGCGGCAAGATCTGCCGGTGACCGTGGCCGCCGGGACCACGGCCATTGGGGAGGCCGAAGGTTCCGCCCGCGCCGGGACCGTTGCTGATCGTGTTGTAGCGGCCGCCGACGATCGTGCCGCACGGCGGCTGACGGCAGCCACCGCCGATATCCGTGCCGGTGACGCCGGTCCCGAAGTTGCCCAGGCCGCCACCGTCGCCGCCGTAGATCCCCCGGGGAGGTTCGTGGTGTCGAAGCCACTCGCGAAGTTGCTGTCCGAGCTCACCGATCGGACGCCGCTGAGCAGCTGCTCCGAGCCCAGGATGCCCTGGCTGATCGCGATCCGGATCGCGTCCTCGCGCGACATGTGCGGCTTGTCCTGGTTGTCTGCCACCTGCGCCTTGCCGTCGGGCTTCGTCGCGTCGGGCTTGCCGGCCGTGCCGGACGGCAGCGCCATCGCCGTGGCGTCGGCGCCTTGCTTGCCACCGGCCTCGCCGTGGTCCTCGGGCTTGTCGGGCGGCGCCTCGACCTGCGTGCCGCTCTGCACGTGGACACCGAGCACCTCGTCCGAGCCGATCTGGACGCTGATCCCCGCCGCCTCGGGTGGGATCGTCTGGAGGAACGCCCAGATCCCGAGGTGGACCGCGAGCGATCCGGCGACGTACGACAGCGCGCGGCTCTCGAAGTTGGCCCCGAGCGGCGTCGCGTGGCGCCGCGGCCGCGCGACCGCCGAGACCATGAACGTCGTCTGGCCGGCGCGCGCACGGATCCGCGCCCGCGGCGGGATCGGCACCTCGATCGCGCCGGCCGTCGTGGCGCTCGGACGCGACCGGCCCGCGGCGGCGAGCTCGGCGAGCGGGGTCGACTTGCCGTCGAGGATCAGCTCGCCGTCGATGCCGTCGGCGAAGTTGAACACGAAGTCATCGCCCGACGGGGCGACCAGCGGGAACGCCGGCAGCGGCGCGTGCTCGGTCGCGAGCTCGACGCCGGGCGCCGTGCCGATCCGGTAGTACGGGCTGGTCCGCTCGCCGCGCATCCGCAGGATGCCGAGCGAAAGGCCCACGAGGCCCAGCGCCAGGCCGCCAAACGTCCCCCAGTCGACGCCCGCCCCGAGCTGGTGGGGGCGGAACGCGTGCGCCGGCTTGTGCTCCACGCGGGTCCACGCCGCGAGCCGATCCGCGTTGGCGGCCTCGTTGCGCACCGACGCGATGAACGCGGCCGCAGAGATGAGCAGGCACGCGGCGCCGCCCGCGAGCAGCGCCCACGTCGCGCGCGTCACCTTGCCGCTGCGCGGATCCATGCAGTGCTTCACGCAGACGACGGAGTCGCCGAGCATCGCGGCGACCTCGACGGCGCCCGCGCCCCCGAGCTCGTCCACCGCGCCGGCGGTCGCCCGCGGCGGCGTGATCGGGTGGATGGCCGGGCCCGACGCCAGCG
>Ga0137459_1000346_pt1 | contig 16877 bp, 14 predicted proteins | sample EasRivERMGT700_2_FD_104908 | JGI IMG/M metagenome (GOLD analysis project Ga0137459, IMG submission 104908) | Soil microbial communities from meander-bound floodplain in the East River, Colorado, USA - East River MetaG ERMGT700_2 | ecosystem: Environmental > Terrestrial > Soil > Floodplain ...
CCGGTACGCGCTATCCGCGTGTGCCCAGCTGACGTCGTGGTTGCCGGGGACGAGCACGACCGCGTGCGCCTTGAGCCCGAAACCGGACTTGACCCGCTCGACGAATAACCCGGCCGCCGCGTACTCGGTGGCCGTCGCTCGGTTCACGAGGTCACCGGACACCACCAGGGCGTCAAGGCGCTCGATCCCCTGCTGGCGCAGGTCGGCCGCGAGCTGAGAATAGGCGATGGTCGCCTGATCCGCGGTGGCAAAGTGCAGGTCCGAGAGATGGAGCAGGCGGCGAACCGAGGTCGCCACGCCTAGCGATGCACCGCCGAGATCGTCGTCTTCTTCGTCTTCGTCGTTTTCCATGGCAACGCTGATATGACCGACCAGGGGCCACAGCGGTCCATCGGCAGGGTGGAACTCGACGTGGCCATGACCGCTGGCCTCGCCGAACTCGGTCCAGTCGAGCGCACGGAGGTAGAACTTGAGCTGGGGATCCTCCATCGTGAGCGTCCCCGTCGCTCGATTGAAGTAGAGGAGCCCGCGAAGCTCGGGGTGTGCTTCGAAGCACCGGCTCAGGTTGCTTTGCAAGAACCAGTCGAACACCGGCCCGAGGCCCGGAAACCGCAGGCGTGCCTCCTTGAGCGAGACAAACCCCTCGGGGCTGCGCGCCAGGAGCCAGAGCAGCGAAAGGCCCGCACCCCGCGGCGGTGGATGCTCATCGAACGCGGCGAAGTGCAGCATGGGGCCACGGTAGCGGGCGGAAAGCTCGTCTCGGATCGACGCGATCACGTCCGCGGGTCCGCGCTCGATCTCGACCGTGCCGCGCTCCCAGTCTCGCTCGCGATCGATCCGCATGATCCGGAAGCGCCCCGCGAGATCCGGCATCGTCTGCACCAGCGACGCACCAAGTGGGTTGATGCCGGTGAGCGTCACCTTGGCATGGCTGCGCGACTGGTCTGCAAGCGCCTTCATCGCGAACGCGAGCGCCTGCAGGTAGCGCCGGTCCTCCAGGTAGTGAAAGTCATTGATGAACAACCAGCGTTGCCGGGTGCAGCGCTGGAGCTCGTCGAGCACGCGCTGGAATTCGTCGAACGCCGGCAGGCTCTGACCGGCCCACCATAGCTGGTCCTGCGCGGCGATGCCGAGGATGTCCATCGCCTTGTGGATCGCCGTCGACTTCCCGGTCTTCGACGGTCCCTCGACGATGAGGCCGGTCCCCATCGTGCTCAGCTCGAGCTGCAGCTCGCGGAACCGAGGCGGCTCCACGAACGTCACCGTCGGTGGGCCGTTGAGCCGGAAGATGTCGTTGATCGAGAGGACAGCCTCGGCCCGCTCGAGATGGGTGATGCCCGGCGTGGCAGCCGGGCGAAACGCCGCCATCTCCTGGACCGCCTGGATCACCTCGAGCAACGCATCGTCGCGATCGCGGCGGGTGGCGATCGGCGCGCCGTCCTTGGGCAGGACGACCAGGTGGCGTGCCTGGTCGGGGAGATCCTGAATCGAGACCGGCCGTACGAGCACCAGGATGATCCGGGTCCGGCGGTCGGACGATGCCTCCCGCAGCAAATACTGCCAATTCGCGTCCTCCAGCGCCGTCGGTCCGACGAGGAACACGGCGATACCGTTACCGAAACCATGCGCTTGGGCCGCCTTCGCCAGATCCGGATGGCGCTCGACGAGGCTCACCCGGGGCCCCCCGACCAAGGCCACCACGGGCCGGTTACTCACCAGGCCCTGCCGCTGGAGCACGCCAGCCATGCGCAGCAGGTCACGTGCGATCGACTCGTCCTCCATCGAGTAGACCCACGAGACCTGGACGGACGACTCGGGTGCCGCCATGAATCGTGGCCCGCAGTGTAGCATCCTGCTGCTCGTGAGCGTCCGACCGCGCGCGCTGGCGGCTAGACGATCTGGGTCTTGCGCGCGAGCATCTCGATCAGGTCCATCTTGGTCAGGATCCCGATCACGCTGCGCTGATCGTCGACCACGATCGCGACCTCACCGCGCTCGAAGATCCGCGGCAGCTCGCTCGAGCTGGCGTGGAGCGCGACCGTCGAGACCTTGCGCTCCATGACCTCGGCGACGATCGTGTCCTTGGTGGCGCGGCCCGACACCAGGTGATGCAGCAGATCGCTCTCGGTGAGGATGCCCGCCAGCTTGCCGTTGTCGAGCACCGGCATCTGCGAGATCCCGTGCTGCTTGTACAGCGCGGTCGCGCGGTCGAGCTTGTCGTTGAGATCGAGCGCGATGACCTCCTTGCGGCCGAGCGCCCGCACGCAGTCGCCCACCGTGCCGACCTCCCAGTCGCCCTTGACGAAGCCCTGCTGGCGCATCCAGCGATCGTCGACGAACTTGGACAGGTAGTTGCGGATCGAGTCGGGCAGGATGACGACGACGCGCTTGCCCTTCCCGAGATCGCGGCACACCTGCATCGCCGCCCACACCGCCGAGCCCGACGAGCCGCCGCACATCAGGCCCTCCTGCCGGATCAGCTGGCGGGCGACCACGAACGAGTCGCGGTCGTTGGACTTGATCCACGAATCGACCAGCCGGCGATCGAGCACGTCGGGGATGAAGTCGTAGCCGATGCCCTCGACCTTGTAGCTCCGGATCTCGCCCGGCCCCGCGAGGATCGAGCCCTCGGGATCGACGCCGATCACCTGGCAGCCCGGGACCTCGCGCTTGATCACCCTGGCGACCCCGGTGATCGTGCCGCCGGTGCCCGCCGTCATCACCACGGCGTCGAGCTTGCCGCCGCACTGATCGATGATCTCGCGGCCGGTGCCCTCCTCGTGCGCCGCCGGGTTCGACGGGTTCGAGTACTGATCGAGGATGTGCGAATTCGGGATCACCTCCTTGAGCCGGCGCGCGACGCCGATGTGGCTCTCGGGCGAGTCCCACGCGGCCTCGGTCGGCGTCCGGATGATCTCGGCGCCGAGCGCCTCGAGCACGACCTGCTTCTCCTGCGACATCTTCTCGGGCATCGTGATGATCACGCGGTAGCCGCGCACGGCGGCGGCCATCGCGATGCCGATGCCGGTGTTGCCCGAGGTCGGCTCGATCAGCGTATCGCCCGGCTTGATCCGGCCGGCGCGCTCGGCGTCGAGCAGCATGCGCACCCCGATCCGATCCTTCACCGAGCCGCCCGGGTTCATGAACTCGCACTTGCCGAGCAGTTCGCACGGCAGGCCCTTGCCGATGCGCGACAGCCGGACCATCGGCGTGCGCCCCGTGGCGTCGAGAATGGAATCGAGGATCGTCTCGTTCGACATCGCTCGCACTGTACATGCAACCCCCGCGCGCGATCCGATCGCGGCGCACATGACGAGCGCGCCACGTCCTGCGGTCCCCAACCGTCCACGATGACGGCAGATCCTCCGCGGAGAGCGGATGCTTGCTGAGCCAAGCTCTCGGTATGTTCTTGGGCAAGCTGTTCGGCTGGCAGCATCGACGAGCACGGGCGACCCGTGGCTGCTCCGAGCCGAGCTCGCCGATGCGCACAGCGCGAGTGCGGCACGAGCGGCGCGTCCGAATGATGAGCGAATGGTACGCTAGGTCATCCGAGATCGGCCCTCATGATCACCACCAAGCCCAGCATGAAGGCGCCCACGCTCGCGGACCTCGACGCGCTGCCGCCGGGCGTAGTCGGCGAGATCATCGAGGGTGTGCTCTACACGATGACCAAGCCGAGGATGCGGCATCAGCGCACTGGTCTCGAGATCGGGAGCAGCCTGCTTGGACCATTCGATCACGGGCATCACGGTCCAGGCGGTTGGTGGATCGTTACCGAGCCAGGGATCGAGCTGCCGAACGAGACCAAGGAGATCTCGCCAGACGTGGCTGGTTGGCGCCGCGAGCGCATGCCAGAGATGCCGGTCGACGAGCCGATCCGCGTCGTGCCCGACTGGGTTTGCGAGATCCTCTCGAAGACCACGCGGCGCCACGACCAGCTCGTCAAGATGCCCTACTACGCCAGGGTCGGCGTTGCTTACGCGTGGGTCGCCGATGTGGATGAGCGCGTGCTGATCGCATACCGGCTCGAGTCCGGCGCATGGCGCATGACCGGTACGTACAGCGACGAGACCGAAGCGCGGATCGAGCCGTTCGATGCGGTCACGCTCAACGTAGCAAGCTGGTGGCCGCCGTCAAAGCCGTAGGCGACCCCTCAGATCCACACGGTTACGCCGTTCACTGCTGCTCGTTGCTCTTGGCACACAGCTGGCTCTGTCCCGTATCGGACGCTCCAACCCGACGGAATCAGGCTGCGATCGCGTGCTCCACGCGGACTGAAAAATCCGCGTGTCGTTGGTTCAATTCCGACCCTGGGCACGAACAACTTGCGAGGAAGATTGAGACAGCGGTTGTCTCATCGGTCTCGCGGGTCGCTGGTTTCGCACCAGTTTGACTACCGATTGACTACCGCTCCCGGCGTGCGGATGAACCTGCCCCGCGCGATTCCGCCAGCGCGGCGCGGACTCCGCTGACGCCGAGGAAGCGCCCTCGCTGGTGACAAGATCACCGCGTGGTAGTGGTTCGACATCGCGCACCGGCCTGTCCGAGATCCGGACGATCTTCGGGACATGAAAACCATCCCCGGTCCGGTCCGCTCCCAAGCCGCGCAGCGGTACGCGATCGACGTGGTGCTGCCGTGCGCGCTCTCGAATCACTATGGGTGCGGCTCTTTCACATCGGGGCTCGACGGGAGCAAAAACGACGAGGGCCACACCGACCATGCAACCGAGGGACCCACGGCCGATGGCCGGCTCGTGATACCGATCCAGGCAACGACAGGAGCAGGACATGAGCGGCGGATCCAAGAGAAAGGCAGGTGACAGCAGTCTCGTCCACGATACGTTCAAGCGGCGTAACATCAGCGCCGGCGGCGCACCGGGCAAGCGCACCCTGACCCAGCAGCTGACCCCCGAGCTGCAGACGGGGAGCGTGGTGCAGCTGCTGATCCAGCGCGGGGTGTCCGCGGCCCAGGCTGACGCGTCCCAGACAGTGCACGCCGCCGCCGAGCACGGCATCGCGGGTAGCTCGAGTCGCCTGCCGTACGCCGACCAGATCCAGCGCCAATTCGGGCACCACGATATCGGCGACATCCAAGCGCACACCGATGAGTCCGCTGCCGCCGGCGCAGGCGCGATGGGAGCGCAAGCGTTCGCCGCGGGCAATCACGTGGCGTTCGCTGGCACGCCAGATCTGCACACCGCTGCGCACGAGGCGGCGCACGTCGTGCAGCAGAAGGGTGGCGTGCAGCTGAAGGGCGGCGTCGGTGAGGTCGGCGACTCCTACGAACGGAACGCTGATGCTGTCGCCGATCGGGTTGTTGCCGGTGAGAGCGCGCAGGACCTGCTCGATCAGCACGCTGGCCGCTCGGGTGACGGAGCGCCGGTCGTCCAGCGAGACGTCAAGCCGGCTGGGCTCGCGTGGCGGAACGTCGTGATCGAGGCCGAGAGCCGCATCCAGGACGTCATCCGCAACGCTCAGCGCGACAAGAAAGGCCGGCTCGAGCTCGAGCTCGCCATCGAGCCTGACTTCGTCGGGATCGACCGCTCCACCGCGACCGGCGCTGCGCCACCCGGCAAGGACCCCGACGGCGTGGGCGTATACAAGGCGGCGATCGCGGCGCTGCGTGACATCGCCGCCGAGCCACCTCGCTCGCGCCGCATCATGACGGTGGTGCTCGAGCGCACCGCAGACAGCTGGGAGCGCAATCGGTACGCACTGACCGGTGAGACCAAGCCCATCACCGATGCCCAACCAGTCCAGGTCTCCGCGGGGCAAGCGGAGATCGCTAACGTGTTGCAACTCGCCCAGGCGGCACGCCACGGCGAGGTCACGATGGACGTGGCGTGCTCGTCCGACGGTGTCCGCATCCTATCGTGGCGAAGCTCCGGATCCTTGACGTTGGGCAGCGCCGCGCAGCCCTCGACCGAGCACGCGACCCGGGCGCTCGCCGAGCTCGCCAACCACGCGGGCGCGCGCACCCTCGTCTACGAGCTGCGGCACAAGGTCGGCGCCCTTGGCTGGGAGCCGGAAGCCATGAAGCTCCTCGGCGAGGTCAAGCCGCCCGAGGACGACGCCGAGTTTCACGAGCCGCAGGGTGGCGGTCGAGTGTTCGATCCCGACGACGCCGAGGAGCTCGTCGCAGACATCCGGAACAAGCGCCGGTTGGTCCTCTCCACCGCAGCGGAGCTCATCGCCGAGCAGGACCCGACCCGGCTGCACAACCTTGTGTTCAGTCTCGGGCCCCTTCTGCTCGTCGGCATGATGAGGGTCGGACGTATCGTACGGCTGGGCGGGCGGTGGCGGCCTCGCGCCATCACCGACGAGGTGTGCAGGGTCGGCTGCGAGGGCATCGCGCAGCAGATCAGGAAGCACCTCGGCGGGGAGATAGTCCGGATCACACCCAAGGGAGCCCCGGCCCTCGGTGCGTTCCGCGGCAAGAACTGGGCATGGGGGCATCACGAGGTAGTGGTGCAGAACGGTCGCGTCTTCGATATCACCACCGGGCACCATGGCTTGGAGATCGCCGAGTACAAGAAGCTCTGGGATCACCCTGAAGCGATCCATTTCGGATTCTGAGGACATCATGCGTCAGCACCGAGAGCTTTTCGAGATGGTCCGGACCCGGACCAGCATGTTCCTGATGGAGGATACGTACGCGGCGGTCGCCGCGTTCGTCCTCGGATACGACCTCGCCTGCGAGGGTGGCGTGTGTGAGGGGTTCCGCGAATGGCTCGTCGTTCGCGTGGGCCGCGGCCCGAACCTCAGCTGGGCGGGGCTCGCCCTGGAGGCAGCATTCCCGTCGAGCACCAACCCGCAAGAGGCAGTCCTCGCCAGCCGCGAGACGCAACGACACGCGGTCGACGTCCTGTTCGGTCTCCTCGCCGAATACGACGAGGTGCGGGCCAAGCCGGACGGACTGAAAGAAGTCTTCGCGGCGTACGACCGCTTTCTGCGTCGGCACCATATCAGCTGAGACGAGCGTGCTCCTACCCGCGATCCATACGGCGACTGGAAGACGGTGAAGGGCCGCATACCAGCGGTCCCCGACCGGTTGCTTACGTCGGGCACCCCTCGCGGATTTCGTCACTCTGGTGCGCGCGGCCCATGCTGATATGACCACAAGGCAACGCCGATCTATCCCGAACAACGAAGATCCACCCCGATGCCCGACATCCGCGCATGCCGGTCCTCCGAGGCGCCGAGAACGCTTCGTCGGTCCGAGTGCGGTTGTCATTCCCAGCCAGCGTCAGCACCAGACGGCTCACGCCTCGGCCACCGCCACCTGCGCGAACCGTCCGAGCCAGTACGTGCCCGGCGGGAACACGGCCGGGATGCCCTCACGCCACGCTGCGCGGGCCGTCCGATCCCACCCAATACGTATCTTGGCTCGGTCTCGTGGGGCTGGAAGAACGACGCGAGCGGCGCCGTGACGGTACTGCCGGTCACGCTGCTACAGGGGGGCACGCCGAGCGAGGCCTTCATGGCCGCCGGCGCCAAAATGGAACGCCGCGCGGTTCACCGAGACCGGGACGACCAACAAGCACGACTCGGTCGATATCCCGCTCACCACGGTATCGTCGCTGAACGTGGTCGACAAGACCAACAAGGAATTCGAGCAGCGCGCGCTCCAGACCGAGCTCGCCAAGCGCAAGGTGATCACCGACGGCGAGCTGTGGCTGCCCACGTCCAAGCAAGCCGTCGTCGACATGGTCGTCGAGGCGCTCGACGACCACGCGTCCGTCGTACTCGTCGGCGAGCCCGGCGTCGGCAAGACCTGCGTCCTGCGCGCGCTTCGCCACCGCATCCCCGCCGCCGGCTTCCGGCTCACGTACTGCCACAATGCCACGCTCGGCCGTCGCGACTTCTACCGTCAGCTGTGTCACGCCGTCGGTCTGACGCCCGCGACCACGGCAGGCAGCTTGTTCTACGCGCTCAGCCGCCACGTCGAGGACAGCGCCGCCGAGCGTGTTCACCCGGTGTTTCTCCTCGACGAAGCGCACCTGCTCCACCAAGAGGCGCTGCTGGCGAGCCCGACGTGGACCGCTACCGGTGAGGCGCGCAGGGCGAGGCGGCAGGGGCAGCTTGTTGGATCAGGAGGAGATGACGGAGCCGGCCGGGCTGCGCTTCGCAGCGCCGCTCTGGTTCCTGCCGCCCCCGCGAGCCGCGATGGCGTCCGCAGAAACCCGCTGGAGCACCTTGAAGCCCTGCTTGACCGCTGGAGTGTCATTGAGCACCTCGCCGTGGAGCTCGGTCCAGGAGTGGAAGCTGTACTCTGGGTTGCTCGAGCAAAGCTCGCGCGCCACCGTGACCTCGCAGGGTAGGCCAAGGGCGGACAGGTAGACAGCGAGCGAGAACGAGCGAGGCAGACAGAGCCCGTTGGGCTCCAGGATCCGCAGGACGAGCTGGCTCCACAGGATCGCCTGGCGGGCGAGGCGGATCGCGGCGAGCGGCGGCAGCGCGGCGTAGTTAGCACTAGTACCTCGCCGCAGAGGTTTTGATCGGTTGAGGTTCGTGGAACCCCGTGATTTCAGATCAGTTCCCGAGCTCGCCAACCCATCATCTTCACTGCGCCGAGGTACTAGTTACCCGTCAACAGCGCGACGATCGCGCTCCAGGTCTCGCCGTCGAGAACGCCGGTCCTGGGCAGGGCGTGGTCGGCCTGGAACTTGAGGATCGCGGTCCTGGTCAGCGTGCCGTAGACGTTGTCGCTCGGGCCGGGATCGTAGCCGAGGCGCTTCAGCGCCGCCTGCGCAATCTTGATGCTCGTGCCGGCGTGCACGGGGCCATCCGGAGGCAGGTGGGGTTCGAGGTGCGCGGCCGCCGGGCCGGCCGCGCCTGCCTGATGGATCGTCTTGCCGTGGTTCGAACCGCCAGGGGCAAGGGCTTGCGCCACGGGCGGCGGCGAGGCAGGTGGCGGCGAGGCAGGCAGTGACGGCGAGTGCGCCTGCGGTGCCTCCTTCGCGGTGATCGCTGCGGGAGGTGATGCCTTCCTCTGCACGATCGCCCGCTCGCCGGAGGTTGCCGTGGTTCCACCGCCGCGGATCACGAAGAACACGATGGCACCACCGAGAAAGAACGAGATCGGGATCACCGCGCGGATGACCCGGCTGGCGCGCTCGGACGGCGGAACCCCGCGGGGCGCGAACACCGCCAGGAGCTCGTGGACCGAGCCGAGCGGTGTTGCGTCGACGTCGAACCTCCCGGTCAGGACCCGGAACCGAAACTGCGGCGACACGCCGAGCAGAAACTTCAACGCGTCCACGCCATGGCGGCCTTCCGCATGCACGGAGACCATCATTCCGGACTTGAGGCGAAGCTCGCCGATCGGCGCATGGTGACGATCGAGGATCTGGAGGTGCGAGTACTGTCGCGTCACCGCAAGCGCTTCGAGCAGCGTCCGGAAATCGAAGTCCGCGAGGTTGCCCTCCATCACCGGCAAGAGCTCGGCGGCGATCGGGCGCCCGACCCGGTCGTCGCGGTAAGCGCCGGGGGCAGGAGCTGACGCAGCCGGCGAGGCGGTGACGGCATCTTGCTCGAAGTCAGGCGACGGTGGGGGTGGCGGAACGGGAAAGGCGACGGGGAGCGGATCGATCTGCAGCAGGACCTGGCTGACCGAGCCGACCGGCGCTTGCGCGCCGACCGCGGCCGTGATCCGGTTCATCCGGAACCGGTGTGGCGCGCGCAACCCGACCAGGTGCTTGATCGCCGCAATCGCGGTGAGCGGCCCCGCGCCCGCGGACACGACGATGCCCGACTTCACGTGGATCGTACCGACGACGCGCTGATCGTCGCAGATCTCGAGGGCGCAATGCTGGCGACCGCACGCCGCGGCTTGCAGGAGCGTGGTCACGTCGAATTCGGCCAGCGAGCCTTCCATGATCGGAACGGCCTCGGTGATCGAAGGTGGCTCGCTCCGCGAGGCCGGACGAGGGGCATGCGCCTGCGAGCGGAGGATGATCTCGGACACGCTCCCCAGCGCCTCGATCTGACCGAGCTCCGCGTCGATCCGGAAGGCCGCGAACGCGAAGCTCTTCGGCGCGTGCATCAGCTCCGAGATCGCCGCGAGGCCCTTGCGGTCGCGGGTACGCGCCGACACGACGTGGCCGGCCTTGAGGCCCACGATCCCCACCTTCGCTCCCGTCTCGTTCAGCACCACGAGCTCGACGTAGCTACGCCCCATCCCGATGACCTGAAACAGCGTCGGCAGATCGAACTCGTCGAGACGGCCTTGCATCATCCCGACGCGCGTCGCGCCCTGGCTGGATCGCCGCGCCGGTCGGTGGGCCTCGGCGACCGGCAACCCCGTCGAGGAGCGCGCCAGGCGCGGACTTCCGAGCTCGGCGAGCTGGGCGAGCTCCTCGACCGAGGCGAGCGCACTCGACAGGACATAGTCGAGCGGCTCGCGCATCAGCCGGAACCGCGTGCTGGCCGTGCAGCGCATGATCAAGTGCATCGCATGACGCCCGTGCGCCTCCCCCGCGGTCGCGGAGACCACGCGCCCCGCCTTGAGCACGAGCTGGCCGACGAGCGCCCCCGCGGGATCGGTGACCTCGAGCCGCAGGCTGCTCCGCCCCAGGCTGGTCACCGCGGCAAGACTCGCCAGGTCGAGATCGGCGAGCGTTCCCTGCATCACCGTCACGACGGCTTCACCCCAGCTCCCCCACCGACGACGCGGCGAACGAGGGCGTCGGTGGTGTCGCTGGGCTGCACGCTGAGCCGGCCCATCTTCATCGCGGTGGCGACCAGCGTGTAGACCTTGGTCCACGCCGCCTTCGTGGCCTCGTCGAACTTCTTGCCGAGCCCGTAATCCAGCGTCCAGAGCAACGCCTCGCCGACGATCGCGTACGAGGCATCGGGGATCTTGTAGAGGTCGGCGTGCCGCCGGCCGAGCGCGAGCACCACGAGGAACAGATCGTCCTCTTCCGCGACGCTGTCGCGCCAGGCAGCTTCGGGCCAATCGAGCGACTTCACGATGAAGCCGAGCATCGCGACCAGCTTGCGCTTCTGGGCCGCCATGTCGTTCTTGAAGTACCGCTGGTATGTCGGCTGGAGCTCGAACAGGCGCTTGTAAAACAGATCGCCGACAGTCTCCGCGATCGGAACAACGAGGCGCCAGCTGTCTCGAATCACGGCCTTGTCTGCATCTGTGATCATCTGCTTGCTCGTTTCCTTCTGAAAACCTGAAACCGCGCGGTGGGCCGCCGGCGAACCCACCTCACAGAACGCGAGTCCTCGGTTACCCGACCCCGGTCATGACTGTCAAGCTGGCGACACCCCTGGCGAAATGTCAGGATTTGGCACGATTGCTAGTTCTTCGCAGTGGGCGCTTGTCGCTTGATAGATGATTTGGTCTGTGGACCACGTGACTCGATGTAAGCGACCTGAACGACTCGTAGATCCTCGGTATGTTCGCCCTCACAGTAGCGCGCACGCGGCGAGTTCGACCGACGGAGCGATCGCCCCGGTCCGCCACCTCACGCCGCGCGCTGCTTGCGAACCGCCCCCGGTGGAATGCCGCGCACCCGCTTGAACGCGACCGAGAACGCCGCCGTCGAGGCGTACCCCACGGCCTCGGCGACCGTCCAGGGCCGCGCCGGCTCGTCGTGGATCGTCGCGAGCGCGCGGCCGAGCCGCGGATCGCGCGCGGCATCGAGCAGCCCCGAGCCCTCGCCGTCGGTGGTCGCGAACGAGCGCACGGCGATGAGCACGGCGACCTCGGCGAGCCGCGCGACCACGGGGCTCGCGCCGAGCGTGGGCGTGGTCGCCTCCTCGACGAGCTCGTCGACGATCGTGGCCAGGCGAGCCGTGTACGGCGCGCCGCGGCGGACGCAGAACACCGGCGGCAGCGCGGCGACGAACATCCGGGCCTCGGGGCTGTCGATGCAGAACGCGCCGCCCAGCACGGTCTGGTCCGCCGCGCCGATCGAGAACGTGACCGCCGCGTCGCGCACGACCTTTGGCACCAGCGAGCGGAACGCGACCGGCCGCGCTCGCCGCGTGCCGTCGCCCGCCCACACCACGCGCGCCAGGCCGTCGCGCATGAACAGGAAGTCGCCGCTGTCCAGCCGCACCGGGCCGTGACCGCGGAGCGTTCGAGCTCGTCGCCGCGCCGGTCGGGCACTTCGTGCAGCTCGAGGCCGGCGACGCCTTCACCACCAAGCTGCTCGGCTTCCTCACCAGGTAACCTGGGCCATGGCAATCGAACGACCGCCACGCCGTCCTGGATCTCCGAGCTCACGCAGGTTCGCATCACCGAGCCGGGCCGCGACACCCGCGGCGGGCTCGGCGCGGTGCGCCAGGTCGCGTTCAAGCCGCGGCGGACGCCCGGCGGATCGACGGCTGATCACATCGACGCGCACATCGGATCGTTGGTCACCTGGAGATCGTCGATCTGCGTCGTCTGGTTGTCGACGGTGCCGCAGCCCACGCCGATGGTCGTCACCGAGCTCGAGAACGTGACCGCCTGTGGCCGGCCGATGTAGATCGGGCTCAGGCACAGCGTGTACGGCTGATAGCCGTTGCCCTGGGTGAGCGTCAGCCGCGTCGCGCCGGCGGCCACGTTCACCTGGGCGTCGGCATTGACGCTCGCCTTGCCGAAGAACTTGAGCGCGGGCCCGCCGCCGCTGTTGGCCGGCGGCACGACGACGAACGTGGTCATCCCCTGGGACGAGCAGTTTGCGAACGAGTCGTACTGCAGGTAGCTCGATCCGCCGTGCGCCTGGCCGGCGGCCGAGCGAATCGCGACCGCACCGTCGGGATTGGGCGCCGCGTAGGTGCTGTTGATGAAGGCGCCGGCGATCGTTCCAGTGCGCTCGAAGCCCGGGTTGGTGAGGTTGGCGGTGGTCGTGCAGGTCGGATCGTCGACGACCTTCACGTTGTCGGCCCACACCTGGTAGTTGAGGACATCGGCCACCAACTTGCGAAGACGAGGAGCCCCCCATGACGACAGCGTCCACCCCCGAAGCCGTCCTGTACTGCCAGGGCACATTCTCCACCGCCAACCCCACAGTCGAATCTCAAGAGCCTCGGCGCGAGCTACCCGACGATGACCGGCGGGTTCCTGTGGCGCTACGAGTCCATCGCCGGATCGGGGTCCACGACCGCCCAGTACGCGCAGGCGATCCTCGCGGGCCTGCCTGACGGCTCCAGCCGGTGACCGCGCACGCACGGCAGTACCGATGCCCCGACATCCGCGCATGCCGGTCCTCCGGTGGCGGCCCCTTCGGTCTATGCTCGGCGCCATGGCAGGTGGATCGCAGTCGGTCGTCGTCAAGGCGCTGGTCGCCAACTTCGGTATCGCGGCGGCCAAGTTCGTCGCCGCGTTCATCTCCGGATCGGCGTCGATGCTGTCCGAGGCGGTCCACTCGCTGGCCGACTCGGGCAACCAGTTCTTTCTGTTGCTGGGGATGCGCCGTGGCGCGCGCCAGGAGGATGCCATCCACGAGTTCGGGTACGCCGCCGAACGCTACTTCTGGGCCTTCCTCGTGGCGGTCTCGTTGTTCACGGTCGGCGCGACCTTCTCCCTGTACGAGGGGATCCACAAGGTCTTGCATCCCGGCGGGGAGATGGGGCATCGAACGGTCGCCTACGCGGTCCTGGGCGTGTCGACCGCGCTCGAGCTGTTCTCGCTGAACGCGGCGCTCGTAGAGTTTCGGCATATCAAGGCCGGCCGGTCACTCAAGCAGACCATCGACGAGGCGCGTGACGCGATTGTCATCGTCGTGCTGTTCGAGGATCTCGCGGCCCTCGTCGGGCTCCTGGCCGCCCTGGGCGGGCTCCTGCTGAGCCAGCTCACCGGGAACGGCGTCTGGGACGGGATCGGATCGATCGTGGTCGGCGTGACCCTGTTCGCGGTGGCCTATTTCCTGGCGCGCAAGACCAAGCGTCTGCTCATTGGCCAGTCGGTCCCGCTCGCCCAGCGCCAGCGCATCGTCGAGCTCGTCGAACAGGCCCCCGGGGTCTTGAAGCTCGTGCATCTGCGGACGATGCACCTGGGGCCAGACGAAGTCCTCGTCGGGTTGAAGATCATCTGCGACGATGCCCTGGCAGTTGGCGATGCGGCGCAGTTCATCGATCTCATCGAGGCACGGCTGCGAGCTGAGCTCCCCATCTTGAAGCGGATCTACGTCGAGCTCGGGACCAGGAACGCCCCGAAGGCGAAGGCGAAGGCGACGGAAGCCGCGGCGGCTCCGTGAGGCTCCTCGAGATCCTGTCGGTCGCGAAGCGACGTCGTGGCTACGGCGGCTCGGCGAATCGCGTGGCGTAGGACGGATCGAGCGTGCGTCGAGCGCCCGCACCGCCTCGCGGTGTTCCTTCTTCGTGCCGCTCATGCAGACGATGCGCTCGCCGTGTAACTCGAAGCGCTCGGGCCGGATGCGCATCCACGCCAAGAATTGCTCGACCGTGTACTTCCCTTGCAGCACGTCGCCCTGCGAGAACGTGTCGGGCGGCACGATCTTCTCTGCTGCGCCCATGGCTACATTCTATCGATCGTTTCGACGCAACCTTGCTCGCGCCGTGCCGATAACGGCCGCATGCGCAAACACGTCGTCATCGACATCCGCACCGGCAAGATCGTCAGCGAGCAAGAAATCCCGCCGGACACCGACCCCAACGCGTTCCTCCGCAAGCAGATCCACGACTGCCCCGACTGCCGCGCCGCTCTCGCGCTCGGCGCGCAGCCGATCGTCGGCGGACCACAGGAGCTCGAGGCGATGCGCGAGCAAGCCCGCACCCGCTCCTCCGTGTTCGCGCGCAAGCCACGCTGGCGGGATCTCAAACGAAGGCGGTAGGCGCAGGATCGCGCGCCGGCCGACGACGCGGGCGCCGGTCACGGCTCACCGCTTGAGTCGTTCGATCTCCGCGCGCAGTCGCGCAACCTCTTGCTCCGCTTCCTCGCGGCGCCGGTCTGCCTCCTCACGAAGCCGCTCCGCCTCCTCGCGACGCCGGGTCTCCTCCTCGCGGAGCCGGACTTCTTCCTCGGCGCGCCGCTGGGCGTCGTCGTACATCTCCTGGACTCGCACGACGAACTCGTCGCTCTCGAGCAGCAGCGCCCTGCCCGCGTAGAACCGAAGCCGGTCCTTGGCGACCTGCACGTCGAGCCCCAGCACGCGCGACTCGTACAGGCCGTGGTTCGGGACGATCGGGGTGTAGACCTTCGCCTCGGGCGAGGCCAGGCGATATGCCGCGAGCTGGTTGCGGGCGCGATCGTAGAGGAAGTACTCGGGGATCCCGAGCCGCGCGTAGCGCGCCACGTTGCGCTCTGCGTCCTTCTTGCGGTCGCCGCCGACGTGGACCTCGAGCACCCAGTCGAGCCCCTTGCCCTCCGCGCTGACGGCCCACTTGTTGCGCTCGACATCCTCGGCGTCGAGCACCGCGAGCAGATCCGGCGCGAAGCGCGGCTCGGCCGGGTAGTAGATCGGCAACTCCGCGGCGAGATAGATCCGGCGCCGCTGCCGCGTGAAGTAGCCGCGCAACGCATCCAGCGCGCGGCTCTTGGCCCTGTAGTGAAGATCACCCTCGGGCATCGCCATCTCGTCGTAGGTGACCTCCCCGGGGAGCGCCGCCACGATCACATCGCGCTCGGCGGGCGAGAGCGCCTCCCATTCCGCGGCGCTGGGCGCCATCGGAAACCCGGCCGGGCTGATTTGCAGCGCGAGCATGCAAGCGACAGCGTGGCCGCCTCGGGCGCGGAGGTCAAGCGTGAGGATCCCGACCGAGCTTCGACCTGTCGGCGAGCTCGGTGTCGCGTTCGTCGATGAGGTCGAGGGACTCGCCGGTGGTCGAAGCGCGGCGATCGGCGCGTAGCGGGCCTTGCCAAACGATGGTAATCAGGCGCGATGTCGTCGATCGAGCGTCTGCGCGAAACCATGGCCAAACGCATCGTCGTGCTCGATGGCGCGATGGGCACGATGGTCCAGGCCTTGAACGTGGGCGACGAGGACGCGTGGCGCGGCGCGCAGCTCCGGGACCACCACGCCGCGGTCCGCGGCTGCTACGACGTCCTCGCGCTGACCCGGCCGCAGGCGATCGAGGACGTCCACCACGCGTTCCTCTGCGCCGGCGCCGACATCGTCGAGACCGACACGTTCACCGCGACGTCGATCGCGCTCGCCGACTTCGGCCTCGAGCACCACGTCCGCGAGCTCAACGTCGCGGCGGCGCAGTGCGCGCGGCGCGCCGCGGACCGGGCCGAGCGCGAGGACGGACGGCCGCGCTGGGTCGCCGGCTCGATCGGCCCGACGACCAAGACCGCGTCGCTGTCGCCCGACGTCAACGATCCGGGCGCGCGCACGATCACGTTCCGCCAGCTCGTCGCGGCGTACGGCGAGCAGGCCCGCGCGCTGATCGAGGGCGGCGTCGACCTCCTGCTGACCGAGACCCACATCGACACGCTCAACTGCAAGGCCGCGCTGTTCGCGTTCGAGGAGCTGTTCGCGCACGGCGCGCGCCGGGTGCCGGTGATCGCCTCGGTCACGATCCCCGATCGCTCGGGCCGCACGCTGTCGGGCCAGACCGTCGAGGCGTTCTTCAACTCGGTCAGCCACGCGAACCTGTTCGCCGTGTCGATCAACTGCGCGCTCGGCGCCGACGACATGCGCCCGCACGTCGCCGATCTGGCGCGCGTCGCCGGCATGCCGGTGGCGTGCTACCCCAACGCCGGCCTGCCCAACGAGTTCGGCGGCTACGACGACACGCCGGAGCGAATGGCCCAGGTGCTCGGCGCGTTCGCGCGCGAGGGCATGCTGAACCTCGTCGGCGGCTGCTGCGGCACCCGGCCCGAGCACATCCAGGCGATCCGCGCCGCGGTCGACCGCCTGCCGCCGCGCGCGATCCCGCGCCCGCCGCGCCACATGCGGCTCGCCGGGCTCGAGCCG
>Ga0137459_1000348_pt1 | contig 16825 bp, 3 predicted proteins | sample EasRivERMGT700_2_FD_104908 | JGI IMG/M metagenome (GOLD analysis project Ga0137459, IMG submission 104908) | Soil microbial communities from meander-bound floodplain in the East River, Colorado, USA - East River MetaG ERMGT700_2 | ecosystem: Environmental > Terrestrial > Soil > Floodplain ...
CCGGCGTCCTCGACGACGGCGTGCTCCAGCTCCAGACCCCGGCGCGCGCGGCCCAGGTGCTGCGCGCCAAGGTCGACGCGGCGCTCCACCTCGACGCGCTGACCCGCGACCACGACCTGCGCGCGTTCGTGATGTTCTCCTCGGCCGCGGGGATCGTCGGCAACCCGGGCCAGGCCACCTACGCGGCGGCCAACGCGGCGCTCGATGCGCTCGCGTACCATCGCCGGGCGCACGGGCGGCCGGCGCTCTCCCTCGCGTGGGGCCTGTGGGCCGGCGACGACGGCATGTCGGGCCGGGCGCGGCCCCGGCTCGCGCCCGTGCTGTCGCGCGCCGCCGGGCTCGCGATCTTCGACGCGGCCGACCCCGCCGGCGAGGCGGTGCTCGTGGCCATGCGGCTCGGCCAGGCCGCGCCCGATCGCGTGCCCCACCTGTTCCGCGGCCTGTATCGCCCGACCGACGCCGCGACCGGCGCGGCGCGCGGCGACCTCGTCCGCCAGCTCCGCGACCTGCCGCCCGGCGAGCGCCGCCGTGCGGTCCTCGAGGCGGTGCGCGCGCACGTCGCCGCGGTGCTCGGCCACGCCTCGGCCGCGGCGGTGGCGCCCGAGCGCGAGCTCCGCGATCTCGGGCTCGACTCGCTGACCGCGGTCGAGCTGCGCAACCGGCTGGGTGCCGCGATCGGCAAGCGCCTGCCGGCCACCCTGGCGTTCGACTACCCGACCCCGGCGGCGATCGCGGACCAGCTCGCGCGCATGATCGACGGCGTGCCGGCCGCGGCTGCGCCGGTGCTCGCCGTGGTCACCTCCAGCGCCGGCACCGGCGAGCCGATCGCGATCATCGCCGCGGCCTGCCGCTACCCGGGCGGGATCCGCTCACCCGAGGATCTGTGGGACCTGGTCGCCTCCGGCGGCGACGCGATCTCGACCTTCCCCACCGATCGCGGCTGGGACCTCGACGGCCTCTATGACCCCGATCCCAATCGCGTCGGCAAGAGCTACACGCGACACGGTGGGTTTCTCGCCGGCGCCGACCGGTTCGACGCCGACCACTTCGGGGTCAGCCCGCGCGAAGCCCTGGCCATGGACCCGCAGCAGCGGCTCCTGCTCGAGGTGGTGTGGGAGACCTTCGAGCGGGCCGGCATCCGTCCGCCCGCCGTGCGGGGCAGCGACACCGCCACGTTCGTCGGGCTCATGTACCACGACTACATCATGCTGACCCGACCGGTGCGCGACGAGGTGGAGGGCTACCTCGGCACCGGCACCGCCGGCAGCGTCGCGTCCGGCCGGATCGCTTACAACTTCGGCCTGTCGGGGCCTGCGGTGACGATCGACACCGCGTGCTCGTCGTCGCTGGTGACCGCGCACCTGGCCTGCCAGGCGCTGCGCGCGCGCGAGTGCTCGCTCGCGCTCGCCGGCGGGGTCACGGTGATGGCGACGCCCGGCACGTTCCTCGAGTTCAGCCGGCAGCGCGGCCTGTCCCGCGACGGCCGATGCAAGCCGTTCGCCGCCGCCGCCGACGGCACCGGCTGGTCCGAGGGCGTGGGCATGCTGCTGCTCGAGCGGCTGTCCGACGCGCGCCGCAACGGCCACCGCGTGCTGGGCGTCCTGCGCGGCACCGCGGTCAACCAGGACGGCGCGTCCAACGGCCTGACCGCACCCAACGGTCCGAGCCAGCAGCGCGTCATCCGGCAGGCGCTGGCCAACGCCGGCCTGTCGTTCGACGACGTCGACGTGGTGGAGGCGCACGGCACCGGGACCACGCTCGGCGATCCGGTCGAGGCCCAGGCGCTGCTCGCCACCTACGGGCAGGGCCGCGCGCCGGGGCACCCGCTGTGGCTCGGATCGATCAAGTCGAACCTCGGCCACACCCAGGCCGCCGCCGGCGTCGCCGGCATCATCAAGATGGTCATGGCGATGCAGCACGGCGTGGCGCCGCGGTCGATCCACGTCGACGCGCCGACGCCGCACGTCGACTGGTCGTCGGGCGCGGTCGAGCTGCTGGGCGAGCGCCGCGCGTGGCCCGATCGCGGCCGGCGGCGGCGCAGCGCGGTGTCGTCGTTCGGCATCAGCGGCACCAACGCGCACGTGATCCTCGAGCAAGGCGACCCGCCCTCGGCCGCCTCCGGCGAGGTCCGCGACCCTCACGACGCCGCGGTCGCCTGGCCGCTGTCGGCCACGACCGAGGTCGCGCTGCGCGCCCAGGCCCGCGCGCTGATCGAGCACCTCGACCGCCACCCCGCCTGGACGACCGGCGACGTGGCCCACGCGCTGTCGACCACCCGCGCCGCGCTCAAGCACCGCGCGGTCGTGGTCGCCGGAGATCGCGAGGCCGCGCGCACCGGGCTGGCCGCGATCCAGGGCGGCGAGCCCGCGCCCAGCGGCGTCGAGCTGGTTCGCGGCACGGCCGAGGCCGCGCCGGCCGTGGTGTTCGTGTTCCCCGGTCAGGGCTCGCAGTGGGCCGGCATGGGCGAGGCGCTCCGTCGGACCTCGCCCGTGTTCGCCGCCGGGCTCGCGGCGTGCGCGGCCGCGCTCGCGCCCCACCTCGACGGCTGGTCGCTCGACGACGTCCTCGCGCGGACCGCCGACCTGGGCCGCGCCGACGTGGTGCAGCCGGCGCTGTGGGCCGTGATGATCTCGCTCGCCGCGCTGTGGCGCGCGCACGGCGTCGAGCCGACCGCGGTGGTCGGCCACTCGCAGGGTGAGATCGCCGCGGCGTGCGTGGCCGGCGCGCTCTCGCTCGAGGAGGGCGCCCGGATCGTCGCGCTGCGCAGCCGAGCGCTCGTCGCGCTCGCCGGCCGGGGCGGCATGGCCTCCGTGGCGCTCGGGCTCGACGCCCTCGATCCGCGCAGCCCGCTCGCGGGAGGCGAGGGCCGCCCCCGTGGGGTCACGCTCGCGCCGTGGCAGCACCGCCTCGAGATCGCCGCGTCGAACAGCCCGGTGTCCTCGGTGGTCGCCGGCGACGCGGAGGCGCTCGACGGCTTCCTCGCGCACTGCGAGGCCGAGGGCGTGCGCGCGCAGCGGCTGCCGGTCGACTACGCGTCGCACACCGCCCAGGTGGAGGGCGTGCGCGAGGCGCTGCGCACGAGCCTCGGTCAGGTCGCGTGGCGCGCGCCGGTCGTGCCGCTGCTGTCGACCGTCACCGGCCGGTGGTTGACCGACACCTCGCTCGACGCCGAGTACTGGTACCAGAACCTGCGCCAACCGGTGCGGTTCGCCGCCGCGATCGGCGCGCTGATCAAGGACGGTCGCCGCGCGTTCCTCGAGATCAGCCCGCACCCGGTGCTCGCCGCCCGCATCGCGGAGACCGTGGATGCCGCCGGCACCGAGCGCACCTCCGTCGCGGTGCTGGGCTCGCTGCGCCGCGACGACGGCGACGGCCGCCGGATGCTCGCGGCGCTCGCCGAGGCCCACGTGCGCGGGCTCTCGGTCGACTGGACCGCCGGCGCGGCGATCGCGGCAACACCGGTCGAGCTGCCGACCTACGCGTTCCAGCGCGCGCGCTACTGGCCGGAGGTCGACCTCGAGGAGATCTCCGACCCGTGGCGCTACCAGGTGACGTGGAAGCCGGTCGCCGGAGACGACGCGCCGGTGCACCTGACCGGCCGCTGGCTCCTGGTCGTGCCGTCCGATGCCGTGGCGCACCCCATCGTCCGGACCGCGTCCGAGGCGCTGCGCGCGGCCGGCGCCGACGTCGCACAGGCGGTGGTCGAGGTCGACGACGGTGCGTCCGTGCTCGAATCGATCACGACCGGCGCGGGCGAGATCAGCGTCCTGTCCTTCCTCGGGCTGGCCGAGGCGGCACCCGGCGATCGCGGGGCGGTCCCGGCCGGGCTCGCCGCCGCGCTGGCGCTGGTCCAGGCGCTGATCCGGCGGCCCTCGGGCGCCGTGCTGTGGTTCGCGACCCAGCACGCGGTCACCGCGGGCGATGGCGAGGCCAACGTTCGACCCGTGCCGGCGCAGCTCTGGGGGCTCGGCCGCGTCGTGGCGCTCGAGCACCCGCAGCGGTGGGGCGGCCTCGTCGACCTCCCCGCGGCGCTCGACGCGCATGGCGCGCGCCAGCTGGTCCGCGCGCTGGCCGGCCCCGACGGCACCACGGGGGAAGACGAGCTGGCGGTCCGGCCCGGTGGGCTGCTGTGCCGGCGCCTGGTCCGCGCCGGCAACCGGGTCGCGCGCCGGCGCTATCAACCCACCGGCACCACGCTGATCACCGGCGGCACCGAGAGCTTCGGGCCGCACGTGGCGCGCTGGCTCGCGCGGCTGGGCGCGCCGCACCTGGTGCTGACCGGGAACGCCGACCAGGCCCACGACCTCGTCGCGGAGCTGGAGGCGCGGGGCAGCCGGGTCACGGTGGCGGCCTGCGATCTGACCTCGCGCGCCGCGCTCGCCGCCGTCCTGGCCGAGCACGACGTGCGCGGGATCTTCCACGTCGCCGGCCGCGGCCTCGACGCCCGTCCGCTCGCCGACACCGGGCTCGACGATCTCCAGCGCGGCCTCGGCGACAGCGCGCTCGCCGCCGCCCACCTCGACGAGCTCACCGCCGATCGCGAGCTCGACGCGTTCGTGCTGTTCTCCTCGGTCGCCGGCGTGTGGGGCGGTGGTGGACAGGCGGCGTACGCCGCGGCCAGCGCGGGCCTCGACGCGCTCGCCGAGCGCCGCCGGGCGGCCGGGCGCACCGCGACCTCGGTGGCCTGGGGGCCGTGGAGCGAGTTCGACCTCGGCGACCCGGATCCCCCGCGCGACGCGACGCGCGGAGAGCCAGGCTCCCTACCGATCAACCGCAGGGAGGAGCTGCGCCGGCGCGGCGTGCTCGGGATGGCGACCGAGCCCGCCCTGGCCGCGCTCCGCCAGGCGCTCGACGAGGACCGGGCGACGGTGGTCGTCGCCAGCATCGACTGGCAGCGGTTCGTGCCGCTGTTCACGGCCATCCGTGCGCGGCGGCTGTTCGGCGACCTCGGCGACGCGCGCCGCCCGCCGGGCCGCGCGGCCGACGGGCCGATCGCCACCGAGGGCGCCGACCTGCGCCGCGAGCTCGCCGCGCTCGGGCCCGCCGACCGCAGCCGGCGGCTGTTTGCCCTCGTGCAGGCCGAGGTGGCGGCGGTCCTCGGCCACGGCAGTGACGACGCGATCGAGCCCGGCCGGCCGCTGCGCGAGCTGGGCTTCGACTCGCTCGCGGCGGTGACGCTGCGCGATCGGCTGCGCGCGCAGACCGGGCTCGAGCTGCCCGCGACCCTGGTGTTCGACCACCCGACGTCCGGCGACCTGGCCCACTTCCTCGGGACCGAGCTCGCCGGCAGCTCGGCCCCGTCGACCGACGCCGAGCTCGACCGGGTGGCGGTCGCGCTCGCCGAGCTGGGCCCCGACGATCCCGAGCGCCAGCGGCTCACCGGCCGGCTGCGCGCGCTGCTCGGCCAGCTCACCGCGCCGGCGGACGCCAGCGCGTCGGTCAGCGCCCGGGTCGAGGCGGCGAGCGACGACGAGCTGTTCCACCTGCTGGACCGGACCCTGGCGGAGGCCCCATGAGCGAGGTCGAAGGCAAGCTGCGCGAGTACCTCAAGCGAGCGACCATCGAGCTCCACGAGGCGCGGCAGGCGCTCCGCGCGCTCACCGAGAAGCACCACGAGCCGGTCGCGATCGTGGCGATGAGCTGCCGCTATCCGGGCGGCGTGGACACGCCGGAGGCGCTGTGGCACCTGGTCGAGCGCGGCGGCGACGCGATCGGACCGGTCCCCGCCGGCCGGGGCTGGGTCCTCGAGGACCTCTATCATCCGGATCCGGATCACGCGGGGGCCACCTACGTGACCCAGGGCGGCTTCCTCGACGACGTGGCCGGGTTCGACGCCGGGTTCTTCGGCTGCTCTCCGCGCGAGGCGCTCGCGATGGATCCGCAGCAGCGGATCTTGCTCGAGGTGGTCTGGGAGCTCATCGAACGCGCCGGCATCGACCCGCATGCGCTGCGCGGCAGCCAGACCGGGGTGTTCATCGGCTCCAGCGGCCAGGACTACACCGCGCTCATGCACTCGCCGCCCGCCGAGCTCGGGGGCTACCTGCTCACCGGCGTCGCCGCCAGCGTCCTGTCGGGCCGGCTGGCCTATTCGTTCGGGTGGCAGGGCCCTGCCGTCACCCTCGACACCGCGTGCTCGTCGTCGCTCGTCTCGCTGCACCTGGCCATGCAGTCGCTGCGCCGGGACGAATGCTCGCTGGCCGTGGCGGGGGGCGTGATGGTGCTGGCCACGCCGGCCGGCTTCGTCGAGTTCAGCCGCAATCGCGGCCTGTCCCCGGACGGGCGATGTCGCTCGTTCGCGGCCGCGGCCAACGGCACCGGCTGGTCCGAGGGCGCCGGCGTCGTCCTGCTCGAGCGGCTCGGCGACGCGCGGCGCAACGGGCACCCGGTGCTCGCCGTCGTGCGCGGCTCGGCGATCAACCAGGATGGCGCGTCGAACGGACTCACCGCCCCGAGCGGTCCGGCCCAGGAGCGGGTGATCCGGGCCGCCCTGGCCGACGCCGGACTGGCCCCCGCCCAGATCGATGCGGTCGAGGCGCATGGAACCGCGACGCCGATCGGCGATCCGATCGAGGCGCGGGCGCTCCTGGCCAGCTACGGCCGCGATCGCGATCGCCCGCTGTGGCTCGGCTCGATCAAGTCGAACATCGGGCATAGCGCGGCGGCCGCCGGCGTCGCCGGTGTCATCAAGCTGGTGATGGCGATGCGGCACGGCGTCCTGCCGGCCACGCTGCACGTCGATCAGCCGACGCCCGAGGTCGACTGGTCGCGCGGCCGCGTCGAGCTCCTGACGGCGGCGCAGCCGTGGCCGAAGGCGAACCGGGCGCGCGCCGCCGCGATCTCGGCGTTCGGCGTCAGCGGGACCAACGCCCACGTCCTGCTCCAGGACGCACCGGAGCCCCCCGAGCCGCCGGCGCCGCACACCGCCACCGCCGCCGGCGCCGCGCCCCTGCTCGGACCCGAGGCCCCGACCGCCTGGCTGATCTCGGCCCACGGCAGCGCCGCGCGCTCGGCCGCCGCGGCGCGCCTGGCCGCGCACGCGGGGTCCGATCGGGAGCACGGCCCCGGCGAGGTTGCGTGGTCGCTGATCGCGTCACGGGCGCAGCTCCCGCACCGCGCCGTCGTGGTCGGCACGACGAGCTCCGAGCTGGTCGACGGCCTGTCCGCCGTCGCCGCCGGACGTGCGGCGCCCGGCGTGACCCAGGGCATCGCCGCGCCCGGCGCGCCGCGGATCGCGTTCGTGTTCCCCGGCGCCGGTCCCCAGTGGGCCGGCATGGGGACCGAGCTCGCCCGGTCATCGCCGAGGTTTGCCGCCGAGCTCGCCGCCACGACCGAGGCGCTGGCCGCCCACGTGGACTGGTCGCTGCCCGAGCTGCTCGCCGGTCGTGGGCCTGACCTGTCACGCGACGACGTGGCCCAGCCGGCGCTGTGGGCGATCATGGTGGCGCTCGCGCGCACGTGGCGCGCGGCGGGCGTCCAGCCCACCGCCGTGCTCGGGCACTCGGGGGGCGAGATCGCCGCGGCGACGGTGGCCGGCATCCTGCCCCTCGCGGAGGGCGCCCGCCTCGTGGTCCAGCGCAGCCGGGTCGTGGCGCCCATGATCGGGCGGGGCGCGATGGCCACGCTGTCGCTGCCGGTCGCCGAGGTCGAGGCACGGCTCGGCCGGTTCGGCGGCCGGCTGGTCGTCGCCGTGATCACGAGCCCCCGATCGGTCGCGGTCGCGGGCGACGCCGATGCGATCGACGAGCTCCTGGCCGAGTGCGAGCGGACCCAGATCCGGGCCCGCCGGGTGCCGGCCGGCTACGCGTCGCACTCGCCGCACGTCGACGCGATCCGCGCCGACTTCTTCGCGGCGGTGGGCCAGGTCGACCCCCAGCCCGGCGACGTCGCGTTCTACTCGAGCGTGACCGCCGGCCGGCTCGCCGGGAGCGCGCTCGACGCCGGCTACTGGTACCGCAACCTGCGCCAGCCCGTCCGGTTCGCGGACGCGACCCGCGCCCTCTTCGCCGACGGGATCACGGTCTTCGTCGAGACCAGCCCGCACCCGGTGCTCGGCATCGGCGTGGCCGAGACCGCCGAGGACGCCGGACGGGGCGGTGCCGTGTCGGCCGTCGCCACCCTGCGGCGCGACGACGCCGGCCTCGCGCGCCTGCTCACCGCGCTCGCCGAGCTCCACGTGCTCGGCGGACCGGTCGACTGGAGGGCGGTCCTGCCGCCCGCGCGCCCGATCGACCTGCCGACCTACCCGTTCCAGCACCGCCGGTTCTGGCCCGCGCGCGTCGAGCTCGCGCGCAGCGATGCCGGCGACGCCAGCGCGTGGCGCTACCACGTGAGGTGGAAGCCGGTGCCGGACACCCGCACGCCCACGCTCACGGGCCGATGGCACGTCGTCGCGCCGGCCGGATCCGACGAGCACCCGCTCGTGCAAGGCGTACAGGCCGCCCTCGCCGATCACGGCGCGGCGGTGACGATCTCGAGCACCGCGCCGGATGCCGGCGCCGGCGAGCCGGCCGGGATCCTGTCGCTGCTCGCGCTCGATGACACGCCGCACGCCGAGCACCCCGGCCTCGCACGCGGCCTGGTCCAGACGCTCGACCTGGTCCGCGCGCTCGACCGCGGCGGGGCTCGAGCGCCGCTCTGGCTGGCCAGCGTGGGCGCGGTGGTCGCGGCGGACGGCGACCGCATCGACGATCCGGCGCGTGCCCGGCTGTGGGGCATCGGGCGCTCGATCGCGCTCGAGATGCCGCCGCTCTGGGGAGGCCTGGTCGATCTGCCCGAGCGGCTCGATCAGGACGCGCGCACGACCCTGGCGCGCGCCCTGGCCGGGACCGGCGGGGAGGACCAGGTCGCGATCCGCGGCGGCCGGCTGCTCGCGAGTCGGCTCGCCCGCACCCCGCGCGCCGCCGCGAGCGTGACGCCGAGCGGCGCGGCCCTCGTGATCGGGGCGGCCGGGCCCACCGGCGTGCCGGTCGCCCGCTGGCTGCTCGGGCACGGCGCCGACCACGTGATCCTGGTCGGCGGCACCGAGGAGGCGCGCGCGGAGCTCGGCAACCGCGTCACGCTGGCCACGTGCGATCTCGCCGACGCGGGCGCGCTGGCCGGCCTGGTCGAGCGCCACGCGGTGCGCACCATCATCCACGCCGCCGGGCTCATCGAGGAGAGCTCGATCGACAAGCTCGCGCTCGACCGGCTCGATCGCGTCCTGCGCGCCCACGCCGAGCCCGCGCGCGCCGCGCACCGCGCCAGCGCGCAGCCCGGCGGCCCGGTGCTGGTGCTGTTCTCGTCGATCGCCGCGACCTTCGGCGGCCTCGGTCAGGCCGCCTACGCGGCGGCGAACGCGGAGCTCGAGGCCCTCGCGCAGCATCGCCGCGACCTCGGCCTGCCGGCGGTGGCGGTCGCGTGGGGGTTGTGGGCGGGGTCAGAGGCGACCGACGTGGCGCGCAGCGGCGTGTCCCCGATGGCGCCGTGGCGAGCGCTCGACGAGCTCGCCGCGGCGATCGGCGAAGCCGGATCGCGGGGCGTGGGATCGTTCGGCGGGCCGGCCGCCGCGGTCGTGATCGCCGATCTCGACTGGGCGCGGTTTGGCCCCCGCTACAGCGAGGCGCGCCACCGCCCGATCGTCGCCGATCTGATCCCCGCGGCCGACCCCCTCGAGCCGGACCGATCGCTCGCGCCCGAGGACCTTACCCGGCTCGGCCCCGAGGCCGCCGAGGCGGCGCTGCTCGCGCTGGTCACCGGGTACGTGGCGGTGGCGCTCGGCCGGGATCCGGCCGACCTCGCCGCGGACCACAACTTCACGGAGGTCGGGCTCGACTCGCTGCGGGCGCTCGAGCTGCGCAACCGCCTGTCCCACGCCATCGGCCGCCGGCTCTCGGTGACGGTCGCGCTCGAGCACCCCACGCCGCGAAGCCTGGCGAGCTTCCTGCTCGAGATCCTGACCACCGCGCCGCACCAGGAGACACATTCATGATCCGTCCGCATCGGGTTCTCATCGTGGGCGCTGGCCCCTGCGGCCTCATGACCGCCTGCGAGCTTCGCCGGCGCGGCATCGCCGCCGACGTCATCGACGCCGCCACCGAGCCGCAGCGTGGATCGCGCGCGATCCTCCTGTGGCCGCCCTCGCTGCGCCTGTATCGCGACCTCGGCATCCTGCCCGAGGCCGAGCGGCGCGGTGTCGCCATCCGCACGCTCGCCTACTACCTCGGCCCAGGCCGGACCCTGCGGGTGCCGCTGACCCCGGCGATGGCACCGCTCGTCCTTCCGCAGCAAGACACCGACGAGCTGCTCGGCGCCGAGCTGCGACGCCTGGGCGGCAGCGTCGAGTGGGGCTTGACCCTGACCTCGCTGGATACCTCGAGCCGCGACGAGGTCCAGGTCGAGCTCCGCCGCGCCGACGGCACCATCGAGCACCGCCGCGCCGACTGGATGATCGGCGCCGACGGCTTCCGCAGCGCGACCCGCGAGCAACTCGGCGTCGAGTTCGCCGGCGCCGCGCTCCCGATCACCTACCTGCTCGCCGAGGGCCGCATCGAAGGCGACTACGACCGCGAGGCGCTCCAGTATTGCCTCGGCCGGGCCGGGGGCCTCGTCATCGCCCCGCTACCCGGCGGCAAGGTGCGGATCTCCGCTCCACTGCCCGAGGGCGGCAAGATCACCGAGGACACCGCCCAGCGCATGCTCGATGAGCGTGCCCCCGGCCTGCGCATGGTGGAGCTCACGCTCAACACGACCTTCACCAGCCACGAGCGGATCGCCGCCCGGATGCGCGTCGGTCGCTGCTTCCTGGTCGGCGACGCCGCCCACACCCACTCGGTCGTCGGCGGCCAGGGCTTGAACCTCGGCTTCGGCGACGCCCGCAACCTGGCCTGGAAGCTGTCCGGCGTGCTCGACGGCAGGCTCGACCCGAAGGTCCTCGACAGCTACGACGTCGAGCGGCGCGCCGCCGCCGAGCAGGTCGTGCGGACGACCGGGCGCATGGCGCGGCAGGGCGTGCTCGGCCCGTTCGCCAGCTGGATGCGCAACACCTTGCTCGCGGCCGCCCACCGCTCGGGCGCGCTGGCCCAGCGCCTGCCGCCGGTCCTGGCGGGCTGGTCCATCCGGTACCCGCAGACCCTGATCGGGCCCGGGCCCAACCGCCCGGCCAGGTTCTTGCCGCCGGCCGGTGCGCATTCGCCCGACTGGACGATCGAGCGCGATCCCGGCGGCCGCGACTGCCTGGAGCTGGTGACCGTCGGGCCCGACAACACCCCACAGCGTGCCCAGGCCGCGGCCCTCGCGCGCCAGCACGACGCGCTCGTGTCCCATCGCCACGTCGCGGCGAAACGAGAAGGCTTCCTGCTGCTGCGTCCCGACGGGTTCGTGGCGGCAAGCGGGCGCAGAGGAGACCTCCGCTGGCTCGGCGACGCCCTCGCGACCCTGGCAGTTGGTTCGAACAAGGAGACGCACAAGTGACGCAAGACAAGTTGCCGGCTGTCCTCGATGGCTTCGACCTCGCAGATCAGCGCCTGTTCGCCGACGGGTTCCCGCACCAGGTGTTCGCCCGCCTCCGCGCCGAGGCCCCGATCTTCTTCCACCCCGGGGCCAAGACCTCCGACGGCGAGGGCTTCTGGGTCCTGAGCCGCCACGACGACGTCGCCGCCGCGGGCGCCGATCCGGTGTTCTCGTCGCAGGGCGGCGGCGGCCGCAGCGGGGGTGGCACGCACATCGACGATCTCGCTCCCGGGGTCCACGCCGGATCCTTGATCAACATGATGGATGATCCCCGCCACCAGCTCATCCGGGACCAGCTCGCGCCGGGGATCGGCGCCGCCTCGGTCGCGGCGCTCGAGCCCGAGCTGCGCGAGCTGGCGGACCGGCTGGTGGCCACGGCCGTGGCGCGCGGGTCCGGCGACCTCGTCGCCGACATCGTCGCTCCCTTCGTGCTCCGCGCCGCGCTCACCTTGCTGGGCGCGCCGCGCAGCGACCGCCCCCACCTCGCGGGCTGGGCCGACATCAGCATGGGCTTCGACGACCGCCGGGCCGGTCGCGACACCCAGCGCTCGCAGATGGCGCGCCTGGCCGTGTTCCAGTACGGCAACGCGATGCTCGCCAACCGCGCCGCCGCACCGGCGCACGACTTCACCTCGCTCATCGCCCGGGCCCAGCTGCCGGAGGCCTCCGGGCAGAAGCCGATCTCGCAGTACGAGCGCGAGGTCCTGTTCCCCCTCATCATGGGCGCGGGCACCGAGTCACCGCGCAACGCCCTCGCCGCCGGCCTCCTCGCCCTCGCCGAGCACCCCACGAGCTGGCGCGAGCTGCGCGAAGACCCCTCGCTCATCCCCGGCGCCATCGAGGAGATGATGCGCTGGTCGTCCCCCACCCCCTACAACCGCCGCACCGCCACCCGCGACATCGAGCTCCGCGGCGTTCCGATCGCGGCCGGCCAGAAGGTGACGCTGTGGTGGGCCTCGGCGAACCGCGACGAGCGCGTGTTCCAGGATCCGTTCCGCTTCGATATCCGCCGCGCGCCCAACCCGCACCTCGCGCTCGGCCACGGCACCCACGCCTGCATGGGCGCCAGGCTCGGTCGCCTCGAGCTCCGCCTCGCCCTCGAGGCCCTGCTCGCGCGCGTCGAGCGCATCTCCCTCGACGGCCGGGTCACCTGGGCCGCCAGCAACAAGCACACCGTCATCCTCGACATGCCGGTGACCTACACCGCGGTGTCGCCGCCGCCCCCGGCGCCGGCGCACGAGGACCTGCCGCCCGCCAGCGTGCCCGAGGAGCCGGGCATCTACCTCACCGCGAAGATGCTCCCGGTCAATCCGTTCGATCCCGCGTTTCGCGCCGACCCCTACAAACGGTACCGCGAGCTTGCGGCCCAGGGACCGGTCATCCGCACCTCGGGCGGCATCGTCGTGGTCACCGGTCACGCCGAGGTCGCCGCCGCCTTGAAGAACCCCAAGATCGGCTGGGGCGACGGCCAGATCGCCGCCGAGCATTTCATGCGCGACGCCGACGGCAAGCTCGTGCGCCAGTTCTTCTTCATGGACCCACCCGAGCACACCCGGATCCGGTCCCTCGTCAGCAAGGTCTTCACCCCGCGCGTCGTGGAGCGCCTGCGCCCCACCGCCGAGCGCCTCATCCGCGAGCTGATCGCCACCGCCGGCACCTCGTTCGACCTGATGGCCGCGATCGCCCACCCCCTCCCCGCCGTCCTCCTCGGCGATCTCATGGGCGTGCCGTCCGCCGACATCGACCAGTTCCGCACCTGGTCCGCCGCCATCGGCCGCGGCCTCGATCCCGACATGGTGCTCACCCGCGAGCAGGTCGGCGCACGCCAGGGCGCCCGCGAACAGTTCAACCGGTTCTTCGCCGAGATCGCCGCCGAGCGCCGCAACCGCCCCACCGGCGACTTCCTCAGCGACCTCGTCGCCGTCACCGACGGTGACAGCGGCCTGACCGAGATCGAGCTCGTCACCACCTGCACCCTCATCATGAGCGCTGGCTATGCCCTCACCGTCCACCTCATCGGCAACGGCATGCTCGCCCTCCTGCGCAACCCCGCCCAGCGCGACTGGCTCCGCGCCCATCCCGACCAGATCGCCGGCGCCATCGAGGAGCTCCTCCGCTACGATCCCCCCGCCCAGATGCTGTCCCGCCTCGTGCTCGCCGACACCGAGCTCGAAGGCGCCCCCGTCACCAGCGGTGAGATCCTCCTCCTCATCGCGGCCGCCGCCAACCGCGATCCCCGCGTCTACGCCGCACCGGACCAGCTCGATCTATCCCGCACCTCGGAGCGCAACCTCGGCTTTGGCCACGGCATTCACTTCTGCCTCGGCGCTCCCCTCGCGCGGCTGGCGGCCCAGGTCGCGATCGGCGCCCTCGCCACCCTCGACCTCGTCATCACCGACCCTGGCCCCGCCCAGGGCGAGGGCATGGTCATTCGCGGCCTCGCCCGCCTCCCGGTGACCTATGCCCCCAAGGCGGCCCGCAAGCCCGCGTCGCCCGGCGACGCAGCCGCGGCCCCGTGAATCGGTCACGGACGCGGGAGGCGCGGACCATAGTCGGGGTACGGCGGTCGAACGAGCTTCGCCGGCGGGTGGTTCGCGAGCGCCTCGAGCGCGAGGGCGACCGCGCGCTCGAGCTGCGGATCGTGACCGGTGCGGACGAGCGCAGGATCCTGCTCGACCTCGACGTCGGGCGCGACGCCGATGTTCTCGATCTCCCACTTGCCCTCGGCGCTGTACAGGCCCCACCGTGGCGCGGTCACGCTGCCGCCATCGATGAGCGGCGGATAGCCGCTGATCCCGACGAGGCCGCCCCAGGTTCGCGTGCCGACCACCGGTCCGAGCTTCGCGCGCTTGAACAGCCACGGCAACGCGTCACCACCCGAGCCCGACATCTCGTTCGCGATCATCACCTTCGGGCCGAAGATCGCCTGCGCAGGATTGACCGCGTCTTCCCCCTCACGTCCGGCAATTCCCATCACCGGCTCGACCCGCAGCGCGTTGATCACGGTGTCGGCGACCTGGCCGCCGTGGTTGAAGCGCTCGTCGAGCACGACCGCCTGCTTGCCAACCTGCGAGTAGTAATAGCGGTTGAAGTTGGCGAAGCCGCCGGCGGCCGTGTCGGGAATGAACACGTAGCCGACGCGCCCACCCGATAGCCGATCGACCGTCGCGCGATTGTCGTCCATCCAGCCGCGGAGCCGGAGCTGGCCTTCCGACGGCACCGGCACGACCGTGACCTTGCGCGCGTCGTGGCCATCGGCGCTCGCCGCGACCGTCAAGACCGTCTGCTTGCCGGCGGTGCCGAGGAACGCGCGCTCGACGGCATCGCTCGCCTGGACGTCGCGGCCATTGACCTCGAGCAGGTAGTCACCTTGCTTGACCACGACGCCGGGCTGGGTCAACGGCGCGACCAGCCGCGGGTTCCAGTTCTCGCCGTGCAGGATCCTGGTGATCCGGTAATGACCGTGTTCGATCGCGTAATCGGCGCCCAGCAAGCCGACGGAGACCGGCGGTTGCGGCGGGACCGCGCCTCCGTTGACGAACACGTGCCCGAGCACGAGGTTGCCGAGCATCTCCTCGAACAGCGCGTTCAGATCGTCGCGGGACGCGATGCCATCGACGAGGGGCGCGTAGACCTGCTCGGCGGCGGCGAGGTCGAGGCCGTGGGCCTTGGCGTCGTAGAGGAAGTCGCGCTCGATGCGCCACACCTCGTGGAACATCTGCCGCCACTCGGCGCGCGGATCGATCCAGACCTCGAGGCCTTCGGTCTTGACCGCACCCTCGCCGGGCTTGGCCGGATGATCGGTCGCCACGACGAACCAGGCCCGTCCAGCCGTGTACAGCAGCTTCTGACCGTCGGCCGAGACCGAGACCGGGACCAGGCCGCCGTACACCGGGCTCCCGGAGTCGATCCGGTCGATGAGCTTCTCGGTCTTGCGCGTCTTGAGATCGAACTTCGAGACCGAGGCAGGAACTGGCGTGTTGCCGTCCTGCTCGAGCAGGTCGTCATCGGAGGCGCCGGTCGGCCGCTCGATGAGCAGGATCGTGCCTGCCGGTCCGACCTCGAGCCCCGCGTAGTTCGCGCGGTCGATCGGCAATGCGACGATGCGCTGATCGATCGCGTCCAGATCGATCCGGACGCGATCCTGGCCCTCGTTCCTTGGCGCCGAGCCCACCCCCGATCCCGATCCCGATCCCGACCCGGATCCGGAGCCTTCCTCGTCACTCTCGGGCGCGACCGGCGATGGCGTATCCTTGCGCAGCACCACCGCGTAGATACTGCTCGTCACCACGCGGCCGTAGCTCGACATGTCGAGCCAGCCGGCGGCCGGTCCGAGGTTGGTGCTCGCGACGAACCACAGGTACTTGCCACCGCGATCGAACCGCGGCGAGAACGCCTCGCTTCGACCGTCCGTGAGCTGGTGCGTGGCGTGGCCGTCGACCGAGTACACGAACACCGCGTGCAGGTTGTTCGGTAGTTGCTTGACATACGCCAGCCACCGCGAATCGGGGGACCACGCCGGATCGAAGAACGCGCCGGGAGTGTCGTGGCGATCGGTGTCGATCTTTTGCGGGGTCGGATGATCGACATCGACGAGCCACAGGTTCAGGCGCTTGTCGGAGACCACGAGCTTCTTGGAATCCGGCGACCATCGCGGCGTGTAGAAGAACGACGGTGGCTCGCCGAGTGGCACGACGTGCATCGGGCCGAGCCCGTCGGGCGCCATGAAGTACAGCGCGTACTCGCCGGATCGGTCCGACAGCCACGCGACCCATTTCCCGTCGGGGGACCACGCCGGGTCGCGATCGGCGATCCCCGGCGACTGCGTCAGGTTGCGCGGCGTGCCCTTCTCGACGGGGACCGACAGGAGCTCGCCGTGGGCTTCGAACACCACGCGCTTGCCCGTCGGTGACAGCGCGGCGTGGAGCACCTGGGCGGGCTCGACCTTCGCGAACCGCGCACGGGTCTGCGGCAGATCATCGGCGATCGTCACCGGAACGACCTTCGCCTGGCCCGATGCGAGATCGAGCACCGAGAGCTGGCCGACGCGCTCGTACACGATCCCGCCGGGGCCCGCCGACGCCGATCGCAGGTCGTAGCCCTTCGGGTCGCGCGCGACCTCTCGCACCTGCGCGGAGCCAACGTCGTAGGCGTGGAGCGCGACCGGTCCGGCGCGGTCCGACAGGAAGTAGATCGCGTCGCCGATCCACATCGGCGATCCGTCGTTCGAGCTCTGGCGCGGCAGCTTCACGATCTTCGAATCGGCGAGGTCGGCGATCCAGATCCGCGACTGCTGGCCGCCGCGGTAGTGCTTCCACGCACGCTGCCACTGCGGGAA
>Ga0137459_1000349_pt1 | contig 16805 bp, 15 predicted proteins | sample EasRivERMGT700_2_FD_104908 | JGI IMG/M metagenome (GOLD analysis project Ga0137459, IMG submission 104908) | Soil microbial communities from meander-bound floodplain in the East River, Colorado, USA - East River MetaG ERMGT700_2 | ecosystem: Environmental > Terrestrial > Soil > Floodplain ...
ATGTATCACAATCAGATATTCAAGCAAGTATAACAAAAGGCGAACTTTATGAAAAAATTAAAAATGGTGAACTTACAGTAACCTACTCAAATTTAGATTTAATTGTATTTTCAGATTGTGCATATGATTTTCTTCGGGCGGCAGGAATTGTTGACGGTCTTTCTGCTGGCTCTGGCAGTGGCTCAGACGGCTACTCCTTTCCAGTTGTATTTCGTCAAGCGGTTCCACTTTCTGGAACATTTGATGGTATAAATAGAATTTTTACTATACCAAATTTTGAAAAGTTCATAAATGGTAGCATTTCAAGCGGTAATGCTTCATTAAGTCATAATTTTAAAATATTAATAAGGCATAATGGCAGGGGTTTAATTGAAGGAACAGACTATCTTGTTGCAGAAAGTGTTGTTGGGGCCGGATATGATACTTTAATTTTCACCTCGTTAATTCCTAAAATAAATGATGATGGAACTTTGGTGGCAGATTACGTAGTATCGCAATAAAATCATGACCACATTTATACCAAACAAGCTCGATCCTTCCGTTGATGTTACCGGTTCTCAGACTCAAAAACAGGATTTAATTCGATCTGAAGAGCCCTTACAACTAGGTTCAAGAATTGTTAGTCAGTCCGGAAGTTCTGCCTCCATTATAAATAGTTCTGGAACAATTACAATAAGTGGTTTAACTGGAATGTCAGGTTCTAGTGTTGGTAGATTTTTATCTATTTTTTTGGCTGGTAATGCTGTAAATAATGGAACGTTTTTAATTATTGCATTTAATTCTACGTCAAGTGTAGATATTTCTAACATAGCTGGTCTAACCGATGGTAATAATGGCTCTATTGCTTGGATAGAAAGAAGTTCTTATTCATTAGAAGATGATATAAATTATAGCAGAACTGATAGAAAATTAATAAAAGGAACATCGAATTGGCACGACTCTTTGCCGACCTATATTAGGCCAACAGATACGATCACAAATATTGATGCATCTTTAACTAACATTGCCAGTAAAACTACGGACGCTTTAGCTTTCGTTTTAACAAGAAAATTAGAAAACGCTAATGCTTTAGTTGGTGATGATTATATATTTTGCAGCTCGACTGGAAACTTACCTTATGCAAACAACATTAATACGGAAGGTATTCCTGTTGATGATTTATATGATGCTGGAAATGATGAGGCTACATATTGTGAAATAATAAATCCATCAACCGGCGCTCCTCTTGAGGTTTTAACAGGTGTAAATGCTGGCAATCGTATTTTTGGCCGATCAAGAAAGGGCGTCAATGGAGTTGATGGTAATTCTTTTGAGGCCGAATTAAGATCGGTCCCATCAGGTGAGCCAATATCATCATCTATTGCTTATATTTATGAATCCGGACAGCCAAGTATAGTTGATATTTTTTATGGATACAGGAACAGGTTTGATCTATTATCAGAAACGGCTTTTAGAACAACTATGGTTAACGGTCTATCTGGTTCTGGAGATGCATCAATGCCAAAGCCTACAGAATATGGCCAAATTTTATATGCAGTTGATAGTGTTAATTTGGAATATGTTAATGCTAAACCCATAATAAATGATGAAGGATTAATCTTAATTAATGAAGATGATGTTATGGTTGTTGTAACATAGTGAAAAATACCAATAAAATAACATCATTATAAGCTATAAGTATATTTTACCATAGGAATAGAAATTGGTTAATGCGAGACATAAATTTCAGACTCTTGAACAGGGCATTCACGGATTTGTATCTTTTGAATATGCCGATTCTACCGAACGTTTGGCAGCGACAGGTTTCGTTCAGGCCGACAAATATAAAGTTGCCGTAGATTTAGATACTGGCGTTGTTCATATTATAACCGATGTTTCTGGCGATTTGGCCACTTGGAGTTCTATTGTTGGCGATGGTGCCGGGGTTAATCTTGCGGCAGGAACCCAAGTTGCTTTATCAGGCACTGTTTCTTTTGTAAATAGTAATGGTATTAGTTTTGGTATGTCTGGATCGAACCAAATAACGGCCAGCTATATTCCTGGTGGCGCCGGATCGGTAAATTTTTCAGCCGGAACAACAAGCAATAATCTTACAGCCGTTACATTTAGCAATTCTAATGGTGTAAGTTTTGGTTTAAATGGTTCTGTTATAACTGCCAGTATTGTTCCTGGTGTTGCTAATATTAATTTTTCAGCCGGAACAACAAGTAATAATTTAACAGCAATAACTTTTTCTAACTCAAACGGTTTATCATTCGGTCTAAATGGTTCCACTATAACTGGAAGCTATACAGTTCCAACCCAAACCAATCAAACTGTTGGTTTATATGCCACAGGCAATACCACTCAAAACTCTTCCACTTCATTAGATGCCCGTTCACTTTCATTTAATGCTATTGGCGCCGCAACTATTGGTTATTCTAACGGATCAATTCAAGTATCTGTTCCGACCCAAACAGCTCAAACACAAAGTAATGTCCAGGGTATATCTGCCGGAACACAGGTTGGGAGAACTGGTGATATTGTTTTTTCCAATTCAAATAATATAACTTTTGGATTATCTGGAAGTTCAAGAATTACAGCTAGTTATAATTTTAACTTATCAGCAGGGTCAACAAGCAATAATTTAAATGCAGCAACTTTTAGTGATGCTAATGGTATTTCATTTGGTTTAGATGCTGGCACAATAACTGCTTCATATACTGTTCCATCAACTGCCGGTTTAATTTCAGCAATAAATGCCTCAGCGGGAACTACAAGCAATAATTTATCGGCGATTATTTTTAGTAATAGTAATAACGTTTCTTTCGGGTTAAATGGATCTACAGTAACCGCCAGTATTTCCGCCCCAGCACAAACTAATCAAACAATTGGTTTGTTTGCAACAGGAAACACTACACAAAACTCTTCTACAACCTTAGATGCAAGGTCTTTAACATTTAATGGTTTAGGGGCCGCATCTATTGGTTATTCAAATGGGTCTGTTCAGGTTTCTGTTCCAACCCAAACAGTGCAGACACAATCAAATATTCAAGCTATTTATGATGGGGCCAATAGCATTAGTACTGGTACTATTCGTTATTCAAATTCTAATGGTATTTCTTTTGGAATAAATGGCCAAACATTAACGGCGTCTCATAATGGCATAACAAGCCAAACCAATCAAACTGTTGGGGTATACGGACTGGGTAACACAACTCAAAACAGTTCGACCACTCTTGATGCAAGAAGTTTGAGTTTTAATGGTTTGGGTGATATTACTGTAGGTTATTCTAACGGATCAATTCAAATTTCAGGATCGCAAACAGTACAGACGCAATCATTAATACAAGCAATTTATGATGGCGCGAACAGTATTTCCACTGGAACAATCAGGTTTACAAATGCTAACGGGGTTTCTTTCAGTATTAATGGTCAAACCATCAGTGGCTCCGTCGCCGCTCAAACAAATCAATCTGTAGGACTTTATGCTTTAGGTAATACCACACAAAATTCCTCCACCACATTAGATGCAAGAAGTTTAAGTTTTAATGGCCTTGGAGCTGCTTCGGTTGGTTATTCCAACGGATCAATTCAAATATCAGTACCAAATGCACTAACAAATATAAACATATCAGCCGGCACCACCAGTAATAATTTAACAGCATTTGTATTTTCAAATAGTAATAACGTTTCTTTTGGATTGAATGGATCAACGGTTACCGCCACTGTAACAACCCCTGCTCAAACAGCTCAAACTGTTGGTTTATATGCCATAGGAAACACGACACAAAATTCTAGTACAACGCTTGACGCAAGAAGTTTGAGTTTTAATGGTCTTGGTGCGGCAACATTAGGTTATTCAAATGGATCTGTTCAGGTCTCGGTACCTTTACAAACCGCACAAACACAATCAAACATTCAGGCTATTTATGACGGAGCAAATAGCATATCTACAGGGACAATAAGATATTCAAATTCTAATGGTATTAGTTTTGGTATTAATGGCCAAACACTCACAGCATCTCATAATGGAATCACATCCCAAACAGTGCAAACTGTTGGTTTATATGCTTTAGGAAACACTACACAGAATTCATCTACAATTTTAGACGCAAGATCTCTTTCATTTAATGGTATTGGGGCAGCAACTGTAGGTTATTCTAACGGTTCGATTCAAATATCAGTTCCGAATGCATTGACAAACATAAATGTTTCGGCCGGAACGACAAGTAACAATTTGACCGCGTTTGTATTTTCAAATAGTAATAACGTATCTTTTGGTTTAGATGGATCTACTGTAACCGCGATTGTTCCAACTCAGACAAATCAAACTGAAGGTTTTTATGCAGTTGGTAATACGGCTGGCCAAAGTTCAAGTACAACATTTGACGCAAGAACTCTTTCTGTATCCGGTGCTGGCGTAATTTCTGTAGGATATTCTGCTGGCAATTTGATTATATCAGCGAATGCGGCGGGGGCAAGTATTAATTTTTCTGCCGGAACCACAAGCAATAATTTAAACGCAATTACATTTAGTAATTCTAACGGTTTATCTTTCGGATTGGATGGCTCAACTATTACCGGAAGTTATACCGTTCCAACGCAAACAAATCAAACGGTAGGTTTATATGGGCTAGGCAACACTACTCAAAATAGTAGTACCACATTAGATGCTAGATCGTTATCTTTTAATGGTCTTGGAATTATTACGGTTGGATATTCTAATGGAAGTGTTCAGGTATCAGCTACTCAATCGGCACAAACGGCCGGCTTATATGCCTTAGGAAATACCACTCAAAACAGTTCAACAACACTAGACGCTAGAAGCCTATCTTTTAATGGTATTGGAATTGTTAGTGTTGGGTATTCTAACGGAAGCATTCAAGTATCGGCAACGCAATCTGTACAAACGCAAAGTGTAGTGGTTCCATCAGCTGGAACTCAAACGGCCACCAGTGGAACGGTAGTTTATTCTAACTCTAATAATATAACTTTTGGAATGTCAGGATCGTCCAGGATTACTGCCAGTTATAATTTCAATATATCAGCAGGTACAACTAGTAATAATTTAAACTCTGTAACTTTTGGGAATGCTAACGGAATAAGTTTTGGCCTAGACGCTTCAACTATTACTGCTAGTTATACCGTGCCAACTCAAACTAATCAAAGTGTTGGACTATATGCTTTGGGAAATACAACTCAAAACTCTAGCACCACTCTTGATGCCAGGTCTTTATCTTTCAATGGATTAGGTGCTGCAACGGTCGGGTATTCTAATGGGTCAATTCAGGTATCAGTTCCGGTTCAAACTGCTCAAACACAAAGTGTTATTCAAGCTATTTATGATGGGGCAAACAGCATTAGTACTGGCACTATCAGGTTTACAAATGCTAATGGCGTTTCTTTCAGTATTAACGGTCAAACAATAAGTGGATCTGTTGCTGCCCAAACTAATCAGACAATTGGCTTATATGCCGTAAATAATACTACTGGACAAAGCTCAAGTTCAACATTTGATGCCAGAACATTATCTTTTCATGGTGCTGGTATCGCCTCTGTTGGTTATTCTAACGGATCTGTTGTCGTAAGTGTTCCGGCTGGTGGTGGAGGTATAACGAACGTAAATTTGTCAGCTGGTACAACGAGCAATAATCTTAGTGCATTTGTATTCTCTAATAGTAATAACGTTTCTTTCGGTCTAAATGGATCCACAGTTACGGCCACCATAACCGTGCCGGCGCAAACGGTACAAACTGTTGGTTTATATGCTGTAAGTAATACTACTGGACAAAGTTCAAGCTCAACTTTTGACGCTAGAACATTATCTTTCAATGGTGCTGGTAATATTTCGGTTGGTTACTCTGGTGGATCTGTAGTTATTTCTGGAGCTGGTGGTGGCGTAGCTAATGCCGCAGGAACTCAAACAGCTACATCTGGAACTGTGGTGTTTAGCAATTCAAATGGTATTACATTTGGTATGACTAATAGTTCCATTATTACGGCGTCATTTAATGGAACTTTAAATTCCGTTGTATTTTCTAACTCTAATAACGTCATTTTTGGCTCTGCCGGAAACACAACAATAACGGCAAGTGTAAATATGCCTGGTGCCGTTTATGATGGCGCTAACAGTATAAGTACTGGTACTATAAGGTTTTCTAACGCTAATGGTGTGTCTTTTGGTATAGACGGACAAACGATAACAGCTTCAGCAAATGGTGGCGGTGTTGTTTTGTCAGCCGGCACAAATAGTACATCAACGGGAACTGTTGTTTTTAGTAATTCAAATAATATTACATTTGGTATGAACGATGGAGGAATTGTTACCGCAAGTTTTAATGCCAATAATACTGCGTCAACTTTTGTATTAGGAATTTCAACCCAAGGAAATACAAAAGGAACAACGGGCTTTGCCAACCAGTCAGTACAATTAGTTGGAACAAATGGAATTACATTAAGTCAAAGTATTAATGGTAATAGCGCCACAATTACTATTGTGGGCGAGGGTGCCACGGTAAATAAATTTATGGCATTTCCTCCAGGGCAAATATCTTCATCGCAACAAACAAATTCTCAAATTAGTTTCAGATATATATATCTTGATAACTATATATCTATGACGAGATTAGATGTGCCAATGATATTAACGCTTGTAAGTACAACAAGATCAAATACCGCAAATGTTGTATTTACTTCCGGATGCGTTATTTATAGTTTAAATGGATCAACATTAAATCCAATTGTTGGTAATACTGGAAGCACGACATATAGCTGGGCAAGTGACAGTGCTAATTATTCGAATATAATTGGTCTTAGAGCTGCCTCATTTCCTCTTGCCACATTATTAACACCTGGAGAATATTGGATTGGTTTACACATAAGTACAACAAACAATTCATCTATTGGAGCCGCCACAACACAGCTGGACAATTCAATTTCTGTGTTGTGTGGTAGCACATATACAGCATTAAATTATGCTGAATTCGGATCAACAACTGGCGCAAACACTAACGGATTAGTTCCAATGCAGGGTCTTTGTTCAATAAGTATTAGTAATACTACAATGACATTTCAACAGTCGCAAATATCAGTTAGTGGCGTGAATGGGTTTAGGGCTAATTTTCATGTAGTGTTTAGAAACTATTAATATGATAATTTTAACATATAACTGGCTTTGCATTTAGTAAGAGTAAGTTAACAATAAATAATTAAAGCATGATATATACAGAACCACAATTAGTAAACTTTTTAGGTGAAAGCGAATGAGCGCACTGCTTGCACAATGGCTGCTAAATGAAGGCAGCGGGACGACAGCTGCTGCGTCTGTAGGTTCCAGCATTAACATGACGCTGACAGGAGGCTCTCCTGCGGTGGCGTGGAATGCAGGTGCTGGAGCGGGGAAAGAGGTCACCTACGACGGTTCACTGCCGGCACGGCTCGAAACGCCGATCATCCCCGGCACAGTCCTAGAAGTTGACATCCACGGGAGCGACAAGTCGCAGCTCACGTTCGAGACGGTCTACTCGTGCACTGGCAGCGGTGGCCAGACCATCTTTTCGATGTCCGACGGCGGGGCTACCGGCATCGAGTTCCTTTGGGTGCCTGGGTCCTTTTACCGGTTACAGATCCTGCGCTGTGGCCCCGGTGGCAGCTCGCCTGGCAACAACCTGGGCACCTGGCAACACAACACCGCACCCGCAAGTCTGACACGTGCGGTGATTCACGCGGTGATCGATCTAACAGCGAGCACGGTCACCGTTTATGTTAATGGCACCGCGCTCAGCACCACATCGATCGATGGGAGCGGTGCGCACATCAATGGTCTCGACAACACAGGCTTAACCTTATGTTTGAACGATAGGTCCGATAATGGTCCTGGCGATAACCCCTGCACTGGCGCGCACGCCTACTTCGCGATTTATGATGGTGCGCTAACCTCAGGAGAATGTGCTGCCAACGCCACGGCGCTAGCGGCCAACAACGACGCCGATCCTGGTGCCGGTGCTTCGGGCGTGACAATACCAACGTACAGTAGTTATATTACAGCCTAATTATTCGATCACGCAGGCGTAAATCAGAAAACATAATAAATGAATTATTCACTGATGGTTTGTCATTTTTTTATTGAAGATAAATGGGTATATTGGGTCATTTAAAGGTAAAATAAAAATATTTTGTAAATTTTTGAAAGTGTTGGTTATAGATAAGGTAAATGAAAGGTAAGTGATGGGAAAACCAGAATTAGTGATAATGGATACGGGCGGATTTCATAATGCGGATATTGAAATTTCTGCGGCGCGCATTATAAAAGGTGGAAGCTGGAAAAGGCAAAGGGTAATAATGATTTTACCAACAGCTGATATGATTTCGGCCAGGGTAGCTTTATCTCTTATGAATCTCGCAGCTCCACCAAACAATGGATTCGTCAGACTGATGGCTTTAGGTCAAGAGGTAGGAGAAGCATATAGTAACGCAATTGATAGCATTTTAGCAGATCCTAATTTGCGAGAATGGGAGTATATATGCACCGTTGAATCGGATAACGTCGTTCCTTCCGATGGATTATTAAAATTATGTGAAGCTATGGAAGAAAGGCAAGATTTGGCAGCACTTTCTTCAGCATATTGGACAAAAGGCCCACAAGGAGTTTTTCAGGCCTGGGGGGATACCACCCTACCTGAGCCTAATTTTATGCCACAACCTCCAAGAACTGATGGCGGAATTCAGCTCTGCAATGGAATTGGAATGGGGTTTTCATTGATGAGACTTTCTATGTTTCGCGATGAAAGATTGCGAAAACCTTGGTTTAAAACACAAACAGTAGGTGGCATCTCAACGCAGGATTTATATTTTTGGAATAATGCCAGACAATTTGGCTACAAGTGCGGTGTACACACCGGAGTGAAAGTTGGTCATCACGACGTTCAAGGGAATTTTGGGATCGAGGATTTTATATGGTAACATATGGTCATTTTAATAGGTAACCAAAATGGTAAGTAAAGAAAAATTAAAAAAAATATATGGACATGACAAAGATATATGTGAAATTTATATTGTAAAAAACAAAATAAATGATAAAGTTTATGTTGGACAATCATGGAATGGTGGCCATTATAGGTTTAGTGAGCATATGGGCCATAGTACTACTAATGAATGTCCTAAATTTTATAATGCAGTAAGAAAACACGGCAAGAAAAATTTTTATTTTGAAATTTTAGCATCATGTAAAATACAATTAGATGCAGATTATTTGGAAGATTTATTTATAACAGAATATAATTCTATAAAAAATGGATATAATATTAGACAAGGTGGTGCGACTGGTAAAATGTCCGAAGAAACAAAATTAAAATTATCAAAAGCAATGATGGGTCACCCAGTAAGTCAAAAGGTAAGAGATGCAGTTTCTTTAGCCAGGAAAGGTATACCATTGACTGAAGAACATAGAATTAAAATATTAGAAAATGCCCTACGTGGTGAAGAGCATCCATTATTTGGAACTCACCAATCTGAAGAATCAAAATTAAAAAATTCATTATCAAATAAAGAGCATTGGTCAATATATGAACATCCAATGAAGGGCAAAATATTAGGACCATTGCCAGAAGAAACAAGACGAAAAATATCAAAAGCTGTATCTGGAGATAAAAATGGTTTTTATGGCAAAACACATACTGAAGAAACTAGGGCGAAATTATCAGCGGCAAACAAGGGAAAACCAGCTTATAATAAAGGACAAAAAATGCCAGAAGAACAGAGACTTAATCTTATAGAAAATCACCCTATGCGTGGCAAACAACATACTGAAACATCTAAAAGGAAAATGTCAGACTCTCAAAAGGGTTTAAATGCCGGAGAAAACAATGGAATGTTCGGAAAAACCGGAGAGCAAAATCCGTTCTTTGGTAAAAAACATACACCCGAAACTTTAGCAAAAATAGCGGCAACAAAGGCTAAAAACAAATTATTAAAAGAGCAACAAAACATAGCCGAACAAATGCAATCATTTTATACCAAAACCATATCATTAGATATAAACAATATGACACAAGGTGATATAGATAATTTAGAAATTAAACCGTTTATAAATCCATCTGGAGAATTTAAATTTAACAAGGAAGACTCAAAATGACTGAACCTAAAACCGAAACAAAAGAAGAAGTAAAACCGCTAAAACTTGATCTTGGCTGCGGCCCCAATAAAAAAGGCCCTGAGTATTTGGGAGTTGATTCGATGCAATTCGATGGTAAAGTTGATGTTGTGTTTAATTTAGCCGAACCTGATTTGACAGCAGGATCTGATAAATATACACAATTTAAGAAATGGCCATGGGAAGATGGTAGCGTTGATGAGGTTCATTGTTCACATTTTCTTGAACATTTGACTGGTGTAGAACGTGTTCATTTTATGAATGAGCTTTATAGGGTTCTTAAAGTTGGAGCGTCATGTTTAATAGTTGTGCCTCATTGGAATTCAAATAGAGCCTACGGTGATGTCACACATTCATGGCCACCGGTATCAGAGATGTATTTTTATTATTTGGCTGCTGATTGGCGCGCTCAAAATGCTCCACATAATTATTTTTATAAATGTGATTTTGGATGCAGTTGGGGTTATTCAATGCGTCAAGACCTTTTAGTTCGCAATCAAGAATATCAAAATTTCGCTCTTGCTAATTTTAAAGAGGCTGCGCAAGATACGATATGTACTCTGGTAAAGAAACCTTTATTGGAAACAAAATAAAAAATAAACCAATATTCCCACATATCTAACAGAGGTAAACTATGACAATTGGGCCGATAACAGCTGGTAAGGATTTTTATTTTTTCTATTATTCCGCAGTTCCAGACGCAACATATCCATCAGCGCCGCAAATTGTTATAAATTTTCGTGGGATGCAGAATATGATTTTGTCAATTGAAGGTTCCTCAACGAACAAGATAGACTATTCTTTCAACGGCACCACCACTCATGGTAACCTAATTGTTGGCCAGCAATCAGCAATTATTAATTTACCTAATCATCCGGCTAAAAAGATATGGTTAAAATCAGCTTCCGGTGCAACAATTAGATGTGAGGCTTGGAGAAACTAAAAATATTATAAGAAAGGTGAGATTTGAAAGCACTGGTTTTGGGTGGTGGAGGGCGAAAGGCAGCAGTCCAAATCGGTTGTATTAGACACCTTCTTGATGCAGAAAATATAGATTATGACATTTATACAGGAATTAGTGCTGGATCTTTAAACGCAAGTATTTTAGCTTCAGGGCCGTTAAAAGAGACATTACCTAAATTAGAAAAAATATGGCTTGAAGATATAAAAGGTAATCATTCTATTTGGAAACATCACCTTTGGTATTATATTTTTTTCGGTATTTGTTTAATTATATTTTTTGTCATATGTACGTTAATATCATTTTTGTTTGATTTTAATAAATTAATAACTGTTTCATTTGTATTACTATCATTAATTTCTTTATATGTTCCTTATTATTCATTGCGCAAAACAAAATCAATATATAAAACAGAACCTTTGCGTGAATTAATAACGAAAAACCTTGATATTGAATTATTAAAATCATCCGGTAAAAAACTAAAGGTTGGCGCGATATGTTACGAAACAGGAGAGTATCACAGTGTAGATGAGAATAATGATAAAATAATAGATTGGATCATGGCCTCTAGCGCCTTTCCTATATTTTTTCCTATGGTAGAAATAGATGGCAAACATTGGACAGACCCTGGAATAGTTAATGTAGCAAGTTTATATGATGCAATAGCTTTAGGCGCTACAGAAATAGATATAATAATCTGTAACACTATTGACCCAGGTATACAAAATAAATTAGGATTACCATATCAATTCGAGAGAACTTTGGATTTAATGTCAGCTGAAATACTGAGCAATGATATAATAATTTGTAGGAGTCATGCAAATATAAGAATTTTTATGCCAAGTACAAGTTTGGGAGCGTCATCTTTAAATTTTGACCCTGATAAAATCACAAAAATGCGTGATATAGGATTAGAGATAGGAAAACATCCAATTATTATACAGCCTAAACTTCCTAGTATTTTCCCATTAAGAAAACATTGAAAAATTATTATCTTGACTCAAATGCACATGTTCCAATGTGTCCTGAAGCTATTAAAGCTTATGTGGACTATCAAAATTCGCCAGCTGGTTATGGTCATGCCTCCTCACCGTCCTATATAGGTAAATTAGCAGCAACAGAGCTTGAGAGGGCACGTGGTGAAATAGCTGCTTTGCTTGGCACAAAGCCTCATAATTTAGTTTTTACTTCAACATGTACTCAGGCTTGTGAGTGGGCTTGTAACATCCTTAAAACGCAAGCTAAGAGGTTTAATAAGGAAATTAAAATTAGCCCTTTCGAACATCCGGCTATTCGGTTTAATTTTCCTGATAGTCCAAAATTATTTATTGAGAACGGAATTATAAATGAGTTTGGTGATAAAGATGATTTTATAGCTTGCTTACAGGTTCAAAATGAAGTGGGGACGATACAGCCGATTGATAAAATCAATGGATTTTTGTTGTCAGATATGTGTCAGAGTGTTGGTAAAATTCCGATTAATTTAGACAAAATGAATGTTGATATCGCCACTTTTGCTGGACACAAATTTAGAGGCTCTGCGGCTGTTGGTATTCTTTATGTGAAAAACATTAAAATTTGGCAGGAATTTGGAGTAGGGTCTCGTTATTTTCATGATAGAGTTGGTACGCCTGATGTTGGAAGCGTTGTTGCTACAGCTGCCGCTTTAAAAAAATGCTTACACGAAATGCCTGATAAATTGATTGAAATGAAAGAATTTCAATCAAGGTTAGAAGAAATTTTACAAATGTGGGAATATGATGTTATATGTTATGGTGTGGATAGAGTTTTCTCTACCACAACAATAAAAATACCTAATCTTGCTTATAACGTTTTACACGATCTGTCAGAAAAGGGAATATACGTTGGAGTTGGGTCGGCATGCTCATCAAAGCATTCAGGTCCTAACGAAACAATGTCAGCGCTTGGGATATCAGGTTCTACATCTGACTTCATAAGAATCAGTCAGAACGGTGAGTATGATTCCACAGATGCCGAAATTGTGGCCGGTGAAATAATAGAATCGGTTAAAAAATTTAAAAGGTGAATTTATGGTTGAAATGAGAAAATGTAATGGTGATTGTGGGTTAGAAAAAAAATTAAATAAAGATAATTTTACTTTTAGAAAAGATCAAAACAAATTTATAAATCAATGTAAAATTTGCGAAAAAGAATATCATAAAAAATATCGTAAAGAAAATAAAGAAAAAATACAAAAAAATAAAAATAAATATTATGCAAAAAATAAAGATGAAATAAATAAAAACTATAAGCAATATTATCAAGAAAACGAAGATGAATTAAAAAAATATCAAAAACAATACCGTGAAGAACATAAAAACGAATCAAAACAATACCAAAAAGAATATCGTAAAACGCATAAACAAGAAAAAAACGAATATCACAAAGATCGTACAAAAAACGATCCTGAATATAAATTAAAAAATAATATTGCAAGATCTGTTTATGAAGTTTTAAAACATAAAAAAGGTGGGAAATCAGTTTTAAAACATCTTCCATATACCATGGAAGAATTAAGAAAACATATAGAAGATCAATTTAAAACTACTGGAAATGAGTGGATGACATGGGAAAACTGGGGCAAATATAATCCCAAAACACATAACAAAAATAGAACATGGAATTTAGATCACATAAAAGCCCACTCTAAATTTAAATATACAACTATGGATTGTCAAGAATTCAAAGATTGTTGGGCTTTATCTAATCTTCAACCACTTGATTCTAAAGAAAATATTTTAAAAGGTAATAAATAAAAAAGGAAAACGAAATGTCACTATATAGTATGGGACCGGCACTAAATATAAACAGTTATGAATTAAATATAATTTCATTAGAAAAAGACTTTAAAGAAATGAAACTAAAAAAATACAATATTGATGGAACTAATTTTATAGGTGTGTACGAAAATGAGATGTTCGAATTACAATTTAAAAATAACTCATGGAAAAAGGTTCAAGTCAGAATATCAATTGACGGTACCGATATAATTACCGGTCAAGAAGCCGACCTCAAACCTGCCGGTGAAATGTGGTTAGTTAATCCTTATTCTACAATTACTCTGAAAGCATGGCCTGAGAGTACGAAGGGAGGTTCAAGTTTTATTTTTGGAAAAGCTTCAGATAGTGTGGCAAAACATACTCACGGGAACCTAGATTCAAGGGGTATTATTTCTGCCGCTGTGTTTGCAGAGCCAGACATTCAATACACTTATAATTATCAAAGATCTTGGAATGATCCTTGGGGCGGACCAATTTATGGCGGAGGGATACGTCTTACAAATTCAGGCTGTGGAGGCGGGACATTTTCAAGTAGCAATATTGAGTATAATTCGACAAATAATGTTGCGACAACGGACAATATGATATTTGATTCTTGCAGTTTGGAAGCTTCGTTGCCTGCCGTTGGTGCCGGAGAATATGCTGACCAAGAGATTCAAAAAGTTGCCGGTTTGAATAACCCTACGTTTCAAACTGTTCTAATGGTCAAGTATCAATGGTGGACTCAACTTAAGTCTGACCTAAGGAAACTTGGATTTGATAAAGCTGATATGTCTAATATTGGATTTCCGGGTGAGAGTAAAATGATTGACCTCGGCACAACGCCTAAAAAAGGAAAACAACCAAAGCCGGCTAAAAAATCAAAAAAGAAATATATCGAATTGGAACGGTTCTGTGCGTAAAAAGAAGCTAGAAAAGATTTGTTGTGAGATTTGTAGAAATGATAATAAATCTGTTTTACACAATCATCATGTTATTGAGCGTACAGAATTAAATACAAATAATCATCACACCAACCTCGTATGCCTCTGCGCAAACTGCCATAACGCGCTGCATCATAATCAAATAAAGATTTTAGGATTATTCGATTCTACCAAGAAACCATATGGAAGAACGGTTATATATAAAAATATGATAACTGGTGAATGTAGTTTTCCCGGTTTAGAAAATGAAAAATCTTACTATGGTTTGGTTAATGATAGTATGAAAATTCCCGAAGAAAGTAATAACAATGATTAGAAATAAAACCAACCCACTAATTCCTAAAAATGCCAAAATTGCTCCGGAAGATTTGTTTAGAAAAAAAATAATTGCCAGAGCCGGTTATATGGGCTGTGACGTAGAGGTACGAGCTATCTTCCAAAAATACGATAACCTTCTTAAATATTGTACAAATGAAGCTGAGAGAAAAAACATTGCTTATTTAGGAGTTTGTGAACTTTCTAAATATATGGATTGTACTAGTTTGACTATAGATGGACAAATTATTTATGATACAGAGGCGGAAAAAGATAATAAGTAATATTTTCGCCTATATAAGTGTGCAAGAAAATAAAGGAATAAGATTATGAGTGATGATAAAGTGTATGAAGGTGTGGTTGTATTCTTCCAAAATAAGCTAGGATACGGGTTCATTGAATGGTTGAGAGATGGCGAAAAACAACCAGACATTTTTTTACATTTTTCTGATATTAATTCCGAGGGGTTTCGTACAGTTAAAGCTGAGCAAAAAGTAACTTTCCGCATTGGTAAAAATAACCGTGGCCAAGATAAAGCAATCGAAGTTACCCCAATAAACTAAATTATGGTCCGTAAAATTATAAAAGAATATGAGTTCTGGGTATCTAATGTTTGTGATAAAAATGTTACAGTTGGAGATTTGGCCCTTTCTATTCGTTCAAGAACTCATGTAAATCTTCTAGACAGTAGACATTATAATTTAACTAAAGAACAATTAGAACTATCCGCTAAATCGGGCTCTCTATATGCCAAAAGAGATAAGCTGAAGATTAGGCAGGTCGCTCCCGAAATCGTGGTACAGCCAGGTTTCCATGTCTCAGCAATGCCTTTACATATGGCCCAGGCAGGATTGAGATCTAATGTGGTGATTGAAGACAAGATCTATGAGGAACTGGATTTTTCAACTGAGTCAGAGGAAAAATTCGCTAGTGATATGGCCGCTGACGAAGATGATTTGAAATAGATTCTGCTGTTAATATAATATTTTCGCATTTATTTATGGTTACAATTCGTCTACGTGGAGAAGGCGTACAGCTAAATGAAAGTATAAAACTTATTGCCAGGTTTTATAATAATGGTGTTTTAGCTGATACAGATTCGTTTCCATTAATTACAGTATCTCAGCCATCTGGAGCAGTGCTATTTGGGCCAACAAGTATGGGAGTGACTAGAGATGCTGTGGGCGTTTATAGTTATATTTTGCCCATAGGTTATAATTCAGCTCTTGGAATTTATTTTGACATATGGAATGGTTCATTTTCCGGGAATACAGTTATACAAGAATATAATTTTGTAGTACAATCAACACAATTGCCAGGAATAAATTCGGACGGTTATGCAAAACTGGGCGATGATGTACCTTTTAATTATAGCCAGAATGCTATCAAGAATATTAATAAGTTGATGAAGGGGTTGAGGACAAGGCTGAATAGTAGTGGTAAATCAAAGAAAAAAGATGAATTTGGCAATGACTTTTTCGTTGACTGTGATATTTTTTCTATAGAACAATTGGCCATATTCATTGCGGCTGCTATCACAGCCTTTAACGAGATACCACACTTCACGTTCTTTACATATGAGGACACTCAGATAATAGACCAATTTTATGATGTTATTTTAAATTACGCTTTTATACTTGCCGTTGAATCGAAGTTGGCTATTGAAAGGGGGA
>Ga0137459_1000350_pt1 | contig 16805 bp, 21 predicted proteins | sample EasRivERMGT700_2_FD_104908 | JGI IMG/M metagenome (GOLD analysis project Ga0137459, IMG submission 104908) | Soil microbial communities from meander-bound floodplain in the East River, Colorado, USA - East River MetaG ERMGT700_2 | ecosystem: Environmental > Terrestrial > Soil > Floodplain ...
AATTCGAGTCGCTCGCCGACGGCGACGACGTCGACGCGCCCGAGCGCAAGCAGGTGCCGCAGGCCGAGGAGAAGGCGCGCTCGGACGCGAAGGGGGAGGTGTCGCCGCCGCCTCCCGGCTCCGTCGCCCCGCCCGTCGACGACGGCGCTCCGGCCGAGAGTGCCGCGGACCCGGCTCGTGCCGAGGGCGGCCTGAACGAGCGCGACAAGAACCTGAAGGACCCAGGCGAGCGCAGCGACGAGGAGCGCCGCAAGCTCGGCGAGAGTGGCGCGAGCGACGCGGGCGGCGCGGCCGACGCCGGGAAGGCGGGCGTCGCGACGAAGTTCGAGGAGCAGAAGAAGAGCGCGGGCCTCGACGCGGCGGCGCCGGCCTTCGACGAGGTCGTGCGCGACCTCGCGCGCGGCACGCCGGCCGAGGCGCTGCACAAGATCGGCGCGCTCGCCGACGCGGGGCGCGACGGCGAGCAGCGGCAGGAGAAGTGGGCCGAGAAACCGGCGGCCGCGGCCGAGAAGGCGAAGGCGGCGCCGACCGAGAAGGCGGCGAGCGACGACGCGAAGCGGTCGCCCGACGTCGCGCCGCCGCCGCTGCGGTTCGTGCGGGCGCACGGCGCCGCGACGCGCGTCGCCGATCTGATCGGCGTGCGCGGCGAGCAGCTCGCGCGCGACGACGCCGGCCGTTTCGTCGTCGAGCTCACCGAGGACGAGGCGAAGGCGCTCGAGACGCGGCTCGCGGCCGCGGGCGTGAAGGTCGAGACGGTGGTCGCTTCCGACTGGCTCGCGGCACTGCGTGAGTCGGAGCTCCGGGCGCGGGAGCGCGCGGTCGTCGCCGAGGGCCGCGGGGCGAAGCCTCCGGCGGCGGAGCCGACCGGGGCGCCGACGAAGGCGCCCGCGCCAGCACCGGCGGGCCCGACCGGCGGCAAGTCGCGCGGCGCCGTCGGTGCGCCGGCGAAGGAGGCGCCGACTCCGGAGGCGCCGCCGCCGGGCACCGGGAAGCGCCGCAGCGACGACACGAAGCCACCGCCGCGCGTGCGCTGGTTCCTCCTCGCCGGAGAGTGAGTCCGCGGTCTTCGCCGGCCTGGCTCAGCGCCCGATCCGTTCCAGGATCGCGTCGGCGGCGCGCCCGGCCGTGCCGCGCACGAGGAGGCGGCGGCGCAGTTCGTCGAGCTCGCGCAGGCAACGCTCGCGAATCACGCCCGTCCTGTAGAGCCGCTCCGCCGCGGCGGCCATCGCCTCGCTCGGGTCGCGGTCGGTCACGAACTCGGGGAAGAGCTCCTGGCCGGTGAGCAGGTTGGCGAGCGAGACGTACGGCGCGAGCAGCGCGAAGGGCCGCGCCGCCCGCATGAACGCCGTGATGCGGTAGACGACGACGGTCGGGACGCGCAGCAGCGCCGCCTCGAGCGTCGCCGTGCCCGAGGTCGCGAGCGCGATGCGGCACTGCGCGAGCAGCGCCGGCAGCGGCTCGTCGCCGACCTCGAGCGCACTTCCGTGAGCGTGAGCGACCGCCTCGATCTGCGCGCGCCGCGCCGGGTCGGGATGGACCGCGCGCAGGCGCAGCGGCTCGCCGAGCCGCGCCGCGAGCTTGCGCGCCGCGTCGAGCTGCCAGGGGAGGTTCGCCTCGATCTCGCGCCGCCGGCTGCCCGGCAGGAGGCCGACGATGCGCGCCTTCCCGTCTTCGGCCGCCGGCGCGTCGGCGAGGCGGTCGGCGAGCGGATGGCCGACGAAGCGCGTGGCGAGCCCCGCCTTCTCGAAGAACTCCGGCTCGAAGGGGAGCGTGACGAGCCCGAGGTCGACCGCCGCGGCGAGCCGGCGCGCGCGCCACGGCGCCCACGCCCAGTACTGCGGCACGACGTGGTAGCAGACCGGCACGCCGCGTCGCCGCGCGAGCCGGGAGAGGCGCACGTTGAAGCCGGGGTAGTCGACCGGGACGACGACGTCGGGCGGCGCGTAGCGGAAGCGGCGGTCGCATTCGGAGAGGAGCCGGAGGAAGCGACCGAGCGCCGGCGCGACCTGCACGAAGCCCATGATCGGGGAGTCGGCGAGCCGCTCGTGCAGGACCACGCCCTCGGCCGCGAGCGCGCGCCCGCCGAAGCCCTCGAACGTCGCGTCGGGGCGGCGCGCCTTCAGGGCGCGGACGAGCTCCGCCGCGTGCTGGTCGCCGGAGGTGTCGCCGGCGCTGACGAAGACACGGAGCGGCGCGCTCACGCCACCCGCGCGAGCCATTTCGCGAAGCCGGGCTCCTCGCCGCGCACGGCCCGGAAGTACTTCTGCTGCAGCGCCGTCGTCACCGGCCCGCGCTTCCCGCTGCCGATGGGGCGGTAGTCGACGTCGCGGATCGGCGTCACCTCCGCGGCGGTCCCGCAGAAGAACGCCTCGTCGGCGAGGAAGAGCTCGTCGCGTGCGATCGGCTCCTCGCGCACGTCGAGGCCGAGCTCCTTCGCGGCGCGCGCGAGCGCCAGCACCGAGTCGCGCGTGATGCCGGGCAGGATCGCGGCATTCGCCGGCGGCGTCTTGAGCACGTTGCCGCGCACGACGAAGAGGTTCTCCCCGGTGCCTTCGCAGAGGTATCCCTCCGCGTCGCAGAAGATCGCCTCGTCGTAGCCGTTCACTTTGGCGAGCTTCTTCGCAAGTACGGACGTCGTGTACTGGCCGGAGATCTTCGCGCGCAGCATGGCCGAGCCGACGTGGTGGCGCACCCAGCTCGAGAGGGTGGCGCGCACGCCCTTCTCGAGCCCTTCCTTCCCGAGGTAGGCGCCCCACGCGAAGGCGATGATCGAGACGCTCACCGGCGTCGTCGCGCCGAGCCCCGGCTCGCCGTCCACGTGCAGCGCGATGGGGCGGAGGTAGCAGTCGGTGAGGCCGTTCTCGCGCACCGCCGCCTTGCACCCCTCCATCAGCGCGGCACGGTCGAAGGGGAGCTCCATGCCGACGCAGCGCGCCGAGTCGCGCAGCCGGTCGACGTGCTCCTCGAGCCGAAAGATGGCCGGCGCGCCCTTCGACTGCGCGTAGCAGCGGACCCCCTCGAAGACGCCGACGCCGTAGTGGAGCGTGTGCGACATCACGTGCACACGGGCGGTCTCCCACGGCACGATCCGGCCGTCGACCCAGATGCTCTTGGCGAGGGGCTGCATGGACCTCCTTGCTGTCTCCGGACGCGAGGGGCCGGTACGTTATCCGGCCCGCCGCGATGGAAGAAGGCGCCCGCGCGCCGCGGCGCCACGCGCGGCGGCGCAGTCTTCCACGCGCAGCGGTGCGATCCACCACGCGCGGAGGCGCGATCCACCACGCGCGGAGGCGCGATCCACCACGCGCGGAGGCGCGATCCACTTGGAGCTCCCGTCCCGATGGCCGACGCGGTCCGACCCTTCGTGCCCGGCGACTTCCTCGTCTTCGAGACGCACAAGCAGCGCGACGCGCTGTTCAACGAGGCGCGCCGCCACGTCCGCACCAAGCTCGGTGTGCTCGGGAAGTTCGCGGCGAAGGAGCTCGCGGCGAAGGCCGACGCGCGCTTCGACACGCGCACGTCGCTGAACCACCCGTACTCGTACAACGCCTACAAGGTCGACGCGCAGTGGTTCACGCTGTACCGGCCGAAGGGCGAGCGCGGGCCGCTGCAGGCGATCCTCGGCCAGGAGTTCAGCGAGGACATCGACCCGTCCTACCAGCACGTGCTCCTGTTCGGCGAGATCCACCGCCACGGCTTCCGCCTCGGGATCCGCATCCACGAGAAGAGCTGGTGGGACACGCAGAACCTGCTGCGCAGCTGCAAGCAGTCGCCGCAGCGCGAGCGCCTCTCCGAGGCGCTGAAGCCGCTGTATGGCTACCTCCTGCGCATCCACGACTTCCAGAAGCACTACCGCTGCGAGGAGATGTCGCCGGGCATGCTCGGCACGTTCGCGCAGTATTTCAAGCCGGGCGAGCACCGCTTCACGCTGTGGCGCGACTGGCCGGAGAGCGCGCCCGAGCTACTCGGCGCGGGGATGGCGGAGCTCGTCGTCGCGGAGCTGGTGCGGCTGCTCCCCGCCTACCGCGCGATCGCGTGGTCGCCCGACCACGACCTCGTCTTCGCGAATCGGGCTTGAGCCGCCGGGCGGCGCCGTCCGATGCGCGTTCCGGGTATCCTGCGGCGCTTCCGCAGGACCCCGCGAGGACGAGCACGATGCCCGAGGGCGAAAAGAAGAGGTCGATGCCGCAGCCGCCGGCGCTGCGGCTCCTGCTGCGCGAGCGGACGATCATCATCGCCAAGCCGGTCGACCGCACCCTGATGGAGCGCGTGACCTCGCAGCTCCTGGTCCTCGACGGCAAGAACCCGAGCAAGCTCATCACCGTCTACGTGAACTCGCCGGGCGGCGACGCCGACAGCGGCTTCGCGATCTACGACGCGATGCGCTTCGTGAAGGCGCCGATCCGGACCATCTGCTCGGGGCTGGCGGCCTCGGCGGCGGTGCCGATCTTCCTCGGCGGCCGCAAGGGGATGCGCTTCTCCTGGCCCAACTCCCGCTTCCTGCTCCACCAGCCGTCGATGCAGACGATGGGCGCCGCGAGCGACATCGAGATCACCAGCAACGAGATCGAGCGCGTCCGCGAGAAGTACAACCACATCGTCGAGGAGGAGTGCGGGCGCGCGATGGCGAAGGTGCGCACCGACACCAACCGCGACTTCTGGCTCACGGCGACCGAGGCGGTCGAGTACGGCCTCGTGACGCGCATCGTCATCCGGGCGACCGAGCTCGACTGATTCCGGCGGCCCGCGCCGGTATCATCCGCCGCGTCGTGGATCGAAGGCGCGGGGGCGTCGAGCGTCCACCATGCAAGCGCATTGGCGCCGCCGCATCGCCGGCGGTCTGCTCTGGCTGCCCTTCCTCGCCCTGACCTGCGTTCCGGTCGCGTGGCTGATCGTGCGCTCGCTGTTCCCGGGCGGGCGCTTCGACGCCGGGCCCTACCTGCGCCTGTTCGCGTCGACCGACCTCCAGGTGCTCTGGAACAGCGTGCAGCTCGGCCTGCTGGTCGTGCTGGCGACCGCGGCGGTCGGCGTGCCGTACGGCTTCCTCATCCGCCGCACCGACCTGCGCGGCGCGCGCATCTACGAGCTGCTCGCGATCACGCCGCTGCTCCTGCCGCCCTACATGGAGGGGCTGGCGTGGGTGCAGGTGGTCCCGCTGCACGGCCGCTTCGCCTGCGTCTTCATCCTGTCGAGCGTCCTCTTCCCGGTGACCGCGCTGCTCTCGGCGCGCGCGTTCGGGGAGATCGACGCCGACGTCGAGGACGCGGCGCGCCTCTCCCTCGGCGAGGGGCGCGCGCTGCGGCGCGTCACGCTGCCGCTCGCGATGGCGGGCGTCGGCGCGGCGGCGCTGCTCACCTTCGTCTTCGCGGTGTCGGACTTCGTCGTCACCGACTTCTTCAGCTTCGCCGGGCTCGGTTCGGAGACGTTCCAGGTCGGCGCGACCAAGGCGTACGGAGAGTTCGCGCGCCAGCTCGACCCGGTGGCGGCGACGGCGACGGTCGTCCCGCTCGTGCTGGTCGGGCTCGCCGGGCTTCTCCTGGTGGCGCGCCTCGAGAGCCGCCGCGAGAGGACGTCGCTCGGCGGCTCGCACGCGGAGCCGCGCCCCTACCGGCTGGGGATGGCGCAGCCGCTCGCCCACGTCTTCCTCGTCGCGCTGCTCGGGATCACGATCGGCATCCCGGCGTTCCAGATCGGCAAGCTCGCGCTGCGGCGCCACGTCCAGCCGCCCGTCGCGCCGACGAATCCCGCCGCGCAGCTCGCGCGCGGGACGGTCGACGTCTCGCCCTACGAGGCCGCGGACCCGGTGAAGGTCGCGCTGCGCCGCCACGTCCCCGACCTCGGGAACAGCTTCCGCATCGCGGGGGGCGCGACGCTGCTCCTGCTGCTCGCGGCGTTCGGGCCGGCGCGGGCGCTCTCGCGCGCGCGGCGGGCGCCGTTCGCGCAGCGGGCGCTCGTCCTGCTGCCGCTCGCGTTCCCCGGGCTCATGGTCGGCATGGGGGTCGAGCAGCTCTTCGTGCACGCGCCCGACCGGGTCTACCGCGGCTGGGGCCTCGTCTCGCTCGCGCTCGCGTCGCGCTATCTGCCGTTGGCCGTCCTGACCTTGCGCGCGTCGTGGGTCCGCATCGCGCCGGAGATCGAGCAGGCGGCGGAGCTCGCGGTGCCCGGCGCCGTTCGCCGCTTCACCGTCGTCACGCTCCCGCTGCTGCTGCCCGGCGCGTTGGCGGCCGGCGTGCTCGGCTTCACGCTCTGCCTGCGGGAGTTCGACTCGATCGTGCTCCTGTTCGGGGCGCAGGAGATGCTCACCACGCGCATCTACAACCTGGTCCACTGGGCGCAGGACGCCGTGGTGGGGGCGCTCTGCCTGCTGCAGATGGCGGCGGTCTTCGTGGTGTGGGCGACGGCAAGACTGCTGATCGGAAATCCCCGGAGGGGATGAGCGACCTTCCCGGGCGCGCGCACTCGTCTGCGATCGTCTGCGAGCGTGAGCGTACTGCAGATTCCACTGCCATCGTTTTCGAGCGCCGCGGTGTCAGTTCCGGTCTCCTGCGCGTCCTGCCGCGACGTGGCCACGTTCGGCAGCGGCGGGAGGGCCGCGAGGCCGCCGCGCAGGTCGTCGACGCGCAGGTGCGTGTAGTACTTCATCGTGAGGCTGATCGACGAGTGGCGCATGAGCCGCTGCACGGTCTGCGGCGCGACCCCCTGTCGGTCAGTCGTTCAGACCTTTGGATGGATCAAGAAGTACGCAAGAACGGCAAGCGCTGGGTAGGCGAAGGTGAAGGCGACGATGGCGGCGTACATCAACTTCTGCACCTTCCATCGTCCTAGGCACGGCGCGGACATTGTCTTCGTGGGCGTCGTTTCGAACTCCACTTGAAGTCCGTCAGCGAGCTTCTCACCCCGCGCAATGAACGAGACCGGTTTCAGCCACTTCTGTTCGAGTTCGCGGGCCGAGAGGATCCAGTACTTCTGGAAGGCGAAGCTGCGCGACGTGATCAGCAGCCATGCGACCCCGAGGAAGACGCCGAGCATTGCAAGCGCGACAACGAGAATGCGAAGATCTCGTGATTCCGTCGAAAACGCCAATCCGATTGCCGCGATCAAGATCGCATGCGCGGCCATCATCCCTGCGAACTTCGACCAGATCATGTCGCCCTCTGAAGTCCACAGCGCGACGGCCGCATCAAAGCCGCTGCGAGCGTTCTCCTGCGCGAGATCTTCTGGCGTCGTCATGGCGAAGCCCCTTCGCGCGTTCCTCTAACGACCGCGCTTCACCTGCGAAGTCCGCAATTGGATCCGGCCCGCGGCCCGCCACCGTGCCCGCGGCTTCGTCAGGTGCAAGCGCATGTTAGACCGCAACTCAATCAGCAGTCGACTGCGCAACGACTCCATTGCGACTACTTGAGCCTTGCTGATCGGTATCGCGACCGTCGCCTGTTCAGCGACTGCATCGGTCACTTACGAAGCTGCCTGACTGTGAGGGAACCGTCGTCCCACACGACGAACTCCAGACGCTTCTCTGGATCGGTCGGCACGCCCAAACCACGACCATCCAAACGGCCGAAGTCAGTCGACGACGTCACATGAACGTCGCCCTCGAGCGAGACGGTGACACATTTGGGAAGGGAGCGTTGTACTTCGACGTGCTTCGCCGACGCCTGGAGTTCGAGAACCCCGTCGCGCGGCCCAGCGTAGACCGACACCGCATCATCCCCGTTCGACTGCTTCGTAACCGACACAACCGCCCAGACGGGCCTTGGTGCGCGGCGGCTCGAAAGCGCCCAAGCACCTACCGACATGAAAACGACGAGAAGCGCAGCGATGGCAACTTGTCGACGATTCATGAGCCAGTCTCCGTTGTCGGTCTTACTCAGATTCGACAGGATCATCGTGCCAGTCCTCGTGCTCGCAGAATGATCCTGTCGCTGTACTAAGGAGCATGGAACGCCCGGAGGCCTCGCGCAAGGAGCAAGGTTCAACGGCGTAGCGCGGGGGTGTTCACGGTCTTCCAGCCGCCCGCGCGATTCGTCGCGCGCCGCCGCGACGCCCGGCTCAAGTCCTCAGTTCCGCGTCGAGCAGCGCAGCGACCTCTGCCTTGACGGAGTCCGCGAGCGTCGGCCACGCGGCGACGAGGCGCGCGAGCAGCGGGTCGGCACTGCCGATTCCACTGCCACCCGCCTCACCGCCCCCGGAAACGGCGCGATTGCTGATCGGAAATTCCCCGAGGGCGTGAGTCGCGGCCCTGCGGAGTGCGTTCGTCTGCGGTCGTCTGCGAGCGTCTGCGTACTGTCCATTCCACTGACCATCTTTTCGAGCGCCGCGCCGTCGGTTCCGCTCGCCTGCGCGTCCTGCCGCGCCGCAGCGGCGTTCGGCAGCGGCGGGAGGGCCGCGAGGCCGCCGCGCAGGTCGTCGACGCGCAAGTGCGTGTAGTACTTCATCGTGAGGCCGATCGAGCTGTGGCGCATGAGCCGCTGCACGATCTGCGGCGCGGCGCCCTTCTTCGCTAGCTCGGTCGGCGCGTACGACCGCAGCGCGTGCAGGTCGACGTGCTTGCCGTCCGCGTCCGGCGAGACGATCCCCGCCGCCTGGTAGACCGCGACGCGCTCCCGGTCGATGGCGTCCCAACGGCGCTCGTCGAGCCTTGCGAGCTTGGCGACGGCGTCCGCGCGCTCCTGCTTCGTGGCCGTGTTCGACCCCGCCGTCGCCCGCGCGATCACGTTGTCGATGCCTGGGAAGAAGACGAACGCGCTCGCGAGGACCGTCCCCTGTGCGTCCTTCATCCGCTTCAACTCGGAGAGCAGCGGCGCGGCGATCGGGAGCAGGTCGGTCCGCTTCGCTTTGCTCTTCGCGAGCGTGAGAGTCCCGGACTCAAGGTCGACATCGCCCCACGTCAACCGTGCCGCGTCGGAGCGCCGTTGCGCGCCGTAGGCGGCGAAGACGAAGAGCGCCTTCGTGCCGCGCCGTTCGGCCGCGTCGAGGATGCGGCCCAGCTCCTCGGGTTCCGGCGAGCGCCGTTCGTAGCGACGGTCGCGGTCGACGTTCTGCCGCTCGATCGCCCGGCACGCGTTGGTCGCGATCCGGCCGTCCCGGAGGGCCCACGACAGGAACGAGCTGAGCAACGCGACGCGCCAGTTTGCGGTTCTCGCCGAGCGGCCCTTCGACTGGAGGCCGGCCACGAAGCGCTCGATCGTGCTGGGCGTGATCTCCGAGAGCCGCGCGATGCCGAGTGTCTTCGCGATCCCGCCCTCGCCGTCCGCGCCGACCGCGAGGAAGCGACGCGCCGCGTCGAGGGTCGCCCTTGAGCGGCCGCGCGTCTCCAGCGAGACCAAGTAGGCCGCGACGTGGTCGCTCAGCGGGATCGCGTCCTGGTCGCGATGCCGGACCTGCTCCGCCGACGCGATGCCGGTCTCTTCGTGCATCGCGCGCCGTTCAAGCTCCGCCGCCCGCTCTTCCGCGATCTTGTAGTTACGCGTGCCCGCGGCGACGCGGCGCCGCTCGCGGATCTTCACCTTCCTGCCGTCGGCGCGCGTCTTCGTGCCGGTGACGACGGTGTATTCGATCTCGTAGGAGTCTCGGCCGGGTCGCTTGAAGACGCTTGCCACGGTTCACTCTCCAGAAAGGGCGACGATGGTCTCGACGATCACGAGGACGGCGACGGAGACGAAGAGCAGCACCGCGACGAGCCGGGCGACGCGCGAGACTGCCGCGAAGACGACGCGGGTCACGGCTCGCGCTCCTTGAGCATCTCGTCGACGATGACTTCGAGTCTCTGTCGGAGCGACGTGCCGTCCATGAGCTTGCGCGGCGGCGGCGCGGGGAAGCCGGGGCGGCCCGCAAGCTTGTGGAGCACGACGTCCTCGATCAGCTCTTTGAGCACGCGCTCGCCAAAGTGCCGCCGGGTGGCGGGCAGCTCGGCGAGGCGAGTCAGCGCGTACTGCTCGACCTGCGCGTCGCTCAAGAAGCCGTGCTGCCTCGCCCGGTCCACAAGCTCCGCGGCAAGGCCGCGGAGCCCGCGTTGCACTGGGCTCAGCTCTTCTTCATCGCTCATCGTCGCGCCCCTTTCTTCCGCGTCCGCGGCGGCGCGTCCGACACGAGCCGCAGCTTCAGCGCCTCCGCGATCTTGTCGGCCGCGTCGAGGGACAGCCCCTCTCTCCCCTTCGCGAACGCGCAGAGCTGCGACTGCAAGACGCCGGTCAGCTTCCAGAGCGCGTAGCGCGACGTGCCACGCTCGCGCGCTCGCTCGATCGCCTGCCGGAGTTCGCCGGAAACCCTCGTCCGCTTGCGCATCCCTGAAGTATCGCCGGCCGGGGGCGGCGACGCAACGGGCGCCGGGTCGGCGATCACGACTTCGTCTCGTCGGCGAGCAGCATGTCGCGCGCGCGGCCGAGGTGGCGCTGCACTTGGCCGATGTTGTCGAGGAGCAGCACGGAGAAGCCGTCGAGGGCCTCGCTCGTGCGGCCGGATTCGTCGTACCGCGCGAAGCGGGCGACCGCGGCGCGAAAGCCGTCCAGCTCGCCGCGCATGCGCTGGAGCGCGTGGCCGTAGTCGTCCAGGCACGCCGAGAGGCGGCGGTCGTGCTCCTTCGTGTCGGGTGGCGGGTCGGGGGTCACGGTCGGTTCTCCTTCGTGGATGGGGGGGGGCACTGTCCAGGTCACTGACCGAATCGGTTCGGCGCCCGGGCGACGGCGCGACTGTGGGTCGGCGGGGGCGTCACGCCCCCATCGGGTCGTGGCGCTGGCGGAGGAGGTAGTTCTCGACCTTCTCGATCGCGGAGACGAGGGCGTAGGCGCAAGCGCCGTCGTTCCTCCAGACTCGCAACCGGCTGCTCTCGTCGGCGCGAAGGCCGCCGCGCTGGCGCGTGGTCTCGACCAGGTGGTCGACGTCGTGAGCGAGCTGGAGGGCGTCGGCGAGCACGACACGGAGCCGGGCGAGCAGCTCCGCGGCGGGGTCGGTGACGGCGGGAGCGGAGTCGACGGCGGGTGCGGCAGCGATCTTCGAGTACTTCGACATGGTCAGGGTCTCCAAGGGGCCGGCCGAAGCCGGCGGTTGAGGGGTCGTTTTCGGGGTCGGCGGTGAAGGGTAGTGAAGGCTTTCCCGGTTCTTTTCGAGCTGACAGCTCGTGTGGAGAAAACTCTCGGGAAACCCTTCACAACCCTTCACTTCCTGGGGCGCGGGCCTCACGGCGCACCCCCTCGGGGGTCGTCGTAGACCACTCCGAGCAGCTTCAAACCGCGGTAGACGCGGCCGGTATTCGTGTGCACGCGCTCGAAGCCGCGCTCGATCATCATCCGACCGAACAGCGTCGCTCCGATCGCCTCTTCGCCGACCTCGCCGCACCAGTGCACGTAGTTGTCGTGGAGCAGCTTCGCGGGCGCGCTGGCGCCCTTGAAGAGCTGGCAGCGGTCCGCGAGGAAGTCCGCGATCCGATCCTCACCGCGTCTGTACGACTCGGACGCGACGCGCACCGCGTCCGGAGGCGTGAGCCCGTCGCGCTGCCAGAGCAGGCACCCGTCGATGCACCAGCGCAAGATTCCCGACAACTCGGCGCGCAACTTCTTGGCGAGGTGCCGGTCGCGTTCCTCGGGCGGAATCTCGACGGCGAACGGCAGGAGCAGCAGGCGGCGCCAAACTCCTTCGTCGGTGCCGACGACCCTCGGCCGGTGGTTGCCGGCGATCCACAACTTGAACCGCGGCTCGAAGCTCCAGAAATCTTCGTGCATGCCGCGCGCCGTGAGCTGGTCGCCGCCGCTGAGCGACTTCAGGCGCGCCTCATCGAGTCGCAGCCCTTGGTCGAGCTCGTTGCATACGACGAACCTCTTCCCGTGCAACGCGGCGACATCGCACGGGTGGCCGCGGCCGTGCTTCTGCATCGCGATCAGCTCGCTCGGCGCGGTGTAGGCGAGGTCGCGTCCGAGCATGTCGAGCATGGCGCCTAAAAACCTGCTCTTGCCGTTCGCGCCGCTGCCGTGCAGGAAGGCGACCACTTCCTCGCCCACGCTGCCGCTGAGCGAGTAGCCCGCGAGGCGTTGCGTGAACGAGCGCACCGCCGGGTCGGGCAGGATGCGCGCGAGGAACGCATTCCAGCGAGGCGCGGCCGCGTCCTGGTAGTCGACCGGCGCGACGCGCGTGATGTAGTCCTCGCGCGCGTGCGGCCGCAGGTCGCCGGTCTTCAGGTCGACGACGCCGTTGCGCACGCCGAGCAGCATCGGGTCGGCGTCGAGCTGCTCGTTACGGATCACGAGCGCGGGGTCGACGGCAGCGAGCGCGAGCGCGGCGACGCGCAACGATTTCGATTCGCTGCGCGCGGCCCACTCCCACAAGCGGTCGCGCTCCTCCTTGTCCTTCACCCCCGCCGCCTCGCGGCGGATGGCGGGCGCGATCTTCCGCGTGAGGTCGAGCGCGCGGCCGCTGTCGACCTGCCAACGTGAGCCGGTCCACGCGATCCACTTCTTCCGTTCGACGACGTGGCGCACGTCGCTGCCGGCGACTTCGACGAAACGCTCCACGTTCATCGTGTCGCTGCGCGGCGACGGCCTCTCGTACTTGCCGTCGTGCTCGGCGGGCAGGCTCGCGATTTCGCTGTCCCAGTCGACGGGCTTCGGCTCGTTCACGCTCAGCTCCTTCGGTTTGTTCGCGGATGCGAGCGCGGCGTCGGCCGCGACTTCGTCGATCGTGTTTTCGAGGAGGTGCAGCGGCACGCGCTGATGGAACTCGCGGATCCAAGCGGCGTCGGCCCGCTCGGGCGGGACCTGGCCGAGCGCGTAGCGCAGCTCGCGCGCGATCTCCTCGCCGCCGTCCGCGCCGTTCGCGGCCAGGCGGTGCGCAGCTTCTTCGATCGTGCGCGCGCCGTCGCTGGTCGGTCGCACCGAGTTGATGCGCAGGCGCAACTCGGCCGCGCGCTGCTCGAAGCCGGCCCATTCGGCCGGGTCGACGACCGCGACGCGCGCGACCGGGAACGCGAAGTACAAATCGGCGTCGTCGGCGTCGGGATGGTCCGCCGGCTCGCCCTGGTCGCTACGATCGTTCACGGCTGCTCCTGATGGGGTGCGGCGCTTCTCGTTCGTGCCGGCCGCCGCGCTTCGCAGGCGCGGCGGCCGCTTTCGCTAGGATTCGTCGCGCGCCGCCTTCGTGACGGAGGGTGGCGCGTTTGTGGTCGCCCGACGTGTCGCGCGTCGGGCGGTTTCGTTTTCGCCCGTGCCGCCGATGTCGAGTCGCGCCTTCTCCCCGGGCAGCGCCGCTTCGGTCAGTGCCGTGGTCAGTGCTTTTTCCCGGGCCTCGGCGGCGCGGCGTCGCGCCCACGCGACCAGGTCGGCGACCAGGTAGAGCCGGCAGCGGCCGGCGAGCAGGAAGGACGGCGGCCCGGTCCCGTCGCGCCGGAGCTGTTCGAGCATGCGCGGCGAGATGCCGAGCTTCTTCGCCGCTCTCGTCTGGCGGACGGTGATCGGGCGCGGCTCGAGCGGCTCGTCGTCGCGCTTCATCGCGTCTGCGCCCGCATCGCGTTGCGGCGCGCGTGGTCGAGCCACGACCGCGGCTCCGCCGGAACGGCGAGCGTCGGCGACTTCGACGCGGCGTCGGCGCGGTGCGTTGCGAGCCACCGCGCGGCGTCGTCGGGATCCACGAGCCGGGAGCGGCCGATGCGGACGGCCGGCAGTGCGCCGGTCTCTAACGCGTAGCGAACGACCCTCCGGTCGATTCGGCCTTCGGCAGCGACCTCGACGTCGGTCAAGGGCCGGCGCGTCGCGTTGAGCTGTTCCATGTGCACCTCCAAAAGGGTGCACGGGGAGCCCGGTTACAAATCGACGATTGCCCGGGGAAACTGCCCGGTTACGAGACCGAGGATCGCCCGGTTACGAAGCGCCGTCTTGCTGCTCGTCGAACCGAAGCGGCGGCGGCGCGACGGGCGTCTTCAAGCCGTCCCACATGTCGACGATGTTATTCGCGAGCGGCTCTTCGGAGCTGCGCCTCGCCGCGATCCACGTCTCGACCGTCCGCGGATCGGGCCGCCGCTGCCCGACGCCGAGGCGGCCGGCGAGGTGCTCCGCGAGCGGTCGAGAGCGCAGGGTGGCGCCGTCGAGCCCCGCCACGTCCGAGAGGGCTTCGAGCATCGCGGCGTCGCCGGGGTAGCTCGTTCGTCGCTTGCGGCGTTTCGTCGGCGGTGCTCTCTCGACCTGCGCCGCGTCGAGCGCGCCCGCGACGTCGTCGAGCGGCAGCACGTGGGCCGCGATCGCGATGAGGATTCCGAGCCACGCGTAGCCTTGTGGGTAGCCGCGATCCCGCCCCCATGTGATCGCGTCGGCGACGGCGCGTAACGCTCGGACGATCTGCGGGTCGCCGCCGGTGTCGATGTACTGCTGGAGCACCGCGTGGCTGGGCAGTCGTGCGCACGCGCTCTCGACGATCTCGCGCGCGCCACGCCGCTCCAGCTCGCCGACGAACAGCCACGCCTCTTCCTCGACGAGCCCGAGCCCGCCGCGGATCGCGACGAGCGGCTCGCGTGACTTCCGCGCCTCGTCGAGCAGTTCGCGAGCCGCGGCGATCGCGTCGGCGAGCGGCAGCGGTGCCGATGTTGTTGCGGCGCCGTCGGTCGCGCGTACCTTGCTCATGCTGGATTGCCTCGGGCCGGGTCCGCGTTTGGCTTCGTCTCCGGCGTGGACCCGGCTTTTTCCTGCTGACGCGCCGAAGCATAACGCGCGCGGAGGTTTCAATGCCGACGTGCCGGTCGTGCGGTGGATCAGGTTTGGTGAAGAGCGCTCTCCCCTGCTCCAAATGCGCGGGCCGCGGGATCGTCGAGGTTCCCGAGTCGGAGGGTCGCGGCGCGGGCCTCTATCGAATCTGCGCGGTCTGCCACAACTCGGCCGGGATTCGTGCGCCTCTCTCGACCGCGCCGACGCCGACGCTGCACGCGGCGGACGTCAGCGGCCAGCCGCGCGAGGCGCGCAAGTCCGGCGCGCCCGGCGCGTCGGTGGACTTCGGTCCGAGCGCGATCTCCAAGGGCCGCGCGGCGTTCCAGAAGGCGTGCGAGACGCGAGACGGTGCCTACGCCAAACTTGTGGAGCTGGCCGAGGCGGATCGCATCGTCGCGCGCGACGTCGGGCCGTTCGCGCGTGAACGCGCGCTCTCGCGCATCCTGAAGTCCGCGGAGGGCAAGCGGTTGTACAGCGAGTACAACGACGCGGCGAACGACGCGGCCCGCAGCTACTGACGCGGCGAATGGCCGGGCGAAAACGTGTCCAAATGAGCGGCATTCCGCCGCGCCCAGGTCGATGCAGCGCGGAGGAGAAGCGCCGCCGCGTTGACGAGCTGGCGGCGGCCGTCGCCGGCGGCGAGACGCCGCTCCAGGCCCTGAAGAGGCTCGCGCCGACGTGGGGCGTCACGAGCCGGAGGAATGCGTCCAGGTACTCGACGGCCCTCTTTGCGACCTGGGAGCGCGAGCGCCGCATGAGCAGCCGCGCGGCGCTCGACGTCGCGACCGCGATGCGCCGCCGCCTCTACGGCCTCGCGGTCGCTTCCGGCGACTTCAGCGCCGCGGCGCGCGTGCTCGACGGCCTCGAAAAGCTGCTCGGCCTCGACGATCGCCATGACCCCGGCGCGCTGGACCGCGTCGTCGCCGAGGTCATCGGCGTCATCGGCGACGAGGTCCCCGATCGCGACCAGCGGCTCCGGCTCCTGCGCCGGATCGAGTCGGTCATGGGCGGCGCGCCGGAGCCGGAGCCGGAGACGCCGGGGTTTTTCCTTCGCGACGGCGGCGAGTCGCGCAACGGGACCGCGCCGCACTAGCTCGCATCGTCGAGCAGCGCGGCGACCCGCGCCCGCTTCGCGGCGTCGAGCTTCGGCCATGCGGCGACGAGGCGCGCGAGCAGCGGGTCGGTCGATTTTTCGGGGTCGGTCGATTTTTCGGCACTGTCCATTCCACTGACCACCCGACCCTTTTCCCCCGGAAACGGCGCGATTGCTGATCGGGGCGCGGGCCCGATAATGGCGGCCCCTCGCGCGCGCCGCCTCGGCGCGCCGGCGGGACGCGTCACGACGAGCCCGGGGAACCGACTGTGTATCCGCTCCGCAGCATCCAGTTCTTCGCCGAGTTCGTCCACGCGCCGATGCAGCATGCGGCGGCCGACCTGCAGCGCACGCACGGCAAGCTCTTCGAGAACGACGCGGCGCGCTACGCCAACTTCCAGCTGATCCAGGGCGGGGCGCAGCTCACGAACCCGGTCCAGCCGCCCGGCGCGCCGCAGCCGCAGCAGGGTCCGGTGTCGGCCGCCTGGCTCCTCCCCGACCGCGTGCGCGTCCAGGAGCAGCTCACCGGGGTCGCGCGCGACGACTTCGAGCGGCGGATCGACGCCGTCGCACGGATCGTCCTCGCCGAGCTCAGGATCCCGCACTTCCTCGCCACGCAGTACGTCGTGCAGTCGCTCGTCTCGCCGCGCGCCGCGACCAGCGCGATCGACCTGGTCGGCCGCTCGATGCTCTCGCTCCAGGCCGACGACCTCTCGCTGTTCGAGCGGCCGCCGCTGCTGCTCGGCGTGCGCATGACCTTCCCGACCTCGCCGATCGACGAGGGGCAGTTCCACTCGCGCATCGAGTCGATGCAGCGCGACCCCAAGACGATCTTCATGGAGAACGTCGGCGTCTTCCGCTCGAAGATCGAGCCCGACGCGCTGGGCCGCGTCGTCGCGCAGTTCGTGCAGACCTACGATTGGGTGCAGGAGCAGCTGGTCGGCTACCTCGGGCGGGTCGAGAGCCGGCCGGCGCCGTGACTGCGTCGCTGCCGCGGCATCGGCGGCGGCGCCGCCGCCGGTGGTCCTTCC